>Ga0082335_1005631_pt1 | contig 17072 bp, 15 predicted proteins | sample Subgrocontami58m_FD_72375 | JGI IMG/M metagenome (GOLD analysis project Ga0082335, IMG submission 72375) | Subsurface groundwater microbial communities from S. Glens Falls, New York, USA - GMW37 contaminated, 5.8 m (SPADES assembly) (version 2) ... | reverse complement strand
GAGATCCGCGTGTCGCTCTCGCGCACGCGCGAGGGCCGCGAGGGTGAGCGGCTCGAGGTGTGGCCGCTCGAGGGACCTCGGCGGGTGCTGCTGCGCGAGCGGCACCGGCTCGACGTGGTGCGGCCCGACGGCACCGCCGCGATCACGGACAAGGGCGTCATCGACCTCGCGACCGGTGCGCGGGAGGAACTCCCGGGCATGCGGGGTGATCGCGCGACCGCTTCGCTGCTGCTGCACTGATCGCCGGCGACGCGGCTCGCTCAGCACCGCCGAAGCTGCACGTCTCCTGCTTCGACGGCGGCGACAAGGAGGGCGAGGCGACTCGTGACGCCGTAACGGTGACGAAGATTCTCGAGGTGCTTCTTTGCCCCGTTCACCGAGATGCCGAGCATGGCCGCCATCTCCTTCGTCGCGCATCCTTCGGCAAGGAGCCGAAGGACACGCTGCTGCCGTGGTGTGAGCGGCCGGATCCCTATCTTATCTTGCATGGCGGATGAGTTCAGCGCGATTCGTAACACTAGGCGGCTGCTTGAACAACGGACCGAAGGCGTCCTTTGGTAGGGGCCTAGATGTACCGCTTCTCCACTCGTATCTTCGGCAGGCCGGCGGCTACCCCTTTTGCCACCTTGACGGTCACGGAGCGGTGGGGGAGCGTGGGCGCGCTCGCTCTTGGGCCTGAGGGTCGGCCGCCTCTCGACCAAGAGGACAGTTACCGCGACCTCGCGCACTGGGAGGTGTGCAATGCGTCGTTCAATCGTCGTGCTTGCAACTCTGGCGCTCGCGCTGAACGCACTGGCGACGCCGGCCAGCGCCGACCCCGTCGCGCCACCGCTCGAAGATCCAACCATCGACCACACGCGCGTACCCGCGCAGACATCGACCAGCGGGGGACCCTCGAAGACGCGGGCGAAGCCGCCCTTGGAGCCGAAGACGCACGATCAGTTCAAGGTCGATGGCGCCATCTCGGGAGCGTCCATCCAGGGTGATGGGCCGCATGGGGACTGGCTCTCTCTGGACTACAAGACGAGCAATTCGGCCGACACTCTGTACTGGTCGAACAACAAGGCCCTGAGCGGGTCCGCAGCGTCGCTGGGCACCTACGACCTGCGGACGGCCAAGGATCCCAACACCGGCCAAGTCTACTACCCGAACCCGACCTGCCCCGTCAATTCGACCAACTTCGACCAGTTCTCGCACTACGAGCAGGCGGTCGGAGTCACTGCCAACTACACCGACGGGCTGGGGACCCCTTGGACGTTCGTGAATCAGTACTGGCACATGCAGACGATCTCGACCGGGACCAAGGCGAACGGAGCCTCGATCGGAACGCAATACCCAACGCATCCGATCGGCGGCTGCAAGTTCTACTACGCACCGGGCACGGGGTGGCACGGGAACCTCGCCAGCACCGGTCCGCACATCCACCACTACGCGCAGAATGCGAGCACGTACGAGTCCTCACCCATAAAGCTGGTCTGGAACATGCTCAGCCACTAGCCTGCACCGTCGACTCGGAAGGTCGGACGAAAGATCAGGCCTCGCGTCGATGGCAACGTCGATCGCGGGCCTTTCAACCAAGTCAATGCGCCGCCTGACACAAGTTCACAGGGCTGTGAAGCTGCGTCGAGGTTCGGTTAGCGCGCCAATGGGTTGGCGCATCCGGGCACGTTCCCGACAGCAGGAGGAGTGACCTCTGATGAAGAGACTGCCTGTTCTGGTCGCGATACTGGTGGCCACTACGTTCAGCTCCGTCCCCGCGTACGCGGTGACCAATGGCGACCTCGACGGCAATGGCCATCCATACGTCGGGCTGATGGTGGCGTCGGACGCGCAGGGCCATCTACTCTGGCGCTGCAGTGGCACGCTGATCTCGACCCGTCTGTACCTGACGGCCGGGCACTGCGCCGAGGCGCCAGCGGCGCACATCGAGATTTGGTTCGCCGCCGATATGCAGACGAACTCGAACAGGTTCCTGTCGGACGGCATCACGCCGAACCCGCACTGGAATGGGTACCCGTACAAGGGTGACATCGGTGGTACCCCGTACACGCACCCGAACTACGACCCGAATCGGTTCTACATCCGTGACCTTGGGATCGTCGTGCTCGACAAGGCCATGTTGATGTCGAAGTACGGCGCGCTTCCGAAGGCGGATCAGCTCGACACGCTCGCTGCACGGCGCGGGCTCCAGAACGTTTCCTTCACCGCGGTCGGCTACGGAGTGCAGCGAAGCTTCCCCGACGCGGCGTCTTGGAAGGAGCAAGACCTCAAGCTGCGCATGGTCGCGTACCCGAAGCTGGATCAGATCAACACAGGGTTCACTGGCGACTTCTCGCTCCTGCTCTCGAACAACGCGAACACCGGCGGCACCTGCTTCGGTGACTCGGGTGGTCCGAACTTTATCGGATCTTCGAACGTGATCGGTGGGGTGACCTCGTACGGCATCAATGGACAATGCGCCGGCACCGGTGGCGTGTACCGCGTCGATCGAACTTGGAACCTCGACTGGATCTACGCTTCGTTCGGTGGGTACTTGTAGCGTCCGCTAACTCGCAGGCAAACGGTGGGAGCCGCCCGGAAGGGGAGGCTCCTTCGTTCCTGCGGCACTTGATTGAACCGGCGATGCGCTGCGCAGGTCGTCCGACGCCAGCGCACCTTCCGCCTCCTGCGTCGGCGTCACCGTGCTCGGTCTCACCGGGCCGATCGGGGCGGGGAAGTCCACCGTCGCCGCGCTGCTCCGGCAGAAGGGCGCGCGCGTCCTCGACGCCGACGCGCTCGCGAAGGACGAGCAGGTGCGTGGCACGGTCGGCTACAGCGCGATCGTCCAGCGCTTCGGCACCGACATCCTCGGTCCCGATCGGGAGATCGACCGCGCGAAGCTCGCGGCGATCGTCTTCGCCGATCCCGAGGCACTCGCGCGGCTCGAGGCGATCCTCCACCCGCGCGTGATCGCGCGCGTGCTCGAAGCGCGCGCGATGACCCCCGACGGCGCGGTCCTCGTCGTCGAGGCGATCAAGCTCCTCGAGTCGGCGGTCCACCGGCTCTGCCGGCAGGTCTGGGTCGTCACCGCCCCGCGCGCGACGCTCATCGAGCGCCTCGCCCGCGAGCGCGGGATGCCCGCGGGGGAGGCGGCAGCACGCCTCGGCGCGCAGGCCGACGACGCCGCGTTCCGCGCGCGCGCCGACGTGGTCATCGAGAACGACGGGGACCGCGCGGCGCTCGCTCAGGCCGTCGATCGCGCCTGGGCCGCGCTGACGTCCGCCGCGCCCGACCGCTGAGGCAGACCGGCGGCGCCGCGGTCGGGCGGTCTCGGCGACTGACCTCGGGGGGATGGCTCCGGAGAGGGTATCCCTCGCGGGCGAGCGGCTGGGCGGCATCAAGATGCTATGATGCTTCTATGTCAAAGGTGCGCACTACCCTCACTCTCGACGAGGACGTTCTCCGCTGGGTAAAGGTCCGCGCCGCCCGCCAGGGGAAAGGCGACAGCCAGATCATCGAGGAATCGCTGCGCCGCGATCTCGGGCTGGACCTCCTCGCGCGGCTCTGGGAGAAGAACCGGATGGACGACCCCGCCGCCATGCGCCTTGCGCTGGAGGCCCAGCATCGGACGAGACCGCGCCGGCGCACGTGATTGAGAGCGGTCCTCGATCCGAACGTCCTGATCTCCGCCCTGCTGTCGCCGACCGGTGTGCCGGCGGCCCTGCTGACGCGCTGGTTGGGCGGGGAGTTCGAGCTCGTCGTCTCCGCGCTGCTGCTCGCCGAGCTGGATCGGGCGCTCGCCTATCCGAAGCTCCGCGCGCGGATCGCCGACGATGAAGCGCAGGCGGTCATCGACCTGCTTCGGCGAACGGCGACGATGGCGGACGATCCCGCCGCTCCCGCCCGACGGTCGCGGGATCCCGGTGACGACTACCTTCTTGCGCTCGCGGAGTCCGCTGTGGCGATCCTCGTCACGGGCGACCAGGACTTGCTGGACGTGAAGGACCTGCCAGTCCGGTCACCCCGCGCCTTCCTGGAGAAGATGCCGGCACAGTGATCAGGCGCGCCGAGCTCGTGCGCCGAGACCCGATCCGCGCAGGCATCAGACGAGCGATCGACCCCTCGCGAAGCGCCCTGTAGATCGCGCCCCGCGTAAACTTGACCACTGGAGGGGTGGCAGAGCGGTCGAATGCGGCGGTCTTGGAAGTCGTCCGGCGCGGTGCATCAGGCGCTGCTCACGCACGCGAAGCAGGCGCTCTACGAGGCCTTGGCATGACAAGGAGCGACCGTGAACTTTCGCGTGCCTTGAAGGCGGAGATGGAGCTCATCGTCGTCCCTGCTCAGCCTCGGGGTCGTGGCCGCACATCGGTGTGGGCTTCCCCGGCAGCGCTCGTCGTGGGCGCCGGCGTGATCGTGGCCGGCCTCGCTCTGGGTTGCGCGGTCAGCGAGCTGCGTGCGCCGATGCCCGCGGCGACCGCGCCGGCGCCGAGCCCGGCCGTCACGGCGCAGCCGAGCGCGGCAGGTCTCGTGCCGGATCGCTATGGCCTGGTGCTGGACCGCCAGCCGCCGGTTATGCGCTCAGAGGCCGATTCAGGCCAGATCACTGCGCTCCGGGGCGAGTTCTCCAGCGGTGCGGTCTCGCCCGACGGCCGGCGCTTCGCGTACTGGCAGACGCCGGCGGGACCCGCTCGCAGGCTCTGGCTTCTGGAGACGTCGGCACCGACGCAGCCGCGGTCCCTGCTGACGCTGCCGGACAGTGAGATCGCAGCTACGTCGACGGGCAGCGCCGTCGCGTGGTCGAGCGACGGAACGGGCCTGCTGATCGCGGTGAATGGCCTCGCGCCCGCACGGGAGGGCCCGCCCATCGATGCGCCGCTCTACGCGACGCTACGTCAGATCGACGTCGCGACCGGCGCCGTGCGGGAGATCGCTCGGACCGAGATGGCAGCCTGGTTCGGCCCCGTCGCGTGGGACCGCGCCCGCGGGGTCTCCACCGCGATCGCGATCAGCCCCGGCGGGTTTGCGTGGGACTACGTCGTCCTGCGCGACGGCGTCGCGCCGGTGTGGGCGCCGCTTCCGGCGGAGACGTTGGCCGTCTTCGTGCGAGCCGCACCGGACGCTGGTCGCGTCCTCATGCGCGGCTTCCCCGACCACCGCGCCGTGTACGTTTGGCCACTCACGGACGTGACCAACGTCACAACGCTCGAGGCGGTCGGCGACGAGTACGTCGCCGCCGCGATGTGGCGGGACGCGCGCGAGATCGTCGTGTCGCTGTCGCGGACAAGCGTGGCCCGCGATGGTGAGCGGCTCGAGGTGTGGGCGCTCGAGGGACCCCGGCGGGTGCTGCTGCGCGAGCGGCACGGGCTCGACGTGGTGCGGCCCGACGGCACGGCCGCGATCACGGACAAGGGCGTCATCGACCTCGCGACCGGCGCGCGGGAGGAGCTCCCGGGCATGCGGGGTGATCGCGCGACCGCTTCGCTGCTGCTGCACTGATCGCTACAGGCCGCGGGACGAAGCGAGTTGCCGCCGCCCGCCTCCTTGGGAGCGAACGTTCTCGAGGCGTGCCGTCCGCGATGAGATGCGGGTAGGTCGACGACGAACGTTCACTGGGGCAAAGGACGCCGGCCAGCGACGGGCGCCGGCGCTCCATGGAGACACGGCTCGCTCAGCACCGCCGAAGCTGCACGTCTCCTGCTTCGACGGCGGCGACAAGTGTGACGACGCCCTCGCCGGGACGGCGAGCGGCCTCTTCAAGACCGAGCTCATCCGCCGCCGCGGTCCCTGGCGCACGACTGAGTCGGTCGAGCTCACGACGCTCGGCTGGGTGGACTGGTGGAACCACCACCGCCCTCACGGCGCCCGCAGCAAGACCCCGCCCGCCGGGTTCGAGACGCTCTACTACGCTCAGCAGCTGGGGCCGGGCCTGGGCGGCCGCGGCGGGAGACGGAGATGGCTGTCGCTGCGAAGGCGAGGCTCACCGAGGAGCAGATAGCCGCGGCGGGCGCCCTGCACTCGACTCTGATGCAGTGGCGCGTCACAGATAGCGCTCTGAGTCGACTACGCGAGCGATTGCCGGGGTTCGGACCCGAGGAGAGCCTCCTCAAGGTCGTCGCAGTCAACGCCCTCTACGGCACGAACGTGTTCGCGCTGGTTCGGGCCGCGACACACGTTCACGCGGTTCTTGGCTCAGCAGACATTGCCAAGGCGGGACCCGAGTTGGTCGAATCGCTGGCCAACATTCCGACCACTTCCCAGGCACGGCCCAAGCGCTATGTGAGCTTCGCCTCGAAGTTCGCACACTTCTTCATCGGCCCCGAACGTTTTCCGATCTACGACTCCTACGCGGAGCGCATGCTGGTGCTCCACCTCGGGCCCTCGGCGAAGCGCGAGCCCGCGCGACCGTACGAAGCCTTCGTCGCGAACCTGGTAAGGCTGAAGCGCGAGTACGGCCTTCGATGCAGCTACCGCGAGTTGGATCGCTACCTTTGGGTGGGTGGCCAGCATCGCGCCTACGCCAATGGCAAGCGGATGCTGAACGCGGAACTATCGCGTCTCTTCGAGAAGCCCTCGCCGGCGCAGCGCACCCTTCTCCGGGCACTGCGCGGCGCCGGATGAGCCTTCGATCGGCTGGGCGGCCGGTTGCGGCCCATGTACAGCCACGTGTACAGCCACCGGGTCGAGATGAGTCGTGACAGGGCGGGATGAGCCGGGACGGCGACCGCGGAGAACGTTCGCGAACATCCGGAATCACGAGGTTCCGAGAGCGCCGAAGTAGGGCGCACTCTTCGCGCGCAGCGGTCGGCCTGCGATCGGGCGTTGACCCCAGGTCTGACCCAACCAGCGAGCGAGAGGTCGGACGAACCTCGCTACGCCGTCTTGCGACGAGGTCGAGGCGCGCTTGGTTTGGCCCGCCGGTCGCGACGAATGCTGGTCTTCAGCGCGTCGATCAGGTCGATCGTGTTGTCGGGCCGCTTCCGACGTGTGTCGCGCCGCCCGGCAGCGACCCAATCCGCGATGTCCCCCCAGCGCCACACGTGCGTGCCGCGGACGGTCGCCACGGGGTGGGGGAAACGACCGGGTGTATCGACCAGCTGCGCAACGCGCTGACGGCTGATGCCGAGTCGGGCAGCGACGTCCGGCGTGCCGACCAGGTCGTCGCGTGCAGATGCGAACTCGTCCTCATCCATGTCACGTTGCACGGACGCCTCGGTGATCTCTGCGGCACCGACGCCCGCACGCTTCAGCGCGAGACGGATTCGCGCCATCCCGGTCGCGAGCGCACCCTCGGGCGTGCTCGCGTCGCAGGACGCTCGGACGGACAGCACGCGGGTCAGGGTGTTTACCGCGGGGGCGGATCCAGTGAGGTTGCGGTCGCCATCGAGCGCGTCGGTGACCGCCTCGAGCAGCGCCTCGTCGGCGCGCTCCAGGGGCTCCGTCTGGGCCTCGATCGTGTAACTGCGCTTCATGGTCGGCCTCCTTGCTTCTTTGGCGGTGGCCAGACGAATCCGTGGCGCCGCATCCGTGAGATCGTCAGTCGTAGCGAGTTCGTGTCGCTCTCGGTTCCATGCATCCCGACGATGGCCACGCCATCCGGCGAGCGGAGCTGGACCCCCTTCTTCGTGACGACCGATTCCCAGCCCTGCTCGACCGCCGCCTCGATGACCGCTCGCTGGCCCTTGTCCATTATGGCCTCCGTCATTGTCGTGCGTCAAGGATACGTCCGGACTTGTCGAGTGGTCAAGGATAGATAGCACGCTGGATTCGCGACGGTCCCCGCCGTCTCGACCGGAATGCGGCAGGGCGAGACCGTCGCGCTCCGCTTAGAGCGCGATGAGCTCGCGCGTGCGCCGCGCCCGGCCCCTGGCAGGGAGCTCGAAGCCGACGACCAGGCGTCCGCCGTAGGCACGCGCGATCTTCTGCAGGGTGTCCACGTTCGGGCGGTGCCGGCCGCTCTCCAGGCGCGCGATCGCTGAGCCCGTCGTCTTGACGCGCTCCGCGAGCTCCGCCTGGGTCAGACGGTGATCCATTCGCAGCCGGATGATCGCCCGCGCGAACCCCTCGTACGGTGCGATGCGCTCGGCCTCGCGCCGGTAGCGCGCGCTCTCGGCGCTGCGGTGACGTTGGTCCGCGGCGACCGCGGTCCCGACCGGGCTGACCCAGCGCTGGCTCATCCCACCCAACATAGCAATATTGCTACGAGCGGTCAAGGCGCGTCGTGCCCGGCGGCGCGCGGAGGAAGCGGATGATGTGGAGCAGCACGAAGAGGTTTCCGGAACGGCGGTAGTAGATCCGGTAGAGCTCGTTCCCGTAGTGGCAACGAAGCTCACGGAGTTCACCCTCAACCTGCGGGGTAATAGACGGCCTGCATCTGGGCTACGGGCTGAAGCGCTCCGGGATCTTGAACTTGTACTGGTCGAAGACGTTCTGGAACGTCGCGCCGGTGGTGGACGGGGCGCGCTGGTCGCCCGGGGCGCGGAGCAGGAGCTGGATGTTGGAGCCCGATGCGGCGAGGTAGGCGAGCCGCTCGGCGGTCTCCGCGTCGGTGCGGATCGTGTAGACGGCCGCGGTCCGCGCGAGGATCGGCACGCTCTGGAGGAGGATCTTCGCCGAGAAGTCGGCGGTCCGATCCGGGTTGCCGCCCGGGCGGAGGTACTTGAGCGGGTCGAACTGCAGGGTGTAGAGGATGTCCACCAGGTCGCCGGGCTGGAGCACGCCGCCGACCGCCTTGTCGTCGGGCACCGAGATCGAGAGGGCGCGGTAGTTCGGCGTGCTCGGCGGGAGCGGCTGGTCCGGGCTCACTTGCAGGCCCGGCGGGAACACGGTGAACGTCGGCGACTTCTCGGGAACGAACTTCGCCGGGAGCAGCAGCTCGCCCACGGACAGCGGAACGATGAGGACCTTGCCGAGGATCTCCTTGGTGTCCTTGAAGACGCCCGGCGGGACGACGTCCTGGTTCATCTGCACGACCTTCAGGTCCGTCGCGGCGAGCGCGGTGCGGATCGGGAGCTCGCGCGCGGCCACGACCACGGGGCTCGTGGGCAGAACGGGCGGCTCGCTCGGCGCCGCGGCGCTCGAGGCGTAGAGGAAGGTGCCTACCGCCGCGAAGAGCGCGATGAGGAGGCCAAGGATGAGCACGAGGCGTGCCCGGCGCTTGCTGTCGTCCATGCGTAGGCGACTGTAGATGAGCGCGTCCGGGCGGTCGGCGCGGCCTAGTATCAGAGGCTCCGCCGGCACCCGATGGGCCGAACGGATGTTCTATAGTGAGGTCCCGATGCCACCCGGCGAGATCCTCCAGGTCCCGCTCGAGCGACCGGCCGGCAAGGCCCCGTTCCGTCTCGCCCTGCCCTGGGCGCTCGCGGGCGACCAGCCGAAGGCGGCCGCCGCGCTCCTCGAGGGCCTCGCGCGGTCGGAGAAGCAGCAGACGCTCCTCGGCATCACCGGATCGGGGAAGACCGTCACGATGGCGAAGGTCATCGCCGAGTCCGGGCGGCCGGCGCTCGTCCTCGCCCACAACAAGACCTTGGCGGCGCAGCTCTACAGCGAGTTCAAAGAGTTCTTCCCCGACAACTCGGCGCAGTACTTCGTCTCCTACTACGACTACTACCAGCCCGAGGCGTACATCGCGCGGTCGGACACCTACATCGAGAAGGACTCCTCGAAGAACGAGGAGATCGACAAGATGCGCCACGCGGCGACGCGAGCGCTCTTCGAGCGGCGCGACGTCATCATCGTCGCCTCGGTCTCGTGCATCTACGGCCTCGGCGCGCCGGTGGACTACGGCGCGGTCACCGTGCGGCTCGTCAAGGGCCAGCGCCAGCGGCGCGACACCGTGCTCCGCCACCTCGTGGACATCCAGTACGAGCGCAACGACCTGAACTTCGTCCGGGGCACCTTCCGCGTCCGTGGCGACACGCTTGAGATCCATCCCGCCTACGAGGACCTCGCGGTGCGGATCGAGTTCTTCGGCGACGAGGTCGAGCGCATCACCGAGCTCGACCCGCTCACCGGCGAGGTGCTCGCCGAGCGCCAACGGGTGGACGTGTACCCGGCGCGGCACTTCGTGACGCCGCGCGAGAAGCTCCTCGAGGCGATCCGCGACATCGAGGCCGAGCTGGAGCTGCGCGGGGCGGAGCTCGACGCGAAGGGTCGGCTGCTCGAGGCGCAGCGGCTGCGCCAGCGGACGAACTTCGACCTCGAGATGCTCCGCGAGACCGGGACGTGCGCGGGCGTCGAGAACTACTCGAGGCACCTGGCGCGCCGGCCGGCCGGGAGCAGGCCCTGGACGCTCCTCGACTACTTCCCGCCGGACTTCCTCATGTTCGTGGACGAGTCGCACATCTCGCTGCCGCAGGTGCGGGGGATGTACTTCGGCGACCGCGCGCGGAAGGAGATCCTGGTCGAGTACGGGTTCCGCCTGCCGAGCGCGCTCGACAACCGCCCGCTCACGTTCAAGGAGTTCGAGGAGCGGCTCGACCAGGTCGTCTACGTGTCCGCGACGCCGGGACCCTACGAGCTCGAGCACAGCACGCGGATCGTCGAGCAGATCATCCGGCCGACCGGGCTCGTCGATCCCGAGATCGAGGTGCGGCCGACGAAGGGGCAGATCGACGACCTCCTCGCCGAGATCCGCGCCCGCGTCGCGCTGGGTCAGCGCTCGCTCGTCACGACGCTCACGAAGAAGATGGCCGAGGATCTCACCGACTACCTCCGTGAGATCGGCGTGAAGGTCCAGTACCTCCACTCCGAGGTGGAGACGATCGAGCGCGTGGAGATCCTCCGCGACCTCCGCCTCGGCGTGTACGACGCCGTCGTCGGCGTGAACCTCCTCCGCGAGGGCATCGACCTTCCCGAGGTGACCCTCGTCGCGATCCTCGACGCCGACAAGGAGGGGTTCCTCCGCTCGGCCGGCTCGCTCGTGCAGGTCATCGGCCGAGCTGCGCGCCACGTGGAAGGGCGCGTGATCATGTACGCCGACCGCCGCACCGATTCGATGGCGCGAGCGATCGCCGAGACGGATCGCCGGCGCGCGATCCAGGTCGCCTACAACGCCGCGCACGGGATCGAGCCGCGGACCGTGGTGAAGGCGATCCGGGACGTCGGCCTGCGTCTGAAAGTGGTGGCGGAGCAGGCGAAGGCGTACGGTGACGGCGGCGCGAGCCCGCTGCCGCGCGACGAGCTCGCCCGCCTCGTGAAGGACCTCGAGCGGCAGATGAAGACGGCCGCGCAGGACCTCGAGTTCGAGAAGGCCGCCGCGCTCCGCGACGAGGTCGTCGAGCTCCGCGGGCTCCTCGCGCTCGGCGCGGACGGCCCGCTCGCGGAGGCGCCGGCGGGAGCGCCGGCGCGGCCCCGGCAGATACGGCGCAGGAGGTACGGCTGATGTTCTTCGGGATCGTCATCTCGGTCGCGGTCGTCGGCGCGCTCGTCCTCGCGATCGGGCTCTTCCTGCAGCGCGGCCGCGAGGGCGTGGACCTCTCGCCGCGCGCGCTCCTCCGGGTCTACCTCTACGTCGCCTCGCTCGCCGGCGTCATCGTCGCCGCGGGCGGGCTCGCCGCCCTCCTCACGGTCGGCCTCGCCGCCTCGCCGCTCGGCCGCGACGCGATCTACGGCGGGCAGTCACGGTTCGCCGTCGCGCCGGTCCCCGTCGAGAAGTGCCCGCCCGGCGTCCCGTGCCCGGAAGCGCCGAAGCCCGAGGAGCAGCAGCGCCGGCTCGCCGCGCAGCAGGAGCGCCTGGTCGGCGAGGATCTCATCCGCGGGGTCACCTTCACGGTCTTCGGCGCGATCTTCCTCGGCGCGCACTGGGCCGCCCGGCGCGCGCTCGCGATCGACGAGCGCCGCTCGCTCCTCCGTCGCGCGTACCTCATGCTCGGCACGCTCGCGTTCGGCCTCGCGACGATCGGGCTGCTCCCGAACGGGGTCACGACCGCGGCGACGAACGCGCTCCTGGCGGCGACGCCGGAGACCTACCGGCAACCGGCCGGCGAGGCGCTCGGCGGCGGCCTCGTCGCGCTCGCGGTCTGGCTCGTCTACCTCCGCCTCGTGGTCCGCGAGCTGCGCCACAGCGACGCATGAAGCGACCCGCCGTCGCGACCGCTGAGTCGTCGCCGGCTCACGGCATCGGGAGCACGACCGTGCGCGCGTCGCGGCGCGCTGCGGCCTCCTCGCCGGCGACCGCTGAGCCGTCGCCGGCTCACGGCGTCGGGAGCACGACCGTGCGCGCGTCGCGGCGTCCCTCGACGTTCTCGCAGGCGACCAAGGGGCCGCCCGACCACATCCACGTCAAGGGTGCGCGCGAGCACAACCTCAAGAACATCGAGCTGCGGATCCCGCGCGACCGGCTCGTCGTGATCACCGGGCTCTCCGGGTCGGGGAAGTCGTCGCTCGCGTTCGACACGATCTACGCCGAAGGCCAGCGCCGCTACGTCGAGTCGCTCTCCGCCTACGCGCGGCAGTTCCTCGGTCAGATGGAGAAGCCGGACGTCGACCTCATCGAAGGGCTCTCGCCCGCGGTGTCGATCGACCAGAAGGGCGCGACGCGGAACCCGCGGTCCACGGTCGGCACGGTCACCGAGATCTACGACCACCTGCGCCTCCTCTTCGCGCGGGTCGGCGTGCCGCACTGCCCGAAGTGTGGGCGGCCGATCGTCGCCCAGACCGTGCAGGGCATCGTCGACCGCATCGCCGAGGAGCCCGACGGCACCCGGCTGCTCATCCTCGCGCCGCTCGTCCGCGATCGGAAGGGCGAGCACCAGCAGCTCCTCGCCAGCGCGAAGCGCGGCGGGTTCGCGCGGGTGCGGGTCGACGGGTTCGTCCGGGACCTCTCCGAGGAGATCGCGCTCGACAAGATGCGCAACCACACGCTCGAGGTGGTCGTCGACCGCTTCGTCGTCCGCCGCGGGACGGAGGCCGCGGAGGACCGCGCGCGGCTCACCGACTCGGTCGAGACCGCGCTCCGGCTCGGTGAGGGCCTGCTCGTCACCGCGCGGGCGGAGCCGCCTGCGGGCGAGGCGCCGCGCGAGGGCGACCGCACCTACTCCGAGCGGTTCGCCTGCCGCTTCGACGGTTTCTCCGTCGGCGAGATCGAGCCGCGGACGTTCTCGTTCAACTCGCCGCACGGGGCGTGCCCGGCGTGCACCGGGCTGGGCACCAAGCTCGAGCCGGACGCCGACCTCATCCTCGCGAACCCCGATCTCTCGCTCGCCGAGGGCGCGATCCTCCCGTGGCAGCGGCAGTCCGCGGCGACCTCGCTGTACCGGGGCGCGGTCATCGAAGCGCTCGCCAAGCGCTTGCGGATCTCGCTCCGCACGCCGGTGAAGGACCTGCCGGAGAAGGCCCGCGAGGCCATCCTCGGCGGCCTCGACGCGCCGCTCCGCATCTCGTACGACAGCCGGAGCGGGAAGACGCGCTCGTACGAGCTCGAGTTCGAGGGAGTCGTCGCCTGGGTGGACCGCCACTACCGCGAGACGACCTCCGAGTTCCTCCGCGCCGACCTCGAGCGCTACCTGAGCGAGCGACCCTGCCCGACCTGCGGCGGCCGGCGCTTGAAGCCGGAGTCGCTCGCGGTCACGATCGGCGAGCGGAGCATCGTGGACGTGGCGCGGCTCTCGGTGGCCGACGCGCTCGAGTGGGCGACCTCGCTCGAGCGGGACGGCTCGCCGCTGGGCGTCCGCGCGCGGAAGGTCGCGCGCCAGGTGCTCAAGGAGATCCGGACGCGGCTCGGGTTCCTCGTCGACGTCGGCCTCGACTACCTCACGGTGGACCGCTCGGCAACGACGCTCTCCGGCGGCGAGGCCCAGCGGATCCGGCTCGCGACCCAGATCGGCTCGGGCCTCATGGGCGTCCTCTACATCCTCGACGAGCCCTCGATCGGGCTGCACCAGCGCGACAACGCGAAGCTCATCCGCACGCTGCTCGGCATGCGGGACCTCGGGAACACGGTCATCGTCGTCGAGCACGACGAGGAGACGATCCGCACCGCGGACTGGATCGTCGACATCGGCCCCGGCGCGGGCGAGCACGGCGGCGAGATCATCGCCGAGGGCACCCTCGACGACATCCTCGCGAGCCCGCGGTCGCTCACCGGCGCCTACCTGGCCGGGCGCCTCCGCATCCCGCTGCCGGCGACGCGCCGGGCGCCGCGCAAGGAGGCGCTCGTCGTGCGCGGCGCGCGCGAGCACAACCTGAAGAACATCGACGTGCGGATCCCGCTCGGCGTGTTCGTGGCGGTGACCGGCGTGTCGGGCTCCGGCAAGAGCACGCTCGTGAACGACATCCTCTACCGGCGCCTCGCCCAGGTGCTCTCGCGCGCGAAGGCCCGTCCGGGCGAGCACGACGCCCTCGAGGGCACCGCGAACGTGGACAAGGTCATCGACATCGACCAGTCGCCGATCGGGCGGACCCCCCGCTCGAATCCCGCGACGTACGTCGGTCTCTTCACGCCGATCCGCGAGCTCTTCGCCGCCGTGCCGGAGGCCCGCCTGCGCGGCTACACCCCGGGCCGCTTCTCGTTCAACGTGAAGGGCGGCCGCTGCGAGGCCTGCACCGGCGACGGGATCATCAAGATCGAGATGCAGTTCCTCCCCGACGTCTACGTGCCCTGCGAGGTCTGCGCGGGGAAGCGCTACAACCGCGAGGCGCTCGAGATCCACTACAAGGGCAAGACGGTCGCCGACGTCCTCGACCAGACCGTCGAGGAGGCGCTGGGGTTCTTCGCGGCCGTCCCGGCGGTCGCCCGGAAGCTGCGGACCCTGAACGACGTGGGCCTCGGCTACATCCACCTCGGCCAGCCGGCGACGACCCTCTCGGGCGGCGAGGCGCAGCGGATCAAGCTCGCGACCGAGCTGTCGCGCCAGGCCACCGGCCGGACCCTCTACATCCTCGACGAGCCCACGACCGGGCTGCACTTCGCCGACGTGGAGCGGCTCCTGGACGTGCTCCACCGGCTCGTGGACGCCGGGAACACGGTCATCGTCATCGAGCACAACCTCGACGTCGTGAAGACCGCCGACCACGTCATCGACCTCGGGCCCGCCGGCGGCGCCGCGGGTGGCCGGGTCATCGCCGAGGGCACGCCCGAGGCCGTCGCCAAGGCGAAGGACTCCTGGACCGGCCGCTACCTTCACGAAATGCTCACGACGGGCCGCCTACGCGGGATCGCCTGAGGCGATAACCTCGCGCACATGAGCCGGCGAGGGGGCGCAACGGGTCCGTCACGTGCGCAAGGTCGTGCTGGACGTGCACCGAGCCGGCGATCGCTCAAGTGAGCCGGCGAGGGGGTGTGCTGGATGACCCGGCACCGGTCGCGGTCGCCTCGCCCTTCCGAGGGCTCCGCTTCGACGCGCTCAGGATCCCCACGTTCCGTGCGTACTTCGCCGCGAGCACGCTCTCCTCCGCGGGTGACGGCATGGAGAACGTCATCCGCGCCTGGCTCGTGCTCCAGCTCGCCGGTGAGGCCGCGCCGTTCTGGCTCGGGATGATGGTCTTCGCGCACTGGGTGCCGTACACGTTCTTCTCGCTCTACGGCGGCGTGCTCGCCGATCGGTACGACAACCGGAAGGTCCAGCTCGCCTCACAGGCCCTTCTCCTCTGCGCGGCCGTCGCCGTGGCGTACGCGACGCTCGCGGGTTTCGTGACGGTCTGGTGGATCTTCGCCCTGCTCCTCCTCCACGGGTTCGCGGGGGCGATCGGTCAGCCCGCCCGCCAGACGCTCATCCACGCGATGGTCGGGCGCGAGAACCTCGTCTCCGCCGTGAGCCTGAATGCCTCCGTGAGCCAGGTCGCACACGTCGTCGGTCCGGTCGTCGCCGGCTTCGTGCTCGTCGCGTTCGGACCGGGGTGGGGGTTCCTCGTCAACGCGCTGACGTTCATCCCGCTCCTCGTGCTGCTGCTCGTGATCCGCGTCCCGAGGCTCGGCGCGCCCGCCGCGAAGCAGCCCATGCGCGACTCGCTCGGCGAGGGCATGGCGTTCGTCCGGGCGCGGCCGTCGGTGGCCGCCTTCATCTCGGTCGAGATGCTCTCCGCCGTGTTCCTCGGCCAGGCCTTCATGTCGCTGCTCCCGGTCTTCGCGACGCGGAGCCTCGGCGGCGACCAGCTCGGCTACGCGTTCCTGGTCGCCGCCGGCGGCGTCGGCGCGGTCATCTCGGGGATCTACCTCGCGACGCTCACGGAGGTGCGTCACAAAGGCAGGCTCATCTTCGGCGCCGCGATGACGTCGGTGGTCGCGATCTTCCTCTTCGCGCTCTCGACCTCGTACCCGGCCTCCTTCGCCCTTCTCGTCGTCGTGGGCGGCGCGACCGTCCTCACCCAGTCGCTCACGAACACCACGATCCAGCTCTCCGCCCCCGACCAGCTCCGCGGGCGGGTCATGGGTGCCTACGTTTTCGCGACGCAGGGCCTCCGCGTCCTCAACGGCCCGGTCCTCGGTGGCGCCGCGGTGCTCTTCGGCCCTCCGCTCGCGGTGGCCGGCAGCGCGACGCTGGTCCTCGCGACGCTGGTGACGGTCCTCGCCCGCGTCTCGAGCGTGCGGCGGACGGACTAGGCGGAGCGTGTCCGTGCCGCCGGCCGTCGATATGCTCGCGCCGATCCAGTGAGCGAGCTCCCGCTGCGCCGAGCGCTCGTCGAATGGCTGCGGTCCGCCGGCGTCGAGTACCTCTTCGGCAACCCGGGTTCCAGCGAGGTCCCCCTGCTCGACGCGCTCGTCGGCGTCGAGCGTCCCCGCTACGTCCTCGTGGCGCACGAAGCCGTGGCCATCGCGATGGCCGACGGGTACGCGCAGCTCTCCGGCCGCCCCGGCGTGGTGAGCGTCCACGTCACGCCCGGTCTCACCAACGTCCTCGGCGGGCTCTTCCTCGCGCGTGCCCATCGCTCGCCGGTGGTCGTCCTGGTCGGCCAGCAGGACTCGCGGCTCCTCGCCCGGCGGCCCTTCCTCGCCTCGGACCTTGTCGAGACCGCGCGCCAGCACACGAAATGGGCGTGGCAGGTCTCGCGTGCCGACGAGCTCCTCCCAGCGCTGCGGCGCGCGTTCGAGCTCGCGGTCCAGCCGCCGGCGGGGCCGGTGGGCCCCGCGGTCCCGAAGGACCCCCCCGCACCCCCCC
>Ga0082335_1005630_pt1 | contig 17073 bp, 15 predicted proteins | sample Subgrocontami58m_FD_72375 | JGI IMG/M metagenome (GOLD analysis project Ga0082335, IMG submission 72375) | Subsurface groundwater microbial communities from S. Glens Falls, New York, USA - GMW37 contaminated, 5.8 m (SPADES assembly) (version 2) ... | reverse complement strand
AAGAACACGATGAGTGCCGATGTGGCGGCCTACACGGACACGCGCGTGCACACGGTTCACTTCGACATGACCGAGAAGGTGGTCGAGATCGCCCCCGGCAAGGTCGTCAAGCTGTGGACCTTCGGTGATCGGGTGCCCGGCCCGGTGGTGCGGGTGCGCGTGGGCGACACGGTGAAGGCATCGATCACCAACAAGACGTCGATGCCGCACTCCATCGATTTCCACGCGGCACGGATCGCCCCGAACAAGGCCTATCGCGACGTGGCCCCGGGCCAGAGCTTCGCGTTCTCGTTCACGGCCACCAGCCCGGGCGTCTTCATGTACCACTGCGGCACGGGTCCCGTCGTCCACCACATCGCGAACGGCATGTACGGAATGATCATCGTGGAACCCAAGGGGGGACTCCCCCCGGTTGACCGCGAGGTGGCCTTGGTGCAGTCGGACTTCTACGTCTCCGACACGCCGGCGATGACCGCTGACGACACCAAGCTGATGAGCGGCATCCCCACCGTGGTGGCCTTCAACGGCTACGCCGGGCAGTACAAGGAGAACCCGATCATCGTGAAGCGCGGTGAGCGCATCCGGACCTTCCTGCTCGATGCCGGGCCAAACGCCTGGAGCGCATTCCACGTGGTCGGCACGATCTTTGATCGCGCATGGGAGGACGGCAACCCGGCCAACGAGACCGTGGGTAACCAGACCCTGAACCTGGCCCCGTCGCAGGGGTCCATCGTGGAGTTCCGCCTCGACCAGGAGGGGATCTACCCCTTCGTCACCCACGAATTCACCAATGCCGCCAAGGGCGCCGTCGGCCTCTTCAAGACCGAGGGTGCGAGCGGGACCATGAGCCACTGAGCATGGTCGGCGGTGCGCTCCCGGGCTCGTTGACGCCGGGAGCGCACCGTGTGCAGCGGGTGGCCGCGATCGAGACGTCCTCCGTGCAGTGGTCACATGCCCGCTTCTCGGCCTTCTCGCCCATCATGGGCAGCGCTGCCTTCACCAGCAGGAAGAGCACCAGTGCGATCAGGAGAAAGCTGATGAGCGCATTGGGGAAGTCGCCGTCGCGGAACGCCGCTCCGTTCACCGTGAACGTGAGGTCGGAGAAACTCGGCCTGCCGGCGATGGCAGCGATGAGTGGGGTGATGAACGACGCCACCAGAGCGGTGGTGAGCCCGGTCATGGCGGCGCCGAGAACGAATGCAACGGCGACCTTGAGGAGGTTGTCCGAAAGCGCGAATGACGTGAAGTCACTCCAGAAGCGCTCGATACGGCCCGTTCCGGGGGCGGGCATGATGACCTCCGGGGAGATGGTGACGGGCCTGTCGTGGAGGGCCGACGCGTGCCTGCAGGGCTATCGGCCACGACCGGCGGAAAGTCGCCCGTTCGGGCGTTCCTGCTCACGGTGCGTGGGTGGTAGCCTGCCGAATTCCGGGCAGTTAGCTCAGCGGGAGAGCGCCCGCCTCACACGCGGGAGGTCACTGGTTCAATCCCAGTACTGCCCATGCACCGGCCCCATGTCCCGCAGCCGCGAGGAATATCCACTCCAGTGCTCCAGGGTCTCAGAACAACGATCTACCCGGCTCCGGACCTGGACGCCGCAAGGACGTGGTTCGCCGAGATGCTTGGCACGGCGCCCTACTTCGACCAGCCGTATTACGTGGGGTTCGACGTCGGCGGGTATGAGCTGGGGCTCAATCCCGGTGCCGACCCCGCCGATGGCCCGATCACGTATTGGGGCGTGGCCGACGCCGACTCCGCGCTGGCCCATCTGCTGGTGATCGGTGCCACACCCCATGCGCCGGTCACCGACGTCGGCGAGGGCATCCGCGTTGCGTCGGTTCGCAATCCCGACGGCTTCATCCTCGGCATCATCGAGAACCCGCACTTCAAGGCCGCGTAGCACCGCCACCCAGTTGGTGGTCGCATGGGAACCGGGTGGCGCACGGGAACGCCGCGACCGAGCGGCTGGCCACCACGGTGGTGGTCACGGTCAGGGGTTGGGAACCGCTCAGATCTCGCGGCGCCCGAGGAGTGCGCGGCCCAGCGTGAGCTCGTCCGCGTGCTCCAGGTCGGCCCCCACGGGCAGGCCGCTGGCCAGGCGAGTGACACGCAGGCGTCCCCGAACCCGGTCGGCCAGGAACAGTGCCGTGGCCTCGCCGCTCATCGTGGGGTTGGTGGCGATCACCAGCTCGGTGACGGCATCCTCCTCGATGCGCCGATCGAGTTCCGCGATGCGCAGGTCCTCGGGGTCCACGCCGTCAATGGGGGAGAGCGCACCGCCCAGCACGTGGTAGCGACCGCGGAACTCGTGCGTGCGCTCGATCGACATGATCGCCGAGGGCTCCTCCACCACGCAGATGATCGCGGGGTCGCGGCGGGGGTCGGCACACACGGGGCACAGATCGCCCTCGGCGAACGAGAAGCAGGTGCTGCACGGGCGAATGTTCTCGACCACGGCGCTGATGGCAGCCGCAAGCGCTCTGGGGCGCTCGGGCGGTGCCTTCAGCAGATGGAACGCCAGACGCTGCGCGCTGCGTGGACCGATGCCCGGAAGGCGCGCCAACTCGGCCACCAGCGCGTCGACCGACGGGGTGAGGATCGACGCCATCGCGTGATGCCCCGGTGTCGCGGGCCTAGAGGCCCGGGATCCCCAGGCCGGAGAGGCCGCCGGTCACGGCACCCAGACGATCGTTGGCCATCAGCTGGGCGGCGCGCAGGGCCTCGTTGACGGCGGCCACCACCACGTCTTGAAGCAGCTCGACGTCCTCGGGGTCGACGGCGGCCGGGGCGATGGTGATGCTCATCAACTCCAGGCTCCCGGACACCGTGGCGGTTACGGAGCCACCGCCTGCGGACGCGGATACGGTCTCCGACTTCAACTCGTCCTGTACCCGCGCCATGTCGTCCTGGAGCTTCTGCATCTGCTTCAGCATCTTCTGCTGGTTCATCGCCATCGTCACTCCCTCTCTGTGTCGATCAACTCGCCATCGAATGCGGCGCGGATGTCCTCGATGATCTTGGCGTGGTCCACGGGCGCGTCGTCGCGGGACGGCGGGATGCCCGCCGCCGGGGCGGGCACGGGCTGGCTCGGCAGCTCCAGCATCGCAAGTACCAGCCGCGCGCCGCAGATCTCCTGAATCACCTGCTCTACGCCCGCCCGCTCGTCGGGGCGCGACAACATTCCCACGGCCACTCCACCGGCCACGGCCACCGTGATGGTGCCCTGCTCGACGGATTGCACTTCGGAACCCTGCAGAAAGGCGTGCAGGTGCGGCGCGCGCTGTTCCAGGATCGCCAGCACTCGCGGCCATGCGCGCCCGATGTGCTCGGCGTCGGGCAGGACGGGCTCAAGGGGGTGCGCGGGCTCGGGCGTCGCGTGGGGTTCCGGGTCGGCGAGCGCGGCGGCGTCCACGGCCGGGGCCGGGTCGGTCGTCTCGGGCGCGGCCACCGCATCGGTGGCAATGGCTGCCGACGCCACGGGCGGCGGTGTCCTTGGCGCCACGGGAGCCGGCACCACGGCGGTGGGAGCCGATATTCCGGTCGCGGCCACACGCCCACGCTCCAGAGCCTCCAGGCGTGCCGCCAGCCCCTCGATGCCGGGGTCGAGGAATGGGCGCGACAGCTTGGCGGCTACCAGCTCGAGCTGGATCCGGGGGTCGGCCTGCCCATGGCGGATGCGCACCTGGGCGTCGGCGATCAGGTCGAGCGCGCGCACCACCTGCACGGGGCTCAACTGGTTGGCCTGCGACCTCAGGCGGTCAAGTTCATCCGGCGCCAGCGCCCACTCGTCGCGCACCTGGGCGCCCTGCTGCAGCAGGCAGGCGTGGCGCAGGTGAGTCACCAGCCTGCGCATCAATTCCTCGGGGTCGGCGCCGCCGTCAAGGGCGGACTCCAGCATCTCGAAGGCGCTGGCGGCATCGCCCTGGGCCATCAGGTCGACCAGGTCGAATAGCGTCTCGCGGCTGACCGCACCCAGAAGGTCGAGGGCGTCGGCCATGTCCACCCGCCCGCCGCCGAACGTGGCGATCTGGTCGAGCAGGCCGATTGCATCACGGTACGAGCCATCGGCAGCGCGCGCCACCAGGTCAAGCGCCTGGGGCGTGGTCTCGATGTTCTCGGACCGGGCCACGTGATCGAGCACCGTGAGCAGGTTGGCCACGCCGGGCTTGCGCAGGGTGTAGGTCTGCAGTCGCGAGCGGATGGTGGGCAGCAGATCCCAGGGGTGGGTGGTGCAGAGGATCACCACCAACTGCGGCGGCGGCTCCTCGAGGGTCTTGAGCAGGGCACTGGCGGCCCCCTCCTGAATCTGGTGGGCCTCGTCCATGATCGTGACGCGGTAGCGCGATGCCACTGGTGCGTAGCGCACGCTCTCCAGCCAGTCGCGCATCTCGTCGATTCGCCGAGCACTCGACGCCGCGTCCACCTCGACCACATCCAGCCAGTCGTCGTGGCCGATGCGCATACACGACTCGCACTCGCCACACGGGTTGGGGGTGGGCGCGGGTGACGCCAGGCAGTTGAGGCACCGGGCGAGGATGCGCGCGGTGGTCGTCTTGCCGGTGCCGCGCGGACCCGAGAACAGGAACCCGTGCGCGATCGTGCCGCGCTCGAGCGCGTTCGACAGCGTGCGCGCCACATGCTCCTGCCCGACGAGATCCTCGAAGCGGCGGGGGCGGTAGCGGTTGTAGAGGCTCTGTCCGGGGTCTGTCACGAGAAGGTTTGAGGTGTGACCGTGCACCCATCGTCGAATACCTGCCGAGAGGTGGTGCTCGGGGAGACGGCTCCGGCGAGGGAACCCCACTGCGCGTGGGCGTGTCCGCTTAAGGCTGCTTCCTTCCGGACCTGACCTGATTCACGGTCGCCCACCGAATGGGACCTCACCTTCACTGCCGCCTCGTCCGAGCCCGTGCCTCCGAGTAGGACCCTCGGACGGGAATTCAGCCCCGCTATAGCGGATTGCGGGTACAGGGCACCGCTGGCTCCCCGCCTAGCACGGTCACAGGGCGAGGATAGGGCACGGAGACCCTCGGCGTAACCGCAGACGGCACCCGAATGGGTGCCCACCCGCTCAGCGCGAGGACTTCTTTCGCGGCTTCGTGTCGTCCTTGGGCTTGAGGCGGGGCGATATGCGTTCGCCCTTCTTGCGCGCGCTGATGGCACCTGCGATACCGGCCACGCCGCCGCCGATCATCGCCATGGTGATTGCGAGGTAGAGCCATACCTTCGCATTCCCCTGTGCACCGGTGATCAGCCACATCACGCTGCCCCAGAAGAAGCCGATCACGATTCCCGCCCCGACCCACTTCAGGCGGCTGACATCGCCGCCCTTCTCGCCTATGCGCTGCAGGAATCCCATGGCGAGAGACTCTAGGGGAGGATGCGGGCGCCGTGGCGCGGAAGATGGCCCATGAGGGCAGGGGCGAACGCGATGCCCCAAAGCTCGAGGGTGAGGCAACCGAGTGACCAGCAGAGGAGCCGCGCGCTTCGATGCCCGCTGAACACGATGACCATGGACTGCACTACGCCCAGAAGGACGCCGCATCGCGATGATTCGCAGCGAGCAGACGGTCGTGGCTGCCATTCCGAGACAGGTTCTCAGGGGGTCGTCGCCATCGAGCCTCCCTTCCGGGTGCGAGTCGGTCAGGAGGCTTACGTTGGCGGTGACGCGCAGGAGGTATCGGGCCCACCGGGCCACGGGCCCCCCAGAACCAGTCCGGGTCGCGCTCCCTGATGATTGATCACCGTGCAGATGACCAGCGTCCACAGGGCCCAGACGCTCCAGGCGACGGTCCGGAGGAGCAGCCGGATGACCAGGAGGGGGCGCAGGAGCAGCACCGCCCTGCCCCGAACGGGCTGTCGGCGAGAGGTGATGAATCACACCGGGGTCGAGCCCGGCCCGGGGGGCCGGGGGTCGCCCGGGTCGCTGCGGCACTACAATCGCCCGCTGGCACCGGTTTCAGGGAGGTTCGGGCATCGCCATCAGGGTTATGAAGTTCGGCGGCTCGTCCGTCGCCGACGCCGAGAAGATCCAGAACGTGGCCCGGCGCATCGCGGCGGCCCACGAGGCAGGCGACAAGGTGGTGGTCGTCGTATCCGCGCGCGGCAAGACGACCGATCAGCTCGTGGCGATGGCCGACGAGATCTCTGCCACTCCCGATCCCCGTGAGATGGACATGCTGTTGTCCACCGGGGAGCGCATCTCGTGCGCACTCATGGCCATGGCCCTGCACGATCTGGGGCACGAGGCCGTGTCGTTCACGGGTTCGCAGGCCGGGATCCTCACGGATACCGCGCACACCAAGGCCAAGATCATCGAGATCGATACCAAGCGCCTTGACGAGACTCTGGACGAGCGCCATATCGCGCTGGTGGCCGGCTTCCAGGGCGTGTCCACCGATCGCAATGTCACCACCCTTGGGCGCGGCGGCAGTGACACCACCGCCGTCGCCATCGCGGCGGCTCTTGGCGCCGAGGTGTGCGAGATCTACAGCGATGTGACCGGGGTGTTCACCGCCGACCCGCGCATTGAGCCCGGCGCCCGCAAGCTTCCGCTCATCAGCCACGAGGAGATGCTCGAGATGGCTGCCTCGGGCTCCAAGGTCCTCGCACTGCGCGCGGTCGAGGTCGCTCGTAACCATGACGTCCCGCTCCACGTGCGCTCCGCGTTCGCGCTCGAGGAGGGAACCTGGATCACCAAGGAGACCCCAGTGATGGAGAGGGCATTCGTGTCCGGCATCGCCCACAAGAGCGATGAGGCCAAGATCTCGCTCCTCGGGGTGGAGGACCTTCCGGGAGTGGCGGCCACGGTGTTCACCGCGCTCGCCGATGCGCTGATCAACGTGGACACCATCATCCAGAACGTGGGCGTGGATGGCCGAGCCGACGTGTCGTTCACCGTGCCGCTGCCCGAACTGCGCAGGGCGCTGGAGGTGATGGACCAGATTCGCGAGCGTCTGCCGTATCGCGAGATCCAGTCCGACGACCAGATCGGCAAGGTCACGTTGGTGGGCGAGGGAATGCGCTCCAATCCCGGAATCGCCGCGAAGATGTTCCGTGTGCTCTCCAGCGAGGGCATCAACATCCAGATGATCGACACGTCGACCATCCGCATCACGGTCGTGATCGCCCGCGGGGAGGTCGAGCGCGCCGTCCGGGCGCTGCACGACGCCTTCGACCTCGCCAGCGAGGCGGAGCGCCGGGGTGTTTAACGTCGCCGTGGTGGGCGCCACAGGCGCGGTGGGTACCACCATGATCCGGGTGCTCGAGGAACGCGGATTCCCGGTCACCGAACTGCGCCCCCTGGCATCGGCGCGCAGCGCGGGGCGCGAGATCGACTTCCTGGGAAAGCCCTTCACGGTGCAGGAGCTCACCGAGGACTCCTTCGAGAACATCCAGATCGCGCTCTTCTCCGCGGGGTCCCCCCGCTCGCTGGCGTTCGCTCCGGCAGCGGTCGAGGCCGGAGCCGTGGTCATCGACAACTCGTCGGCCTATCGCATGGACCCGAACGTGCCCCTCGTGGTGCCGGAGGTCAACGAGGAGGCCATCGCGGGACACGCCGGGATCATCGCCAACCCCAACTGCGTCGCCGCCCCCCTGGTGGTGGCGCTCAAGCCCATCGCGGATGCCGTGGGGCTTCAGCGCGTCATCGTGTCGTCGTACCAGTCCGTGAGCGGCACGGGTCACGACGCCATCGATGAGCTTCGCGCCCAGACCGCCGGCAACCTCGACGGTGACGAGCCCCCGCCGTCGGTGTACCCGCACCCCATCGCCTTCAACGCCCTCCCGCACATCGATGCGTTCGAGGACTCCGGCTACACGGGCGAGGAGGTCAAGGTGGCGAACGAGACGCGCAAGCTCCTCAGCCTGCCGGATCTCGCCGTGTCTGCCACGTGCGTGCGGGTGCCGGTCTTCTACTCGCACTCCCAGGCGGTGCACATCGAGACCGTCGAGCCGCTCACGGCCGACCACGCTCGGCAGCTCCTCATGGTCTCCCCCGGGGTGGTGGTGCTGGACGAACCCGCCCTGAACATCTATCCGCTGGCCCGTGATGCCACCGGACGCGACGAGGTGTTCGTGGGGCGTATCCGCAACGACGCCTCGCATCCGCGCGGGCTCGCCCTGTGGGTCGTGGCAGACAATCTGCGCAAGGGCGCCGCAACGAACGCCGTGCAGATCGCCGAGTCGCTGGTGATGCGCGGATGGCTGTGATGCGCCAGCCCACCCCCGCGCCCGAATAGGGGGTGACCGCCGACGTTCACCGGGTTCCGGCGGCGGCGAACGCCTCGCCGGGCGGTGTCCCCGGTCGCGCCCATATGTCCGATATGGGCGCTCCCTTGCTTCTGGCTCGACTCGGTTCCCCGACGCCAAAGCAGCGGCATGGTTCGGTCGGGATCCCCACCCGACCCGCAGACGTTGGCGATCACTCCGCTAGTCGGTGGGGGAGCGGTCGAACGGTACTGGCACGCCATTCACGGGAATCATGCGGCGAAGCGGTGGCTGGCCCTCGATCACGCGGGTCGAACATGCCGCGCATATTGGCAGCGCCTTTCCGGCGGTCTCCAGCACGCCGGTCGTAGTCGCCGGTCCGTGGGCCGGGTCGACCCGGCACAGGCCCGCAAAGGGATCGTCCGAGGTGAGTAGGCCGGCTTCGCGTTCGGCACCCATGAGCAGCCTCAGGGATTCATTCACCAGGTCCTCGGCCGCGGGCACGTCGTCGGCGGACTGCGCCTGATCGAGTTCGCCCTGCGCGCGGCGGGCGATCCGGGTGGCGGCATCCAGACGGTCGTCGGCCCGTGCACCCAGGGTCTCAAGGCCGGCCAGCACGTCGATGCGCGCCGCCACGGCGTCGAGCCGCACCCGCGCGAGCGCGCTGCGGTCGTCCAGCGCCTCGCGTTGCCGTCGACGGGTGCGGCGAATACCAAGCGCGGCCGCCCACGTGCCGCCGATCAGCGCAAGGCCCAGAAGGGTGAGGACTGCGCGAGTACCGCCACCATTGGCGGGCGCGAAGAGAGGGCCCGCCGCGGCCCGTGCGGCGGCATCCGCACGGGCCACCGGGTCGCCGATCGTATCCACGCGCGCAGTGCGCAGATCGCGCGTGATCGCCACCTGGGTGCGTGCACCGATCGCCCCGGTCACCCGCCCGGGCGCGACGGCCACGACCAGACCGGCGAAGCCGAGGGCACGCCTCAGGCGGGCGGCGTACACATGCATCGACGGCGAGCCCACCGGCCCCTGCACAACGGCGATCTTGACGGGGCGCCCGCCTCGGTCGAGTTCGCTGGCCAGCGCATCCAGGCGGGCGGTGGCATCTGTGGCATCGGCCCCGGCGACCATGGGGCTCACGTACGCGGAGCCCGCGCGCAGGGCATCGACCGCGGGGTCGGCGGCGCCCAGCCCCGTCGCCCCCAGAAGCATCCACACGGCACCTGTCAGACAGAGGCTGCGTCGGGTCATGCGGGCAGGGGAACATGAGCCGGCAGGGGCCGAAGCTCGCCAAGCGCGACGCGTGCGCGCTCGAGCATTCCCGGTACCAGGCCGCCGAGTTCGAGGCGCATCAGGCTCACCTGACCGCGCGAGCGCACGGGTCTGAAGCCCAGGCGTTCCAGCATGGCGAGGTCGAACAGCGTGTGGTTGAGGGTCGCACGCTCTTCCGTCGTGACCTCGTCCGGGTATCGCATCGCGAAGATCTCGATGGCGGCCATTCCACGAGCCTTGATGTCGGCCAGTGCCTCAAGGAGCAGGCGTTCGATCCCGCCTGCGGCATCGCCATCGGAGATGTAGGCGCACGTGACCAGCACCGCGTCGCGGCTTGCGGGGCCGGCGGGGAGCACCCGGGCACGCGGGAACGCCCGTGCCGGCCCGTACTGCAGTACTCCATGCACGCTGGCGCCGTCCACGAGCATCCGTCCCCAGGGTCCGAACGAGCGCTCCGTGGCGTCGGCCCAGGAATCACGCCTGGCTCCATCGCGTGCCCCGCGAAGCGTCTGCCAGAACACGCAATCGCGACAGCAGTCGGGAAGATCCTGTAGCGATGCGCGGGTGAGGGGTGCGGGGCGCACTCCCCGAATCTAGTGGAGTGACCGCCAACGTTCACCGGGTTTCGACGGCGGCGAACACGTCGCCGGGCGGTGTCCTCAGTCGCGCCCATATGTTCGATATGGGCGCTCCCTGCGTCCTGGCCTGGCCCGGTTCCCGCAGGCCAAAGCAGCGTGCGTGGTCGGTCGGGATCCCCAAAGGACCGGCACACGTTGGCGGTCACTCCACCGGCGGCGGGGGGCGGGTGCGAGGCGCCAGTGGCCCAAAACCCGAACGGCCCGAGCGATGCCCGGGCCGTTCGATGGTGCAGTGGCGGCAGGTGGGTGCCTAGGCGCCCACGATCTGAAGAACCTCGTCGACGGGGACCATGTGCCGCCTGAACTGCATGTCCGCGGTGGGGATACCCAGAGCCAGGCCCAGGAGCTGCGGCAGGTGCAGCACGGGCAGGTTGTACTCCTCGCCCATCTGCTTCTCGGTCTTGCGCTGGTAGGCATCCATCGCGAGATGGCAGAGAGGACATGGGGTCACCATGCACTGCGCGCCCGCGTCACGCGCCTCGGAGAGGGCCACGTGGGACTCTCGAAGCGCGACCTCCTCGCGAGCGAGGATGATCGGGAAGCCACAGCACTTGGTCTTGCTGCCGTAATCCGCGACCTCGCCGCCGAGGGCCGTGATCAGGCGCTCCAGTGACTGCGGGCGGTCGGGGTCCTCGAAGCCCATCACCGACGACGGCCGAAGCAGCTGGCAGCCGTAGTACGGCGCCACGCGCAGGCCGTTCAGGCCCCTGGGGCCGCGCGCCTCGAGGAGGGACAGGCCCTCCTCCGTGGCGAGGAACCACAGAAGGTGCGTCACCTCGCGCGTGCCCTGATACGGACGGGCGCCCGCCTTGACGAGCTCCTCGTTGACCGCCTCGAGCAGACGCGGGTCCTCCTTCACCATCTTGTTCGCCCGACGCAGGTTCAGCGTGCAGACGTTGCAGATGGTCAGGATGTCCACGCCCATCTCCTCGGCCTGCGAGAGGATGCGCACGTTGAGCGTGAGGTACAGGTTGGGCTTCGCCTCGGCGATGTCGCCGGCACCACAGCACGTGGCGGCGGGCATCGGCAGGAGCTCGATGTCGAGGAGCGGGGCCAGCGCCTTGGTTGTCGCGTTCAGTTCCTTCGAGCTGAACTCAGCCACGCATCCGGGGTAATACGCGAACTGGCGCGCCACTAGATCGTCTCCTTGACGTTCTTGACGAGATGCTTGACCTCGTCAAGATGCTTGACACGGTGCGGGATGGGCGAGGGGGCCTTGCCCTTCCGCAGCATCTGGAGTGCGAAGGGCAGGTTGAACTGTGCGCCGATCGGGTCGGTGTACGGCACGAGCAGCGTCTCGTTCAGCTTGCCACCCGTGCGCATCGAGATGAGGAACGCCTTCGCGTGGCGAGCGCCCTTGTCGCTGGTCACCTTCTCCTGGAAGGCGATGCTGCCCAGCTTCTCGATGGCGTCGCGCGGGTCCACGCCCTTCGGGCACCGCTCGTTGCAGAACATGCACCGGGTGCAGTCCCAGATGCCGTGCTCGCCCGAGTAGAGCTTGGCGCGCTCCTTGCGCTGGCCGTCACGCGCGTCGGCCGCGAAGCGGTAGCCCCATGCGAATGCGGCCGGCCCGACGAACTCGGGGTCTGCGGCCAGCGAGTTGCACTCCGAGTAGCAGGCTGCGCAGAGGATGCACTTGCTCTCGTTGTAGATCTTCTGCATGGCCTCCTTGGAGACGAGGCGCTCCTTCTCCGGTGCCGGGCCGTCCGGGATGAGGAAGGGCTTCACGGCCTTGAACTTCTCCCAGAAGGGGGTCATGTCGGCCACGAGATCCTTGATCGGCGCGAAGTTGCCGATCGGGTCCACACGCACCACGCCGCCGACGTTGGCGGCCTTCAGGTCCTCCACCTGCTCCATGCACGCCAGCACCGTCTTGCCATTCGCCTTGCAGGCGCATGAACCGCAGATGGCGCTGCGGCATGAATACCGCAGTGCCAAGGTGCCGTCCTGCTCGTTCTGCAGGCGAAGGATGGCATCGAGAAGGGTGATCCTCGGCTCATGCTCAAGGACGAAGTCCTGGTGGTAGGGCTCGGTCTTCCCTGAGTCCGGCTGAAATCGAAAGATGCGGAACGTGGTTGAGGGCATCAGTAGGACCTCACCTGGGGCTCGTACTTGGTCATGGTCACCTCGGAGTAGTCCAGGCGGACCTCACCGTCCTCGAGGTACGCGAGCGTGTGCTTCATCCAATTCTCGTCATCGCGCTCGGTGAAGTCGGTGCGCGAGTGCGCGCCCCGGCTCTCGGTGCGGGCGATGGCACCCGTCACCATGCAGTCGGCCAGGTCCAGCAGGTACCCGGTCTCGATGGTGTGGATGAGGTCCTGATTGAAGGTCTTGCCCTTGTCGTCCACGACGACGGACTTGAACTTCTCCTTCAGGGCGTCCACGGAGCGCTTGGCCTCCTCCAGCAGGGGGCCGGTGCGGTAGACACCCACCTTCTCCTGCATGGCATCGGCCAGCTCGTCGCGAATCTCGCTCTGGCGCGGGCCGTCCTTGCGCTCCAGCATCTCCTTCAGGCGCTCCTGGAAGCGGTCTGCCGCGTCGGTCGGAACATTCGGCCGGGAGCCGTTGAAGTTCTCGTTGGCGTGGGACGATGCGGCCTCTCCGGCGCGGGCGCCGAAGACGACGGTCTCGAGCAGCGAATTGCCGCCCAGGCGGTTGGCGCCGTGAACCGAGACGCAGGCGCATTCGCCGGCGGCGAACAGGCCCGGCATGTGCGGGGCGGCTCCCCAGTTGTCAACGTGCACGCCACCCATGTGGTAGTGGGCGCCAGGCCGGATCGGGATGGGCTCCTCGATCGGGTCGGTGCCGGCGAAGGCGATGGCCAACTCGCGGATCTGCGGCAGGCGCTCGATGATGCGGTCGCGGCCCAGGTGGCGCAGGTCGAGCATGACGCAGCCATCCACACCGCGGCCCTCCATGATTTCGGTCGCCTCCGCACGGGAGACCACGTCGCGCGACGCGAGCTCCAGCTTGTTGGGGGCGTACTTGGTCATGAAGCGCTCGCCGTCCTTGTTCAGGAGGTAGCCGCCCTCTCCGCGGGCGGCCTCCGTCACCAGTACGCCGTTGCTCTTGAGCGTGGTGGGGTGGAACTGCATGAACTCCATGTCCTTGAGCGGAACGCCGGCACGGAGTGCCAGGCTCATCGCGTCGCCGGTGGAGGCATGCGCGTTCGTGGACGGGCGATACACGCGACCCGCGCCACCCGTGGCGAGCACCACGGACTTGGCGCCGATGGTCTCGATCGTGCCGCGGATCATGTCGTAGGCCACCACGCCGACGCAGTTCCCGGAGTCATCGGACACGAGGTCCGTGACGAACCACTCCTCGTAGGTCGGGATGTTGTACTTCACGCACACCGTGTAGAGCGTGTGCAGGATGACCAGGCCGGTCAGGTCGGCCGCGTAACAGGTACGCGGAAATCCGGCGCCACCAAATGGGCGCTGTGCGATCTTGCCGGACTCCTCCTGGCGCGAGAACACCGCTCCCCAGTGCTCGAGTTGGTAGATCTCATGGGGAGCCCGTTCGCACAGGATCGCGATGGCGTCCTGGTCGCCGATGTAGTCGGCACCCTTGACGGTGTCGAAGGTGTGGTTATCGGTGCTGTCGTCGCTCTCGTTGCCGAGGGCGGCATTGATGCCGCCCTGTGCGGCACCCGAGTGGCTGCGGACGGGGTGGACCTTGGTCACGAGGGCGACGTCGACGCCTGCCTCATGAGCGGCGATGGCCGCGCGCATTCCCGCAAGGCCTGCGCCGACGACCACGACGTCGTGTGTACGCACTTGTCCCGTACCTCCGGTCGGTGAAGAGGGGTGCCGCTGAGGCTGGCAGGCTATCGCAGCGCGCGCAGGTTTCTTCCGGCGGAACGTCCCTCATGGGGGGCCGATCGGCCCGTCTGGGCAGGGTCGCCTGACGGTGTACGGCCTGCTGGGGGGGCGATCGGCCCTGTTGCGCCGTCGTGCAGGGCACGAAGTCGGCAGGGCCCCATGCCCCGGGAGGGCGTCTAGGACGCGGGCGAGTAGCGGCGCGCGCCGGCGTACTGGCTGGCGTAGTACCCCGTGGTGATGTCAGACACCTTCACCACGTCGCCGGTCTGCGGGGCATGCACCATCTTGCCGCCGCCGATGTAGAGGCCCATGTGGTGGATGTACCCCGAGCTGTCGGCGAAGAAGACGGCGTCACCGGGCAGCAGTGAACCCCGGGGAACGGGTGCACCGACCTTCGCCTGATCCTCGGCGACGCGGGGCAGGCTCATGCCGAGCCGCCCGTACACGTAATAGAGGAGCCCGGAACAGTCGAAGCCGCCGGGCTTGCTGCCACCCCACACGTAGGGCGTGCCCTGGAAGCTCATGGCCATCTGCACGGCCGCGCCACCCATATCCGGCGTCGCACCCGGCACCCTCGTGAGGGGCGCCGATGCCACCTGGTCGGGCTTGCCGGGGTCGGGGGTGAAGATCGTGACGTCTCCGCCAACCACCGGGAACGATGCCTCAAACGGCTGGTGGGCGATCGTGATCGCCCAGCCCTCGCTGGACTTGACGGCGGCATTGGTCTGCGGGCGTTCACCATCGAGGCCGAGGTACAGGGGGTCGTCGGACGTGGCGTGGAAGGACGTTCGCGTGGATGAGGCCCGGGCTGCGAGCGCGCGCGATCGTGCGGCCACCGCCCCGGCCACCAGAGCGGCGGGGGCGGTGTCTCCCCACTCGGGCGGCATGTCGCCGGGCAGCACTCCCTGCAGGTAATTCTCGATCGAGGTCTCGTTCACCACCATCATGCGACGGCCGTCGCTTGGCAGGACGCGCAATGTGCCATGGAAGCGGCGGTCGAGCGGGTCGGCCATTCGGATGCCGGTCTCCGCCTGGCCGGAGTCGAGCCGCACCGGGCCGGTCATCACGCGCACGTGGCCGGGCCGGTCCAGGTCGTCCACGCGAAACGTCGACTTCGTGCGTGTCACGCTCACCCGGTGTCCGGCGGGGACGGCGATCGCCTTCGCCCTGCGCCTGCCCTCGTCGCGAAGGACCAGCGGCGTCTGACCCGACATCACCACCCGGGGTGCCTGATCGGCGATGAGAACGCGAATGGAGCCGGCGGCGGTCTTCTGCAGCCGCCCGCCCGGGAATGACTCCCTTACGATGGCCTGGGCCGTGGCACCGGCCTTGGCGCGCGCCAGCACCTCGTTACGAGTGAGGGGTCCGCCTGCCAGCGCCACGGACGCTCCCATGAGCGTGGCAAGAGAGACGGCGATGAGGCGGCGGGAGCCTCTCAGGACGACCGCGGGGCCGATGGCATGACGCGCTCTCGCGAGGAGAGGGCTACCTGTGTTGCATCACCACGCACGCGGATCAACCTAGCAGCGTGGCCGCGCGAGGTCGCGCTTTCGGGGTTCCCGCGGCCCCTGGGTATGCGGAATCCTCATTCACACGCGTATTTCGGCACGTCTCGTACGTGTTTCGTGCGGCGGCGCGGGCCACGCGATCATCTCCGGAATGACCGCCCCACTGGGTATCCGACTGCCACAGCCCACCCTCGATCGCCTCTCGGCGTGGGCTGGGCGATCGATGCTCTCGAGTCCCCGCTCGTGGTGCACCCCGGCGAGCGGGATCTCGCCGATGAAGAGTCCTGGCTTGAGAACCTGTTTCAGGATGGTCGCCACGATCGTCTGCTCGTGGCGAATCATCGCGATGCGGCGGTGTCCTCAGTCGGGGCGATGCCCTTGGGCATCACACCCTCCCTGTGCCCGTGCCTCGCGGGATTCTCGCGGCAGGCCGACCGCGGTCCATTTCGACACAGGTTCTTACGCGGCGCTGAAGACGGCGCCCAGGCGCCGCATGCCCTCGGCGATCTGCGCCAGGGAGACACCCGAGTAGGCCAGGCGCAGCGTGTTCTCTCCGCCCGACGTGACGCAGGATGAGCCCGGCACGTAGATGACGCCGGCCTGCTGGGCCACGGGCAGCAGGGCGTCGGCCGAGAGGCCCTCGGGAAGTTCGAGCCACATGAAGAAACCACCCTGCGGCGGTACGCAGCGCGTGCCCTCGGGCATGTGCACCAGGCCCTCCACCATGGCATCACGTCGCACGCGCATCAGGTCGGTCACGTGCGCGATGTTGGCCGGCAGGTGGCCACCGTCGCACAGTCGGTGGATTGCGGCCTCCGGGAGGTGCGAGGGCGAGATGTAGGTGCGGTTCGCCTGACTCACGAGATGCGACACGAGGTCCGGGGGTGCGATGAGATACCCCACGCGAAGGCCGGGTGCAACGGTCTTCGAGAAGGACGACGAGAACATCACGCGCTCGGGGCCACCCATCTCGAAGAGCCCCGGGATGTCGTCGCCCTCGAAGCGCAGGCGCCCGTAGGGGTCATCCTCCAGGATCATGAAGCCGTGCTGCTCGGCCAGGGACAGCAGCGCCGTGCGCTTGTCCAGCGACAGCGTGGTACCGGCGGGGTTATGGAAGTTGGGGATGGTGTAGACGAGCTTTGGCACGCGCCCGGCGACGCATGCGGCGGCCAGGGCGTCGACGTCCATGCCGTCGTCCTGCATCGGGACCTCGAGGATCTCCATTCCGTGCAACTGCGCCTGAAGCAGGGCCCGGTCGTACGTGGGCGCCTCAAGGGCGATGAGATCGCCGGGCGTCAGATACGACTCGAGCAGGAACACGTAGGCCTGCAGGGAGCCGTTGCTCACGATCACCCGGTCGGCGGTGGTTCCATGGTGCTCCGCGAGCCACTCCCGAAGTGGCGGGTACCCGCCCCCGGTGCCGTACGACAGGATCCCGGTCGGGTCGGCCGCAAGGGCTTCCGTGGTGCAGCGGGCGATGAGATCGCCGGAGAGCGCCTCTGGGGCAGGGGCACCGCGGGCGAACGAGATGACGTCAGGCACGAGGCGGCAGTCTAGACGCGGGCCCGCCCCGCTCCCCGGCGCCGACTGGGGGGGGGGGGGGCGGGCGGGCCGTGCCGCTCGGGGGGG
>Ga0082335_1005629_pt1 | contig 17074 bp, 13 predicted proteins | sample Subgrocontami58m_FD_72375 | JGI IMG/M metagenome (GOLD analysis project Ga0082335, IMG submission 72375) | Subsurface groundwater microbial communities from S. Glens Falls, New York, USA - GMW37 contaminated, 5.8 m (SPADES assembly) (version 2) ... | reverse complement strand
GCCGCGGCCCCCGCGGGGGGGTGGGGGGGGTCCCCCCCCGAAAAGCTCTTTTTCTCCCCCCTCTCCGCATGCGGAGAGGGGGCCAGGGGTGAGGTATGTGCCCTCAGCCCCCGCCGCCGGAGCGCGCCGCCAGCCCCGCGATGCGCCGCACCGCGGCCATGTCCAGGCTCCCGCGCACCACGTCCGCCAGCCGGTCGTAGTCCGCCTCGCGAGAGTCCGACGACGGCGCGTACTCCGCATGGCGGAGCGCCGCCAGCCGACGCAGCACCGCATGCCGCAGCGCCGCGCTCTCGAACAGGCCGTGGATGTACGTGCCGATGACCTGCCCCGAGGCGTCCGCCGCGCCGTCCGGCTCGTCGCATGACTCGCCGCCGCGCTCCGTGACGACGAAGGGGGCTGGCCCACTCGCCTCCGTCCGGCCCATGTGTATCTCGTACCCGTGGAACGCCGCGCCCTCGGCGTCCGCCAGCAGCCCGAGCGGCGAGGCCACGCGCCCCCGCGCCCGCCGCGTGACCTTCTCCCCCGCGAACGTCGTCACCACGGGCAGCAGTCCCATCCCGTCGGCTCGCTCCTGCTCCGACTCCACGTGGCCGGGGTCGCGCACCTCGCGCCCCAGCATCTGGAACCCGCCGCAGATGCCCAGCACGTACGTCCCCGACCGCGCCAGCGCGACGACCGCGTCCGCCAGCCCGCTCCGACGCAGGTGCGCCAGGTCGGCCATCGTCGTCTTGGTGCCGGGTAGCACGACGAGGTCGGGCCGCCCCAGCTCGGACGGCGACTCCACGTACCGCACCCGCGCGCCCTCGCGCTCCAGCGGCGAGAAGTCGTCGAAGTTCGAGATGCGCGGCAGCCGCACGACGGCGATGTCTATGTCTAATGCCGCTCGTGCTGAGCTTGTCGAAGCGGGCGTGTCCAGCGCGACGGAGTCCTCCTCCGCGATGTGCAGGTCGCGCACGTAGGGCACCACGCCGAGCACCGGCAGGCCCGTCCGCGTCTCCAGGAAGCGCAGGCCGTCCTCCAGGATGCTCATGTCGCCGCGGAACTTGTTGATGACCAGCCCGCGCACCAGCGGCCTGTCCTCCGGCTGCAGCAGTTCCAGCGTGCCGACCAGCGCCGCGAAGACGCCGCCCCGGTCGATGTCGCCGACGAGCAGCACCGGCGCGCGGGCGTACCGGGCCACCGCCATGTTCGTCATCTCCTGGCGGCGCAGGTTGACCTCCGCGGGGCTGCCTGCGCCCTCGATGACGACGACGTCGTACGCGGCGCGCAGCCGGTCGAGCGCCCCCGTGATGACCGGCCACAGCTCGTCGCGGAGCGCGTAGTACTCCCGCGCCGTCGCGCTGCGGAGCGCCCGCCCCAGCACGACGACCTGGCTGCGATGGTCGGCCTCAGGCTTGAGCAGGACCGGGTTCATGTCCACCGACGGCTCGACGCCGGCGGCCTCGGCCTGCACGGCCTGCGCCCGGCCTATCTCGCCGCCCTCCCGCGCAATATATGCGTTGAGCGCCATGTTCTGCGCCTTGAACGGCGCGACGCGCCAGCCCTCCTGCCGGAGAATGCGGCACAGCGCCGTCACCAGCAGGCTCTTGCCCGCCGACGAGCCTGTGCCCTGGACCATCAGGACTTTAGCAGTCATGCGACGCCCTCCGTGTCCGCCCGCTGGCGGGCCGTAGAGCGGTCCCGTGCCTTTCCTGAGCGCAAGCGAAGGAACGGGGGTCTGGGGGTGCCCCCCAGAATCTTTCCAGTCCCCCTTCCCGGAAAGGAAGGGGGATACAAGGGGGATGGTTCAATCCGCATGTCCGCGCCTTCTCCGGAAAGCACGTACTACGTCAGGCGGTCGGCGCGCGCCGTCGCATCGGGGCAGCTCTCCACGAAGCGCCGCGCAAGGCCGGGCCGCGCCCCCAGGTGCAGGTGCACGTACGACGCCGTGACGCTCCCGACGGAGTAGCCCTCCACCCGCCCCGGCTGGTCCAGCACGTCGTAGACGGCGGTCGCCCCGTCCGGTGAGCCTTCATTCACGCTCCAGTGGAACTCGTGGCCGCGTACCTCGTCGCCGACGCCCAGGATGGGCGTGGCGCGCCGCGCCCGCACCGTGCGATAGCCCAGCGTCAGCTTGCGCGCGGTCATCGTCGAACGCGCGGGCGTCAGGCCGACCATTGGCTGGCGTCGGCCCTCCATGTCCACAATGCTCTCCCCCAGGTACATCAGGCCGCCGCACTCGCCGTACATTGGCACGCCGCGCGACGCCGCCTCACGCAGCGACGCCTTCATCGCGTCGTTGGCCGCAAGCCCGCTCGCGTACATCTCCGGGAAGCCCCCGCCGATATACACGCCGGAGACGTCCGGCGGCAGCGCGGCGTCCGCCAGCGGGCTGAAGGGCCGAAGCTCCGCGCCCCAGGCCTCCAGCAGGTCGAGGCTGTCCTGGTAGTAGAAGCTGAACGCCTTGTCCCGCGCGACGGCGATGGCGCAGCGTCGCGCCACCGGCTGCGCCGGAAACAGCACGGGCGCACGGGGCGTCGGGCGCACGTCCGCGGCGAGCGCCAGCAGGCGGTCGAGGTCAACGTGCCGCGCGACGCGCTCCGCCACGCGCTCGAAGAACTCGCGGCCGGCGGGCCCTTCCACCGTGGGCACGAGTCCCAGGTGGCGCTCCGGCAGCTTCAAGTCCTCGCCGCGGGGCAGCCAGCCGAGCACCGGCAGGCCCGTCGCCGTCTCGATGGGCTGCGCGGTCATGCGGTAGTGCCCCTCGCTGCCGATGTTGTTCAGGATGACGCCCGCAACGCGCAGCGCCGGGTCGTACGTCTTGTAGCCCAGGACAAGCGCGGCGGCGCTCTGCGCCATCTTCGATGCGTCCACCACCAGCACGACCGGCGCGCCCAGCGTCTTCGCCAGGTCGGCGGTGCTGCCGACGCCGTTCTCCCCCGCGCGCCCGTCGAACAGGCCCATGACGCCCTCGACGACCGCGACGTCGGCCTTCGACGCGGCGCGCTGGAACAGCTCCAGCAGGGCGTCGCGGCCCAGCATCCAGCCGTCCAGGTTGCGGGAGGGCACGCCCGCGGCGGTCGAGTGGTACGTGGGGTCAATGTAGTCGGGGCCAGCCTTGAAGGGCTGCACGCGCAGGCCGCGCCGCGCCAGCGCGCCGATGACGCCCGTGGCTATCGTGGTCTTGCCGACCCCGCTGGATACGCCCGCCAGCACGAATGCTTTCATAACAGAGCATGATAGCACGCGGGGCGTACGAGGGGGTTGGGGATTGGGGGCTGGCGTGGCGCCGGGCAGAATGGCAAGCCCACACGGAGCTATAGGGGAAGTCCAGAGGGGGTTGCCTCCCTCTGGCGGGGGTCTGGGGGATACCCCCAGGTTTTTTCTCTTCTTCCCCCGCTCCTGCAGAGCCTGTCCTGAGCCTGCCGAAGGAAGCGGGGGACCGAGAGGGTGAGGTCCCGGACGGCGCGCGGATAGGTAAGGCCTGCTGTGTACCAGAAGTTGCGGCCTGTGACGGGCGGTTTGACGCGACTGTGCTTCCCCCTTATATTGCACGTGGCGTATGCTGGCGTTGGACGCCGCCGGCCGACTTTCCTGACGGGAGACGAGCATGAGTGTGTCACTTGGCGTGAGCCTGAAGTGCGACCGCATCCGCGAGTTCGGCTCATGGGTCCAGGCGGTGGAAGAGGCCGGATTCGAACGATTGGGGCTGACCGATTCACCGTCGTTCTATACCGAGACGTACGTCACGGGGACGATCGCGGCCCTGAACTCCCGTCGCATCCAGTTCGGCCCGCGCGTGACGAACCCCGTGACGCGCGACCTGTCCGTCACGGCGTCCGCCATCACCGGCATTGACGAGCTTGCCGGGGGCCGCTGTTTCCTCGGCCTCGGCACGGGTGACAGCGCGGTGTTCAAGGTCGGCAAGGCGCCCGTGACCGTGGCGCAGATGCGGGAGGCCATCGTCGCGCTGAAGGACATGTTCGCGAAGGGCCGCGGGGAGTACCAGGGCCGCGCCATCCTGTTCGGCTACGCCAAACGTCAGATTCCCATCTACCTGGCCGCGTCCGGCCCGCGCACTCTCCGGCTCGCCGGAGAGCTATGCGACGGCGTGCTGGTTGGCTGGGGAGCCACGCCCGAGTTGGTCCCGCTGGCGATGCAGCACATACGGGAAGGGGCGCAGGCCGCGGGCCGCCGCGTCGAGGACGTTGACGTGTGGTGGCTGATAGGCGCGGGCCTGGGCCGCACCAGGTCGGAGGCCCAGGAGGCCATCGAGAGCCATCTGGCGGCGCTCCCCAATCAGGCATTCCGTCTGGGCGTCCGGGGCAAGGGCGTGCCGGAGCAGCTTGTCCCGCAGGTCGAGAAGCTCATCGCCGCGTACAACCTGCATGAGGACGTCAGGCCGGGGCGGCAGGCGCAGAACGTCCGCATGATACGGGAGCTGGGCCTGGAGAAGTACCTGGCGGGCCGGTTCGTCGTCGCGGGCACGCCGGAAGAGTTCGCCGACCGCGTGAGGGAGCTGGCCTCGTGGGGCGCGCGCCAGCTCTGGCTCACCATGCCCGCGGCGGACAAGCTGGGCTTCCTCCACGCCATGCGCGACAGCGTGTTCCCGCGCCTCCGCTAGGTTGTGTTGACCCTTGCATTTTCCCGCTCGTGATGAGCTTGTCGAACCACGAGCGGGAAGGTGGTGTCGTCCGCTCACCCTGAGCCTGTCGAAGGGCGAGCGGAACAATGTCAACAGAGCCTAGCACTCTAGCGGCATTTCTCCACTTGCGTGGCGTGTGCGTACCCGGGTCGAGGCGCCCCAAGCTCTGCGATGACTCGGCTATGCTGCTGGCGCAACTTTGGCTGAAGCTTCTGCTAGGAGGGAGTCCAGAGGGGGCAATCCCCTCTGGCGGGGGTCTGGGGGTGACCCCCAGATTTCGTTTTCTTCCCCTCTCCCTTCACGAAGGGAGAGGGGACAGGGGTGAGGGTCGTTCCCCGCCTGGAACTCAATCCCCCGCTGCGCCTTCACGCCCCGCTTGTACGGATGCTTGACCTCGCGCGTTTCCGTCACGAGGTCCGCGGCGTCCACAAGTCCATCTACTTGCCCTGGAAATTCGGCTCTCGCTTCTCCAGGAAAGACCGGGTGCCTTCCTTGTGGTCCTCCGTGAGCCAGCAGGTCATCTGCCCCTCGGACTCGATGAGAATCTGCGTCTCCAGGGTGTTCTGCGCGGCCTTTTGAAGGGCGCGCTTCGTCAGCGTGACGGCGATGGGCGCCATACTGGCGATCTGCCGCGCTGTCTCCAGGGCCGAGTCCATCAGCTTGTCGTGCGGCGCCACGCGGCTCACGATGCCCATCTTCTGCGCCTCGTCCGCGTTCAGCATCCTGCCCGTGAAGCTCAGCTCCGCCGCGTTGGCCCAGCCGACGCATCGCGGCAAGAGGTACGATGCGCCCGCGTCAGGCACCAGCCCTCGCTTGACCCAGATAGCGCTGAACCGCGCCCTGTCGGAGGCGATGCGCACGTCCGCGAGAAGCGCGATGGAGAAGCCGGCGCCCGCCGCGACGCCGTTCACCGCCGCGATGATCGGCTTCTCGCACTGGTGGATGGGGACGGCCCAGTACCCCAGCGGCAGGCGCATGTTCTGCTTGAACGGCCCGCCCGTGATGGTCGGCAGCAGCGTCACGTCCGCGCCCGCGCAGAACGCTCTGTCGCCGGAGCCGGTGACGACGATGACGCGGACAGACGGGTCCTTGTTCGCGTCCGTGAAGAAGCGGACGATCTCGTCGCGCATGGGGTTGCTGAGGGCGTTCAGATGCTTGGGGCGGTCCATCGTCACGACAACGACGCCGTCCTGCCGGTCGATGATGAGGTCGTTCACGTGCTCAGCCATCGTTTTTCTCCTGCATCTGTCTCGGGGAACAAGTCGCGCTCCACTAGGCAATCGTACCGTCGGCCTATGTCTCCGGGACGCGCATGGAGCGGAGCGCCGGCAGGACCTCCCGCGCGACCAGCTCCATGCTGCGCCGCGCCACCGCGCCCTCGCCGGACCAGCTGAAGTTGACGTGCCGCGCTCCTGCTTTCACGAACTCCTGCACCTGCGCGACGATGGCGTCCGGCGTGCCCGCGGCGCACGTGGTCCGCACGAACTCGTCCGTGCGCTCCGGGCTGGTGTACCGCCCGGCGAGGTACTGGTGGACGACCTGCTTCGCCTCCTCCGCGGAGGGCGCGGCGACACACATGATATGCAACCCCCAGGTGAACCCGTCCAGCGACACGCCCTCGCGCAGGCCAAGCTCTTTGACGGACGCTATGCTGTCGCGGTAGCGCGACGTGCTGTAGAGGTACGGGAACCATCCGCTCCCGAAGCGCACCGCGCGGCGCATGGCGGCCTCCTTGCGGCCCGCCACCCAGATGGGCGGCCCCGGCTGCTGCTTCGGCCTGGGCCGGATGGTGACGCCGTTCAACTGGAAGTACTTGCCCTGGTAGCGGACGTCGTCCTCGCGCCACAGCCGCCGCACAACGTCCAGCGTCTCGTCCGCGCGGCTGCCGCGCTGCTTCAGCGGCACGCCCACGGCGTCGAACTCCTGCGGGAACTCGCCGCCGACGCCGACGCCGAGCACGAGGCGCCCGTTCGACGCCGCGTCCAGCAGCGCCGTCTCCTTCGCGAGGATGATGGGATGGTGCAGCGGCGCGAGCACGACGGTGCTGACCAACCGCACGCGCTCCGTCGCGCCCGCGGCGATGGCCAGGCCGGTGAGCGCCCACGACGTGGGCGGGGCCGCCGCGCCCATCATGATGTGCTCGCCCATCGAGACGCTGTCGTACCCGAGCGACTCCGCCAGCCGCGCCAGCGTCGCAATCTCGTCCGCGCGGCCATGAAAGATGAGCGATCCAAATGTCAGCGGGGACATGCGTTCCTTTCCTTCCATCCAGTTTGGGACGGCGCCGCCCGTACTCCACGCGTATTCTACGCGCTCGGATGAACAGAGGGAAGCCGTTGGCTGTCTTCCGCGCGATGATGTCTGTCAGGTTCAGGGCCCACTCTTTTCAGGTTGACGCATAGCTGACACCGTAGTAGACTCCGGCCGTAGTGAGTCGAAGGCGGAGCGAGCGTGAAAGAGCAGACGACATGAAGTTCGACGCGAAGACATGGACGGCGAGTCCGCAGGAGATGGGAGAGGTCGCCCGCTACGCGGAGCGGCTCGGCTTCGCGGGCCTGTGGAACGACGAGACGAAGCACGACCCGTACCTCTGCCTCGTGCTGGCGACGCAGAGCACGGAGCGCATTGACTTGGGCATCTCCATCGCGCTGGCGTTCCCGCGCAGCCCGACGGTCGCCGCGCACTCGTCCTGGGACTTGCAGCAGCTCTCGAAGGGCAGGTTCATTCTCGGCCTGGGCACGCAGGTCAAGGCGCATATCACGCGACGGTTCGGCATGACGTGGGCGCCGCCCGCCGCGCGCATGCGCGAGTACGTGCAGGCGATGCGCCAGGTGTGGGAGTGCTGGCAGAACGGCCGCCCGCCGGATTTCAAGGGCCAGTACTACACGGTCACGCTGATGAACCACATGTTCAACCCGGGCCCCATCCCGTACAGGATGCCGCCTGTCTATGTGGCGGGCGCCGGGCCGCTGATGGTCCGCCTGGCGGGCGAGCTCGCGGACGGCCTGGCCGTCCACCCGCTCAACTCGGCGCGCTATCTCAAGGACTCCGTGCTGCCCGGCATCCGCGAAGGCGCCGCGCGCACGGGCCGCGACCCGAAGAGCGTGGTCATCGCCTCGTCCGTCTTCGCCATCACGGGCCGCACGAAAGCGGAGAAGGCGGAGGAGCGCAAGGCCGTGCGGCGCTGGATCGCCTTCTACGCCTCCACGCCCACCTACCGGCCGAGCATGCTCGGCCCCTACGGCTGGGGCGAGATCAACCCCCGCCTTAACCAGCTCGCCAAGGAAGGCAAGTGGGAGGAGATGGAGCGCGTCATTCCCGAGGACATGGAGCGCGAGGTCGCCGTCACGGGAGACTGGGACGAGCTTGTCCCGCAACTGCGGCAGCGCTACGAAGGGCTGGTTGACCGCATCCACCTGATGAAGGACTTCAGGCCCGGCGACATGTCCGCGTTCTGGGAGACACTCGCGAAGAGCGCGCGCCCGTAGACAACCCGCGGTCGCGCCCCGCCTAGAACTCGATGCCCGGCTGCGCCTTCACGCCCCGCTTGTACGGGTGCTTGACCTCGCGCATCTCCGTCACCAGGTCCGCGGCGTCCACAAGCCCCTGCGGTGCGTTGCGCCCCGTGACGATGACGTGCACCCACGCGGGCCGCTCCCTGAACGCCCGCAGCGCCTCGTCCAGCGGCACCCAGCCGTACTGCAGCGCGTAGGTGAACTCGTCGAGCACCACCACGTCGTAGTCGCCGGACGCGATGCGCTGGCGGGCCAGCTCCCACGCGTTGTGCGCCAGCACGATGTCGCTTTCGATGTCCTTCGAGAGCCAGGTGAAGCCCGCGCCCATCGGGATGATCTCGATGCCCAGCTTCTTCGCGGCGCGGTGCTCGCCGTAGTTCGCGGTCTTGCTCTTGATGAACTGCACGGCGCAGACCTTGAAGCCGCGGCCCCACGCGCGCAGCATCACGCCCAGCGCGGCGGTCGTCTTGCCCTTGCCGTCGCCGGTGTTGACGATGAGGAGACCCGTGCGGCGCGCGCGCTCCGCCGCGTCAGGCGCGGTGTCTGTCATGGTGCTGTGACCATCCCCCTGTGTCCCCCTTCCTGCCAGGAAGGGGGAGAAAAAGCGTTTGTGGGAGGGCACCTCCCACACTCTCCGGCAGGCCGCAAGGCGGCCCTGCACCCTGGTTACGAAGGGTAGCCCACCTTCATATGTTGTGTCATTCTGAGTGCAGCGAAGAATTTACGTTTGTCTTGCACCGGAGCAACTGCTTTGCTGCGTCCATCATTCCGGCGAAGGCCGGAATCCACGTTCCCCGCGCGACATCGCCGCGGAGGAGTCCAGAGGGGCTGCACCCCTCTGGCGGGGGCATTGGGGGTCTCCCCCAGGGTTTTCATCCCCCTTCCCCGACGAGGGAAGGGGGACCGAGGGGGATAGATGTGCGCATCGCAAAACGGGCTGCGTTCTCCAATGCCAGCCTCTGATGAGCGCCGTGCGTAACTGCCAATTGGAAACACCACGCTAGAACCGCGGGCGGTCGCTCGTCTCGTCGTCCTTCGACAGGACGCGGACGAGGCAGACGAGCGCGAAGAACAGGCTGGCGACGCCCGTCAGCACCTGGTCGTTGGTCAGCGCCAGCACGCCGACGCCCAGGCTCACGACCATCGGCAGCAGAAGCCATCGCTTGTCTATCGGCATGACAGCCTTCCCCGCCCCTCCCACCCCGGTCCATCGGGGCCAGCGGTACCGAAACTCCAGGCCGATTATAGCGCAGACGGCGCTATGTGTTCAAACCTTGCGTCGCCAGCTTGCCGGTGCTATCCTGCATGCCCGTCATCCATCTCGCGCGGAGGCTCGCCGATGAAGCTCGTCCTCACCATCGCCGGCTCCGACTCCAGCGGCGGCGCGGGCGTCCAGGCGGACCTGCGCGCCATCTCCGCCAACGGCGGCTTCGGCGCGTGCGTCATCGCCGCCGTCACCGCGCAGAGCACCCGCGGGGTCGTCCTCGCGCGGGCGCTCCCCGTCGCGCTCGTCGCGGCGCAGCTCGACGCCGTCTTCGGCGACATGCCCGTCGCGGCGGTCAAGAGCGGCATGCTCGGCGGCGCGGGCGTCGTCCGGGCCGTCGCCGCGCGCCTTCGCCGCTACGCCCCCGCGTACTACGTCCTCGACCCGGTGCTGCTCTCCACGTCCGGCCATCGTCTGCTGGACGAGGGGGCCGTCGCGGCGCTTCGCAAAGAGCTGTTCCCGCTCGCGACGCTCCTCACGCCCAACGCGCACGAGGCGGAGGCGCTCACCGGCCTGCGCGTCCGCTCATTGCGCGACGCCGAGGAGGCGGGACGCCGGCTGCTCGACGACGGCCCGCGCGCCGTGCTGGTCAAGGGCGGCCACCTGCGCGAGGGGAGGGCGTCCGACGTCCTCGTGACCCGTCGCGGCGCTCGCGTCGTCCCCGGCGAGTGGATTGACACGCCGCACACCCACGGCACCGGCTGCACCTACGCCTCGGCCATCGCCACGCACCTGGCGCGCGGGCGGCGACTGCGCGACGCGGTCACGCTCGCGAAGGCGTACGTGACGGAGGCGATCCGCGGCGGCTTCCCCGTCGGCCACGGCGCGGGCCCGACCGACCACTTCTTCTACCTGCGCCGGGGCGACCTCGCGGCGTGGGTTCGGCGGCTGCGCCTGAGGGGGACGCGGGGGGAGTGAGGGGGGAGGGCGAGCTGGTTATGCTGCCTGCTCTGCAATACCTAGTGTTTGCGGTCGTACTCAAACTCTGGTTGTGTACCGGCTCTCCAAAACACAACACGCCGGTCGAACTCTAGTAAGAAAAGACACCAAAGCAGAACCTTGGCAAAAAGCCCAGCATAGACAAGGCACTTGTATCCGTATCAATCCAGTCGAATATTAAAGGCAGTCGGCCCGCCGAATGTAAAGCCGATGCAGAACTCGACTCGCGAACCTGGCCGGAATGAAGACCATTGCGATTCCGGTATTTGAGAGATATGGACGAAGACAGGGTCTCCCGCACCATCGCGCGAAATGAAACCAAATGACGCTTCCATTTTTGTTATACGGCCCGTAAAGCTCTTGACTCCGGTTTCATCGTGAATGGCTCCCCGAACTTCGTGCTTTTTTTGGGGATCAAGGGGGGCATCACGGAGAGCGCGAAATTTGTCCAAGCTCAGGACCACTTTGCTGTTCAAATAAAGCTGACGCGCATACCAAAACTGGGCTTCGAAGTTCCTATCGCCTTCGGTGAATGCCCTGCGTAGGTGATACTCAATTTCTTCACCTTTCGGATGATCCATGTCCACCAACAGCCTCGCGTAGTTGAATTCTAGTCCCTTATCAATGTTCCCTGTCTCGAGGGCTTCTTTGTACACGTCTAGCGCCTCGACCACCTTGTTTTGCTTAATGTACTGTTTCCCAAGGCGCAGGGCTATATACGGACTGTTTGGATTTGCCTTAAAGGCCCGCCGGAGGCTTGACAGCGCTCGTATTTCATCGGAGAGCAAATTACCTAGCTGCGCCTCTGCTTCGAGAAGATAGGAATCCTCTGGGAAAGCCTGGAGACCTTCTGAGATAGCTGCCTCTGTGTCTTTAACGGCCTGCTCGAACTCAAACTGCGGCAACTCTTGTTCGGCAGTGCCGACAATCCTCCGCAATCTCACTAGCCCTATCTTGGCTAAAGTGTGATACCCATGGGAATCCGTGGCTTGGCGGCCTGTCAAGCTTCTTGCCAACTTCGTTGATTCAAGAAGATGTTGCTCAAATTGAATGGGTGTTTTTGAAGCCTCAGCTCTGCGCAAGGCAAGCTCTGCTAATGAGTGCGTGACGGTTTTGTCATAGGGAGCTAATTGATGAGCACGACCCAGCATCATGCCTGCTTCGTCAAAGTTGCCATTGTCGCGTGTCATCTCGTAGATTGCCATCTGTTGATAAAGATATGGGTCCTCCCCAGCAACCGTCCGAGCACTCCGCCATATCGCCTCCACTAACTGATGGTCTGGGAAGGTGTCTAACAGGGACCGTCCTCTAATAATCTTGCGAAACGCTGTACGGTCTGCATCATAATCAACGTTCAATGCGGTGAAGAGACGCAAATACATGTCTTGCTTGTCTCGAGGGGAAGGCAAAACGCGTTCAAAGACGATTTGGGCGATATGAGGATGCCGAGCCTCATATACATGATCGCGGATTACTTTGTCGAAAGAAGTGTGAATGATTTCTTCGAGGGGCTTGAAGAACCGTTCTTGAAAATCTGTAAACCGGATTCCTAGAACGCGCGCTATGATCCCGGCCCGGACCGGAACTTCTAGTCTGTTCAGGACGCACACCGCTAGATAGATCGTTTGAGCCTCATGTGGCGTTATTTGGGCATACTCATCTGCCACAATATCTTCAAAGGGTTCCCCCAAAGTAGCTTCGTGCAGCGCCACCAACAACTGACGCCCTGCTCGTTCTCGAAAAGCACTTCTACGCTCGGATGGCGAAGCCGATTGTAGCGTTCCCAGTGATTTGTGCCTCTCCAACAGCGTCAACAACTGATCGATTTCGGAAGGAGAGAGATAACGTAACTCATATTCGTCCGACACGTAGCGCACAAGGGACTCACAGCTCATGTTCCATTCGCTGTGCCGTTCTGTAACGATAATAGTAAGCGGAACAGGATGTTTCTTGGCCTTCGCAAACAGGTCGAGAAGCTCACTCACTCTCTCGGCTGCACCGTCAACAAACAAGAACACGGGTTCATTTGTCAGTTGCCACAATTCCCGAAGAGGGTCATAGGTAATTCGTCCGTGAGATCGAGCATAAACACAGAGTTTCTCATAGGACAAAGCAGCTTCGCGTGCGACTCGCCTGAGAAGGACCGATTTGCCCGAACCAGCGTGACCTTTCACGACATAGAGTCTGCACTTTGGTGCTTGAATGAGTTCGTCGTTGAGTACAACGTCGGTAAGCAGTGTTTCCTCCAGTTGACGACGAACATCTAGGTCTTGATCAATTGCTGACCAGCCGCCGTGAAATCCCCGATAGAATACCCTAGGGTCGACTGTCTCGACGGACATTCCGCGTCTGACGTATTCGACGTCGTTAGTGAGGAATTCGTTGCAACTTGGGCTTACTCTCGGAGCCTGAGTGACGAACCGTTCAGCGATAGGCAACCGGGATTCTGGTGCCGTCACAGAGGCCATGCGGAGCACACGATTTGTCCTTGAATCCAGAGCAGTCAACAGATCCTGGAAACTACCCTTGAGAGGACTTATCCGTTTACTCTCCCATAGCCTCACTTCAGGCTCTGTTACACGTGGCGAAACTACGTAGAACCGCGGTCGTTGCTCAATCGCCCCAAGCTCGAGTAGCATTTGGCGGATGTCAGGATCCTGGAGACTATGTCCAACAAATAAGATGGTATGTTCATAAGCCCATCCCTTGAGATGGTCAAAGACGCGTTCCCTACCCTTTCTGTGCGTAACATACTGGTCAGTCGTGAGAATGAACGGGATCTCCATGTCCGTTGCACGAGTGATGCAGCCGTGAAGCTTCAAAAGTAAGAGACTCCGTGGCGAGCGTATTCTTTCTCCTCCGATTCTGTCACCATTCTTGATGATCGGAACAATGTCCTGAGCACGAGGCTCGCAAGCTGCATAGGTTTTCTCAATTATCGTGTCAAAGTTCGTAGTGGCTATGCCGGCCCAACGGAAGGTTGGAAGAAGTTTGTGAAACGAAGCCGGTGCGAATTCCTCAAACAGATTGCGAATGTACTCTTGTACCGTGGGTAGGTCCCTCTCAGATATTGCTAGTTCAGCGACCGTATGTAAGGGGGCATCCGCGAGCTCTCCACCAAGGAAGCGCTCTGCAAGGCTCCGAGCAAGCTCAGGAGCGACAGGGGGATCCTGGCCCTTGGAGTTCTTCGCGCCAATAGAAGCCCCCGAACCCAAAAAGAGGACCACATTCCCGTGAGCTATTTCATCCACCAAGTTTTGCGGAATGTCCATACGGACTACCCTCTATGCCACAATATCGTCGTTGTCAGCCGCTTTGTCCGCGACGCCAGCTAGGTGCTCTCCCCACCCATACGCCGCCACTATACCCCGCGCGTGCGGCGTGTCAAGTGCGGCAAAAGCGGGCTATGCCCGCCCCACGTCAGTATCACCATCGCCTTGCCCTTCCGCTCTCGCCGTTCTTGCGGATGACACACGTCATGTTTTCACCCTGCCTCTGCACTTTCCAATCCCCAACCCCCAACCCCCGCTCCTCCCCCGCCACCCGCCCCTTGCCCCGCCCCGGACCCCCGCGCTACCCTGTCAACGAAAACGCCGTGATCGGCCTTGTAGGGGCAGACCCGTGTGTCTGCCCTGTCCGCGTGTCCGCCCGCCCGCCCGCAGGTGCGTCCCGTCCTCTCCCTCGCTGCACTGCGGAGAGGGAGACCGAGAGGGTGAGGTAGGCCCCCCGACCAGACATAACAGGAACAAATACCCTCATTGCACCCCGCCAGATAGACCCGCCAGATAGGAGAAGCCCCGCGAAAAAAATGAAACAATTCAAATCCCGATATGTGACCCTCCCCCTCTCCGCACGCGGAGAGGGGCCAGGGGTGAGGTGAAACCAGCCCCTGTCTCTGCTCCCTACCGGAACAGGCTGAGCACCAGGTCTGTCTCCTCCGCGCTCAGCGGCGACAGCGCGGACGCCGACATGTTCTCCTTCGCCTGGTCCGGCGTCTTGCAGCCGGGGATCACCACGGACACCGCCTCGTTGTCCAGCACGAACCGCAGCGCCGCCTGCGCCAGCGTCCGCCCCTCCGTCTCCAGCGCGGGCTTCAAGTACTTCGCCGCCGCCGTCAGCGCCTCCTGGTAGCGCGGCGGGAAGCCGTGCCGGATGTCCCCCTCCGGGAACGCCGACGCCGCGTTGTACTTGCCCGACAGGAACCCGTTGGCGAGCGGCTCCCGCGCGATGACGCCGACGTTCTCCTCCCGCGCCGCCGGGAACACCTCCTTCGCCATGCTCTGGTTCACCATGCTGTACACAAGCTGAATCGTCTCCGGCCGCCCGTCCTGAATGCACGCCATCGCCTCCTCCGGCGTGTGCACCGAGACCCCGTAGTGGCGTATCCTGCCCGTCCGCTTCATCTCGTCCATCACGTCGAACGCGCGCCCGTCCCTGATGACCTCCAGCGACGGGTTGTGGAGCTGGTACAGGTCAATCGTCTTGCGGCGCAGCCGCCGCAGGCTCTGCTCGCAGGCGTAGGCGACGTACTTGGGGCTGAAGTCCATCACCGCGACGTTGCCGTAGAAGTTGCAGCCCACCTTCGTCGCGACGAGCACCTCCGGCGAATCGCTCAGCGCCTCGCCCAGCAGGTCCTCGCTGTGCCCGTGCCCGTACAGGTCCGCCGCGTCGAAGAAGTTGCAGCCCATCTCGACGGCGCGCAGGATGGCGCGAAGCGACGCCGTGTCGTCCGTCGGCCCGTACGAGTTGCCGTGGCGTCCGCCGCCGATGGCCCACCCGCCGAAGCCGACCTCCGAGACTTGCAGGCCCGTGCGGCCCAGCGTGCGGTACTTCATGCGCGACGCCCCGCCGGCCGCTTTGCGACCGCGCGCATCGCCGACTCCAGCGCCGCGAAGTCGCTCTCCGGTATGACGTGGACGTTGCCCTGGAACGCGAGGCGCCAGTGCGCGGGCGGCCACTTCTGGACATGCGCCAGCTTTGTGGCCCAATCCGCTGCGGGCAGAAAGTCCTTCTCGTCGAGCAGCACGTCCGGCGTGACCTTGAAGCGCCAGGGATAGTCCTCGCCCTTCTTCTCGCTCGTCCAGACTGGCGTATGCTCCTCCCAGTACGTGGACGCAATCGTGGCCGTCCCCGCGAAGGCCTGCACGCCCGTGACGTAGAACATGACGCGGTCGCCGGGGCGCATCTTCTCCGCCTTGCTGCGGTGGCGGCTCTTCACGCCCTGCACCGTGAAGCCCATCTCGCGGCTCTTGCGGAAGTTGCCCTGCGTCCCGACGAGCATCCAGAAGGTAGTCGCCATCTCGCCCTCCCTCGCGGCCCTGGAACACGGTGCCGCGAATGCCATTATAGAGAGCGCGGCCCGTGGTCTGCCAGACTGCCCGGCGCTCACGAGGCGATGGTTGACGCGGCTCCGGCGCAGGGCGCGGAGGTGTCTTGGGCCTGCACAAAAAGCCGCCCGTGGAGCCACTGTCACCCTTGAGTCCTTCGGCAGAAGGGCGAAGGGTCTACATTGGTTCATATACCAGACGTAGATTCTTCGCTGCGTTCGGAATGACAGAGGAAGCGGGTGCAGGGCCGCCCTACGGCCCGCCGGGGGGGGCTGGGGGTGTCCCCTGACTCCGTCTCTCTTCCCCCGCTCCTGCAGGAGCGGGGGAACAAGGGGGTGAGGTATATGCCGGTAACGGGCGCTGGCGAGTGCCATGACACGCCCGATTGTGTAAACGATTAATGGCTCAGGACACTTGCCGTTATGCGAATACATGCTGCTAGTCCTGTAACGGGTCACGGTAGCATGTGCCACGCGGCGCGATGGCTGGCCTGTGTTGCAGGCGTCTGCTCGCTGTGCTAGATTCTGCAACAGCCAATCACGCGCGGCCCTCCGGCTGACGCCGTGCGATGGACAGGAGACGAACATGACATTGGACGTCAGGCCCGGCAACACGGTGGCGGTACTGGTAGGCAAGGCGAGGGCGAAGAGCGCCGAGGAGTGGTCGCGCGCGCTGGACCCGGTCTGGCCGCAGCAGCAGGCGGTCCTGCGGGCGCAGAAGGGGTTCATGGACTGCAAGGCGCTGTGGAACATCGAGAACAACCAGGAGATCATCGTCCTGGCGTATTGGAACTCGCTGCCGGAGCGCCTGGCCTACGAGAAGGCCGCCGCCGCGGCGCCGCGCGCCCTCATGGAGACGACGCTGCAGGGGCCTCCGCCGCGTCCCAAGTTCGAGGTGCTCCAGTCGCGCGGCGTGGGCCTGGACAAGATTAAGGAAGGACACATCGTCGCCATCATGTCCGCAAAGTCCCGCGCCGCGACGCGGGACGAGTTCGTGGGGGAGATGGCCCGCATTTGGGACAAGGCGACGCGGCCACTGGAGACCCAGAAGGGTTTCCTTGCCGTTCAGACGTTCTACAGCATCGAGGGCACGCGCCTGACGCACACCTTGGGCTTCTGGGCAACGCTGAAGGAGCGCCTCGCCTACGAGGGCAGCATCTCCCGGCAGGTGCGCGGCCCGTTCGAGAGCATCACGCTCCCGCCCTATCCCCGGCCCAAGTACGTGGTGGTCAAGTCCATGTAGCGTGATTGCTGCTCGCCGGGCAATGACTCCCGTGTCGCGCGCACAGAAGGGGACAACGAACGCCGCCATCCTTGTGCACGGAGGCGTCGGTTCCCCGCTCTCGTGGCAGGACGGCTGCCAGCAAGCGGTGGAGGCCGCGCGCGCCGTTCTCCGGCGCACGGGC
>Ga0082335_1005628_pt1 | contig 17075 bp, 11 predicted proteins | sample Subgrocontami58m_FD_72375 | JGI IMG/M metagenome (GOLD analysis project Ga0082335, IMG submission 72375) | Subsurface groundwater microbial communities from S. Glens Falls, New York, USA - GMW37 contaminated, 5.8 m (SPADES assembly) (version 2) ... | reverse complement strand
TCACGAACCGGACGTATCCCTGCTCATCGATGGTCACCGAGTCACCCGTGAAGAACCAGCCATCCGGATGGAAGGCCCGCTGGGTAAGCTCCGGGTCCTTGAAATAGCCCGCATGCACGAAGGGGCCCCGGACAACCATCTCCCCCGGCTGTCCGGGTGGCAGTAGGTTCTTCCTCTCTTCATCGATGACGGCGATCTCTACACCGGTAGCGCCCGCACGACCCACGGTAGTGGCTGCCAATTCGGCGGGATCGTCCACCCGCGTTATAGGACCGGCGACACTCTCGCTCGCCCCCCAGAGGGTGATAAAGCCGCATCCAACCTCCGCCTTCAGTCTCCTGATCCCTTCACTGGGCATTGGGGCAGCCCCGGTCATGAAGACGCGCAGGGAGCTAAGATCGTATTGCTTCAGGCCGGGGTGATTCATGATGCCCATCAATTGAGGTGGAACGCCAAGGGCTGCCGTAATTCGCTCCCGCTCGATCAGGCGCATGGCGGCCTCCGGGTCGAAGGCATCCATCCAGACGCAGGTGGCGCCAATCTCAGCAAGGATAACGCTGCAGCTCACCGCCAGGCCGAAAGCGTGATAGACCGGCGCCAGAGAGAGCAGAATGTCATTCTCGGTGAAGCCGAACCCGGAGTTATACATCAGGCTGCTATGGATAATGTTGTGGGTCCAGATCGGAGCCTTCGGCGCGGCCTCCGTCCCGGAGGTGAACATGAGGACCAGAGGTTCATTGGCATCGGGCTTCAGGGCCGAAAGCCTTTTCCGGGAAGCTTCCGTTAATTCGGCGGAGGGTTGTGTTGCCACCTTCCAGCCGTCTGTTAGCGCACCAAAGGAGACGGCACCCGGCGGGACGGACTCTCCTGTGACTATCACATGCTTGAGGGCCGGCAGATTAGGGCGAATCTCTTCCAGCATCCGGGGGTAATCGAATCCCCCAAAACTATCGGGTAGGACGATCGCCGCAGCCTCGCTGTGCTCCAGGATATAGCGGACCTCGGCTGCGCGGTAGTAGGGTACCACGGGACAGAGAACAGCCCCTATCTTTCCGACCGCGAAGTACATCGCCAGGGCCTCGACCCGGTTCGGCAACTGAGCAGTGACTCGATCGCCTCTCTTGATACCCAGGTCATGAAGGCCGAGGGCCAGTCGGTCGACCAGGCTACTGAATTCCCCGTAGGTTGCCCGCCCCTGGGCGTCTACAATGGCGGTTTTATCGGGGTGCTTCTGCACCATTCGGTCCAGGCGCTCCCCAATGGTTACGTCTGACCAGTAACCTTTCGCCACGTATTCGGACACCAGTTGTGAGGTTATTCTCGTCTCGATCGGCATTGCTTTCCTCCCGCGAGCCGGGCGGCCCGCATATTTCTTGTAGCCCCTGCTATAGAATAGTGTCTACTGTGCATGACCGTCGTGACTGGAACGTGCGCCCTAATTTAAGAGCGACCGGAAAGACTGGGTGTGCGCTTCTTCTAACATATCGGGGGTAGTCTTGTCAAACCAGTCCGCCGTGCTGGGCGCACGCGCAACTGGCCGGGCGCACGTGTCTGAGTACTGGCGCCCGGCCAGCCGAATAGCCCTATCGTTTGCTCGGTCCTACTTGACCACCTGCCACGCGCCGTTGCGAGCCAGCATGATTGTAGGCAGCGTGACAGCATCGCCGTTGGGCTTCATAGTGATATTGCCAGTGATGCCCTTGTAGTCCTTGACGCTGGCGAAGCCGTCGCGTATCTTGGTGCGAGCTTCTTGCAGCGGGGTATCGGCCTTGATCCCGGCCTTGCGCATGACCTCCCCGATGATTGTAACCACGTCGTAGGCGTTGCCCTCGACCGTGGGGCGGGCTGGTTTGGGAACGTTAGCATCCGCATCAACCTTCGCCTGCCAGCGCTTCAACACGTCCTGCGCCTTGGGATCCGAGTTGCTGGGGTCGAATTGCGAGACTGCCAGCCATCCTTCCATTTCCTTGGCTGCCTGAGCGATGAAGGGGCCATTGATAAAGTGGACTGATACCAGTACCGGTACCTTGATCTGCTGGGCAGCCAGCTCTTTGGCGAAGCCAACCGGGTTACCTGCGGGCGTAGCGCTAAAGGCGATGGCCTCCGGCTTCATGTCCCTAATCTTGGTCACTATGGCGCTGAAGTCGCTGGTCCCGGAGTCATAGCCTACGGTGTCCTGGACTTTGAATCCCCCCTCCTGCAGAAACTGGGGCCAGACTCCCTTGACCATCGATTCGGTAACCGAGTTCTTGGTATCCCCGACGATCAAGACACTCTTAACAGTCGGATTGGCCTTCTTGAATGCCGCTACGATAGCAGGCGCCATTATGTCGTCGGTCACGGTGATCCGGAATGCCCAGGGGCGGTTGTTATCGGTCATGCCTGGCTTGGTAACCCGCATGCCGATAAGCGGGATCTGAAGGTCGTTGGCCAGGGGCGCCGCCACCTCGAACTCTCCCGAGAACCAGGGACCCAGGATGGCAAAAGCCTTCTCGTCCCCGGCGAACTTGCGGACGCCGGTCACAGCCTGCTGGGGGTTACTGGGACTGTCGAACCTGACCAGCTGGATGGGGCTGCCGTTAATGCCGCCGTTATCGTTTATGTCGTCCTCGGCCAGGGAAACCATTACGTTCTCCATCAGGCCCATGGCGTTTGCAGGCCCGGTAAGAGGCGTGATGTAGCCTAGCTTGATCGGGTTGCCGGTCGGCTTCGAGGCTGCGGTTGTGGGCTTGGCCGCACTTGTCGCCGCCGGTGATGTTGACGCTGGCTTTGCAGCAACTGTAGGGGTCGAGGCCGCGCTGGGCGCCGTGGCTGCCGGGGCCTTGGTTGGGGTTGCTGTTGGCGACGCTGCCGGAGTACAGGCGGTAACGACCATCAGCAGGACAGTAGCCGCGACCAGCACCATCCACTTGCGGTTCCGAAGGCGTTTCATCTCTCCTCCTAACTCTCTCTTCAAACCCAGCAAAGGCGCCAGGAAAGCGCCGGCCGGGCAGATTGGCGAAGTAACGCCTGGGAGAAGGGACCAACACCGGCGACCAACCAGTGCTAGAGATGTCGCGTTTTATAACAGGATACTGTCCCGTTACCGACCCGGGTTAAGATTGCCCCAGCCTGCGCCTAAGGTACTGGAGACACGGAGGTTATCTTACTATGCCAACCATTATACTTCTTCTGTCAATGAGTTGGTTACATGAAACAGCGTTTTCTATGGGCAACCGGAGAGGAGTTTAATCGTGCCTAACCTCCCTTATCAAGGGCTCGAAGCACGTTCTCCGGGCTGATAGGCATCTGGGCTATCCGTGCCCCTACGGCATCGAAGACTGCGTTGGCAATGGCCGGGGCTGTCGGACCCACTGTTCCCTCACCGGCCTCCTTGGCCCCGAAAGGCCCTTCCGGGTCGAATACTTCTACGGGCACTGATTCCACCCTTGGCATTTCCACTGCCGTCGCCAGGCGGTAGTCAGCAAAAGATGACTGGAAGGACTGCCCATCTACTTCAGAGAATTGCTCGCTGAGAGCAAAGCCCAGCCCCATGTGGATCGAACCCTCTAACTGCCCTTCCACCGACATCGGGTTGATTGGCACCCCGCAATCATGAGCGCTGGTCAGGTTCGTTACCTGCACGCCCCCTGTCTCCGGGTCCACCTCTACCTCCGCTATCTGCACGCTGAAGCTGATTGAAGGAGAGATCAGGTTAGGATTCGGCACATAGGCCCCTTCCGCGCTTATCTGCTGGCCTCCATTCATCCGGTAAACGGCCCTCACAGCCTCCACGAAGGAGACAGTCCGCTCCGGGCTGCCCTGCACGAAGATGCGACCGTCTTCGGCCTCCAGGTCTTCCGGCTTAGCCTCCAGAAGCTCTGCAGCCCCCTCCAGTACCTTCGATCTGGCTGAGACCGCCGCACTCTTGGTGGCATTGCCAGCCAGCATCGTAGTGCGACTGGAAAAGTTACCCATGTCGACTGGGGTCAGGTCCGTGTCAGCGGCTACCACTGATATGATGTCTACAGGCACCCCCAACCCCTCGGCCGCAATCTGGGCCAGTGTGAAATCCGACCCCTGCCCCGTGTCCACCGCCCCCGTGAGAAGGGTCACCTGGCCGTCGGCTCCGATCACGATACGTACGGCCGAGAAGGCCGCCACCGTTGGGCGCATCGGGAAGGCCGCCCCGCAGACGAAGCCGCTGCACCCCACGCCGATCCCCTTCCCCTGGGGTAGCTTGCCCCGTTTCTGGTTCCACCCGGCCTTCTTAGCCGCCTCCGCCAGCGCCTGCTTGAACCCCGAGCTCGGGATATAGAAGCCTGATGGGTTGAGGTCCCCTGCCTCCAGGGCATTCTTCATTCTCAGAGCGATGGGGTCCATCCCCAGGTCGTTCGCCAGCATGTCCAGTTGAGACTCTACGGCAAAGTGGATTTGGGGAGCCCCGTGGCCCCGCATCGCCCCGCCCGGCGCCTTGTTGGTATATGCCCGGATGCCCTCGTACATATAGTTGGTCATTCTGTATGGCATCAGGTTCCAGTTGGAGCAGAGTATAGTTGTCGTAGGTCCGTAGCTATTGTAGGCACCGCCATCCAGTATGGCCTTGCAGTACCGGGCGGACAGGACCCCGTCCTTCGTCACACCGGTCTTCAGCTCAATGATCAGAGGGTGCCGCCGCCGGGTGTAGATCAGTTCCTCCTCCCGCGAATAGGCGATCCTTACTGGACAACCTGTCTTCATAGAGAGTAAAGAAGCACAGAAGTCCAACGAGTCCATCCCGTCGGCCTTTCCTCCGAATCCTCCACCCACATGGGGCTTGACGACCCGCACCTTGCCCTCCGGCAGGCCAAGCGTCTTGGCCAGGTCCATTTGCACGTAGAACGAGCTCTGCGTGGAGGTCCATACGGTTAGCTTGCCCGTGGCGTCGAACTGGGCCATGACGACATGCGGCTCCATCGGCGAGTGGCCCTCAGGGTGGGTGCTGAACCGGTCCTCCCGGATGACAGCCGATTCCCGGAAGCCGGCCTCCAGGTCGCCTGCCTTGACCGTATGACGCTTGCTGATGTTGCCGGGCTTGTTCTCGTGAATGAGCGGTGCGCCCTCCTCCATGGCCTCCAGTGGGTCGTAGACTGCCGGAAGGGGCTCGTACTCTACCCGGATCAGGGACAGCGCCTCCAGGGCGGTATCCAGGTCCACTGCCGCCACGGCTGCCACTTCATCGCCAATGTAGCGGACCTTTTGCATGGCCAGGGGGTAGCGGTCCATCAGCTTTTCGGCAGTGCCGAGAATCCCGAAGGTCCGTCCGATTGTATCCTGTCCCGTGATGACCGCCCTGACGCCGGGCAGCTTGAGGGCTCGGCCTACGTCGATTGCCAGGATCCTGGCATGAGGGAGCGGACTTCGCAGGATGGCGCCGAAGAGCATGCGCGGCAAGACCATGTCGCTGGCGTAAGTGGCCTGCCCCTGTACCTTTACCCGCCAATCGGGACGGGGGAGCCGTTGATTTATGATGGTGCCCAAGTCTTCTCTCCTCCCATACCAATCATTTCTCCAGGCCCTGCAGGACGAGTTGTGCCAGGACATCCGATATCTCTTCCGGCTTAAGGCGTCCCTCGGGACGGTACCAGTAGTGGACGGAGCCAGTCATGCCCAGTAATGCCAGGGCCGCTATTCTGGAATCGACCGGGCGGAAGTTCCCTGCAGTCACACCCTTCTCAATTATCGTCGCCACAAGCTCGCGGTACGCCCGCGCCTTTTCCTGGACGTCCGGAAAACTGCTCTCCAGAACGCTCCGCATACCATGGCCAAAGACGCGCGCCGGCTCCGGCTCATTCACGAAGTTAGCAAGTATGCTGCGCAAAGCCAGTCTGAGCTGCTCGGAGGGAGAAACTTCCAATGCATTAATACGCTCCAGCTCGGACACGCCCCGGTCCAGCAGGTGGATAAGCACATCGTGGAGTAGCTCGTCCTTGCTGCGGACGTAATGATACAGGCTGCCTTTGAGGATGCCTATTTCGTCAGCGATATCCTGCATTGACGCGCCGTGATACCCTTTGTCGGCAAAGACCCTGGCGGCGGCGCTGCGAAGCTCTTCTCTTCTGGTGCTGGTATCGCGGCTGGCGCCTTTCTTCTTGCTGGCGTCCATTGGCCTACACCTTTTCTTACGGGGGTCCAGCGAATGTTGGTCTGGCAGTTACCAACCAATCGTTTGGTTGGTTGCATTATAACCAACTGCCGGCAGCCTGTCAATGCCCGTCCGGTCGCGGGTGCCCGTGATGTTTCCGTGCTTCTACTGGCCGCGAGCACGGAATCTGGACAAACGTCCCATTAGGAACTCGCCAAATGCGGGCAACATCTATCTACTGAAAATAGCCCCTCTGCCGATTATCTCAGTGAAGGGGGGAGCGAGACAGAGATCGATACGACAATCAGTCGGCGAAAGGAGGAGCCGATGGAACCGTGCAATTTGGTGTTAGAATCGCCGCCCTTGCCAGAAGGCGATGCACTTGAATCTGCTCAGTCAGTCGAAGGGGAGGCCGAAGGAGAGGCCGTTGAGCAGGTTACCGAGATCAAGGTGCGCGTTTCGCAAGATGGAACTGAGGCACACTTGAGCCTGGCCGCCACACCTGAAGACCCTTATCCATTTACGCTCGATACGATTGCCGTCGCGTTGGAGAGTCGTGGCATCATCGAAGGCATCCTTGCTGAAGAGGTCCGGCGAATCCTTGACCAGCATGAGTATGTCGCCGACTTTCTCGTCGCGAAGGGTAGGGAGCAGGAAGAGGGCGAAGATGCGCGCATCGAGTTACTGTTCGATCCATCCCCCAAGCCGTATGCTTACGAGGATAGTGAACGTATCGACTGGCATGAAACCCGGCTGATCCAGACCGTCGCTGAGAATCAGCCCGTGGCGCGCAAGATACCCGCGATAGAAGGCAGACCTGGTGTGACGGTGACGGGGAAGCCGCTTGAGCCCCGCAAAGTACGCGACGTTCGTCTTCCGGCGGGAAGGGGCACAAAGCCTGGTGAAGACGACCCCAACCTGCTGTTGGCTGCGATGGCTGGAGCCGTTCGTCTGGCGGGCAATGAAGTGGTTGTCGACACGGTCCTGGCTGTTCCCAGCGACGTCGATTTCTCCGTTGGCAATATCAATATTGATGGTGGTGTCCGGATCGGAGGAAACGTCTTGTCGGGATTTAGGGTGCGCGCAACCGGCGATATCCAGATTATGGGTTACGTAGAAGGGGCGACGATCGAAGCCGGGGGGTCGGTCCTGGTATCTCAAGGTGTCCTGGGCCAGGCCAACAAGACGGAGATCCAGGCGGCCAGGGACGTTCACATAAAATTCGGTACTAACGCTTCCATTCACGCAGGAGCAGACATAAACATCCAATGGGAGGCTCTGAACTGCCAGTTGGAAAGCGGCGGAACTATTACGGTTGGTGCCTCCGGCGGTTCGCGAGGCAGGATTGTCGGAGGGCAGGCCCTGGCCTCAACCGCAATTCGCGCCGTCGACATCGGAGTCGAGAGCGGCACTACAACGACGTTGATCGTCAATGAAAAGACGGTAGCCGCCTATGAGCAAGAGGTGCGGGAGGCGACTGAACTGATTGCCAAATTGCGCGGCAATCATGCCAAAATCACGGACGAGATAGCGAAGCTCATGGTGTTGCGATCGGCCGGCGACGCGGAGCGTAAGGAAGCCCGTGCTCAGCTTCTGGGCCGCATGACCCAGGCTGCCGCACAGATCGAGAGTGAAATCCTTAAGACTGAGGACCAGTTAGAGGTAAGCCGGAGCAAGCTGAGCACCGTCGAGGAGCCCATGGTGATTGTGCGCAAGACTCTTCACCCAGGGGTGAGGATCACTATTGGGCGCATCACCAGAATGTTTCACGAGCAGATAGAGCATGTAAAGGCGGTGCTGACGGACGATCGTACCTCGATTATCACGCTGAGCGCGTAGAGTTAGTTCTGCCCTGCTGTTTTCGTTCGGCCGATTCTTGTCCCGTCATTTCGCCTTACTGCGGTAGACGTTCAGGCCTACCTTCTTGTCCTCAGCACCGGGAATGCTCGCGTTTCCTTCGGTAGAGGCGATGATGATCGTCTTGCCTGATGAGGATGGACCGAACTCCTTCGACAAGTCTACTCGTATCGTGAGGATATCGCCCTTAACTTCCATCTCGACGTTCTTCATGTAGTACTTATTCCTGTTCTTAAGAATCTTTCTTGTGTGCCTTGATCAGGCAAGTGTAATCGCCGTGCCGCTTCTGACCCCTTAATGCGCCACGCTCACCTGGCTTCCGGCGTCCGGTTCGCGATAGACGGGGGCATGGTGCCGGCCTTTCGGTGATCGAAGAAGCGTTTCGCCTTTAGCTCGTAGCGGGGGAGGGAGCCGGGAGGGAGCACTTCTACCGGTATGCCAACCCGGATCCTATCCTTAAGTATATCCTGGGCCCTGGCTGCGGTCACCGCATAAGCTGAGTCAGCCAGGCTCTTGTGGGCTTCCACCCTGACTAGAAGCTCGTCCAGCCCCTTGTTCTTCCAGACGTGCATCTCGTAGTGTTCGGATGTCCCCCCGGTCTGGCCCAACAGGGCCTCCACCGCAGCCGGGAAGACGTTTACGCCCTTGATAGTTATCATGTTATCGGTGCGGCCCAGTACGCCACCCTGGAAGTAGTTCCAGGACCGGCCGCAAGGGCAGCCCCCGTAGTGGACCTCGACAACATCGTGCGTTCGGTACTTGATGACCGGCTGAGTCGTCATCAGGTAGGACGTCACAACGTGCTCGCCCCTGCTCCCGTCAGGTACCGGCTGGCCGTCCCGGTCCAGCACCAGCGAGTAGAGGTCCTGTTCGTAGGCATGCATGCCACCCTGGATGTTACAGCCCTGGCCCATGGCGCCAGTTTCAGAAGACCCGTAAAACTCGTACACCCTGGCATTCCAGGCGTCCTCGATGGCTGACCGCGTGGAAGGTATGTTGGCTCCAGGCTCTCCTGAGGCAAAGATGTACTTGACCGATGATTTACGCAGGTCTATGTCCATCTCTTTTGCCACTTCTGCCATATGAAGGGCATAGGTCGGCGTGGCGAATAACATGGTGGGCTTGAAGTCTCTGATCTGCTTGATCCGTGTACGGGTATCGACGCCACCGCCCGAAACGACATGGACCCCCATGCGCTGAGCCGCCAGATAAGCCATCCAGAAGGCAACGAAAATCCCGAAGTTGAATGCCAGGTACATGGTATCACCCGGCCTGACTCCCACCGCCCAGCACATTACTGCAACGTGCTCCGCGCAGCGCATGCTCTCGAAGTTGCTATAGGGCACCTGCAGGGGCACTCCGGTGCTACCCGAGCTCATGAAGAATTGGTGTGTCGTATCGTCCGGGAAGCGGGCCAGCAGGTCACCGTATGGCGGCTCTGCCGCCTGCGCCGCGATCAGGTCAGGCTTGTCCACCGGCGGTACCTTTTGCAGAAAGTCATCCAGGGTCTTTATGTCCTCCGGCCTTACCCCTGCCCTGTCATAGTGCCGACGATAGAACGGGCTGTATTCGTAAGCGTACTTCAGCATGGCCTGCACGCGTTTCAGGTGATACTCGTCCAGTCTATGACGGGGCATGGTTTCCAGGTGTTCATTCCAGTAATTACTTGACGGTACCGGCAGGGGGTTCGGCGCAGGCATCCCGGATACACCTCTGGGTTGATTTAGAGCTTGGGGCCTAGTATAGCCTTCGGCCGATGCCGTGTAAAGCGTATTCATTCGTCACGGGTAGCCCCGCTCCTTTCCTCGCGGGTGTACATGCGGTATAATTTGCACGCCCAATCACGCTTTGGGGATCAAGTGCAAGGGGAGTATAAATGGCATATCAGGATTTGCGGGAGTACCTGGCAAAGCTGGAGGAGGAGGGGGAAGTCCAACACATCCAGGAAGAAGTAGACTGGGACATGGAGCTCGGGGCCATCATCAGACGGGTGTATGACCTGAGAGCCCCGGCGCCTCTCTTCGAAAACATCAAAGGCTACCCCAAGGGCTATCGCGTGTTCGGCGCCCCGGCCGGCTTCAGCCGTCCCGGACGCGAGTACGCCCGCATCGCTCTCGCCATGGGCATGCGGCCTGATGCCTCGCTGACCGAGTTGATCGAGGAGTATATTCGTCGACGCAAGAATCCGATCAAGCCAATTATTGTTAGCAATGGACCCTGCAAGGAAAACATTTTGCTCGGCGATCAGGTGGATCTGCTGAAGTTTCCCGTGCCGATACTGCACCAGGGCGACGGCGGGCGCTATATCGGCACCTGGCACCTGACGGCAACCAGGGACCCGGACAGCGGGTGGACCAACTGGGGAATGTACCGGCTTATGGTGCACGATGCCAAGAGTATGGGCGGACTGATATCCCCATCTCAGCACATCGGCATGATGTACTACCAGAAGTATGAGGCCCGGAACGAGCCCATGCCCTTCGCCGTGGTCTTTGGTGGAGAGCCGGTAAGCCCCCTTATCGCCGGCAGCTTCATTCCCATGGGCGTCAACGAGGTTGACGTGATTGGCGGGCTGAGGGGCGAGCCCCTTCAGTTGGTCAAGTGCGAGACAGTTGACCTGGAGGTGCCGGCCACAGCCGAGATAGTCATCGAGGGCGAGGTAATGCCCAACGAGCGAAAGGACGAGGGCCCCTTCGGCGAGTACACGGGCTACCGCTCATCCCATTTCCCCTCGCCCAAGCCGGTATACCGGGTAAAGGCCATTACTCACCGAAACGACCCGATCTTGCCTGTGTCCTGCATGGGCATGCCGGTGGATGACGACCATTCAACTATGAGCGTTACGGTGGCGGCGGAGCTCCTGGACATGCTCCGTAGTCAGGGCTACCCGGTAAAGATGGTCACCCTGCCTCCGCAATGCGTAACTTACATGGTGGTCGTTCAGACGCAGGTGCCATATCCTTTTTACGCTAAGAAGATCGCCCACGCAATCTGGGGCTCCCAGGCCGGCACTATTCTCTACTGGGTGGTCGTTGTGGACGAGGATGTTGATGCCACCAATTTCGACGAGGTTATGCATGCGCTGGTAACCCGGTGTCATCCGGACCGTGATGTTTACAAGGTGCCCAATGCTCCTATCTATCCGAACCTCTCCACATTCACCGATCCAGAGGACCGGCGTGCGGGGCGGGGGGCTTACTGTCTGTTTGATGCTACCTGGCCGAAGCACTGGAGGCCGGAGGACACCCCGGTAAAGGCCTCGTTTGATGTCTCATGGCCCAAGGAGATTCAGGACAAGGTCCTCTCCAAGTGGAATAAGTACGGCTATAAGTAAAGAAACAGGGGAACAGCCTAAACCTTTACGCCCCGCGTCCTTGAAGTGTGGCGGCCTCTACTGCCTCACTGCGGCGGCTTACGCCTAGCTTGAAGAAGATGTTAGACAAGTGTATCTTTACCGTGCATATACTTATGCCCAGGGTGTTGCCAATTTCCTTGTTGCGTTTGCCCTGAGCGACCAGACGGAGTATCTCCCGCTCTCTCCGCGTCAATGAGAAGTCTGCCTCTAAGCTGAAGCTCCTCCTGTACCCTTCCACCAATCCAGCACTCTGCACCAGGCCATACCCCCTCTTGAGATGTTCTTGGAAGTCTCTTCGGTGTAACGTTACACCTGGCGGGTAAAGAGCTCGGTGTAGGCCGGTGTACGAAGAGTATATGGATGGTGAACAATACTCTTAACCATTCTCTGGAACGACGTCCTAGGTCGCTGCCCTGTACGCCCGTTGTTGCACATCTGCGGTGCAAGATGTCCGGCAGTTCATAAAATGGCGATATGTTAAGGGTCGAATGCATAGTTTGCTACGTGACGTTGGTCCTGCATCTGCTGGCCATCGATCATCCTGTAATGTCCCGGCTTTGGACCTATCACCTCTCCCTCCGAGATACAGCTTTGCTAGAGGTTCCCGTCAGCGTTGTGACACGCGCGCTCCATGTTAGCCCTCGCAGCAATGAGCCGAGGTGATCAGGTCATTACAGAGATGCAATGCTGTTTTAATTTCGCCGGTATTTAATTGTTGCAGTAACGTCAGTTTTGACACTGGCGGCTTGAGGTCTCGAGTCAAGGGACCGGGGTCAAGTTACGTCGGGTTGCCAGCGGCCACCGGTGTTCGCGGCGTAATCGGTCTCTAATTCGGGAAAGTCCGGGGAAGGCGCGTTGTAGGAAACGGACAATTTCGGGCGGCATTGTCGGGCGTCTGGTACGCTCGTGGGCTGCTTAGGAGGAGGATTTCCTTGGCGCTGGCTAGAACCGGATCAATTGATCAACAGGAAGCGGACCACTCACCCTGGGTAGTAAGCTCCATTCCATCTCGCATGGCCTCGTGCTCGTCTGTTTCCCCACCTCCCGGCCGTGCAGGGTTTCGCCTGGTGAACTGCAAGATAAGCTACCATGTTTGTGTTGGCGTCATCTCCTCGCCGGACATCAGGAGATTGCTCAATAGCTGAAGCGATTGTGGAAAGAGGTTCGACATGCAGCTGGGCAAGATAAGGGTTTTGATCGTGGACGATCATGCTATCGTGCGGGCCGGGCTTCGGTCTCTTCTGGGCGCCGAGGACGGTATGGAGGTGGTGGGCGAAGCATCTAACGGGCGCGAGGCGCTGGAAGTAGCCGGCCTGCTCCAGCCTGACGTCGTGCTAATGGACGTTGGAATGCCCGGAATGAACGGGCTGGAGGCTACCCGTGAGATGAAGAGGCGCGCACCGGCTAGCCGAGTAGTGGCGCTAACGATCCACGAAAGCGAGGAGTACTTCTTTGCCATGCTCAAGGCTGGCGCCTCGGGCTATGTCCTGAAGGAAGCCGCCCCACACGAGCTGGTTTCGGCTCTACTGGCGGCGCACCAGGGAGGAGTATTCGTCTCTCCTTCGGTCGCCAAGGTAGTATTGGATGACTTTGTCAGGCGTCCGGAGACCACCAACAACGGAGGGCTCACTGGCAGGGAGTCGGAGATCCTGCGTTTGCTGGCCCAGGGTCATACAAACCGGGAGATCGCCGATTCACTCTGTCTGAGCGTCAAGACAGTGGAGAAACATCGGGCCAATATCATGAACAAGCTGGGTCTTCAGAGCCGCTCCGAGCTGGTCAGCTATGCCTTGCAGAAGGGTCTGATCTACTAGGGACAAACAGTATCCGCAAGTTCCTTGCGCAGGGACGGGCCGAGGGCCCGTCCCTGCGCGCGTCCCCGCCCATTGTTTGCCCCGCTTCCCCTAACAACATCTGTCCGTGGTAGGGATTTCCCCACCTGCGTTGGGGGGGAAAGCCTGTGGAAACTACGCACGTTCGGCTGCAATATTGTGAAGAGGATTTGTGATGTCTCCGGGAGAAAGAAAATAGTATTGTGCCCCTCTGCGTACTCGCAGCAGGGGCTAGATCAGGAGGGGTGACAGGATACAGCATGCAAAGCTCCACGTACACTGAATCAGGACAACCGTCTTGGGGGGTGGGGAAGATCGCCGTGCTGATCTTCCTCATCGGTGCTGTAATGATAGGCGGATTCTTCGCCTATTACTACTGGGAGCGGCAGTCTCAGCCCAGGGTGTCTGTTGTGGACCGGGAGACTGCTCAGTGGGAGGACCGGGTACGGCAGGATCCCACCAACGTTGAGCTTCGGGTCAACGTGGCCAACATGTACCTGCAGAAGGGGCTGAGCGACCCTGCCATAAAGCAGTACGGGCAAGCCCTGAACCTGGAGGCGGACAACGTAGGAGCCCTGATGGGTATCGGGGTTGCTTACTCACAGAAGGGCCAAACAGACGAGGCCATCAAATACCTGACCCAGGTGGTCGACTCGCTATCAGGCAACGAGTTCTCTCTGGTAGACAAGAGGCTGGCTGCAGCAAACTTCTACCTTGGGAAAATGTACCTGGAGAGCGGCCGTGCTGACCAAGCAGTCGAAGCCCTTGTCAAGTCCAACGCCAGTGATCGAGCCAATGCCGATACCCTTAACCTGCTGGGCCTGGCCAGGCAGCAGCAGGGGGACCATTCGAAGGCCGTGCAGCACTTCACCGGCGCCTTAGCCCTGGACCCTGCTTTCACTGAAGCCTATAACGGCATTGCCGTCTCCTACAAGGTGCTTGGGGACGGTGTTAAGGCAACCTACGCAGAGGCCATGGGCCAGCTCTTCTCAGGCAAGACGGACAGCGCCATCAGCAAGCTGGAGGCGCTGGTCGCCTCCACGCCGGACGCCGGCGCTTACTGGGGCCTGGGGTGGGCCTACGAGCTCAAGGGACAGAACGACAAGGCAATACTGAACTACCAGAAGACTATGGCTTTGGACCACACGCACAGACTCGCCGCCGTATCCCTTCAGCGATTGGAGGCATCGAGGTAGCTATATGAAAGGCATTAGAGAAAGGCTTGCTCGCATACGCCGGAGATCGCCCCTGGCGCTCCTGCTGCTCGGTATCTTGATGGTTGGAGTCGGTGGATGGGTCTGGGTGCAATACCTCACTACCAGAACTGTTCCCGACCTTCCCCTGGCTACTACGGCGTTGGGGCTGAATCAGCCCCTGTACGCTTCTTCTATTTACGGGGTTGACCAGCCTCTCGCCGTGGCCGTTAGCCCGGGCGGCGAGAGGATATACGCGGCGGAAGGGGGAGGAGAGCGCCTTATCCGCATCTTTGACTCCAAGGGCAACGCTCTGGGCAGCTTTGCACCTCCTGACACCAACAAAGCCAACAGGAGGCCGGCGTATGTGGCCGTCAGCCCTCAGGGCCTGGTCTACGTTACGGATACTACCCGGCCCGGCATCGGTGTATATTCCGCCGATGGGCAGCTGCAGGGGATCTTCAATCCCAAGATCGGAGACGGGGAGATATGGCAACCTCTGGCAATAACCTTCGACCGGGAGGGGAATCTCTACGTTTCGGATATCTCCGGCAAGAACCATCGCATACTGGCCTTCAGCCCGGATGGCAAGGTATTGACCCAGTTGCAGGGCCAGTTCTCGTTCCCTAACGGCCTGGCCGTAGATGACACTGGGCGCATCTACGTAGCCGATAGTAATAACGGCCGGGTGGAGGTATATGATCGCAGCGGTCGGCTCCTGACCATGGTCAGGCAGGGTGCGGTTGGACAGCCTCTGGGCCTGCCCAGGGGCATTGTCCTGGACAGGGATGGACGTCTGAACGTGGTGGACACGCTGGACCATACGGTGCAGGTCTTCAAGCTGGGGGACACTTTCAAGCGCCAGTTTGCTCTGGGTGCCTATGGCTTTGGTGATGGCCAGTTCGCCTACCCGAACGGTATTGCCATCGACGGCCAGGGGCACATCTATATCGCGGACAGGGAGAACAACCGGGTCCAGATATGGTTCTAACTCAGCAGATTCGTTGAGATACTCTAAAAGAGGAGGTGATGGCCATAGACTCCATATTCGGCAGCCCAGGTATTCGATCATCCCAGAACCCTTAGAAAGGAGGTGCATAAAGGGAATGAGATCACTAACAACCAAGTTGCTGGGCGTTTCGATGGCGATGGCTGCGGTCCTGCTGCTCTGGGCGGTAGCCCTGGCCGATGCGCCGACCGCTCCGGGGACAGGCACACCGCACACAACGTTGCCGGCGGCGGGCAAGGCGTACAGCTTGACCGTGGGCGCTGCTGCTCCGATTCAAGTCGCCTATGCCAATGCCAGCCATACGTTCTATGACGTCGCGGAGATCAAGTATAGCCTGAATGCTACCAGGCTCCAGAGCTGCGCCCTCTGCCACACAGTAGATGCAGTCAATGGCGTCAACGGAATGAACAGCTACGGCACTGCCGTGCTGAACGCGATGACCACCACACTGGGTATCGCGGCTGGGGTAGCCAGTTATGGCGACGGTAAGGTGCTAGACAACTCCGGGCTACTCGCCATAGTGCCCGCTCCGGCGCCGCCAAAGGCACCTACCTATTTTATCCCGGCCGATAAGATCGCCACAGCGCTGGGGAGTATTGAGAGTGCCGACTCTGATGTCGACACACAGAGTAACAAGAATGAGCTCTGGGCGCTGACCGGTCCTGGCGACGTTGCTGATCTGTTTGAGCAGGTCCCCTCAATAGCCACGCTCGCCACCGTCCACGGTGACTACGGTGAGACACCCGACCAGTGCGCACGGTGCCACCGGACGCACACAGCTCAGGCCCCAATACTCTTGGTGCAGCAGCAGTCCGTGCTTTGCCTGTCGTGTCACGATGGGGCTGGGGCGACAACCAATGTTAAGGACGGTGTGATTGGGAGCAATCCCCTGAGGGGTGGTGGCTTCGTCAATGCCAAGATGAACACTAACCCGGCCCAAGCTGCCCTCGCGACAGGACCGGTCACATCGAACCACGTCTACGACGGTACGGCAGCTAAGATGTGGGGCTGGGGAGCCAACGGCTCAGGGTTTGGCAAGGCCACTGTCACCCTGGAGTGCGGTAACTGTCACGACCCGCACGTGCCCACCTGGACCCCTAACGAAGGTACCACTAAGTACACGCAGTACCGCATGCTGCAGGGCAGCCCACGGGAGTCCGGTGTCGGTGAAGAGCGGCAGGGCAGAGGCTTCTACCTGTCGATCCCGGACGAGGTACCGCCGAATACCCTGGGCCTCGACGGCAGAAACTACGTACAATCGTATTTCGCCATGGGGACCCAGACCCGGCCTGATACCGGCTACCAGCCCAGCGACCGCATCCAGGAATTTTGCGGTCTCTGCCACACCAGGTATATAGCCGGCACGTTGGTTGCTAACACGAACGAGAGCCACGGCAATACAGCGGGCAGTACCGCCAGGGCTGGAGACTCCACGTTCATGTATCAGCATGCCACCAAGGAAGCCAGTTGTTCCACTGGTAGTTGCCATGCAGGTGGTGTAACGGGGTCAGTGGTCAATGGCAGCACAGTCGTGATGCCTCCTGATCACCCAACCGGCACAGCCCTGGCCTTCTCCAGGCCGAGGTGTCTGGATTGCCACTCGGCCCATGGTACTAATGCGGCGATGACTGGAATGGCGGCCTGTGAGGCCACCTTCGTCTCCGGAGGCGTGACCTTCCGCCCGAACGAGTATCCGGATGGGTCGTACCTAACCGGTAGTGCCGCA
>Ga0082335_1005627_pt1 | contig 17080 bp, 17 predicted proteins | sample Subgrocontami58m_FD_72375 | JGI IMG/M metagenome (GOLD analysis project Ga0082335, IMG submission 72375) | Subsurface groundwater microbial communities from S. Glens Falls, New York, USA - GMW37 contaminated, 5.8 m (SPADES assembly) (version 2) ... | reverse complement strand
CGAGACATGGTCGCGGCCCTGCACGTCGCTCTGGAAGGCTTCCTGGCGGTCGGGGATCCATTTCACCGTGCGCTTCAGCGCGCGGGAGGCCCACACCACCATGGGGTATTCCGGATGGACGAAGATCTTCATGCCGAAGCCGCCGCCCACGTCGCCGGTGCGCACGCGGAGCTTGGGCGAGCCGATCTTCAGGATCATGTCGGCCACCACAGGCCGGATCATGCTGACGCCCTGCGAGGAGACCCACAGCGTCGAGCGGTCGTCCTTGGCATCGTACTCGCAGATGGCGCCGCGGGGCTCCATCGAGTTCACCACCAGGCGCTGGTTGACGATCTGCAGCTTCACCACCTTGTGGGCCTTGGCGAAGGCAGCGTCGGTGGCGGCCTGGTCGCCCATCGCCCAGTCGAAGACGATGTTGTCCTTGATGTGGTCGTGGACCAGCGGCGCGCCGGGCTGGGCCGAGGCGAAGGTATCGACGGTGTGCGGCCGGGCTGCGTAGTCGACCTCGATCAGTTCGGCCGCGTCCTTGGCCTGCTCCAGCGTCTCGGCCACGACCAGCGCCACTGGATCGCCGACATGGCGGACGCGGCCCTTGGCCAGCATCGGCCGCGAAGTGTCGGCGCGCGGGGTGCCGTCGCGATTGTCGAGCGGTACCAGGCAGGGCACGTCGCCGAAATCGGCCTTGGTCACGTCCTCGCCGGTGAAGACCAGCAGCACGCCCGGCGCCTTCTTTGCAGCCGAAGTGTCGATGCTCGTGATGTCGGCATGGGCATGTGGCGAGCGCAGCACGTAGGCACGCGCCGCCGGGGCGGAAAGCTTGGTGTCGTCGGTGTAGCGCCCGCCTCCGGTGAGAAGGCGCGGATCTTCCAGCCTGCGTACCGAATCTCCGATGCCGAACTTCGCCATGATTTCCTCCGGGTTGAGAGGAGGTTAGCCCATGAAACCTCCACGAAACCACCCCCGCGAAACCACCGTGTACAGGGATAAAAAGGGTGGTATCTGCTGCTCCGCAGGAGGCAATGAATGTCAAAGAGCCGCATTCTCAACGCTGCCGAAGCGTCGCGCCGGCATGGGGCTCTGGCAGGGACCTATGCGGCGGCCATCATGCATGCCGATCCCCAGGCGGACGCCGCGGTCGAAGCGTTGCACGCCTTCCATGGGCGCTGGTGGCCGATGGTGCTGAAGGCGCTGGAGGAGGGCATCGCCGCCGTTCCGGATGCCCCGCCCGAGCTGGCGGCGTTGATCGCCTCGCTGCCGCCGGAGCCGAAGCCCGAAGAGTGGGAAAAGATGGAACGCGGCAGGGCCGCCGTCGCCCGCGCCGGCGACAGCGCCGCGCTGGTGCTGCAATGCGCGTCGCTGATGATCGACTATTGGTCGCCGCCAGCGATGAAGCCGCTGATGCTGACGGGCGCGTTGCAACAGCAGACGATCCATCGGCTGACGCAGACCAACGCCTGGTGGATCGAACTGCACCGGCAGGGTGGGCTGCATCCCAGGCAGGACGGCTACAAGACGACGGTGCATGTCCGCCTGATCCACGCCTTCGTGCGACGCATGGTCCGCGGCTCGGGCGCTTGGAACCGCGCGGCCTGGGGTGAGCCGATCAACCAGGGCGATCTCTTCTTCCAGGTCGTGGGCTTCAGCAAGCTCATGATCGATAGCCTGGAGCGCATGGGCTACCGGTTCACCGCCGAGGAAAAGGAAGGCTACTACCTCTTTTGGCGCTACGTGGCGGCGCTGCTCGGCGTCGAGAAGGCGCTGCTGCCTTCCGTCAACGAGGCCGATTGCTGGCGCTACTGGGATCTCTGGATGTTGACCAATCCGGGACCGGACGCGGACGGCATCGCGCTCGCGCGCACCACGCTCGAGGCGGTCGCTGGCGTCGGCAATCCGTCGGCCGCGATGCGCCGGTTTCAGCTCTGGCTCCTACGCGGCGCCACCTGGTGGTTGCTTGGCCGCGAGGTCGGCCAAAAACTGGAAGTGCCGTGGACATCGGCCGGCTTCCTGTTGCCGCTGGTTTACAGGCCCGCCGTGCGGGTCTCCGAGGCTTTGGCGAAATGGCGCGGCGTCGACCGCGGCCAGGCGGCGGCACGGGCGATCCGCAAGCTGGCGCTCGGCAATGCCGCGCTCGGCGTCGTGCCGGAAGGCACCCAGGTGGTGAGTGCTCCCGAACGTCTGGAGGCACTCGCCAAGTTCAAGTCGGGGGCGCCGGCCTCCTGATCGCCGGCGCCGCGCTCCGCGGTTTCCCGGGCTACTTCTTGGGAACGATCGACACGACCAGGATGAGGCTGTCGACGGCCGTCAGATAATCGCCTGTCTTCACCCGCGGCAGCTGCGCACGCCCTTCCGGAGTCGTCACGCTGTAGGTGCGGACCTCGCCGCCGGCCGGGTTGACCAGCGAGATCGTGCCGCCGGCTGTATCGACGCCGACAACCCACCAGTTGGCGACCATCTGGTTGGCGGCAACGCCCGCCTCGGCCTTGGGGCCTGATACGCCGACGACGACGCTGTTGTCGCGGTCGCGCGGCGGTCGCGCGTTGGGTCCCGACAGCACGAAGGACATTTTCTCCTGGTAGCCTACGAACACGTCGTCGCCGACCTTGAGGACGCCGAGATTGCTGACGGCGTCGCTCATCTTGCGGCTGACGGTGGCGCCGCCGGGCAAGGTCAGGGTGACGGTGCGCGTGGCCGGATCGATCGCGGTGATGCGGCCGTCCACGGAATAGCTGGTCGTGGTCGAAATGCCGACGATCGGCTTGGTACCCGGCGCACCCTGGGCGAAGGCGCTTCCCGCCGCCAGGAACGAGCCGCCCGCAAATGAGCCAGCCAGGGCCAGGGCGATCATTCGTCTCTTGCTGAACTTCACATCCATCTCCATTGATCGCGGAACGCTATCATGAGGTTTGTCAGGTCGGCTATGCATGGCCTGTTACTTTGGGATTGAAAAATTTTTAGGTTCTCACCGGAGCATCGCCATGACGGTTCATGACCGTGAAGGCCTCGAACTGACGGGGGCTACGCCCGAGGCGCGCGACCTGTTCGAGCGCGCGCTCGAACTCCAGCGCTGCTATCTCGGCGATCCGCTCAAGGCGATGGACCGGGCGATTGCTGCCGCACCGGGCTTCGCGATGGCTCACATCGCGCACGGCTGGATGACCCTGATCGGCACGGAACCGCACGGCTTCACGAGCGCGCACGAGAGCCACGCACGTGCCGCCGCGCTGGTGGCGACACCGCACGAGCGGGCGCATATCGAGGCTCTGGGCCAGCTCGCAGGCGGCCATTTCCATGCTGCGGCAGCGACGCTGCAGCGGCTGTCGATCGACTATCCGCGCGATCTGCTGGCGTTGCAGATCGGCCATCACATCGACTTCTTCGTGGGCGACGCGCGCATGATGCGCGATCGCATCGCTCGCGCCCTGCCCGAGTGGAGCGAGGACTGGCCGGGCTATCACCTGCTGCCGGCGATGCATGCCTTCGGTCTCGAGGAATGCGGCGATTATGCCTATGCCGAACGCGAAGGACGCCGAGCTTCGGCACTTCATCCCGGCGACAGCTGGGCGCAGCACGCCGTGGCCCACGTGATGGAAATGCAGGGCCGGTTGAAGGAAGGTCTCGCCTGGATGCGCGACGATCCCGAGCTGTGGAGCAAGGACAGCCTGCTCGCCATCCACAACTGGTGGCACACCGCGCTCTACCATCTCGATCTCGGCGAGATCGACGAGGTGCTGGCCCTCTACGACGGGCCGATCTTCGGGGCGCAACCGCCTTTCGTGCTGCCGCTGGGCGACGCGGCGGCGATGCTTTGGCGGCTGATGCTGCGCGGCGTCGATGTCGGCGGGCGCTGGGCGGTGCTGGCCGACCTCTGGTCCAAAGTCGAGGGGCTCAGTCTCTATGCGTTCAACGACGCGCATGCGGTGATGGCTTATGTCGGGGCCGGCCGGTCCGGGAAAGTGGCGGAGACGCTTGCCGTGCTCGAAGAGGCGGCGGCGGGCAGTAACTCCAATGCGATCTTCAGTGGCCAGGTTGCGCTGCCGGCGGCGCGCGCCTTCGCAGCGTTCGGCGAGGGCGACCATGCGCGCGCCGCGGCGCTGTTGCTGCCGGTGATCCCGATCGCCAACCGCTTCGGCGGCAGCCACGCCCAGCGCGACGTGCTCGACCTCACGCTGATCGAGGCGGCTTTCCGCGCCGGCGATTCGGCGCTGGCGCGGGCAGTGACAGCGGAGCGCAAGGCTGCGAAGCCTCTCAGCGTCTTCACCGACACCATGTTCCGCAAGGCGCGTGTCGCCGCCGCGGCTGCTGCGTGATTACGGCCTATCTCGCGGCCGAGGGATTCGAGGCACAAGCCGGCGAGGAGCTGCAGCGCCAAGGCGTCGCGCCACGTGCCACGCACGGCCGGCTCTTGATCTGCGACGGCGCGGCCGTGCCGTCGGCCTGGGCAGCCAACATTTGGCACGACTGCCTCGACCTGCCGGTGGTGTCGATCGGCACCGCGGGCAAGGCGTTGCGCGACATCCAGCGCAATTGGGCCATGTATGCGCCGCTTCACCATCGCCGCGCTGCGCTGATCCAGGAACGCCTGCCGCATGTGTCGGCCAAGCCGGTCGTCTTTCCTGCCGCCGCGCCCACCGCACCGCTCGGTTCCTGGACCTTGCTGGCGCCCGACCGGCTGCTGGCGGCTGCGCATTGCAGCGCGCCCTTTGCCAATGGCGAAGTGGCCTTCGTCGAGGATCGCGAGGGGCCACCCAACCGGGCCTATCTCAAATTGTGGGAGGCGCTTGTGCGGCTGGGTCGTTGGCCGCAGCCCGGTGAGCGTTGCCTCGACCTCGGCGCCTCGCCCGGCGGCTGGACCTACGTGCTGGCCAAGCTCGGTGCCCAGGTCGTGGCCATCGACAAGGCGCCGCTCGATCCAAGGGTGGCCGCGATGCCGGGCGTGGAATGGCGCGGCGAAAGCGCCTTCGCGCTCGACCCTTCAAGCGTAGGCGTGGTCGACTGGCTGTTCTCCGACATCGTCTGCTATCCGGCGCGACTGTTGGCGCTCGTCGAGCGCTGGCGCGCCTCGGGACTGGTGAAGAACTTCGTCTGTACGCTGAAATTCCAGGGTGAGACGGATCACGACTCGGCCGCGGCGTTTGCGGCCCTGCCCGATGCGCGAGTCCTGCACCTGCACCACAACAAGCACGAACTCACGTTCATGTTGACGCCTGGATCAGGATGACGAGCGGAGCCGAGGCAGCTGGCGCAGGAAGGCCGTGATGTGTGCCCGAAAACTGTCGATGAATTCCCGCGCCACCGGGGGAGGGGTTCGGTGTGCCGCGTAGAGCGCGGCGAACTCGAAATCGAGGCGCGGCTCGAAAGGTCGCACGACGATGCCGCGGGTCGCATATTCTGTCGCGGTGAACGGATCGCACAGCGTCACGCCAGCACCCGAGCCCGCGAGCGAGCAGGCAATCTCCGACAGCGGCGTCTCGATGCGCATGACGCGCCGCACGCCATGTTCGGCGAAGACGCGGTCGATGCGAAAGCGCGACGCCGTCGAATGGCCGAGCGAGATGAAGCTCTCGCCTTCGAAGTCCGTTGGCCGCAGTCGCTTCTTGCGGGCGAGACGATGGGCCTGAGGCAGCACGGCCATGTAGGGAGCGGCCGGCATGCGCTCGGTTTGCACGGCGGCGTGCTCCATCGACCCCTCGGCAAAGCCCAGGTCGCTTTGGCCTTGGGCCACGGCGGCGAGGACGGCATGGGACACCAGGCCCGACAACACGAGGTCGAGCTTGGGCCGTCCGGCCAAGAAGTGTCCGGCGAAGCGCGGCAGGAACCCGTTGGCGAGCGCCGGGAGTGCAGCGACGCGCAGGAAGCCGGCGCGCCGCGTTCGCAGCTCGGTCGCCATCTGCGAGATGCGGTCGAGGCCCACGAACGCCCGCTCGACCTCGGCATAGAGCGAGAGCGCCTCGCTGGTCGGCACCAGGCCGGTGCCGCGCCGCTCGAATAGGGTCAGCCCCAGTTGCTGCTGCAGGTCGCGGATCATGCGGCTCACCGCCGGCTGGGTGACGTTGATCAACTTGGCCGCCATGCCGACGCCGCCGGTCAGCACGACGGCCCGGAAAGCCTCGATCTGGCGGGGATTCAGGCCGCGCATCGCTTTTTATAACATTCCGTTATGAAAGATGGAGGAAAATCGAATTTGACGCCGCGGCCTCCGGCGGAAAACATGACACTAGGGGAATTCAAGAACGGAGGGGGCAATGGGCCGTTTGGCGCGCTTCGGCGCAATCGCAGGCATGGTCGTGTTGGCAGGCTCGATGCCGGCGCTGGCGCAGCAGAAGACGCTCACGGTTGCGGCCTATGGCGGTGTCTGGGATTCACATCTGCGCAAGGAAGTGTTTCCGGAGTTCGAGAAGAAGCACGGCGTGAAGGTGGAATACGTCGCCGGCAATTCGACCGATACGCTGGCCAAGCTGCAGGCCCAGAAGGGCAACCAGGTGATCGACGTTGCCATCATGGACGACGGCGTGATGTATCAGGCCATCCAGCTCGGCTTCTGCGCCAGGATCGAGGGCATGGACAAGGCCGAGCTCTACCCGGCCGCCCTGTTCAAGGACGACAGGGCCGTGGCCGTCGGCCAAACCGGCACCGGCTTCATGGTCAACACCAAGGTATTCAAGGAAAAGGGCTGGCCGACTCCGACGTCGTGGAATGACCTGAAGGATCCAAAGTTCAAGAAGCAGCTCGTGATCCCGCCGATCAACAACACCTACGGCCTCTACACGCTCATGATGTACGCGCGCCTGAACGGTGGCGGCGAGAAGAACATCGAGCCGGGCTTCAAGGTGATGAAGGCCGACATCAATCCCAACGTGCTGGTCTACGAGCCCTCGCCGGGCAAGATGACTGAGCTCTTCCAGTCCGGTCAGGCCAACATCGCCGTGTGGGGCACGGGCCGCGTACAAGCCTTTGCCAACACCGGCTTCCCGGTCGACTTCATCTATCCCAAGGAAGGCGCGCCGATCCTGCTCGCCTCGGCCTGCCCGGTCGCCAAGGCGTCCATCAATCCGCTGGCGCACGAGATGATCAAGCTGCTGGTCTCGGCACCGATCCAGACCGGCATGGCCAAGGGAATGGGCAACGGCCCGGTCAACACCAAGGTCGACGTCAACATGCCGGAGCTGCGCATGGCGCCGGTCGGCGAGCGCGCCAAGCTGATCATCTCGCCCGACTGGGATGCGATCAACGCTCAGCGCGAGGATTGGACCAAGCGCTGGAACCGCGAAGTGGAGCGCTGATCCGGCGTGCACCATCCGATCTACCTCTTTCGCCACGGCGAAACGGCGTGGAATGCTGAACGGCGCGCCCAGGGCCGTCTCGACTCGCCGCTGACGGACGCTGGTCGCGCCCAGGCGCGTGCCATGGGCGAGAGGCTGGTGCGGGAACTGCGGCTGGCCGGCTACGAACCGCCGAGCGTCATCGTGCGCTCGAGCCCGCTCGGCCGCGTCCGAGAGACGCTGGCGATCGCCGCCGCCGCAGCGGGCCTCGCGCATGACGATCAGTGCTTCGATCATCGGCTGCAGGAGATCAGCTGGGGCGATTGGGACGGCCTCAATGGTGTCGAGATCGAGGCTCGTTGGCCGGGCGCCATGGCGGCGCGGCAGCTCAATCGTTGGCACTACCAGCCGCCGGGTGGAGAGAACTACGCCATGGCGGTCGAGCGCGCCCAGCCAGCGCTCCAAGACATCGCGGCGCTTGCGGCCGACCGGCCGGTGGCGGTGTTCGCCCATGGTGGCATCGGCCGGGTACTGCGCGGTCTTTTCCTCCGCGTGCCCGACACCGAGATCCTGACCATGGACCAGCCGCAGGATGCCTTCTATTGCCTGCATCAGGGCGCCGCGGCGCGTATCGGCACGCAGTGACGACCTTCCTCACCCTCGACGGACTGACGAAGAAGTTCGGCACGCATCTGGCCGTCGACGGCCTCTCGCTGGAGGTCGAGAAGGGCGAGTTCATCGCCCTGCTGGGACCCTCGGGCTGCGGCAAGACGACGACCCTGCAGATGATCGCCGGTTTCGTAGATCCGACGGCGGGCGCCATCCGGCTGGAGGGCCGCGACCTTCTGGCGATCAAGCCCGCCAAGCGTGGTCTCGGCATCGTGTTCCAGAGCTACGCGCTCTTTCCCCACATGACCGTGGCCGAGAACGTGGCCTTTGGCCTGGAAATGCAAGGCGTGGCCGCGGCCGAGCGCACGAAGCGTGTCGCCGAGACCCTGGAGCTGGTGGGACTTGGGGCATTCGCGGCACGCTTCCCGCGCCAGATGTCGGGTGGCCAGCAGCAGCGCGTGGCGCTGGCCCGCGCGCTGGTCATCCGGCCGAACATCCTGCTGCTCGACGAACCGCTCTCGAACCTCGACGCCAAGCTACGCGAAGAGATGCAGATCGAGCTGCGCCAGATCCAGCGCACCGTCGGCACCACCACGATCCTGGTGACCCACGACCAGGCCGAGGCCATGGCGCTCAGCGACCGCATCGTGGTGATGAACCAGGGCCGCGCCGAGCAGATCGGCCCGCCGCACGAAGCCTACGAGCGGCCGGCGACGCCGTTCGTCGCCAATTTCCTGGGCAAGACCAACCTGGTGAACGGCACGACGGTGCGGCCGGAGAAGATCTCCTTCGCCGTCTCGGGCCTCGCTGGCAAGGTCAGGACCCGGATTTTTCAGGGCAACCACTGGCTCTATCAGGTCGACACCGACAGCGGCCTGGTGACGGTGATCCGCCAGAACACCGGCGAGACGATGCCGGCCGAGGGCGATCAGGTGCATCTCGCGTGGGGCGCCACGCCGTGAGGGCCGCGCCTTATCTCCTCAGCCTGCCGGCACTGCTGCTGTTTGCCGGCGTCGTGGTCGTGCCGCTGCTCATGACGGTGCTGCTCTCGTTCCACGATTGGGGCCAGTACAAGGGTATTGAACCGGTCTTCATCCTGAAGAACTGGCACGAGGTGCTGACCGACTCCTACTTCCTGGAAATGTTCGGTCGGACCTTCCGCATCGCCTTCTTCGTCACTTTGCTCGCCGCCATGTTCGGCGCGCCAGAGGCTTACATTCTGAACCGCATGAAGAGCCCCTGGCGCGGTCTCTTCCTGCTGGTGATCCTGGGGCCGCTGCTGATTTCCGTCGTAGCGCGCACCCTGGGCTGGGCGCTGCTGTTCGGTGGCAATTCGGGGCTGGTGAACAAGGCGCTGATGTCTGCCGGCCTGATCTCCGCGCCGCTACCCTTCATGTTCACCGAGACCGGCATGGTGGTGGCATTGGCCCATGTGCTGATGCCCTACATGGTGCTGGCGGTGTGGGCGGCGCTGCAGCGGCTCGACCCGCAGATCGAGAACGCCGCGGTGGCGCTGGGGGCGGGGCCCTTTACCGTGCTGCGCCGTATCGTGCTGCCGCAGGTGATGCCCGGCATTCTTTCCGGCGCCATCATCGTCTTTGCCTTGGCGGCCAGCGCCTTTGCCACACCCGCCATCATCGGCGGCCGTCGGCTCAAGGTCGCCTCAACGTTGGCCTACGACGAGTTCCTGAACACGCTCAACTGGCCGCTGGGCGCCGCCGTGGCGGTGCTGCTGCTGGTGGCGCTTGTCGCCATCGTGGTCGGCGCCAGCCGCCTGGTCGAACGCCGCTACGCGCAGGTGTTCGGATGAGCCGGAACGGTCCGCTGGCGCTCGCCTACCACACGCTGTTCGTGGCCTTCATGCTGGCGCCGATCCTGGTCGTCTGCTGGGTGGCTTTCACGCCCGAAGGCTTTCTCTCGTTCCCGACCGACCGCTGGTCGCTGCGCTGGTTCTACGCCATCGGCCGCTACCCCGAGTTCATTTCGGCCTTCTGGCGCAGCCTCTGGCTGGGGGCACTGTCGTCGGCCATCGCTGTCGGGATCTCGGTGCCGGCCGCACTCGCCATCGCGCGCTACCGCTTCCCCGGCCGCGAGGCGATGACGGCGCTCTTCATGTCGCCGCTGATGATCCCGCACATCGTGCTCGGCATCGCCTTCCTGCGCTTCTTCACCCAGATCGGCATCGGCGGCACGTTCGTCGGGCTGGTGCTGGCCCATATCGTGATCGTGCTGCCCTTCGCACTCCGCCTCACGCTCGCCTCGGCGGTCGGCCTGGACCGAGCCATCGAACATGCCGCGGTGTCGCTCGGTGCCTCGGACTGGATCGTGCTGCGGCGTATCACCCTGCCGTTGGTGCTGCCCGGGCTCGCGAGCGGCTGGGCACTTGCCTTCATCAATTCCTTCGACGAGGTGACGATGACGGTGTTCATCGCCGCTCCCGGAACGGAAACCCTGCCCGTGCGCATGTTTCTCTACATCCAGGACAATATCGATCCGCTGGTGACCTCGGTCTCGGCCTGCGTGATCGCCATCACCGTGGCGGCGCTGGTGGTGATGGACCGCGCCTACGGGCTTGAAAAGCTGCTGGTCGGGAGGGGCGTCGATGGCCGCTAGCGACTACGATGTCGCGGTCGTGGGCGGCGGGCTCGTCGGCGTCGCCACCGCCTGGGGCCTGGCGCGAGAGGGCTGCCGCGTCGTCGTGCTCGACGAGGGCGACCGCGCTGTCCGCGCGAGCCGCGGCAACTTCGCGCTGGTCTGGGTGCAGAGCAAAGGCCTCGGCCTGCCCGAGTACGCCGGCTGGACGATCCGCTCCTCCAACGCCTGGGCCGGCTTTGCGCAAACCCTGAAGGAGGAGACCGGCCTCGATGTCGCCTTCCAGCGTCCCGGCGGCTTTCATCTCGCCCTGTCGGAGAGGGAACTGGAGGCGCGCGCCAATGTCCTGAAGCGGCTGCACAACCAGCCCGGCATCGTCGACTACAAGACAGAGATCATGGACCGCAGCCAGGTCGCCAAGATGCTGCCCGATATCGGGCCGGAGGTGGTGGGCGGCAGCTTCTGTCCGCTCGATGGTCATGTGAATTCACTTCGCCTGTTTCGCACGCTCCATACGGCCATCAAGGCGCGCGGCGTCACCTACCTGCCAAGCCGTCGCGTGGACAACATCGCCCGCGAGGGCGGCGAGTTCCGCCTCGTCACGACCCAGGGCGAGATCCGCGCGGCCAAGGTGGCGCTGGCCGCCGGCAATGCCAACATGCGGCTGGCCCCCATGGTCGGTCTCGAAGCGCCGATGAAGCCGGAGCGCGGCCAGATCGTCGTCACCGAGCGGCTGCGGCCATTCCTCAACCATCCCGTGGTCACCTTGCGCCAGACCGACGAGGGCACGGTGATGATCGGCGATTCCAAGGAAGAGAGCGTCGATCCCGCCGGACTCACGCTCGGCGTCAGCGCCACAGAGGCTGAGCGCGCGGTGCGCCTGTTCCCGCTGCTGGCCAACGTCAATGTCGTGCGCACCTGGAGCGCGATCCGGGTGATGACCCACGACGGCTTCCCGATCTATGACGAGTCCGAGACGCATCCCGGCGCTTTCACCGTCTGCTGCCATTCGGGCGTCACGCTGGCCGCCAATCACGCGCTCACCGTGGCGCCGATGATCGCCCGTGGCGCCTTCGACACATCGCTGGTCGCGCCCTTCAGCGCACGGAGGTTCCATGTTCAAGCGACTGGCTGAGGCGGGAACGCCCGTGGCCATAACGGTCGACGGCAAGCCGATCTCGGCACGCTCGGGCGACACGGTTGCCGCGGCTCTCATTGCCGCCGGCATCGACCATTGTCGCACGACACCCGTTTCCGGCGCGCCACGCGCGCCCTATTGCCTGATGGGCGTCTGCTTCGAGTGCCTCGTCACCGTCGACGGCATCGGCAGCCGCCAGGGTTGTCTCGTGCCGGTGCGCGAGGGCATGGCGGTCGAAACGCAAACCGGCAGGCGCGAGGCCGGACGATGACAAGCGCGCCCGACCTCGCGTCGTCCTACGACCTCGTCGTGATCGGTGCCGGCCCGGCGGGACTTGCCGCGGCGGCGCTCGCCGCCCGCGCCGGTCTCTCGACCGTGCTGTTCGACGAGAATCCCGGCGTCGGCGGCCAGATCTATCGCGCCATCACCTCCAGCTCCGTCAAGGACCGCGCGGTCCTGGGCGAGGATTACTGGGCGGGCGCCGAGCTGGCGGCGGAGGCCAAGGCGAGCGGCGCGCTGATCGTGACCGGCGCCACGGTGTGGAGCCTTGATCCCACGCGCGTGGTCGGCGTCTCGATCGCGGGTCAGGCGCGCCTGATCGAGGCCAGGCGGGTGATCATCGCCACGGGCTCGCTCGAACGGCCGTTCCCCATTCCGGGCTGGACTCTTCCCGGCGTGATGAGCGCGGGCGGGGCGCAGACGGCGCTCAAGGCGCAGGGCCTCGTGCCGTCGGGCCGCACCGTGCTGGCCGGTGGCGGTCCGCTCCTATGGCTACTGGCGGCACAGATCCTGCGCGCGGGCGGCAAGCTCGACGCCATCCTCGACACCATGCCGCGCGGCAACTGGCTGCGGGCGCTCGCCCATCTGCCGGACTTCGTCCTGTCGCCGTACTTTTCCAAGGGCCTGAAACTCCTGCGCGAGGTGCGCGCCAAGGTGCGGGTGATCCGCGTCGATCGCCTGGAAGCCTTGGGCGACGATAAGTTGCGTGAAGTGGTGTTCGGCACGGCCGACGGCGAACGCCGAATGCCGGCCGATCTGCTGCTGTTGCATCAGGGCGTGGTGCCCAACGTCAATCTCGCCATCGCGGCAGGCGTGACGCACGTTTGGAACGAACGCCAACTCTGCTTCGAGCCGGTGCTGGACGACGATTTCAATAGCTCCGTGCCCGGCATTGCCGTGGCGGGCGACGGCGGGGGCATCGCGGGCGGCACGGCGGCCGCCGAACGCGGGCGCATCGCGGCCATCGCGGCCGTTCGCGCGCTCAGGCCCGAGGCCTCGGTGCCGGATGTCCAGATCGTCCGCCAGAAGCTTCAGCGCGAGGCGATGGGACGGGCGTTTCTCGATTGGCTCAACCGTCCCGCCGATACGTTCCGCCAGCCCACAGGCAACACGATCGTCTGTCGCTGCGAAGAGGTGACGGCCAAGCAGGTGCGCGACACGGCCGATCTCGGCTGCGAGGGGCCGAACCAGATGAAGGCCTTCCTGCGCTGCGGCATGGGGCCGTGTCAGGGCAGGCTCTGCGGCCTCACCGTTACCGAGCTGATTGCGGCCCAGCGCGGCACCACGCCGGCCGAGGTGGGCTACTACCGTCTGCGCCCGCCGGTGAAGCCCATCACGCTTTCCGAACTCGCTTCGCTGCCGATCGCCGAGGCCGAGCGCAAGGCCGTGGAGCGCTAGCGATGCGCACCGCCGATGTTGTGGTGATCGGCGGCGGCATTCACGGCTGCGCGACGGCGCTGCATCTGGCGCTGCGTGGTCTGAAGCCGATCCTGGTCGAGAAGGACTATGCTGGCCGTCATGCCTCGGGTGTGAACGCCGGTGGTGTGCGCCAACTCGCGCGCGACCTCGCGGAAATCCCGCTCTCCATCTCCTCGATGGCGCTGTGGGAGCATATCGAGGAGCTGGTCGGCGACGACTGCGGCTTCGAGAGCCATGGTACGGTACTGGTGGCGGAGAACGAGACCGAACTCGCGAGCTTCCGCGACCGTGTGGAAGATCTGCGTCTGCGCGGCTTCACCCATGAGGAGATGATCGACCGGGCCGAACTGAAGCGACTGGTGCCGGCGGTGGCGGATCACTGCCCGGGCGGCGTGATCTCACGCCGCGACGGCGCCGCCGATCCCTTCCGCGCGACGCAGGCCTTCCGCCGGCGCGCAGTTGAGAAGGGCGCCGAGGTGCTCGAAGGCGTCACCGTGACCGGCCTGTCGAGAGTCGGTGCCAACTGGCGGGTCGAGACCAGCGCCGGGCTGATCGAGGCGCCCAAGATCGTGAACGCAGCGGGTGCCTGGGCCGACCGGATCGCGGCCATGCTGGGCGAGCCGGTGCCGCTCACAGTCGTGGCGCCCATGCTGATGGTGACCAGCCGGGTGGCGCCGTTCATCCAGCCGGTCGTGATTCTGCGCGGCCGCAAGCTCTCCTTCAAACAGCTCGGCAACGGCACGGTTGTGATCGGCGGCGGGCATCTGGCGACGCCCTATCGCGACCGCAACGAAACGGTGCTCGACTGGGACAAGCTCGCCATCAGCGCGCGCACGGTGTGGGAGCTGTTCCCGGCGATGCGCGCCGCCACCATCGTGCGCGCCTGGGCGGGCATCGAAGCTTATATGCCCGACGGCATCCCGGTGGTCGGACCGAGCTCGACGTCCGAGGGCGTCTATCACCAGTTCGGCTTTTCCACCCACGGCTTCCAGCTGGGGCCGGGCACGGGCGCCATGATGGCCGAGCTGGTGGCGACCGGATCGACCAACACGCCGATCGACGGACTCGGCATCGACCGCTTCCGCTAGAGACGCGAGCGCCGCCATTCGTAGCCCAGCCGTGGGAAATGGACGGCGACGTTGCCGACCTCGGGATCGTGGCGCAGCAGCGCGATTTCGTGGGCGTCGATGAACAGCACCTTGCCTTCGACCCAGTCCTTGGCATTGTCGGCCGGGCGCACGCGGGCTCGTTCGCCCGGCTTTGGGTCGCCTTCCTGCGGCTGAGATGGACGCGTGGGCACGGGCTCAGCGGCGCGGGCTTCGGCGAGCGCCGCGTCGGCATCGATATCGCTGCGGGTGCCGTGGCCGATGGCGGCCATGCGGTCGCGCCAGGCGCGCAGCAACGGATAGGGATCGAACACGGCGCGGCAATCGATATGCCGTCCACGATAGAACCAGACCACGTGATAGACGGCGAAGTCGGCTATACAGGGCACCACGCCCAGCAGGTAGGGACGTCCATCGGCCAGCATGTCGGCCAGCCACCTTATCTGCGGCCTCGCGAGATGAAGGTTGCGGATGGCGGCGGCCCGTACCGCCTCGATCGAGGGAGTCGGCAGGCCGTGCACACGGGCGCGGTCCTCGTGCAGTCCGGCCGGCATGTGATCGGCGTTGATGCCCGAGACATAGAGCGCCGTGGGCCGCATGAACTGCAGCTCGGCCCAGCGCGTCAGTGCTTCGTCGGCGCCTGCGGTAGCGGCGGGATAGAAGCTGGGCGAGGGAACGCGCCGCTCCAGTTCGCGGGCGATCAGGTTGGTGTCACACCAGATATCGGCGCCCTCCTGCAGCACCGGCGTGCGACGATAGCCGCCGGTGAGCGGCGTCAGCTTGGGCTTGGGCGCGATCGGCGGAATTTCCACGCCGCGCCAGGCCAGGCCCTTGAAGCCCAACATCAGCCGCGCCTTCTCGGCGAAGTTCGAGAAGTCGTAGTGGTGGAGGATGAGTCTGCTCACGCCGCCTTCAGGACGCCTTCGTCATCCTCAATCGGCAACGCGTTCCAGTTCCGCGACACCACCCAGTCCGGGCGCGGATTATCGCCCAGCTGCGGCTTGTTGGCGACGGTATTGCACGAGACGTAGATGTGCCAGCGGTCGTCGGCCGAGAGATTGTGGCCCGAGGCGTGCAACACGTTGCAATGGAACAGCACGCAGGTGCCGGCGCGGCCGGTGACGGCCACCGGCTCGGGCGAGCTCTTCAGGATCTCGATCATGCGCTGCTTGGGCATCGCCCAGAATTTGTACGAGGTCGATTCGTCGTAGACCGGCTCGATGCGGCCGAGCTTGTGGCTGCCCGGGATGAGATAGAGCGCACCGCCCATCTCGTTGGTGTCGGTCATTATGACGTTGAAGGTCGCCATGTCGGGCCTGGCGCAGCCGTCGCGCATCCACGAGCCGTAATCCTGGTGCCACTGCCATACCGTGCCCTCGATGGCGGGCTTGGTGTTGATCTTGGTGTGATAGACGTAGACCGCGTCATCCTTCAGCACCTGGCGCACGGGCCGCAGCAGGCGTGGCGTGCGGACCAGCGCCCGGAAGGGCTTCGACCGGGTCGGACCATCGTTCTCATGGACGCGGAAGATGGTGCGGACGCCACCGGTGTGCTCGCGCACCACCTCGTCGCCTTCGATCTGGCTGAGACGTGCCACCTCGCGGCGAAGCACCGCTATCTCGGGGCGCGAGAACAGGTCGGGAAAAACCAGAAAGCCGTCGCGATCGAACTGCTCCAGTTGCCGGGCGCTCAGTTCCATGGCGTTTGCTCCGTTTGTTTCTCCGACGCTAACGCCTCAAAAGCTATCAGGGGTCCATCACGTAGTAGACCTTTTTCTCGCGTCGCATGCCGAGACGGTCGTAGAAGCGCTGCGAGCCGCTGTTGGCCTCGCCGGTGGTCCAGATCACCCGCGTGTCGCCGCGCTGCCGGGCGAGTGTGCGAATGGCCTCGATCAGCGCCTCGCCGGTGCCGGTCGAGCGGGCGTCCCCGGTGACGTAAAGCTCCTTCAGGAACAGGCCGTGCGTGAGATTGGGGCCGGGGAAGTAGGGGTTGAGGATGGCAAACCCCACCAGCCGGTTGTCCCATTCTGCGACCAGGCAGATCGTGCCGCCAGGCGGAGCGTCGATCAGGAAGGCGGCACCTCGGGCGCCGGCACCGTCGGCGACCGGTTTTCCAAAGTGGCGTTCGTGGTCTTCCAGCAGGATAGCGAGTTGGGTTTCGTCACCGTGTCTTGCGTGTCTGATTTGCATGGCGGTCTCTCTAACACCGCTGGCCCGGAGCCGGAAAGAACGCCAAAATCCGGACATCGAAACGTGGGGAAACGCATCGTCATGAACGGCGTGGTGAATATCGACGACTTGCGCAAGCTGGCGAAGAAGCGGCTGCCGAAAATCGCCTACGACTTCATCGAGGGCGGCACCGACGATGAAGTGGGCCTCGTCACCAACGAGCAGGCCTTCCGACAGGCGCGCATCGTGCCGCGCTACCTGGTCGACGTCTCGGTGCGCGACCAGTCGACGACGATCTTCGGCCGCACCTATTCCAGCCCTATCGGCATTGCGCCGACCGGGCTCGCAGGCCTGTTCCGCCACGGCGCCGACCTGATGCTGGCCGAGGCCGCGCGCGACGCCAACGTGCCCTTCATCATGTCGGGCTCCAGCACCGGCTCGATCGAGGATCTCGGCAAGCTGGCGCCCGACCACGGCTGGGACCAGCTCTATTCCGCCAAGGACCCGGCC
>Ga0082335_1005626_pt1 | contig 17086 bp, 13 predicted proteins | sample Subgrocontami58m_FD_72375 | JGI IMG/M metagenome (GOLD analysis project Ga0082335, IMG submission 72375) | Subsurface groundwater microbial communities from S. Glens Falls, New York, USA - GMW37 contaminated, 5.8 m (SPADES assembly) (version 2) ... | reverse complement strand
GCCAATGCTATGGCCCGGCCAATCCCGCGGGAGCCGCCGGTGACCAGGGCCACGCGATCCGTCAGCAGGGGCATGGCCGTTCCTCCTGTGCTTTATTCGGCAGCCACCGCCGTGCGGGCCTTGGCTGTCGCCGCTTCGTCGACATGATGGTCGGCTGTCAGCACCACGCCATAAATCTTTCGGGCCACCTCGTCCGAAACCAAACCGCGCTTCACGTCGCGCGCTACCTTGGCGGGATCGCGCCGGCGTGGATCGCCGAAGCCACCGCCGCCCGGCATGCTGACCCGCAGGCGTTCGCCGACCGGGATGCTGGAATGGGCCTTGGGCTGCAGCGTCTTGCCCGAGACGAGCTCGATCCGCCCGGTCGCGCCGGACTGCCCGCCGGCACGGCCACGTGGCGGGAAGACCACGCGGTCGAACGAGGTCGAGATGCCGAACGGCATGTCTTCGGCGCTTTCGATTTCCATCACCTGGCCGAGGCCACCTCGGTGCTCGCCGGCGCCGCCCGAGTCGGTGCGGTATTCCTTGCTCCAGATCAGCACCGGCGCCAGCGTCTCGGTGATCTCGACCGGCACGTTGCGTACGCCACTGGGGAAGGCCGTGGCCGACAGCCCGTCGAGCTTGGGCCGCGCCCCGGTGCCGCCGGAGTGGAAGCTGGTGACGTTGAAGGGCGTCGCCTTCTGCAGCATCGCGGGATCGCCCTCGACGCGGCCCATGCCGCCCATCAGGCGCACGTTCCACAGGCACGAGGTGCCCTCGGCCGGCACGCCGTCTGGCAGCGCCTGCTGCAGGCAGCCGAACACCACGTCGGGCAACATCTGCCCGATGATGCTGCGTGCCGCGACCGGCGCCGGATGCTGGGCGTTCAGGATGGAGTCCTTGGGCGCCGTCACTCGGATGGTGGCGAGTGAGGCTGCATTGTTGGGCACGTGCGGCGCCACGATGCACTTCACGCCGAAGCTTGTGTAAGCTTCGGTGTAGCAAAGCGGCACATTGATGCCCAGCTGCACCGGGCCGGGCGAGCCGGCGAAATCGACGTCGATGCCATCCGGTCCGATCGTGAGGGCGGCCTTGATCTCCATCGACTTGCCGTTGATGCCGTCGACCATCATCGTGTTGTGATAGGTGCCGTGCGGCAACTTGTTGATGGCGGCCAGGCTCGCCTCGCGCGAATAGTCGAGGATGTGCTTGGCGAGATCGTCGAGATGCTCCAGGCCGAATTCGTCCATCATCGAGACCAGTCGCTTGCCGCCGACCTCGTTGCTGGCGATCTCCGAATAGATGTCGCCGATCACCTGGACCTGCTCGCGCACGTTGGCCTTGATGATGTCGATCAGCCAGTCGTTCATCACGCCGCGATCGACGATCTTGGTGATCGGGATGTAGAGGCCTTCCTCGTAGACCTGATTGGCCGCGCCCATGATGCCGCGGCCGCCGATGTCGACCACGTGCAACGTGCAGGCGAACAGCCCGACGGCGGTGCCTCGGCGAAAGGTCGGCGTCACGATGACGATATCGTTCAGATGGCCGGTGCCCTGCCAGGGATCGTTGACGATGAAGGCGTCGCCGTCGTTCATCTTGGCCAGCGGTACCTTGTCGAGCACGTAGCCCACGCTCATGGCCATCGAATTGACGTGGCCCGGCGTGCCGGTGACGGCCTGGGCCAGCATGCGGCCCTTGGTGTCGTAGACGCCGGCCGACAGGTCGCCTGCCTCGCGGGTCGCCGTGCCGAAGGCGGTGCGAATCAGGGTCTGGGCCTGCTCCTCGACGACGGAGATCAGGCGGTTCCACATCACCTGATATTCGATGCGGCTCAGCGGATGATTGCGGCTCATTGGGCGGCCTCCCCCATGGACTTGGTTGCGGCGACGGATTTCGACGTGAGACGGATGGCGCCCGAGGAATCGAGCGCGGCAATAAAGCCCGAGGTGACGATGGTGGTGGTCTCGTCCTCGGCGATGATGGCCGGGCCCGGCACGAGGCTGCCGGATGCGAGCGTCGAACGATTGTAGACGGGCACGTCGCTGAATTCCCGCAGGATCGGATCGTAGAGCGTGCGCTGGCCGGCTGCGACGGGCCTGGCCTTGGCGCTACCAGCGGCTGTCGGCAAATCGGCGGCCCGACCGGGCGCGGGCGTCTCGGCCCGCAGGATCCAGCCCGTGACCTCGACATCGACGCCGGGCACCACGCGGCTGAACAGGGTGCGATATCCGGCCTCGAAGCGCTTGCGCAGCTCAGCCACGGTGGCGGCGGTGAAGGGACCGTCCGGCAGCTCGACCAGGATCTCATGGCCTTGGCCCGCATAGCGCATATCGGCGCTGCGGCTGACGGCGATCTTGCCCGTGGGCGCGCCGAGGCGGACCACGTCGGTCGCCTCCTTCTCCATGGTGGCGAACATCGCGTTCACGCTCCCGGCATCGAAGCTGCCCAGCCGCACGAACCGGCTGCGCACCACCTCGAAGGCGATGGGCGCGCGCAGGAAGCCGACGGCGGAGCCGACGCCGGCACTGGCCGGGATCAGCACGTCGTCGATGCCGAGCTTTTCGGCGAGCCGCGCGGCATGTAGCGGTGCGCCGCCGCCGAAAGCGATCAGGGTCCGGCCTTCCAGCTCGGCGCCGCGCTCGACGGCATGCACGCGCGCGGCATTGGCCATGTTTTCCTCGACCACCTCGCTGATGCCGAAGGCCGAGAGGGTGGTATCGAGGTCGAGCGGCCGGCCGACATGGGTGTCGATGGCGGCTTGGCTGAGGGCGGCCTGCAGGGTGATGGAGCCGCCGGCGAACCGGTCGGGATCGATGCGGCCAAGCACGACATTGGCGTCGGTGACGGCGGGGCGCGTGCCGCCGAGCGCGTAGCAGGCGGGTCCCGGGTCCGAGCCTGCACTCTCGGGACCGACGGTGATGCGCTTCATCGCGTCGACTCCCGCCAACGAGCCGCCGCCGGCGCCGATCTCGACCATTTCGATCACCGGGATGCGCACGGGCAGGCCACTGCCCTTCATGAAGCGGTAGCGGCGGTCGACCTCGAAGCTGCGCGAGGCCATCGGCTTGCCGTCGTCGATGATGCAGATCTTGGCGGTCGTGCCGCCCATGTCGAAGGACAGGATGCGATTGATGCCGAGATGCTCGGCGATCCAGGTCGAGAGGATCACGCCCCCGGCCGGGCCCGATTCGACCAAGCGGATGGGAAAGCGGATGGCGGTTTCGAGAGTAGTGAGGCCGCCGCCCGAGGTCATCAGCAGCAACGGGCAGGTGAAGCCGGCCGCGGTCATGCGCTGGCGCAGCTGCTCCAGATAGCGGGCCATCAGCGGCTGGACGTAGGCGTTGGCACAGGTGGTCGAGAAGCGTTCGTACTCGCGCAGCTCCGGACAGACGTCGCAGGACAGCGATATCCGCAGGCTGGGTAGTCGCGCCGCCAGGATCTCCCCGGTGCGTCGCTCGTGCGCCGGGTTGGCATAGCTGTGCAGGAAGCCGACCGCGATGCTCTCGACCTTGTCGGCGCGGAGCCGTTCGGCGAGCCGTTCGACAGCCGCCTCGTCCAGCGCCAGGCGCACGCTGCCCTTGGCGTCCATGCGCTCGGGCACGGTGTAGCGCAGCTCGCGGGGCACCAGCGGCTCGGGCTTCTCGATGAAGATGTCGTACTGTTCGAAGCGATTCTCCTGTGCCATCTCGATCGAATCGCGGAAGCCGCCGGTCGTCACCAACGCGGTGACGGCACCCTTGCGTTCGATGATGGCGTTGGTCGCCAGGGTCGTGCCGTGCACGATCAGGCCGACCTGGGCCGGCTTGATGCCGCCAAGCTCGAGAGCGCGCTGCATGCCGTCCAGGACGCCGTCTTCCGGCGCCGTCTTGGTCGTCAGCACCTTGGTGGAGAAGCGGCCTCCCGCGGTTTCCAGCACCACGTCGGTGAAGGTGCCGCCGATATCGACGGCGAGGCGAACAGTGTCAGGCGAAATGGCAGGCGGCATGGTGTCCTTCTCCGACCGGTTTCAAGGCCGGCTCCTCCGCTCGACAGCGCTCGGCAGCCATCGGGCAACGTGAATAGAAGCGGCATCCCGACGGCACGTCCGTCGTGTTGAGCTCGCCCTTGATCGGTGGCGCGCTACGCTTGTGCATCGGATCGGTCGACGGCACGGCCGAGAACAACGCCCTGGTGTAGGGGTGACGGGGATCGCGCCACAAGGTGGCGTGCGAGGCGCTTTCCACGATGCGGCCGAGATACATCACCAGCACCCGGTCGGCGAAGTAACGCACCACCGAAAGGTCGTGGGAGATGAAGAGGTAGGAAAGACCGAGATCGCGCTTGAGATCGACCAGCAGGTTCAGGATCTGCGCCTGGATCGAGACGTCGAGCGCCGACACCGGCTCGTCGCAGACGATCAGCGCCGGCTGCAGGATCAGGGCGCGGGCGATGCCGATTCGCTGGCGCTGGCCGCCGGAGAATTCGTGTGGGTAGCGGTCGAGCGAATCGGCGGGCAGGCCGACCCGTGCCACGATCTCGTCCATCCGCTGCGCCCGCTGGGCGCCGCTGCCCAAATTGTGAACCTTAAGCGCCGTGTCGAGCACGGTACGGATGGTCTGGCGCGGGTTGAGCGAGCCGAACGGGTCCTGGAAGATCATCTGCATGCGTCGGCGGTGCGGCGCCAGCGCCCGGTCGCCCAGCCGGGTGATGTCGGTGCCGTCGAGGTCGATGGCGCCCTCCGCCGAAGGCACCAGGCGCAGGATGGTCTTGCCGAGCGTGGACTTGCCGCAGCCGGATTCGCCCACCAGCCCGACCGTCTCGCCGCGCTCGACCTCGAACGACACGCCATCGACGGCGCGCAGTACCTGCCGGCCAACGGCGTAGCGCGTGTGCAGGTCCCTAACGGAGAGCAGCGCCATGCGGCCCTCCATCCCGGGCGATGGTTACCGGGCAGGCGACCGCCCGCTCGCCTTCCAGCGCCAGCAGGTCGGGCGGCGCCAGCCGGCAGGCGGTCTCGACCAGGGGGCAGCGCGGCGCAAAGGGACAGCCGGCCTCGCCGGCCGCCGAGCCGACGCTGCCGGGAATCTCGCTCAGGCGATTGGTCGAATAATGCTCGTCGGCGTCGCCCTCGACGCGCGCGCCCAGCAGGCCGCGCGAGTAGGGATGCATCGGCTTGGCGAAGAACGGACCGATCGATGCCTGCTCGACGATGCGGCCGGCATACATGACGGCGATGCGGTCGGCCCATTGCGCGACCACACCGAGATCGTGGGTGATCAGCAGCACGGCCATCGACAGTTTGCGCCGCAGATCGTCGAGCAGGTCGAGGACCTGCGCCTGCGTGGTGACGTCGAGCGCCGTCGTGGGCTCGTCGGCGATCAGCAGCTTTGGGCCGCAGGCCACGGCCATGGCGATCATGACGCGCTGGCGCATGCCACCCGAGAGATTGTGCGGATAATCGTCGATCCGGCGGTGGGCGTCGGGAATAGAGACGAGGTCGAGCAGCTCGATCACGCGCTTGCGCGCGCCCGCCCGCGAAATGCTTTCGTGGCGGCGGATTACTTCGGCCACCTGGGAGCCGATCGACAGCACCGGGTTGAGCGACGTCATCGGTTCCTGCTGGATCAACGATATCTGCTTGCCGCGGATCTCGCGCATGGCGGCCGGCGAGGTCGCCAGCAGATCGTTACCGTCGAACAGGATGCGGCCCGCGGCGACGCGGGCATTGGGCGGCAGCAGGCGCATCACCGACAGCGCTGTGATCGACTTGCCGCAGCCCGACTCGCCCACCAGTGCGAGCGTCTCGCCGGGATCGATGGCGAAACTCGCCGCTCGCACGGCAAGCTGGCCCGGAAAGGCGATGGTGAGGGTCTCGACGGTGAGCAGGCTCACGGGTCGGACCGCGGATTGAGGATTTCGTTCAGGCCGTCGCCCACGAGGTTGAGCGACAGGACAGCCAGCGCAATGGCGACGCCCGGTAGGGCGGTGAGGAACCAGGCGGTGCGCAGGAGGTCGCGACCGGCGCCGATCATGCCGCCCCAGCTCACCAGGTTGGGATCGCGCATGTTCAGGAAAGAGAGGCCCGCCTCGGTCAGGATCGCATTGGCGATCATCACCGAAGCCGCCACGATCACCGGCGGCAGGGCGTTGGGCAGGATTTCCTGCACGATGATGCGCAGGTTGGAGTAGCCCAGGCTGCGGGCCGCCATGACGAAGTCCGACTCGCGCAGCGAACGGAACTGCGCCCGCACCAGCCGTGCCACGGTGGGCCACGAGGCGAGTCCGATGGCGAGCGCAATGACCCGTACCGTGGGCTCGCCGATCGCCACGATCACAACCACCAGCAGGAAGGTGGGCGTGGTCTGGAACAGCTCGACCACGCGCATCAGTAGTGCGTCGACCCGGCCGCCGAAGAAGCCGGCCGTTGCTCCCACCACCATGCCGATGGCAAGCCCGATCGCTGCCGCGGCGACGCCGACGAGCAGCGAAGCGCGCGCGCCGTGAACCAGGCCCGCGAGCACGTCGCGTCCCAGCGAATCGGTGCCAAGCGGGAACTCCGCATCCTGGCCAGGCCACAGGACGGGCGGCCCGACCATGTCGAGGGGATCGGTGGGGAACAGAACGTCAGCGAACAGCGCGAGCAGGACGAAGATGCCCAGGATCACCACGCCGGCCACGAAGGTGGGATTGCGCAGGAAGGCACGCAGCTTGCGGTCGCGCCGGATGGTGCGCGAGCCGACATCAGTGAGGGGCGTGACGACGGTCATAGTGAAGGGTTCATTGCTGAGGGGGCATCAGGCCGGCCCGATGCGCGGATCGAGCCAGGCGTGCAGCAGGTCGATCGCCGCGTTGGCCAGGATGACAAGGAAGGACGACAGCAGCAGCACCCCCAGCAGGACGGAGAAATCGCGTGCCAGCACGGCTTCCAGCGCCAGCCGGCCCATGCCGGGCCAGCCGAACAGGGTTTCGACCACGACCGCGCCACCCAGCAGGTTGCCGAGGTGCATGCCGGCGACCGTGGTTACAGGGATGAGCGCGTTGCGCAGCGCGTGATGGAGCTGGATGAAGAAGGGATGCAGGCCCTTGGCCGCCGCCGTGCGCATGAAGTCCTGGCGCTGCACTTCCAGCATCGCCGCGCGTGTGAGGCGGGCATAGACAGCGATGAAGAACGAGGCCAACGCCAGCGCCGGCAGGATCAAGTGCGAGAGGCGATCCCAAACGAAGGCCCAACCAGTGAGATTGGCGCCGACCGTCATGCTGCCGTCGCTCGGCAGCCAGCCCAGGTTCACCGAGAACAGCACCACCGCCATCAAGCCGACCCAGAAGCCCGGCATTGAATAGAAGACGAGTACGACCACGGAGAGCACACGATCGGGCCAACGCCCGGCCCAGGCCGCCATGACCGAACCGACGATGATGCCCAGCAGCAGGGCGAGCGAAAGCGCCGTCGCCATCAGCAGGAGCGTGCCCGGCAGGCGCGTCATGATCATGTCGAAGACCGACATGTTGTAGCGCGGCGAGAAGCCGAGATCGCCCTGTGCGAGATGGCCCAGGAAGTTCAGGAGCTGGTTCAGCACCGACTGGTCGAGGCCGAAGCGCTGGCGGATCGCCGCCATGCTCTCGGCCGTGGCCGATCCCGATTCGCTTGCGATCATGTCGGCGGCATCGCCCGGCACGAGCTGCAGCAGCAGGAAGTCGAGCACGATGATGCCGAGGATGGTCGGCCCCGCGTGGATCGCCGTACGCTTCAGGGTCGCGCCGATGCGCCGATACATCCTCATGGGAACGCGGGTCCGTTACTGCGGATCGAGGTAGACGCGCGACATGTTGCCCTCGACGCCATCGGCGGTCAGCGAATCGTCGTGGACGCGAACGTTCTTGATCGTGAGATAGAGCGGCGAGTAGAGGCTGACGTCGGGCAGCTCCTGGCCCACGATCTTCTGGAACTCCATGAACATCGCGATACGCTTGGCCGGGTCGATCTCGACCGCGGCCCCCTCGAGCAGGGCGTCGACCTTGGGATTGTTGTAATCCGAGGCGTTGGAGAACGGCACACCTTTCTTGAAGTTCTTCGACCAATAGATGCGCTGCACGCCGACCGTGGGGTCGAACAGGTTGCTGTGCCCGTTCAGCAGGAAGTCGAAGTCGCGGTCGGTGTAGATGCGCTTGACGAATGCCGAGGCGTCGGCGGCGCGGATGTCGACGCCGATGCCGACACGTCCGAGCGTGGCGCGCATGAACTCGGCCAGCCGCTTGCTCTCGTCGCCGATCGGATTGTAGTCGAGCGGCACGCGGAAGCGGATCTTGTTGGCGCCGACCGGATAGCCCGCCTCGTCGAGCAGCTGGGCCGCCTTCTTGAGATCGAGGTTGTAGGGGCTGGGCGAGGGGTCGTGGAATTCCTTGAGGCCGGGCGCGATCGGGGAGTAGGTGACCGTGCCGTAGCCGTAGCAGACCGTCTTGATGATCGCGGCGCGGTCGATGGTGTGGGCGATGGCTTGGCGGACCTTCAGGTTCTTGAAGATCGGACTGTCGAGATTGAACTGCAGGGAGCTTACATTGTACGAGTAGCTGGTCCCCTTGGTCTCGAAGCGCAGGTTGGGCAGCTTCTTCAGGCGTTCGAGGTCGCTCAGCGCCACCGGCGTGCGGTAGCCGATGTCGGCCGAGCCGTTCTCGAAGGCGATCGAGCGCGCGCCCGGGTCGGGCAGGAATTTGCAGACGATGCGGTCGACGTAGGGCAGGGACTTGTCCCAATAGTCCGGGTTGCGCTCGTAGATGATGTGGCTGCCGCGCGCCCATTCCTTGAATTTGTAAGGCCCGGTGCCGATCGGGGCATTGCCGTTGGGATTGGCCAAGGGATCGGTGCCTTCGTAGATGTGCCTCGGCATCATCGGCGCCTCGGCCGCCGTCAGCGCCTTGATCAGGTAGGGCGCGGGCTTGCTGAGCTCTAGGATCACCATCAGCGGATCGGGCGTCTTCACCTCGCTTACATTGGCGAAGGTGTTGCGGCCGCGCGGATGGATCGTCTTCAGGAGCTGGATCGAATAGGCGACATCGGCCGAGGTGAACGGCTTGCCGTCATGGAATTTTACGTTGGGCCGGAGCTTGAAGGTATAGGTCTTGCCGTCCGGGCTGATCGTCCATTCGGTGGCGAGCTGCGCGCGGGGCTTGATGTCGTAGTCGTACTCCAGCAGGCCTTCGGTCACCTTGGCGCTGACGGTCAGCGCGGGTGTCGCCACCGTGGTGAGTGCCACGAGTGTCTGCGGCTCGTTGTTCTGCATGAATGTGAGCGTGCCGCCGGCCTTGGGCGCTGCGAGGGCCCCGCGGAGAGTCCAAGGCAGTGTCGATAGCCCAATAAGTGTTGCACGCCGCGTTGCACGGTTGGTTGTCATCATGTCAGTCCCCTCTGCGAAATTCGCAGTCCCATTCCCCAGCGCAGCCTACCGCGTTATGTCGATCGACAAAGCAATATGTGAGCCACCGGATGCGTGATCTGGCATCTTTGCATGCCTGCCGGGCGCCTGCCGGTTGACGCATGATAGCCGCAACGCCAACCTAGCCGAGAGAAACTCCTTTCCCTGCGCACTCAGCGCGTGAAAGGAATAATCAGAGGAAACTGGAGAGCACATGCAGATCGGCGTCATCGGCCTCGGGCGAATGGGCGGAAATATCGTGCGGCGCCTGACGCGGGCGGGACATTCGTGCGCGATCTACGACGCCAACCCTGCGGCCGGCGCGGCGCTGGCAGGCAAGGGGGTCACCGTCGCGGCCTCGGTGCCGGCGCTGGTCGAGGCATTGGGCGCCGGTCCGCGCACGGTGTGGGTGATGCTGCCGGCAGGCAAGATCACCGAGGACACGATCGCCCAGCTCGGCACGCTGATGAAGGCGGGCGACGTCATCATCGACGGCGGCAACACGAACTTCAAAGACGATGTACGGCGCGCCCGCGAGCTGGCGCCCAAGGAGATCAAGTATCTCGACATCGGCACGTCGGGCGGCGTATGGGGGCTAGCGCGCGGCTATTGCCTGATGATCGGCGGCGATGCCGAGACGGTGACCCGGCTCGACCCGATCTTTGCCGCCCTGGCGCCCGGCCTCGGTGACATCGAGCGCACGGAAGGCCGCGAGAAGCTCGATCCGCGCGCCGAGCGCGGCTATATCCACGCCGGGCCGGTGGGCGCCGGTCACTTCGTGAAGATGATCCATAACGGCATCGAGTACGGCATGATGCAGGCCTTCGCCGAAGGCTTCGACATCATGCGCCACCGCGCCGACGACAAACTGCCGGCCGACGAGCGCTACGACCTCAACCTCGGAGACATCGCCGAAGTGTGGCGGCGCGGCAGCGTGGTGACATCCTGGCTGCTCGATCTCACGGCCAGCGCACTGGCCAAGGATGCGCATCTGGAGAGTTTCTCAGGCCATGTCGAGGACAGCGGCGAGGGCCGCTGGACCATCGAGGCCGCGATCGAGGAGGCGGTGCCGGCGGACGTGCTGGCGGCCTCGCTGTTCGTGCGCTTCCGCTCGCGCCAGCAGCACACTTTCGCGGAAAAGGTTCTGTCGGCGATGCGGCTGGGCTTTGGTGGCCACGTCGAAGCCCCCAAGAAATAGGAATTCCCATGCGTGTAGGTGTCTTCTACTTCCCGACCGACTACGGCATCGATCTGGCTGAACTTGCCCGTGCGCTCGAGGATCGCGGCTTCGACTCGCTGTTCGTGCCCGAGCACACCCATATTCCGCTCAGCCGCAAGACGCCCTTTCCGACCGGCGGCGAACTGCCCAAGCGTTACTCGCACACCCACGATCCGTTCGTGGGCTTGGCCTTCGCGGCGGCGGTGACCAAGAAGCTGAAAATCGGCACCGGCATCTGCCTGGTGCCGCAGCACGAGCCGATCGTCACGGCCAAGGCCATCGCCTCGCTCGACCAGCTCTCGGGCGGGCGCTTCATCTTCGGCATCGGGGCCGGCTGGAACCAGGACGAGATGGAGAATCATGGTGTCCGCTATGCCGCCCGCTTCAAGCAGATGCGCGAGCATGTGCTGGCCATGAAGGAGCTTTGGACCAAGGACGAGGCATCCTTCCACGGCGAATTCGTGAATTTCGATCCGGTGTGGACGTGGCCCAAGCCGGCGCAACGTCCGCATCCGCCGATCCTGCTGGGTGGCGAGACCGATTACACGCTGAAGCGCGTCGTCGAGTACTGCGACGGCTGGTTCCCGCGCCCGCGGTCCGGTTTCGAGGCCGCCACCGCCGTCGACCGCCTGAAACGCATGGCGGAGCAGGTGAAACGCGATCCCGCGACGCTCACGATCACCGTATTCGGCGCTCCGCCGGAAGCCGCCGCCCTGGCAGCTTACGAAAAGGCCGGAATTCCGAACGCGCTGCTGGCGATCCCCGACTTGAGCCGCGACGAGATCCTGCACCATCTCGATACGCTGGCGCCCTTGGCGAAAGCCCACACATGAAGGTCGCCGTCGGCCTCGGCCTGATGGAGTTTCCGTTCGCCGGCGCCGCCGACTATTGGCGCTGGGTCGATCTCTGCGAGGCGGGCGGCGTCGATTCGCTGTGGCAGACCGACCGGCTGGTGAGCCGCCAGCCGATTCTCGAGTGCCTGACGGCGGTGGCGGCGCTGGCCGGCCGCACGCGCCGGCTGCGCTTCGGCATGAACGTGGTGTCGCTGGCGCTGCGCGATCCTGTGCTGCTGGCCAAGCAGTGCGCCACGGTCGATGTGCTGTCGGAGGGCCGCCTGCTGCCGGCCTTCGGCATCGGCAGCCCGCTCGGGCCGGAATGGCAGGCGCTCGATATCGACACCAAAACGCGCGGCCGCCGCACCGACGAAAGCCTGGAAATCATTGCCCGCCTGTGGCGCCAGGAGAGCGTCGACTTCGCCGGCAAATATTATCGCCTCACGGGCGCTTCGATCTCGCCGCGGCCGGTGCAGCCCGACCTGCCGATGTGGATCGGCGGTTCGTCCGATGCCGCCGTCCGGCGCACGGCGCGCTATGGCACCGGCTGGCAGGGCGGCGCCGAAGGACCGGTCGAAGCGGGCCGGGTCGTGGCCGCCATCAAGCTCGCCGCCGCCGAGGTCGGCCGTTCGATCGATGAAGATCATTACGGCGCGACCTTTCCGTTCTATTTCGGCACCGCCTCCGACAGCGTCGTTTCCGGCGCGATGGCCGCCTACGCCAAGCGCACCAACCGCGATCCGGCGCGTTACTTTGCGATCGGCGACGAGACGGCGATCCTCGACCGCATCGCCGAATATGTCGATGTCGGCGTCCAAAAATTCATTCTGCGGCCGGTGGGCGATGGGGCCAGCGTGCTGGCCCAGACGCGGCAACTCATCGAGAAGGTGTTGCCGCGGGTCGGCGCGAAATGGCCCAAGGCGGCGTGACAAGGCGGCGTGAGGGGGAAACGATGAAAATCGGCGTGGCGATGTTCTTCACCGACTATTCCATGGCCCCCGGCGAACTCGCCGTGGCGGCGGAAGAGCGCGGCTTCGACTCGCTGTGGTCGCCCGAGCATTCGCACATTCCGCTGTCGCGCAAATCGCCCTTCCCGAGCGGGGGTGAGCTGCCGAAGAAATACTACGACGCGATGGACCCGTTCGTGGCGCTCACGGCCGCCGCGGCGGTCACCAAGACCCTGAAGGTCGGCACCGGCATCTGCCTGATTGCCCAGCGCGATCCCATCCAAACGTCCAAAGAGGTCTCGTCGATCGACCAGATCTCCGGCGGGCGCTTCCTGTTCGGCGTCGGCAACGGCTGGAACAGCGACGAGATGGAGAACCACGGCACCGTCTTTGCGACCCGCCACAAACTGGCGCGCGAGCGCATCGAGGCCATGAAGGAGATCTGGACCAAGTCCAAGGCCGAGTACCACGGCGAACTGGTCAACTTCGATCCGATGATGAGCTGGCCCAAGCCGGTGCAGAAGCCGCATCCGCCGATCATCGTCGGCGGCGCCTTTCCCTACGGCGCGCGCCGCGCGCTGCGCTACGGTGACGGCTGGATGCCGCACCGCGTGCGCAAGACCTACGCCGACGTGAGCGCGCTGCTGCCGAAGTTCCGCGAGATGGCCAAGGAAGCCGACCGCGACCCCGCCTCGGTGCCCGTCACCATCTGGGGAGCCAAGGAGGACGAGGGCCTGCTGAAGCGCGACCGCGACGACGGCGTCGAGCGCATCATCGTCAGCCTCGACTCGGCCAAGGCCGACAAGATCCTCCCCGAGCTCGACCGCTGGGCCAAGCTCGCGCGCGCGGTGGCTTGACGCTTCGTGTCGTCCTGAGGCGAAGCCGAAGGACCTCGCCGAGCGACCAGACACGGACCGCCTGCACCGAGTGTGTCGTTGGCGTGAGGTCCTTCGCTGCGCTCAGGACGACAGGATCTAAAGAAGCGTCAGCACCTCGTTCTTGAACTGCCGCATCTCGCTCAGCATCGCCTCGACGGTCTCGCCGCCGAAGCCGAAGTCGAGGCTGCCGACGCCCATGTCGCTGAGCGCCCGCATGTCGGCCGCGATCTCGGCCGGCTTGCCCGAGAACAGCCGCCGCTCGCCGTCGCCGGCCTTGGGCGGAACCTTTTCGCCAAGTGCCGTGCAGCGGAAGGCGAGGCCCATGGCCTTTGGATCGCGCCCGGCTTCTTCGGTCATCTTCCGCAAGCGCGCGACCTGGGCCTTGAAGCGCGCCAGGCTGTCGAGCGGGTTGGCCGGGTTGGTGCCGATCGGATACCAGGCGTCGCCCAGGCGCGCGGTGCGGCGCAGTGCCGGCCCGCTCTCGCCGCCGACCCAGATTGGCGGGTGTGGCTTCTGCACCGGCTTGTGCGAGAAGTCGATGTTGTCGAAGGAGACATATTCGCCGGAGAAGCGCGGGCTCTCCTGGGTCCAGAGCTCGATGAAGGCTTTTATGTATTCGTCGGTGACCTTGCCGCGCGCGGCGAAATCCGGCGCGCCGATCGCCTCGAATTCCTCCTTCAGCCAGCCGGCGCCGATGCCTACGGTCAAACGGCCGCCCGACAGTACGTCGATGGTCGACAGTATCTTGGCGGTCAGGACCGCAGGGCGATGCGGCACCACCATCACCGAGGTGACCAGCCTGAGGCGCGTCGTCTTGGCGGCCAGGAACGCCACTTCGGTCAGTTGCTCGTGGCGCTCGACGCGGGAACCGGAGGGAAATTCACCAGTAGCGCTGTAGGGATATTTCGCCTGGATGTCCTTCGGGATCACCACATGGTCGCTGAAGGTGGCGTAATCGAAACCCAGGGCTTCGCCGCCCACCACCAGGCGAACGAGACCTTCGGGAGCCGCCAGCAGCCCCGCGGTCGGCGCATTGAAGCCGATCAGCATGTTTCATCCTCCCCGTTGCGGCGGGCATACTACACGATGCAGCCGGGAGCGATTGGCGCTATGTTTTGGTCATGATGAAGACAGGCGTTTCGCTGGCTGCGTTGATGGCCGAGGCGGGTGAGCTGCGTGATCGCGGCCACGGCCGCCTGATCTCGTATTCGCGCAAGGTGTTCATTCCGCTCACGCACCTCTGCCGCGACGTCTGCCACTACTGCACCTTCGCCGAGCGACCGCGCGCCGGCCAGCCGGCGTATCTCTCGCCCGAGCAAGTGCTCGCCATCGCCCGCGCCGGCGCGGCGGCGGGCTGCACCGAGGCACTGTTCACCCTGGGCGACAAGCCGGAGCTGCGTTACCACGCGGCGCGCGAAGCGCTGGCGGCACTGGGCCACGAGACGACGATCAGCTACCTGACGGCCATGTGCGCCCTGGTGCTGCGCGAAACCGGATTGCTGCCGCATGCCAATCCCGGCGTCATGACCCGCGAGGAGATCGCGGGCCTGCGCGCGGTGACGGCGAGCCAGGGCATCATGCTGGAATCGACCAGCGAGCGGCTCTGCGAAAAAGGCGGCGTGCATTTCGGCTCGCCCGACAAGCATCCGGCGGTGCGGCTGGAGACCATCCGACTCGCGGGCGAACTGAAGGTGCCGTTCACCACCGGCATCCTGATCGGCATCGGCGAGACGCGTGATGAGCGTATCGAGGCGCTGACTGCCATTCGCGACCTGCATGCCGAACATGGTCACATCCAGGAAGTGATCGTCCAGAATTTCCGTGCCAAGCCCGACACCAAGTGGGCCGACGCCGACGAGCCCGATCTCCAAGACCTGCTGTGGACCATCGCCATGGCCCGCAAGATTCTCGGGCCCGACATGAACCTCCAGGCACCGCCCAACCTGTCGCCGGGCGTCTATCCGCGCCTGATCGCGGCCGGGCTGAACGACTGGGGCGGCATCTCGCCGGTGACGCCCGACCATGTGAACCCCGAAGCGCCGTGGCCCGCCATCGACGAGTTGGCGCGACACAGCGCGGAGCTCGGCAAGGTGCTGGTCAACCGCCTGCCGCTCTATCCCGCCTATGCGCGCGATCCCGACACCTGGCTCGCGCCCGAGGTGGCCACGCAGGTGCGGCGCATGAGCGACGCCGAGGGCCTTGCCCGCGACGACGACTGGTCGCCCGGCGAGACCACGCCGCCGCCCGCGCCGCGCGTTCTGGTGAGCGACGTCGATCCCGCGATTGTCCAGGCCGTCGACCGCGCCACGTCGGGCCAGCGCCTCGATCCACCGGAGATCCTGCGCCTGTTCGCGGCGCGCGACGCCGACTATCGCCATGTCACCGGCGCGGCCAACGCTTTGCGCCAGGCCGTGAGCGGCGACGTCATACGCTACGTCGTCAACCGCAATATCAACTACACCAACATCTGCTACTTCCGTTGCCGCTTCTGCGCTTTCTCCAAGGGCCGCACACACGAGGACCTGCGCGGCGCGCCCTACGATCTGGCGCTCGACGAGGTGAAGCGGCGCGCCGTGGAAGCCTGGGAGCGTGGCGCTACCGAAGTCTGCATGCAGGGCGGCATCCATCCCGACTACACGGGCGAGACCTACGTTGCGATCTGCAAGGCCATCAAGGAGGCCGTGCCGGACATGCACATCCACGCCTTCTCGGCCCTGGAAGTGACCCAGGGGGCGATGACCCTGCAGCAGCCGATCCCGGCGTTCCTCGCCAGCCTGCAGCAGGCGGGCCTCGGCACCCTGCCGGGCACGGCGGCGGAAATCCTCGATGACGAAGTCCGCGCGATCATCTGCCCGGACAAGATCAACACCGCCCAGTGGCTCGACGTGCAGCGCGCGGCCCACAAGGTCGGCCTGCGCACGACCTCGACCATCATGTACGGCCATGTCGAGACGCCGCTTTCCTGGACACGGCATCTGCTGGCGCTGCGCGACCTGCAGGTCGAGACCGGCGGTTTCACCGAATTCGTGCCGCTGCCGTTCGTGCACATGGAAGCGCCGATGTACCGCCATGGCCGCTCCCGCCGCGGGCCGACCTTCCGCGAGGCGGTGATCATGCATTCGGTCGCCCGCCTGGTGCTGCATCCGGTGATCCCCAACATCCAGACCTCGTGGGTCAAGATGGGCCCGGTTGGTGCCGCGATCTGCCTCGAAGCAGGCGCCAACGATCTCGGCGGCACCTTGATGAACGAGAGCATCTCGCGCGCCGCCGGCACGCAGCATGGCCAGGAGTTCCCGCCCGACGCGATGGAGGCCCTGATCCGCTCCATCGGCCGTGAGCCGCAGCAGCGCGACACGCTCTACCGGTCCGTTCCGGAGGAACGCCGCGCCGCCTCGCTGGTCGCCGCCGACCTCGCGCCGATCATCCTGACGCCGCCCCGCAAACGCGCCGCCGCGGCGTGAGAGGCAGCACCTTCGGCATGGAACGTGCGTCGGGATTGGGGCTTGGCTGACCGGGGGATTTCGAAGTGAAGGCGCATGATCCGATCGCATTGGAGTTGTTCAAGAACGCGATTTTCTCGATCGCCGACGAGATGGCCCTCACCGTCTTCCGGACGACCTACTCGGGCGTGCTCAAGGACAACATGGACTACTCGACGGGCTTCGCCGATGCCGACGGCAAGCTCGCGGCGCAGGGCCTGACCCTGCCGGGCCATCTCGGCTCGGTGCCGACGGCCATGGAATCGATCATGCGCCACTTCGGGGACGAGATGGCGCCGGGCGACGTCTTCATCATGAACGACCCGTTCGACGGCGGCATGCACCTGCCCGACATCTTC
>Ga0082335_1005625_pt1 | contig 17087 bp, 15 predicted proteins | sample Subgrocontami58m_FD_72375 | JGI IMG/M metagenome (GOLD analysis project Ga0082335, IMG submission 72375) | Subsurface groundwater microbial communities from S. Glens Falls, New York, USA - GMW37 contaminated, 5.8 m (SPADES assembly) (version 2) ... | reverse complement strand
GGGGGCGGCGCCTGTTGCAAATCGCCACGCCAGGGGCGGCCCTCGCGCAAGGCCGCGCTTTATTCGAGATGCTTCGCCGTCCGAACGCAAGACGCCGCCTGCGAACAAGATGACAAATGCGGACTGGCGAACTAGACTGAAAAAATTATGACTTCCGAAATAAAACGGCGTCCAGTCCTGCGCACGCTGGGACTAATCGCCGCGCTTGCCGGTGGCGGCGCCCAGGCACAGGATCCGTACGCGCGCGAGCGCGCGGCCCTGCTGCAGGAGATCGCCGCCTTGGCGGGGGATACCGGCGCGGAAACCGGCCGCCCGGTGTTCAGCGCGCGCGTGATGGCGGCTATGGCCAAAGTGCCGCGGCACCGCTTCGTCCCGGCGCTATACGGCTCCATGGCCTATGCCAACCGTCCCCTGCCCATCGGACACGGCCAGACCATCTCCCAGCCCTACATCGTCGCTCTCATGACGGATCTGCTCGACCTCAAACCCGGAGATGCGGTGCTGGAAATCGGCACCGGCTCCGGCTATCAGGCAGCAGTGCTGGCCGAACTGGTGGATCGGGTGTATTCGATCGAAATCATCGAGCCGGTGGGAAAAGATTCGGCGGCATTGCTGCGGCAACTGGGCTACAAGAATATCGAGACCAGAATAGGCGACGGCTACAATGGCTGGCTGGAACGCTCGCCCTTCGATGCCATCATCGTTACCGCCGCCGCGCCACAGGTTCCGCCGGCGCTGGTCGCGCAATTGAAGCCCGGCGGACGCATGGTCATTCCAGTCGGCCGCGAGAGCGACGTACAATTTCTGCATGTCATGGTGAAGCAGGCCGACGGCTCGATCTCGACCCAGCGCAGCCTGCCGGTGCGCTTCGTGCCGCTCACCCGCAACAAGTGATTACCGAGCTGCCAAAAACCTGTTGCCGCCGTGCAAGCACATTCCCGATCGCTACGCCCGAAGGTCTCCATCGCAGGCGCTCGACACATGCGCCAGCCTTGAGCACGGGGCTAAACCGAACGCGCGTTCACGCGTTTCATCCCTTGAATTTCGACAACAAATCGTCGAGATGCTCGTGACTGGCATAGCTGATCACCAGCTTGCCCGCACCCTTTTTGCCTGGTTTGATTTCGACTTTGGTGCCGAATTTTTCCGACAGCTCTTCCTCGAAGCGCAGGATGTCGCGGCTGGTTTTGACTTTGCCCGGCTTCTTCTGCTTCGGGTTGAGAATGTCCTGCACCAACTTCTCGGTTTCGCGTACCGACAGCCCGCGCTCGGCCACCCGCTTTGCCACGTCCTCCTGGCGCCGGCCCTCCAGCGCGAGCAGGGCGCGCGCATGGCCCATGTCGATTTTGCCGTCGTAGAGCAGCGCCTGCACCGATTGCGGCAGGTTCAGCAGGCGCAGCAGATTGCTGGTCGCCGCGCGCGAGCGACCCACGGCCTCGGCCGCCTCCTGGTGCGTCATTTTGAATTCGTTGATCAGGCGCTGGATGCCGGTGGCTTGTTCCAGCGGATTCAGATTCTCGCGCTGGATGTTTTCGATCAAGGCCATCGCCAGCGCCGCCGAATCCGGCACCTCGCGGATCAGGACCGGTATTTCGCGCAGGCCGGCTATTTTCGCCGCGCGCCAGCGCCGCTCGCCGGCGATGATCTCGTAGCGCCCCTTACCCAGGGTGCGCGCCAGAATAGGCTGCATTACGCCCTGGGCCTTGAGCGAGCGCGCCAGCTCTTCCAAAGAAGCCTGGTCCATGCGCGTGCGCGGCTGGTATTTCCCAGGTTGAAGCTGTTCGAGCTTCACCGTTTTCAAGGTTTCGTCGCCGCCGGCCTCTTCGTCCTTGGCCAACAACGCGTCCAGCCCGCGTCCGAGTCCTTTCATTTATGCTTGCTTCTCTAGGGCGAGCGCGATGGCCGAGCGCGACAGCAGTTCGTCCGCCAGCGCCATATAAGCCTGCGAGCCTTTACACACCTTGTCCAGGCTCACCGCGGGCGCGCCGTAGCTCGGCGCCTCGGCCAGGCGCACGTTGCGCGGGATGATGGTCGCGTACAACTTGTCGCCGAAATGCTGTTGCAACTGGGCCGAGACCTGCTGCGTGAGCGAGTTGCGCGGATCGTACATGGTGCGCACCAAGCCCTCGATCTCGAGCCGCGGATTGAGATGCTTGCGCACCTTGCGTATGGTCTCCACCAAGTCGCTCAAGCCTTCCAGGGCGTAATACTCGCATTGCATCGGGATCATCACCGTCTCGGCCGCGACCAGGCCATTGAGAGTGAGCAGATTGAGCGCAGGCGGGCAGTCCAGGAGAATGAAATCGTATTCCGCCGCGATCGTGCCCAATGCCGACTTGAGCCGCGTTTCGCGATTCTCCAAATCCACCATCTCGACTTCGGCGCCGGCGAGTTCGCGGTTGGCCGGCACCAAGTCGTAGCCGCCGCTTTCCGACTTTTGCCGCACCGACTGCATGGTCGTCAGGCCGAGCAGCACTTGATACACGGAGCTCTCCAAGTTACGTTTGTCGATGCCGCTGCCCATGGTGGCGTTGCCCTGCGGATCAAGATCGACGAGGAGCACGCGCTTGCCGGCGCCGGCAAGACCAGCGGCGAGATTGACGCTGGTCGTGGTCTTACCCACCCCGCCCTTCTGGTTGGCGACGGCGAGGATGTGCGGCATCATCCTGCCTGTTCGTCCAGTCCGATCAACACCAGATGCCGCGCCCCCTCGAGACCGGGAATCGCAAGCGGCAGCACCTGCCGCACTTTGCAATCTGGCGGCAGCTTGTCGATTTCCTCATAGGGATGCAGGCCTTTCATCGCCGCGAACATCCCGGCCGGCGCGAGCAGGTGCCGCGTACCGTGCACGAACTCGCCCATGTCGGAAAAGGCGCGCGAAATGATCACATCGAACCTGTGCTGCGTCTGCCAGGACTCGACGCGCTCGCTGCATACCTCGGCGTTTTTCAGCTTCAGTTCCATCACCGCCTGGTTCAGAAACGCGGCCTTCTTGCGATTGCTGTCGAGCAGGGTCACGTGCGCGTCCGGATCGGCAAGCGCAAGCGGAATGCCGGGCAGTCCGGCGCCGCTGCCCACGTCCAGGAGGCGCTTGGCGTGCAGATGCGGCGCGACCGCCAGGCTGTCGAGCAGGTGATGGCTCACCATTTTTTCCGGCTCGCGTATTGCGGTGAGGTTGTATACCCGATTCCATTTTTCGATCAGCGCGACGTACTCGAGCAGGCGCCGCTGCGTGTCGCTGTTGAGCGTCAATCCCAGCGCAATCAGACCGCGCTTCAGTTGATCGGCCGTGCTCATGCCGCAGGTCGCTCCTCGCGGGAATCGTCCAAAAGGCTGTCACCTTGATTTTCGTGACCGCCTTTCGTTAGATGGGCTCGAAGGGATGCATCGCCACGCCCGGTGGTCGTTTCGAATCCCCGCTTCAGGTGCACCAAAAGCAAGGAAATGGCAGCCGGCGTCAGGCCCGAGATACGCGAGGCCTGGCCTATGGTTTCTGGTTTATATTGGTTGAGTTTTTGCTGCACTTCCTTGGACAAGCCGCGTACTGAGCCGTAATCGAGATCGCGCGGCAGCGCGGTTGCCTCGTATTGTTCGCGCCGCAGCACTTCGTCGTGCTGGCGGGCGATATAGCCGTCGTACTTGATCTGGATCTCAACCTGTTCAGCCACAATCGGGTCGGCGGCGGCCTCGCCGGTGCCCGGCAGGGACATGAGGCTAGCGTAGCTTACGTCCGGGCGGCGCAGTAAATCAGTAAGCGCATACTCTCGCTCTATGCTTTTGCCTAAAACCCGCTCCGCATCAGCTTGTGGCACTAGTTTGGGATTGATCCAAGTCGATTTGAGCCGCTCGAGTTCCCTCGCAACGGCTTCGCGCTTGCGCTCAAAGGCCTGCCAACGGGCGTCGTCAACCACGCCTAGCCTGCGCCCGGTCTCGGTCAGGCGCATGTCCGCATTGTCCTCGCGCAGCATCAGGCGATATTCGGCGCGGCTGGTAAACATTCGATAGGGCTCGGATACGCCGCGGGTGATGAGATCGTCCACCAGCACGCCGATATAAGCTTGGTCGCGGCGCGGACACCATGGGTCCCGGCCTTGCGCCTGCAAGGCCGCGTTGATACCCGCGAGCAATCCCTGGGCGGCGGCTTCTTCATACCCGGTAGTGCCGTTGATCTGGCCGGCGAAAAACAGCCCGGCAATCGCCTTTGTTTCCAGCGATGCCCTCAGTCCACGCGGATCGAAGTAGTCGTACTCGATGGCATAGCCGGGGCGCAAAATATGCGCCTGCTCGAGACCCTTGATCGAGCGCACCAGCTCGATCTGCACATCGAAAGGCAGGCTGGTCGAGATGCCGTTGGGATAGAACTCGTTGGTGGACAGGCCCTCGGGCTCGAGGAAAATCTGATGGCTCGCCTTGCCCGCGAAGCGGTGGATCTTGTCTTCGATGGAAGGACAATAGCGCGGGCCTACGCCTTCGATCATGCCGGTGTACATAGGCGAGCGGTCGAGACCGCCACGGATGATCCCGTGGGTGCGCGCGTTGGTGTGGGTAATCCAGCAGGGCAGTTGCCGTGGATGCATGTCACGACTGCCCATGTAGGAAAACACGGGCGCCGGATCGTCGCCCGGCTGTTCCTGCATCGCCGAAAAATCGATCGAGCGGCCGTCGATGCGCGGCGGCGTGCCGGTTTTCAGGCGGCCGGCCGGAAGCTTCAACTCGCGCAGCCGTGCCGCCAAACTGACCGAGGGCGGGTCTCCCGCCCTCCCCGCCTGGTAATTGACCATACCGACGTGGATCAGGCCGGAAAGAAAAGTACCCGTGGTCAGGACCACCGCGCGCCCGGTGAAACGGATACCCAACTGTGTCACAACGCCGCTGACTCGGTCGTCCTCGAGCGTGAGGTCGTCCACCGCCTGCTGGAACAAAGTGAGGTTTGGCTGATTTTCCAGGCGCGAGCGGATCGCTTGCTTGTACAGCAGCCGGTCGGCTTGGGCGCGCGTGGCGCGCACCGCCGCGCCCTTGCTCGAATTGAGGATGCGGAACTGGATGCCGGCCTCGTCCGTGGCGATCGCCATGGCGCCGCCCAGCGCATCGACTTCCTTGACCAGGTGCCCCTTGCCAATGCCGCCAATCGAGGGGTTACAAGACAACTGTCCCAGGGTCTCGATATTGTGCGTGAGCAGCAAGGTCTTACTACCGGCCCGGGCCGCAGCTAATGCAGCCTCGGTCCCGGCGTGTCCGCCGCCAACCACGATCACGTCGAATTTGGTAGGAAAGTGCATAAGCCCAATGCCGCGTCAAAGAGGCGCGATTTTACGCTCATTTCCCTCAAACCGTAAGCCGTTGTTCCACGTGGAACAATGTGGCCGAGTCGCGGTTGGGGGGTGCTTTTATCCTTAGCGCGGCCGAGCGCAAGCATCTGCCGCGCGCCGCTTTGACCTGCAATAGGGTTTCGTCCGCAGCGGGACGCGCGCGTCACAGCAGCAGCACCGGCACCGGCACCGGCACCGAAGCATTGGCGAGCGGCTGGTAGGCGGGGCAATAAACCATCCGTCCTTGCCACCGAGGCAATCGTAAGCAGGGTTTGCAGTGTGAGCGCTGGCTTCTATGGCACCACGCTACAGTTAAAACGACGCCCGCACCACCCACGCGCGGCTAACCAGGGAGGAATTGGAAATATCGCCGCACATTATTTCATCAATCCCCGTTCCTTGAAGTACCGCATCGCGCCCGTATGAAAAGGCACCGTGTTGCCTACCAGCATTGACTCTTTGGTGATGTTAGCTAGCGCCGGGTGCAACAGCTTGAGTTCCTCGAAATTGTCGAATACCGCCTTGGTGGTGACATAAACCGTTTGTTCCGGCAGATCCTCGCTCGCCACTACTGTAGCAAACACGCCGAAAGTCGCCCGCGCCTGGTCCGTGCCTTTGTACATCCTGCCCGGCGTGCTCTCCTTGCCAAAAAACGGATGGTCCTTGATCATCTGGTCGATCGCCGGCCCGGCGACAACAGCGATGTTGGAGGCGCAGGCGTTTGTCGCTTCTTGGATGTTCGCATTGGGGTGGCCGACGATGACTGCGAAAGCGTCGATCCTGTTTTCGCACAGTGCCGACGCCAGCTCGGCGGACTTGATCTCGGCGGCAAGCTTTAACTCTTGCGGCTTAATGCCGTAAGCGTTCAGCACCAACTCGGTGGTCGCGCGCGTGGCCGAGCCTGGGTTGCCGATATTGACGCGCTTGCCCTTCAGGTCGGCGATGCTCTTGATGTTCGCGTCCTGGCGCGCCACCACTGTGAACAATTCCGGATAGACCGAAAACAGCGCGCGCAGCCTTGATTGGGGCTTGTTCTTGAACGGCCCCATGCCCCTCAGTGCCGTATACTGCGCATCGCTCTGCGCAAACCCGAGGTCAAGCTCGCCCGACATGACGGCGTTGATGTTGTATACGGAGCCGCCGGTGGACTCCACCATGCAGCGGTGGTCATGGTCCCTGCGCCCCGCATTGACCAGCCGACAGATTGCCCCGCCCAGCGGATAGTAGACGCCGGTGATAGCGCCCGTGCCCACGCTGATCAATTTCTCCGCGCCGCAAGCGCTTTGCGCGGTCGCGAGCAGAATACCGGCCGCGGTGAGGACAGCGACAATCGCGGTTTTGAATCGCACGGCGTGATCCTCAGCGGAAATGCTCGAACATTATTACGTAACGGAGTCTCAGGGCGCGAGGCGCGCCTCCAGCAACTGGCGTTCGAGCGCCAAGGGCTGCGGCAGCCTGCCCTTGAGCTTGGCGAACAGTTCGTCATGCAACTTCAACTCGCGCCCCCAAGCGGCGCGGTCTATGTCGGTGACGCTGGCGTACTTGTCGACGTCGAATTGCAGTCCCTGCCAGTGCAGATCATCGAACTCCGGCATCCAGCCCAACGGTGTCTCGATCGCGTGGGCTTGTCCCTGGCAACGCCCGACAATCCAACTCAGCACGCGCATGTTCTCGCCGAATCCGGGCCAGACGAACTTCCCCGTAGCGTCCTTGCGGAACCAATTGACTTGGAAAATATGCGGCGGCCGTTTCACTTTTTTGCCTACGGCCAGCCAGTGCTTGAAATAATCGCCCATGTGGTAGCCGCAAAAGGCGATCATCGCGAAAGGATCGCGGCGCACCACGCCGACTTGGCCGACGATGGCTGCAGTGGTTTCGGAACCCATGGTCGCGGCCTTGTACACCCCGTCCTCCCAGTTGAAGGCTTCGACCACCAGCGGCGCGGTGTCGGAGCGCCGTCCGCCGAACAGAAACGCGGAGATCGGCAAACCGTTCGGGTCGTCCCAGGCCGGATCGAGCGAGGGGCACCGCGTTGCCGCGACGGTAAAGCGCGAGTTCGGATGCGCCGCGTTGCGTCCGCATCCAGGGGTCCATGCCTGGCCGGTCCAGTCGGTTAGTCTGGTCGGCGGGGTGTCGGTCATGCCCTCCCACCACACGTCACCCTCGGGCGTCTCGGCGACGTTGGTGAATATGGCGTCGCGCTCGATCGACTTCATGCAGTTAGGGTTGCTGTGGATATTGGTGCCCGGCGCAACACCGAAATACCCAGCCTCGGGGTTAATCGCGTAGAACTTGCCGTCCTCGTGAGGTTTGATCCAGGCGATGTCCTCGCCTACGGTCTCCACCTTCCAGCCTTCGAAGCCTTTGGGTGGAACCAGCATGGCAAGGTTGGTCTTGCCGCAGGCGCTGGGGAAAGCGGCCGCAACATAGTTTTTCTGCCCCTGTGGATTGGTGATGCCCACGATTAGCATGTGCTCGGCCAACCACCCCTGATCGCGCGCCATCACCGATGCAATGCGTAGCGCCAGGCATTTCTTGCCCAGCAGCGCATTGCCGCCGTAGCCCGAGCCGTAGGACCAGATTTCGCGCGTCTCGGGAAAGTGGACGATCCATTTTTCGGCGTTGCAGGGCCAGCGCACCGATTTCTCGCCGGCTGCCAGGGGCATGCCGACCGAATGCATGCAGGGAACGAAGTTTCCATTTTCGCCAAGCACGTCGAACACCGCCCGTCCCATGCGGGTCATGATTTTCATGCTCACCACGACATAGGGCGAATCCGAGAGCTCGACGCCGATGTGGGCGATGGGCGAACCCATCGGCCCCATCGAAAACGGCACCACATACATGGTGCGGCCGCGCATGCAACCGTCGAACAGGCGGCCGAGGGTGCCGCGCATTTCCGCCGGCGCGATCCAGTTGTTCGTCGGGCCGGCGTCGTCCTGCCTTTCGCTGCAAATGAAGGTACGCTCCTCGACCCGCGCAACGTCGGATGGATCCGACAACGCCAGGTAGCTGTTGGGGCGCAGCTTGGGATTAAGGCGTTTCATCATTCCGGAAGCGACCATTTCCTGGCACAGGCGCTCGTATTCTTCCTGCGAACCGTCGCACCAGACGATGCGGTCCGGCCGGGCGAGCCGCGCCATGCGCGCGACCCAGTCCTTCACGCCGTGGTGTCTGACGTATTCCGGCGCGTTTACAACCGCAGTGTTCTTGACAATGGGTAGGTTCATATCTCTTGTCTGCCTGGTTGTTAACAAAGACGCCCTGCGGTTGCTCGCGCCAAGGTCTGGTGACACGAACGGCTGCCGGAAAAAATAGTTTCGCATTCTACAACGAACCCCGTCGTACTCATTTGCTGATGGTGTGGGCGTGGGACCAGTGGCCGGCCGCGACGCAATATTCCGCGCGCGCAGCCAGGACGTTGGCGGCCAAGCGCGCACGCCGGCGCGTATCGCCTAATCCGGCTTGCCGATGACACCTTAGTCATCTTAGTATAGTAAGCACACTTGTTTTGATCGTGTCACAACCTCATACTCGGGCGGCGTTGCAGGGCTTATCTGGGTTTCGCTCGATGACCCCGGAAGCCCTGTCACTTGCCGACGCAAAAACGGGAAAAGATTTCCCCGAGCAGGTCATCGGCAGCGAATTCGCCGGTAATGCTGTTGAGTTGCTCCTGCGCCAGTCGCAACTCCTCGGCGAACAGTTCCGTCCGGCCGAAATGCTCACTTGCCCGGGCCGCGTGCTGCACCGCCTGACGCAGCGCTACCAGGTGCCGCTCGCGCGCCATGAACAAGTCTTCCGCGCCCTGCTGCCAGCCGGCAATGCCGAGCAACTCGGCGCGCAGCAAGTCCATACCCGCTCCGGTTTTAGCGGAGAGATAAACACTGCTCGAGGCCTCGCCGCGCTGCACCCGTGGCTCCGCGCCGACGAGGTCGATCTTGTTGTGCACGAACACGCGCTTTGCGCGGTCAGGAATGCGTGCCACCAGTTTCAGGTCCTGCCCTGTCACGTCGGCGCGCGCGTCGACCAGCAACAGCACCACGTCGGCGCGTCCGATCTCGCTCCAGGTGCGCGCGACGCCCAGGCGTTCAACCTCGTCCTGGGTATCGCGCAGGCCTGCGGTATCCACGATGTTAAGCGGCACCCCATCGATTTGGATCGCTTGGCGTACGCTGTCGCGCGTGGTACCTGGGATCGCGGTGACGATCGCGAGTTCCTCCCCCGCCAAGCGATTCAGCAGGCTGGACTTGCCGACGTTGGGCTGGCCCGCCAAAACCACCTGTAAACCGGCGCGCAGCAGGCTTCCTTGCCGACTTTTCGCCAGCGCGGTCTCAAGCGCTTGCAGCAATTTGGCGTGGCGCCCCTCGGCCTCGGCCCGGTTCAGGGGTTCGATTTCCTCCTCGGGAAAGTCGAGCGTGGCCTCCACCAGCGTGCGCAGTTCGATCAATTGCCGCAGCAATTCCTCGATCGCGGCGGAGAACTCGCCGCGCAGAGAACGCAGGGCGCAGCGCGCGGCGCTGTCGGTGGCCGCTTCGATCAGGTCGGCGACGCTCTCGGCTTGAGCCAGATCGAGCTTGCCATTGAGAAACGCGCGGCGGGTGAATTCGCCAGGCTCGGCCAAGCGCGCGCCCAGATCGAGACAGCGCTTGAGCAGCATCTGCATCACCACCGGACCGCCATGACCCTGTAGCTCGAGCACGTCTTCCCCGGTGTAGGAACGCGGCGCGGGGAAATAAAGCGCGAGGCCGTCGTCTATGGCCGAGCCGCGCGCATCGAGGAAGGCCGTCCGGATGGCGCGGCGCGGCGCGGGCAATTTGCCCAGCAGCGCCAGCGCGAGCGGCAAGAGATTCCTGCCCGATACTCGCACCACGCCTATGCCGCCACGTCCGGGAGCCGTGGCTATTGCCGCAATCGGCTCATCCGGCCGGCTCACGGATTAGCCCTCCTCAACGACGCTAATCTGGAATTTGCGCCCGCTTCAGGCCGGATCGGCGGCGCTGCCCAAGGCGTCAGCGCCGTGCGGGAGTTTTTCCACCCTCGATCATGCGGGTGATCTGCCATTGCTGTGCGATGGAGAGAATATTGTTGACCAACCAGTAAAGTACCAGGCCCGCTGGGAAGAAAAAGAACATTACGCCAAAGGCGAAGGGCATGATCATCATGACCTTCGCCTGCACCGGATCGGGCGGAACGGGGTTAAGCTTGGTCTGGATCACCATCGAGCCCATCATCAACAGCGGTAGCACGTAATAGGGATCCTGCGCCGACAGATCGTGGATCCACAAGTAGAACGGCGCGTGACGCAACTCGACACTGGCGAGCAGCACCCAGTAAAGCGAGATGAATACGGGGATTTGCACCACGATAGGCAGGCAGCCGCCCAAGGGGTTGATCTTCTCGGTCTTGTACAGATCCATCATCGCCTGGTTCAGGCGCGCCCGGTCATTACCATATTGCTCGCGCAGTTTGGTCATCCGTGGCGTCACCAGCTTCATCTTGGCCATGGACTTGTAGCTCGCCGCCGAAAGCGGAAAGAAGACAGCCTTAATGAGCACGGTTAGCAGAATAATGGCCACACCCCAGTTACCTACCCATTTGTATAGGAACTGCAGCAGCCAGAAAAGCGGTGCTGCAACCACGGTCAGCCAGCCGTAATCGACCACCAGATCCAGTCCGGGGGCGATGCTCTTGAGGGCGTCCTGTTCTTGCGGCCCGGCATAGAGCGAAACGGACACGCTGCCGCTGGTATTGGGCGCGATCACCGCCACCGGCACAATCACGCCGACCGAGTACAGGTTATCCTCCAGACGCTTGGCGTAATATTCGCGCTGGGTCTTTTCCTTGGGTAGCCAGGCGCTGACGAAGTAGTGTTGCAGCATGGCGATCCAGCCGTTGTCGGTGGCCCTGGGAACGCTGGCCTTGCCCTTGTCCAAATCACCGAAGGCGAGCTTGTGGAATTTTTCCTGCTCGGTGTAGATCGCCGGCCCGGTGTAGGTGTTGAGCATGGCGCTGTCGCCAGGAGGCGACTTGCTGTCGCGCAGCAGCTGAAAGTAGGCATGCGCAGCCAGCGGTGTGGCACTGCCATTGACGATCTCATGCGCAATGTCGATGGCATAGCTCGAGCGATGAAAGGTCAGGGTCTTCACCGTTTTCACCCCCTCGGGGCCTGCAGCCTCCAGCCGCACCTGCAGCTTATCCTGTCCATCGGTAAGTGCATACTCCCGCGCATCTGCACTGTAAACGGTTTTGTGCGTGGGTAGGCCGGGGCCGATCAGGCCGCTTTGCGCGGCGTAGCGGAACTCGGGCGTAAGCAGCACGAAATTCAACTTCTCGTCCAGCGTGTCTTTTTGCTTCAGAAATTCCAGGCGCACGATGTCGCCGCCCTGCAGATCGATATCGGCAACGAGATTATCGGTCTTGACCCGGAGTTTCTCGTGTTTCCCCTGGACCGCCTTGGTCGGCGGTATGGCATCACCGGGTTTTTGCGGCGGTGCAGTGGTTGCCTGCTTCGGCACGCTGGGACTGGGCACCGTTGCCTGGGCCGCGCTCTGTTGCGCGCTTTGCGCGATCGCGGCGACCGGTGGGCGATGCTCCTTCTGCCAGGCATCCCATAGGAGCAGCAGCGAGAACGAAAACACGAAAAATAAAATCAGACGTTGCGTATCCATGGGACTCAGGGAACTGGATCATAACCGCCGGGATGCGCGGGGTGGCAGCGTGTGATGCGCTTGAGCGCAAGCCAGCCGCCGTACCCGGCGCCGTGTTTGTCGATCGCTTCCGCGGCATAATCCGAACAGGAAGGATAAAAGCGGCAACTGGGCCCGAGCAGCGGACTCAGGCAGTAGCGATAGGCTTTGATCAGGACAAGGAGAAGCTTGCTCACGCCCCCTACTCCCCGTTCGTCTTGCACCAGATTGCGAGCAATTTCCCGATCTCGGCGCCGCTTGGCTCGCCGCGCTGCGGATTGCGCGCCCTGACGATATAGTCGCGCCGCTGCAGGCGGTGCTGCAGCAGGCGGAAAACCTCGCGCGCCAAGCGGCGGAAGCGGTTCCGATCCACGGCACGGGGCCATGCGTGTCGTCCGGCAATCACGCCCAGGCGCGGGCCGCTATCATTAGGCATCGAGTGCAGTTGCATACCGCCGGCGCTTGCAGACCGACCACGGGCGAGCACTGGAGTGATCTGCGCCTTGCGGCGCAGTCTTTGCTTCACGGAGAAGCGGAACCGGGAGCTTGACCTCAAACCGAAAGGCGGGCCCGGCCGCGGGCCCGGCGTGCGCGAATGACCGCGCGACCGCCGCGCGTGCGCATGCGCACAAGAAAGCCGTGAGTGCGTTTTCTGCGGACAACGGAGGGCTGATAGGTGCGCTTCATATACAGGGTTCTTTCTTGCCTACGACAGAACCTTTCATTTAACCTCAAAATGCTATTTTCTGTCAATATAATCGTGAAATTTGGTAGTGCATCAGTTTGAAATTTAATGTCCGTGAATCCTTGGACTGGGCGTATTAGAATGGGTTCATGGTTACCAAACCGAAGCGCCCCCGAGACCTAAATCAACTTGCGAAGATAATAGTTGATATTTCGACCGGCGAAACAGAGGAGCTGCCTATACCGGCAGGGCCAGCAAAAGGTCGCCCCGGCGGATTAAAGGGCGGTGTCGCGCGAGCAGTAGCTCTGACGCCAAGACGCCGCAAGGAAATCGCAAAGAAAGCTGCAACCGCCCGCTGGGCGGCTAAAACTCCGGGGAAAGTCGAGGTTGAAGATAGCTAGGCATTACCTGCTTTAGCATTTCTTTCGTTATCAGCCCGTCAGCCAGCCCACGAAGTATTACATAGGGCTGCATCAATGGTTCCTGGAATCTATACCGAAACCTGCGCGGGGTGCCTGTCACTTCGAGTATTTCCCCTCTGTCTGACCCGCACAATATTTTCAAGTGTTGGCCAAACATTGCGGTCTCATATGGTTTTTTCATAATCAAAGACAAAGGGGTTTCGACTGCCTTTGCCGGGAAAAATCCAAGCTCGTCAGGTTCTGCGAGCGCACACCCTAGAATTACCTCTTTATAGATATTTCCGGCTCTAGGGCTTTGTGTGGCCCTGTGATATTGCTCTCTTATAGTTTGGCGCACCCGTTCAAGGCAGTCCTTCTCTGCCTCGTCAACATGCTTTTCCTCTATCAGTAGAGCTCTCTCCATAATTGCTCGCCTGGCCGCGTACTGACCAAGCAAGTGCGTGTAATGCGGCAAGCCGCGCGACAATGCGATTATCTGCATTTTTGCTGCCATAGTTATTCTCATATCCACCCTAGGCAGCCGTTTATCAATAATTTCCTCTAATTCATTGGGCTTCATTCTTGGCATTGGAATTTGCACCAATGCACGAGAAATGGATTCATGCTCAGAGATCAGCTCACTTACGGATTTTGCAACTCCAACCAAGATTAAGGTCGCTATCACCGAGTAATCAGAAAGCGCTTTCACTGTATTTGCAACGAGCGCCTTTGCTTCCTGATTTGTGAGTTTGTCAAACTCGTCAAGAATAATGATTGGGACAGTAGTTAAATCGAATCCGGATAATGTGCGCCTTACATCATCAGGCGAAATTTGCGCGGCCGAAGTTTCCCCGAGATTTATTCCATCCTGCGTCAGATCCCGGTAGACCTTTCTCCAAAGGGAGTCGAACGTGTCACTTGGATCGCAATTCACAATTACGCAGGCAATGCTTTTAGTCGGACGGGCGAGGCGAGTGTAAAAAGTTCGGGCGAGCGATGTCTTTCCTACCCCTCGTTCCCCATACACGATTGCGTGCTGCCCTCTCTGCGCCACCGCCTCAATAATCTGGTCAACCTGCTCCTGTCGGCCCGCAAATAGCGCATTTTCATCTATTGGTGCGCCGGGGCTGAATAACCCCATAATTTCATAGGATTTATGGTCCCAGTCTTCATTGGATAGCGGTTTTGTCATTGCGGTATCACCGTGTTAAATTAGTACAGTAATGACATATTACATTAAGTAATATACTGTTTGCAACATTTATATACGAAACCGTGTTGACACGGCAATATTTGTCAAGCATAATGTTCATATTGGAGGTATGAACATGAATCGCCTTAGCCTGAAAGACCGTACTCAAATCCTTGGCTGTCTAGTCGAGGGAAACAGCATGCGCGCTACCGCGAGAATGTGCGATGTGAGTTTCAATACAGTCTCAAAGCTGCTGATTGACGTAGGGGCGGCCTGCTATGAGTACCAGGACAAGACGCTGCGGAATCTGCCTTGCAAGCGTGTTCAATGCGATGAAATCTGGTCGTTCTGCTATGCCAAGGAAAAAAATGTCCCCGAGGACAAGCGCGGGGACTTTGGCGTTGGCGACGTTTATACCTGGGTAGCGATCGACGCGGATACCAAGCTCGTACCCTGCTGGCTAGTGGGCAAGCGTGATGCTGAATACGCGTACGGCTTCATCCATGACTTATCTGAGCGGCTTGCCAATCGCATACAGCTTTCAACCGATGGCCACAAAGCTTACGTGCTAGCCGTCGAGGATGCTTTTGGCGTAGGCGTGGACTATGCGATGCTAGTCAAGCTATACGGGGGTTCTGGTGCGAACGATGAGCGGCGTTATAGCCCCGCTGAGTGCACCGGCATCATGAAGCGCAAGATTATCGGCAATCCGGTTGAAAAGGACGTTTCCACTAGCTTTGTGGAGCGTCAGAACCTAACTATGCGGATGGCGATGCGGCGCTTTACCAGGCTGACGAATGCCTTTTCAAAGAAAATCGAGAACCACGCTCACGCCGTGGCGCTTCATTACATGTACTACAACTTCGGGCGCATCCATAAAACGCTGCGCGTAACACCGGCCATGCAAGCTGGAATCAGCGATCATGTATGGAGCCTAGAGGAAATTGCATCGCTAACCACTTGATATATATATGTATGTATAACAATCGAACTTAATGCTTGCAAACCTACCTAAATAGTATATACAATGTTTCTGCGGATTATCACTTTCGGGTAGAGAAATGGCAGTAATTATTTCAGAGAAAATCCGTGAAAAGCTCGCTTTAAAGCACAACGTAACGCCGGATGAAGTAGAGCAATGCTTTGCGAATCGGAACGGCAAATATCTTAAAGACACGCGCGAAGATCATGCCACCGACCCTCCTACACTCTGGTTCATTGCTGAAACGGACTACGGGCGCAAACTTAAGGTAGCATTCGTTCCAAAGAATGGGAACGACTATTTGCGCTCCGCATTTGAACCGAATAGCACTGAATTGAGTATATACGCAAAGCGTGGTGCAATTCCTGCAAAATAGCTAAAGTCTTACATTTTTTTGTCGATACTTGAATCTATCCTTTCGAGCTTTTGAGGAGCTATCATGAACAAGCAATCCATTCCGGCGACTGATGACGCTTGGGATGAAAGAATTTTGGGAGCAGACGAGGAATTTGTTGAGGTTGCGGACGAAAAACTAGAAGCAGCCGCAGACGAAGGGTCTGGGACGCTCTTAATCTCCATTCGTGTACAGAAAGCGATGTTGGAGGATTTTAAAATTATCGCATCGCTAAATAAAGGAATTGGCTATCAGACGCTGATGAAGCAGATCATGCAGCGATTCGTAGATTGTGAGAAGAAACGTATCTTCCGCGAATTGGCATTAGAAAAATTAAAGTCCCAAAATAAGGCTATTCCAGTTATCCAAGGTGCGAGGACGCGGCCAGCACGACAACGTAGAGCAGCATGATTTTGTTAAATCGCAAAAAAAACCCGCTTCGGCGGGTTTTTTTGTTTCTGCTGTACCAAATTGGTTCATTAGCAAATACGATTTTCAGTGATCTAAAATCATCCGAATTTCCTAGCACAAATCGGGCCAGATTGCAATTGAAACTGACGCACTACCTGAAATTTAGGTAAATAAATGCCTGTGGATAACTTGGCTGCGACAGTCTAAAATGCTGTTTCGTTTTCGTCTTCAATCCCAAGCTTCTTTACATACTAAAACAGGGCCATGGAAAGATTCTGGCTTTCCTGCCTGAGCCGCTTAGAAAATGAGCTCCCGGCACAGCAGTTCAATACTTGGATCAAGCCACTTAGACTCGACAGCAAGACGCCTTCCGGGCAGATTGCTTTGCTCGCGCCGAATCGCTTCGTCCTCGACTGGATCAAGAACCGCTACCTCGCCCGGATCGAGGCGATGGCGGCCGAGTATTTTTCCTCACCCATACACGTAAGCCTAGCCATGGCGCAAGCCGCGCCGGCGCCGGCGGCCTCGGTCGCACAGCCCGCGCGCCGACGTTCCGGCGGCCACGAAAAGGCGGGCCTGATTCCAGAGTTTACGTTCGACAATTTCGTCATCGGCAAGGCCAACCAGTTGGCGCGCGCCGCGGGGCTGCAGGTGTCCGAGCACCCCGGCACTTCCTACAACCCGCTATTTGTCTATGGTGGAGTGGGGTTGGGCAAGACGCACTTGATCCACGCGGTGGGCAATAACGTGCTGGCTCAGCACCCCACCGCAAAAGTGCGCTACCTGCACGCCGCGCAGTACATCTCTGACGTGGTGCGCGCCTACCACCAAAAATCCTTCGACGAGTTCAAGCGCTACTACCATTCGCTCGACCTGCTGCTAATCGACGATATTCAGTTCTTCAGCGGCAAGGACCGAACCCAGGAAGAATTCTTCTACGCCTTCAACGCGCTGATCGAAGCGCACAAGCAGGTGATTATCACTTGCGATACCTACCCCAAGGACATCAGCGGCATCGAAGAGAGGC
>Ga0082335_1005624_pt1 | contig 17090 bp, 16 predicted proteins | sample Subgrocontami58m_FD_72375 | JGI IMG/M metagenome (GOLD analysis project Ga0082335, IMG submission 72375) | Subsurface groundwater microbial communities from S. Glens Falls, New York, USA - GMW37 contaminated, 5.8 m (SPADES assembly) (version 2) ... | reverse complement strand
CGTAGACGCAGATCAGGTCCTTGCCCTTCTGGTTGATGATCGTGTCGATCGCCACCGCGGTCTTGCCGGTCTGGCGGTCGCCGATGATCAGCTCGCGCTGGCCGCGCCCGATCGGGACCATCGAGTCGATCGCCTTCAGGCCGGTCTGCACGGGCGTGGAGACCGAACGGCGCCAGATCACGCCGGGGGCGACTTTCTCGATCACGTCGCTCTCTTTTGCGTTGACCGGGCCCTTGCCGTCGATCGGCTGGCCGAGCGCGTCGACCACGCGGCCGATGAGCGCGGTGCCCACCGGCACCTCGAGAATGCGGCCGGTGCACTTGACCGTGTCGCCCTCGGTGATGTGCTCGTATTCGCCCAGCACCACCGCGCCGACCGAATCGCGCTCGAGGTTCAGGGCGAGGCCGAAGGTGTTCTTCGGGAACTCGAGCATCTCGCCCGCCATCACGTCCGAGAGGCCGTGGACGCGGCAGATGCCGTCGGTGACCGACACGACGGTCCCCTGCGTGCGCACGTCGGCCGACAGGGCGAGGCTCTGGATCTTGCTCTTGATCAGATCGCTGATTTCGGAGGGTTTGAGCTGTTGCATGTGGGTTCCTCGAATTTAATCCTGTATCGGCTAGCTCTTCAGCGCCACGGCCATCGATGCGAGCTTGCCGCGCACCGAGCCGTCGATCACTTCGTCCCCGACCTGCACGCACACCCCGCCGATCAGCTCCGGGTCCACGCTGACCACGGGCTGGATCTTGCGCTTGAAGCGCTTCTCCAGGTCGGCGACCAGCGCGGCGAGCGCGTCGCCCTCGAGCGGGAAGGCCGAGGCGATTTGCGCCTCGACCACGCCCTCGCGCTCGTTCTTGAGTATCTCGAAATGGTCGCGGATCTCGGGCAGCGCGGCCAGGCGCCGGTTCTCGATCAGCACGCGCAGCAGGTTCTGGCTCTCGGCGAACAGCGCCTCGCCAGCGAGCGCGGCGAACAGGCCGTAGAGCTGCTCCGCGGTGAGCTTGGGATTGCCCATGGCCTCGAGCATGTCCGGGTGGGCGGCGATGCCGGCGGCGCGCTCGAGCGTCGCGGCCCACTTGTCCAGCGTGCCCGCAGCGTCGGCGAGCTGGAACACCGCCTCGGCGTAGGGTCGAGCGATGGTGATGGTCTCGGCCATGGCGCTAGCGCAGTTCCTGGCGCAGCTGGGCGAGCAGGTCGGCGTGGGCCTGCGGGTTGATTTCGCGGCGCAGGATCTTCTCGGCGCCGGCCACGGCGAGCTGGGCGACGTGGTCGCGCAGGGCGTCCTTGGCGCGCTGGACCTCGCTGTCGATCTCGGCCTTGGCGGCGACGATCAGGCGATCGCCCTCCTCCTTGGCCGCGGTCTTGGCCTCGTCGACCAGCACGGCGCCGCGCTTCTCGGCCTGCGCGAGGATCTCCTGCGCATGCGAGCGGGCTTCGCTCTCGATCTGCTTGATGCGCACCTCGGCTTCCTTGAGCGTCATGTTGCCGCGCTCGGCCGCCGCCAGGCCGTCGGCGATGCGCTTGGCGCGGTCATCCAGCGCCCTCCTCATCGGCGGCCACACGAATCTCATCGTGAACCAGCCGAAGATGAAGAACACCAGCATCTGTGCGATGAAAGTGGCGTTCAAATTCACTGTGATTGCCTCCCCGACTTCAATGGGACCGGGTCAACTGCGGCGGCTTCGCCGCGGACCCCGTCCGGGACGGTCGGTGTCAGCCGGCGAACGGGTTGGCGAAGGCGAACATCATGGCGATACCGACGCCAATCAGGAACGCCGCGTCGATCAGGCCCGCGAGCAGGAACATCTTGGTCTGCAGCGAGTTCATCAGCTCGGGCTGGCGCGCAGAGGCTTCGATGAACTTGCCGCCCATGAGGCCGATGCCGATGCAGGCCCCGACTGCGCCGAGGCCGATGATCAGGCCGCAGGCCAGAGCAACGAGAGCAACGTTAGTCATGACAACTCCTTTTTAGCGTTGATGGTGGATGACGTATCGAGGAAATCAATGGCCTTCGTGCGCCTGCCCGACGTACACGAGCGTCAACATCATGAAGATGAAGGCTTGCAGCAAGACGATCAATATGTGGAAGATCGCCCACATCGTGCCGGCGAGGAGCTGCAGCCCGAAGCCCCACCAGGTGGCGGTGGCCCCCAGCAGCGCGATCAGCATGAACAGCAGCTCGCCCGCGTACATGTTGCCGAACAGCCGCATGCCGAGCGAGACGGTCTTGGCGGCGAATTCGATCAGGTTGAGCAGCAGGTTGAACGGATAGAGCCAGATCTTGTTGCCGAACGGCGCGCAGAACAGCTCGTGGATGAACCCGCCGAGGTGCTTCATCTTGATGTTGTAGTAGAGCATCAGCGCGAGCACGCCGAAGGCCATGCCGATGGTGCCGTTCAGGTCGGCGGTGGGCACGATGCGGTGGGCGTGGATGTAATGATCGAGGCCCACCCATGCGAGGAGCTTGCCCGGCAGGTCGACCGGCAGGAAGTCGAGCGAGTTCATCAGCGTGACCCAGATGAACACCGTCAGCGCGAGCGGCGCGACGAACAGGCGCGATTCCGCGCTGTGGATGATCGCCTTGGCCTGATCGTCCACCATTTCGACCAGCCACTCGACCGCGGCCTGGAAGCGCCCGGGCACGCCGGGGGTGGCGCTCTTCGCGGCGCGCCACAGGAAGTAGCAGGTGATCACGCCCATCAGCACCGCCCAGAAGATCGTATCGACGTTCAGCACGGAGAGGTCGATGATCGACTTCTGCGGCTTGGTGTTCAGATGCGTCAGGTGATGGACGATGTATTCGGAAGCGGTGGGGGCGTGTTCGGCGGAGGACATAAGTTTCTTCAGGCAACCAGAAAAGCCAAGAAATATCCCTGTATAGCGGCGATGAAACCCAGCAGCAGCGCGAGCGCGTCGGCACTTCCGGAGCGCGAGTACACCAGCGCGAACAGCGCAGCCACCAGCACAATCTTGATCAGCTCGCCGAAAACGAAGGCGAACGCAAAAGCCTGCCCGGAGTGCTTCGCGGCCCGCGACAGCTTGAACGCGAACAACGCGGAGGGTCCGACGCACACCGCGCCGCCCACCAGCGCCCAGCCTGCGGCGCCCAGACCCCACACCAGTGCTGCAATCGTTGCCGCCGCCGCAGATAACGCGACCTGCAGGGCGAGAATTCGTTTCGCCTGGCGCCAGAGGAGCGTCGCACTTTCGAGCGGCGTCACGTCGGGGGGCCTCGGCTCAAAAGATCGCAATTATAGAAGACAATGACCTCGTTAGCCAAGCGTGAACAGCGTCCGCGCAGGCGGGAACGCCTTTGAAAGGCATGAATAAATTGTCTCGCGCCCGCGTTTGATTTCGATCAAGGTGGCGTTGCGGGAATCGTGCGAAACGGGCCGACCGGCACCGTTTTCGACGGAAGGACCCGAGCCTTGGAAAAAGAGCTCGCATGGCTGGCGGAGCAGGGCCTGGGGCGCGTGCCCGAGTTCCTGACCGCGCTGGGCATCGGCCTGCTGATCGGCCTGGAGCGCGAGCGCAATCCGACCGCGAAGGCGGGCCTGCGCACCTTCGCGCTGGTGGCCCTGTTCGGCGCGGCGAGCGCCGTGCTCGCCCAGACCTTCGATTCGCCCGCCCTGCTCGCCGCGGGAGCGGTCGGCGTCGCGCTGATGATGATCGCCGCCTATCTGCACGACGAGAAGCCCTCGAGCGACCCGGGCACGACCACCGTCATCGCGGTGATGCTGTGCTACGCGCTCGCGGCGATGACGCTATCGGGGTACGTGCGCATCTCGGTGATGCTCGCCATCGCCACGACCATCCTGCTGTACTTCAAGGCCGAGCTGCGCGGCATCGCGCAGCGGCTGGAGCGGCGCGACCTCATCTCGATGCTGCAGTTCGCGGTGGTCGCCTTCATCGTGCTGCCGCTGCTGCCCGACCGCACCTACGGCCCGTACGCGGCGCTCAATCCGCAGCAGGTGTGGCTCATGGTGGTGCTGATCAGCGGCGTGTCGCTCGCCGGCTATGTGGCGCTGCGCCTGGTCGGGCGCGAGTACGGCGCGGCCCTGCTCGGCATCTTCGGCGGCCTGGTGTCGAGCACCGCGACGACGCTTTCCTATTCCCGCTACGCGCGCTCCGGAACGCAGTTCCTGAGCCTTGCGGCGACAGTCATCATCATCGCCAACCTGACCCTGCTCGCGCGGCTGGCGCTGCTCACGGCGGCCGTTTCGCCGCAGTTGCTCGGCACCCTCGGCCCGGTGCTCGCCTGCGGACTGGCGGCCGGGCTGATCGGCCTGGTCATCTGGATTCGGGGCCGTAAGGAAGAGCAGGCACTCACTATACCCGAGGTGACGAACCCCACGGAGCTGCGCACGGCGCTCGCCTTCGCCGCGCTGTATGCGATCGTGCTGCTGCTCGCTGCCTGGCTGAACGACCTGTTCGGCTCGCGGGGCGTCTACGCGGTGGCGCTGATTTCCGGCCTGACCGATGTCGACGCGGTGGCGCTCTCGAGTCTGCGCCTGCTCAATCTCGGCGCGCTCTCGGGGGCCGATGCGTCGACGAGCATCGTGCTCGCCGTGATCTCCAACGTCGTCTTCAAGCTCGCGCTGGTCCTGGTCGCGGGCGGCCGGCAGCTGTTCACGCGCTGCCTCGTCCTGATGGCCCTGGTCGCCGCCGGGCTGGGCGCCGGGCTCGCGCTGTTTACCTGAGCAGCAATGTCATTCCGAGCAGGGTGGGGAGAAGGGGCCCCACCCCCTTCTCGGCGAGGAATCTGCTTTTGAATCGGCGAAAAAGCAGATTCCTCGGCCTTCGGCCTCGGAATGACAGCCCGACAGTCAGTGCACGCGGCGGGTGATCGCGCCGTCGACGACGAGGTTCGCGCCGGTGATGTAGCACGCCGCGGGACTGGCGAGGAACACCACGGCCCTCGCCACGTCGTCGGGCCGCCCCAGACGCCCGAGGCGGGCGTGCGCGAGCGCCTTCTGGAACATGGGGTTCCCTTCCTGCTCGCGCCTGTGCCAGACGCCGCCCGGAAAATAGATCGGGCCGGGCGTGACGGTGTTCGCGCGAATGCGCTTGGGACCGAGGGTGCGGCTCAACTCCGCCACGTAGTTGGTGAGCGCGGCCTTCATCGCGCCGTACGCCTGCAGGAAGCCGTCGGGAAAGATGTCGTGGCCGACCTCGATCGCGTTGATGCTCGCGATCACGACGATCGCCGCCGCGTCCGACTTCTCCAGGAACGGCTGGGACGCCTGCACCGCGTGGACCGTGCCCATGAGGTCGATTTCGAAGTAGCGCCGCCAGCCCTCGTCGCCGCTCAACCCGCCCATCGCGCTGACGTTCGACACGACGATGTCGAGGCCCCCCAGTCGATCGGCCGTGGCGCCGACCCAGGCCTTCAATGCCGCGCCGTCGCCGACGTCGAGCGCCTGCCCGAAGGCCCTGACGCCCTTGCCCGCGAGCGCATCGACCGCCGCGGCGACCGAAACCTTGTCGCGGGCGCAGATGCCGATGTCGCAGCCCTCGTCGGCGAGCGTGTCGGCGATCGAACGGCCGATGCCGCGCGTGGCGCCGGTCACGATGGCCCTCCTGCCCTTGAGTCCCAGATCCATGTCGCCTCTCCAATTGTCAACTCGGGACAGGAAGCGCGAGGTCGAGCATCGAGGCGGCGCGCGTCACCTCCGCCACCGCGTCCCTCGGCAGCGGTATGCCGTGCGACTGGTAGTCCCTCGCGCGCAGGTGCTCCAGTTCGCCGGGCAGGAACGCGCGCTCGGTGCCGGCCGCGGGCGGGAGGGCGCGGATCCTGCGCACGGTTTCGTCGACGCGGCGCTTGAATTCCCGCACCGGTTCGAAAGCGTCGATGCGCAGCGCGATGAACAGGTGCCCGACGCCCTGCGGCTCGTCCAGCCGCTCGTACAGCGGCACGATTTCCGGTCCGGAAAGGCCCCCCGGGAGAATCCCCGCGAGCAGGTCGATCAAGAGCGAAATGCCCGAGCCCTTGGCCCCGCCGAACGGCAGCAATGCGCCGGCGAGCACTTCGGCCGGGTCGGTCGTGCTGCGTCCCTCGCGGTCGACTCCCCAGTCCTGCGGGATCGTTTCGCCGCGGTCGGCCGCGCCTTTCACCTTGGCGTGCGCGACGACGCTGGTCGCCATGTCGAGCACGAGCGGCCATTCGCTGCCTGCCGGGACCGCCACCGCCATCGGGTTCGTGCCGAGAAACTTCGCGCGCGCGCCCCAGGGCGCCACTTGCGCGTCGGCGTTGCTCAGCGCGATGCCCACGGCGGCCGAAGGCAGTGCGCGCACGGCGTGATACGCGAGCATGCCGCAGTGGTTGCTGTTGCGCACGCCGACCGCGGCGATGCCGTGCCCCTGAGAGCGTGCGATGGCGAGGTCCATGGCGCGCACGGCCATGGCGATACCCGGACCCGCCTGTGCGTCGGCGACCACGACCGCGCCGCTGTCGCGCACGATCTCCAGTTCCGCCGCGGGATGGATCGAACCGGCCCGCAGCCGGTCGACATAGATGCCGATGCGCAGCGCGCCGTGCGAATGCACGCCGCGCAGATCGGCCGCGACCAGCCCGTCGGCGACGACCGCGGCGTCGCGCGGGCGCGCGCCGGCCCGTGCCAGGGCCTCGGCGCAGAACGCACGCAGCCCATCCGCTTTGTAGCGGGCGGCTTCGTTCATCGGTGTTCCTCCTGCGCCGGAGCGGATGCGCCGGTTTCGCCGGCCGGCGGCGGCGCCTTCCTCCGCAGCGAACGGACCGCGCGCTTGACGAGCGGCAAGAGCAGGAAGACCGCGGTCGCGAGCAGCAGCGCGAGCGACACGGGGCGATCCACGAAGATCCCGAAATCGCCGTGCGAGATCATGACGCTCTGACGGAACGCGACTTCGAGCTTCGGGCCCAGCACCAGCCCGAGCAGCAGCGGCGCGCCCTCGTAGGCCCAGCCGCGCAGGATGTAGCCCAGCGCGCCGAAGCCGAGCATCACCCACATGTCGAGCACCGAGTTGTTCACGCTGAACATGCCGGTGAGGCAGAACAGCATCACCAGCGGCAGCAGGATCCGCTTGGGAACGCGCAACATGTTGGCGAACAGCGGCACGAAGGGCAGGTTCAACAGCAGCAGGATGAAATTGCCGATGTACATGCTCGCGACCACCGCCCAGAACAGCTGTGGGTTCTCGGCGATCAGCAGCGGGCCGGGCGTGACGCCGTGGATGAGCAGCGCACCGAGCAGGATGGCCGTGACCGGCCCGAAGGGAATGCCCAGCACGAACAGCGGTATGAAGGCCGATTGCGTGGCGGCGTTGTTCGCGGACTCCGGTCCGGCCACGCCCTCGATGGCGCCCTTGCCGAATTCCTCCGGGTGCTTCGAGAGCCGCTTCTCCACGGCGTAGGAAGCATACGTGGCGATGACCGGCGCCGGGCCCGGAACCAGTCCGACGCCGAAGCCGATGCCGGTGCCGCGCAGGATGGCGCCGATGGATCGCTTCAGGTCGTCGAGCGAGGGATAGAGGTCGCGGAAGCGCGGAACCAGCGCGTGCTGCTCGAGCTGCTCGGCGGGCTTGGCCGCGTTGACCAGGATCTCGCCGATGCCGAACACGCCGATCGCCACGGCCACGAACTCGATGCCGCCCAGCAGGTAGGCGGAGCTGAACGTGAAGCGCGCGTTGCCCGACACCGGATCCATGCCGATCGTGCCCAGGATCAGGCCCACCACGGCCATGATCAGCGCCTTGACGAGCGAGCTGCCGGTCACGTTGCTCAGGACGACGAAGCCGAACACCATCAGCGAGGCGAACTCCGGCGGCCCGAACGCGAGCGCCGCGTCCGCAAGCGGCGGCGCGAGCAGGACCAGGCCGAAGATCGAGATGCTCCCCGCGACGAAGGAGCCCAGCGCGGCGATGGCGAGCGCCGGCCCCGCGCGCCCCTTCTGCGCCATCTGATAGCCGTCGATGCAGGTGATAACCGACGCGGTCTCGCCCGGCACGTTGATCAGTATCGACGTGGTCGAGCCGCCGTACATCGCCCCGTAATAGATCCCGGAGAGCATGATGAGTGCCGAGGTCGAATTGAGCCCGAAGGTGGCCGGAATCAACAGCGCGATGCCGGCGATCGGACCCAGCCCCGGAAGAATCCCCACCAGCGTTCCCACCACCGCGCCGATCAGGCAATACAGGAGGTTCTGGAACGTCGTGGCCAGCGCGAAACCGCCGGAGAGGTATTGAAGCGACTCGAGCATACGGCGAGCGCTCCCTCAGAACGCGAGCAGGCCCTCGGGCAGCGGGATCTTGAGCCAGTGCACGAACACGATCTGGGCCGCGACCGCGGAGAGCAGGGCGATGAGCCCCGAGACGTACCACTTGCGCAGCCCCAGCACCTGGAGCAGTCCGAGCATCAGCAGGAAGCTCACCAGCACGTAGCCCAGCGTGTCGAAGAGCGCCGTGGCAAGGGCGACCACGCCGAAGAACAGCGCGACCCGCCACGGCGAGTCCTGCGAACGCGGCTCATCCGGCGCCTGCGCCTTCGCGCCGCGCGCGGCGAGGTGAAGCTGCACGCCCTGCAGGACGGCGAGCGCGATCAACATCACGCCGAGCACGAGCGGAAAGAAGCCCGAGTCCGGCGCGCGCAGCGTGCCCACGCTCAGCCTCAACGCGAACAGCACCGTCATGCAGCCGAGCACGAACAGTGCGATCACCGCGGTCATGGCCGGGCCCCCGGCTTCATCTGCCGTAGAACACCGTCGCCGCCCTGAGCGTTCTCCAGACGGCGTCGCACGCATCGAGGACTTCGCGCGAGAGCTTGACGTCCGCCGCGGCGGTGTTGTCTTCCAGCTGCGCCGTGGAGGTCGCGCCGTTCACGATCGCCGTGACGGCGGGATTGGAGAGCACCCACGCGAGCGCGAACCGGGACATGCCGACGCCCGCATCCGCGGCGATTTTCTTCAACTGGTCGATGGCGGCGAAGTTCAGATCGTTCCAGTACGGCTTGTTGTACGTATATCCGAGGTGGGCCAGGCTGTAGCGCGCGCCCTCGATCGGCCCCTTGTCCTTCTCGTACTTGCCCGAGAGCAGACCCGCGGCCATCGGACTGAACGAGCACACGCCCACGCCTTCCTCCCGACACAGCGGAAGCAGCTCGTACTCGACGTCGCGCGCGAGCAGGTTGAAGGGCGGCTGGATGACGTCCCAGCGCGCGAGGTTGTGCTTGTCGCTCGTCCACAGCGCCTTGCCGAGCTGGAAGGCGCGGAAGTTCGAGCAGCCGAGGTAGCGCACCTTGCCCTGGTGCACCATGTCGTCCATCGCGCGCAGCGTTTCTTCCAGCGGCGTGTCGTAGTCCGGCATGTGCGCGTAGTAGATGTCGAGGTAGTCCGTGCCCAGCCGCTTCAGGCTGCCCTCCAGGGCCTGCATCAGGTGCCTGCGCGAGAGCCCCATGTCGTTGGGACCGGTGCCCTCGCCCGCTTCCCATGGGCGGAAAGGCTTCGGCCGGGCGATGTCGACGGGACCGGAGATCTTCTGCTCGCCGTACTTCGCCGCGAGCTTCCGGATGTGGCCGCCCTTGGAGGCGAGCACGACCGAATCGCGCTTGCCCTGGATGGCTTTCGCCACGATCCGCTCGGTGACGCCGTTGACGTACATGTCCGCGGTGTCGATGAAATTCACGCCGAGATCCAGGGCGCGCTCGATGATGCGGATCGACGCGGGCTCGTCGATCTGCTTGCCGAAGGTCATGGTCCCCAGGCACAGGGACGAGACCTTCAGCCCCGTGCGTCCCATCTTCCTGTATTCCATCGTCATCCCCCGATGGGCTCTTCGAAGCCGCGCTCTACTGTGCGAGCACCGCGGCCCAGGTCGTCACCGGCCACTCCTTCTTGAACAGCTCTTCGATCGCCGGCTTCGCCTTGACGCGGAACGACTCGGCGTCCGGGATCACGACCTGCATGCCCTTGCGCTGCAGCTCGATCAAGAGCCCCAGCTCGCCGGCTTTCATCCTCTCGTTCGCCCAGGCCGTCGCTTCCTTCGCCGCCTGGACGACAATGGCCTTGTCGGCCTTCGGGAGCTTGTCGAAGAACGGCTTGTTGATCAGCATGCCGCCGGTCTGCACCAGGTGGTTGGTGATGATCAGGTGCGACTGCACCTCGTCGAGCTTGAAGGAGACGATCTGCGGAAGATCGCCTTCGGAAGCGTCGGCCTTGCCCGACTTCAATCCCGAATAGAGCTCGGGAAGCGGCAGCGGAACCGGATCGGCGTCCATCGCCTTCCAGACCGCGATCCAGGTGGCGACGACGGGCAGCCGCAGCTTCACGCCGTAGACGTCGGCCGGGGTGTAGATCGGCTTCTTCGCCGTGGTCTGGCGCAGCCCCCGGTAGACGATGCCGAGGAACATGACCTTGCCCTTCTGCTCGGTCGCCTTGCGCGCCGCCTGGCCGAGCTTGCCGTTCCAGACGCGCATGAAGTGGTCGAAGTCCTTCATGACGTAGGGCGCGTTGAAGAAGAAGTACTGCGGTGCGTAGACTTCGAGCGAGCGGTGGCCGTTCGACTGCATCTCGAGCTGGCCGCTCGCGTTCAGGTTGCTCACCTCTTCTTCCGACTTGGTGCCGGCGTCGATCTGCACGGCGATGCGTCCGCCGCTGCGGCTCTCGGCCAGTTCCTTGAATTTCTCTGCCGCGTCGACCAGGACATGCCCCGGCTTGAACGGACTTCCGATGCGTATCGTCACCTTGCTCTGCGCCGCGACCGCAAGGGGCGCGGCAAGCCCCGCGAACACGAACGACAGTGCGAGCAGGGGAATGGTCGATTTCCAGCGTGTCATAGTCATGGCATTACCCTCCAAAGGCCGGCGGCCTCTGCCGCCGCGCCGTTATTTCTTGATGTCCGCTACGAGCTTCGTGTAGCGCTCGTCGTCCGCCGCCATCAGCTTCCCGAAGTCCTCGGGCCCGAGATAGGCGAGCGCGACGCTCATGTCCACGGCGGCCTTCAGAAAAGCGGGATCGTCCATGCCCTTCTTGAAGGCGTCGTGCAGCGTCGCGATGACCGGCGCCGGCGTTCCCCTCGGGGCCGCAAGTCCGCGCCACTGGCTCATGGAAAAATCCACCCCCTGCTCGCGCACGGTCGGAACGTTCGGAAAGTCCACCATGCGCTTCTCGGAGAACAGCGCGATGATGCGCAGCTTCCCGGCCTTCACGTGGGCGATCCCTTCCGGCGGGGACACCGAGACCGCGTGCACGTGTCCGCCCAGGAGCGCGGTCACCGATGGTCCGCCGCCCGCGAAGGGAATGTGGTTGAACTTGACGCCTGCGGCCTTCTCGAAGGCGAGCGCAATGAGGTGCACGCCGCCGCCCGCGCCTGAATTCCCGACGGTGATCATCCCGGGGTTCTTCCTGGCGTAGTCGAGGAATTCCTGAAGCGTCTTCCACGGCGCGTCGGCCCGGACCTGGAACATCGCCGGGTCGAGCACGACGTTGATGACCGGTTCGAAGCTCCGGTACGTGAACGCGGTCTTCACCTGATGCGGCAGGATCGTGACCGGCGTGATTGCCGTCACCAGCGTGTAGCCGTCGGGGCGCGCCTGCGCGGCATCGGTGAAGCCGACGGCTCCGCCGCCGCCGGGCTTGTTCACGACGACGACCGCCTGCCCCAGGTACTTCGAGGAGGTTGCGGCCAGCGCGCGGAACACGAGATCGGTGGCGCCCCCGGCCGCATAGGGAATGACGATCGACACTTCCTTGGCGGGAAACTGCTGGGCGAGCGCGGGGCCCGCCAGCCCGAGAACCATTGCGAGACACGTGATGAAGCGAAGCGCGCGTAGCATGGCCTGTCTCCTTTCCTGCGAGTTGATTGGGCGCCAGCTGCCGGTGATTAATCCGCTCCTGCTTCGCGGTGCTGCCGCGAAGGAATTGAGCGGACGATGCGAGGACATGATTTCGCCTCGGGGAGGCCCGGTGTCCGGCTCCACCAGCGCGAAGGCCATCGACACTGCGGCTCGCGCGGCTTGCCGTTGCCGGCTTGCGATCAAGTCTCCCGCGTGGCTGTGGCCGCCGTATTGAGCGAGATCAAACGCGCCGGATTTGACGCGCGTCAGTCCGTTGCGGCGCACGCAGATCAAGAATGATTCCATGAAGCAGGCGCACACCCTCGAGAACGCTCACGCGCTGCCGGCGAGCGAAGTGCTCGGGCTGCTGGAAACCGATGCGCAGCGCGGACTCGGCGCCTCCGAAGCGCAGGGGCGGTTGCTGCGTTCCGGTCACAACGAGCTTCCGTCCGTCCCGCCCGTGCCGCACTGGCGGCGATTTCTCGCTCAACTGGAAAGCCCGCTCGTCCTGCTGCTGATCGCAGCCGCGGCGATCTCGCTCGGGGTGTGGTGGTTCGAAGGCGGCGCCGACCTGCCTTACGATGCCTTCGCCATCCTCGCCATCGTCATCGCGAACGCGATCCTGGGCTTCGCGCAGGAAGAACGCGCGGAGCGGGCGGTGGCAAGCCTCAAGGGAATGACCGCCGCGACCGCGCTGGTCGTGCGCGACGGCGAGCGCAGCAGCATTCCGGCGAACGAGGTGGTGCCCGGCGACCTGCTCGCGATCGAGGCAGGCGCGACGATTGCCGCCGACGCGCGCGTGATCCGGTCGGTTTCCCTGCAAACCTCCGAGGGCGCGCTCACCGGCGAGAGCACGCCGGTGGAGAAGGGCGTCGATCCGGTCGGCGCCGACGCCGCGATCGGCGACCGCACGAACATGATTTTCTCCGGAACCACGGCGAACTACGGCCGCGGTCTTGCCGTGGTCACCGCGACCGGCGTGCAGGCCGAGATCGGCAGGATCGCGGGACTGCTCGCGGCCACCGAGAGCGCGCCGACGCCGCTGCAGCGCCAGCTCGGCACCGTCGGCAAGGTCCTGGGAACGGCGGTGATCGCGATCGCCGCCGTCGTAGGCGCGACGATCTTCGCGATGGAGCACCTGTCCACGTTGTCGGCGCTCGTCGCCGTCATGCTGTTCGCGATCGCGCTCGCGGTCGCCGCCGTGCCCGAAGGCCTGGCCGCGGTGACGACCGTCGTGCTTTCGCTCGGCATGCAGCGAATGGCGAAACGCAATGCCATCGTGCGCACGCTCGCCGCGGTGGAAACGCTCGGCTCGGCGACCGTGATCTGCACCGACAAGACCGGAACGCTTACGCGGGACGAAATGACGGTCCGTGCGCTCGTGACCGCGAGCGGCCGCATCGATTTCTCCGGCACGGGCTATGCGCCCGAAGGCGAGCTGCGCGCCGACGGCGGGCCGCTCGCCGAAGGCAACCTGCGCACGGAAGCGCGGCGCGCGCTGACGGCGGGCCATCTCTGCAACAACGCCGCGGTGGCCCGGCGTGCGGGGCGCTGGAGCGTGCTCGGCGACCCGACCGAAGGTGCGTTGAAGGTGGCGGCGATGAAGGCCGGCATCGACCCGTCCCGAACCGAGGCGCGCTTCGCGCGCGTGGGCGAAATCCCATTCTCCGCGGAGCGCAAGCTCATGACCACGGCGCACGCCGACGCCGAGTCGCCGGGCGGCATCGTGTTGATGGCGAAGGGTGCGCCCGACGTGCTGCTCTCCCGCTGCACGCGCGAAATGATCGGCGACTCGGAGCGCGAGCTCGGCGCGGAGCGACGCGCGGAAATTCAAGCCGCGATCGAAGCGCTGGGCGAAGCTGCGCTTCGAACGATCGGCCTCGCGCATCGCTCGTTGCCCGGCGCTCGCCCGACGCTCTCGCCCGGATACGCGGAGCGGGAATTCGTCTGGCTCGGCGTGGCCGGCATGATCGATCCGCCGCGCCCCGAGGCCGCGGCGGCGGTGCGCGCCGCGCAACAGGCCGGCGTGCGCGTGGTGATGATCACGGGCGATCATCCGGCGACCGCGGCCGCCATCGCCGCCGAGCTGGGCATCGCCGCGGGCGGCGAGCGCGCGCTGCTCGGCGCGGAGCTGGTGCGCATGCCCGAGAGCGAACTCGCGACGGCGGCGGCGCGCATCAACGTCTATGCGCGCGTGAGCCCCGAGCACAAGCTCGCGATCATTCGCGCGCTGCACTCGCGCGGCGAAACGGTCGCGATGACCGGCGACGGCGTGAACGACGCGCCTGCGCTCAAGGCCGCGGACATCGGCATCGCGATGGGCATCACGGGCACCGATGTGGCGAGGGACGCCGCCGACATCGTGCTCGCCGACGACAACTTCGCCTCCATCGTCGCGGCGATCGAGGAGGGCCGGTCGATCTACGCCAACATCCAGAAGTTCCTGCGCTACCTGCTCTCGTGCAATCTGGGCGAGGTGCTCGCGATGTTCTTCGGCGTCGTGCTGGCGGTGCCGCTGGGCCTGGTGGCCGCCGCGGGCGAGGCGCTCGTGCTGCCGCTGCTCGCGACGCAGATCCTGTGGATCAACCTCGTCACCGATTCGTTTCCCGCGCTCGCGGTCGGCGTCGATCCCGCCGATCCGGGACTGATGCGCCGCGCGCCGCGGGACCCGCACGCGGGCGTGATCACGCGGCGCATGTGGTACGGCATCGCGGTCGCCGGCGCCGTCATCGGCGGCGGCACGCTGCTCGTGCTCGACGCGGGACTTGCCGGCGGCCTGCTCGAGGGCGGCGGCCGCATCGAATACGCTCGTACGCTCGCCTTCAACACGCTCGTGCTCTACGAGCTCTACGACGTGTTCTGCATCCGCTCCGACGAGCAGAGCGCGCTGCGCGGCCTGTTCCGCAATGCCTGGCTGTGGCTCGCGGTCGCCGCCGGGCTCGCCCTCCAGGCCGCGGTGATCTACCTGCCGGCGCTGCAGCGGGCGTTCGGCACCGTGCCGCTCGACGCGCGCGACTGGCTGCTGTGCGCGGCTGCGGCCTCGACGATCGTGTTCGCGCGCGAGGCCGGGAAGGCCTGGTGGCGCGCGGCGGACCGGCGCGCACTGCGCCGTGCGACAATGGACGCGCCATGACTCCCGGCGAAATCCGCGAGCGGTTGATCGCGCAGCGCGTCGTTCCCGTGCTGCGCCTGGTGAGTGCCGAAAAGACCGAGCGCGCGGTGCAGTGCTTGCTGAGCGCGGGGTTCTCGACGGTCGAGATCACGCTGACGGTCCCGGGCGCGCTGGAGCTGATCGAGCGGATCGCGCGCCGCGCGGAGCTGCTCGTCGGCGCGGGCACCGTGCGCGACCTCGACGCGGCGCGACGCTGCCTCGACGCCGGCGCGCGATTCCTGGTGTCCCCGTGCGTCGTGCCGGGAATGGCGGCGGCGGCCCACGCGGCCGGGTGCGCCGCGCTCGCCGGCGGCTTCACGCCGGGGGAAATCCTCGCCGCGCATCGCGACGGCGCGGACATCGTCAAGGTATTTCCCGCGTCGACCGGCGGCCCGGCGCACGTGCGCGCGATCCACAGCGTTTTCCCCGACATCGCGCTGTGCCCGACGGGCGGCGTGACCCTGCAGAACTTCGAGGACTATCTCGCCGCCGGCGCGGCGCTGGTCGGCGTGGGCAACGATATCCTCGACCAACCGGCGCTGGAGGCCGGCGACAATGCGCGCGCGAGCGCGCACGCGCGCCGCTTCCTCGAGCACGCGACGCCATGAGCGCGATCGACATCGTTTCGATCGGCGAGCCGATGGTCGAGTTCAACCAGACCCGGCCCGGCGAGCCGGAGTACCTGCAGGGCTTCGGCGGCGACAGCTCGAACATGCTCGTCGCCGCGGCACGCCAGGGCGCGCGCACCGCCTACGTGACGCGAATCGGCGACGACGAGTTCGGACGCAAATTCCTCGCGCTGTGGAAGGAAGAGGGCATCGACACGCGCTCTGTCGGGATCGACCCGAATGCGCACACCGGCGTGTATTTCGTGACGCACGGACCGAAGGGGCACGCCTTCAGCTATCTGCGCGAGGGCTCGGCCGCGAGCCGGCTGCGCCCCGGGGACCTGCCGCACGAGCTGATCCGCACGGCGCGATTCGTGCATGCGTCGGGCATCAGCATGGCGATCTCGGCTTGCGCCTGCGACGCGGTGTTCGCGGCGTTCGAGGCGGCGCGCGCGGCGCGCGCGAAGCTATCGTTCGACCCGAACCTGCGGCTCAAGCTCTGGCCGCTCGCGCGGGCGCGCGCGACGATCGGCGCCGGCGCCGCGATGGCGGACTATTTCTTCCCGAGCGCGGAGGACGCGCGCGCGCTCTGCGGACGCGAGGAACCCGACGCGATGATCGACTGGGCGCACGCACTGGGCGCGAAAGCCGTGTTGCTCAAGCTCGGGTCCGACGGAGTCGTCGCGAGCGACGGCGCTCGCCGCGAGCGCATCGCCGGGTTCAACGTGAAGGCGGTCGACACCACCGGTGCGGGCGACTGCTTCTGCGGGGCGGCGCTCGCCCGGCTTGCGGCGGGCGACGGATTGTTCGAGGCCGCCCGCTACGCGAACGCCGCCGCCGCGCTCGCCACGACCGGCTTCGGCGCGGTCGCGCCCCTGCCCCGTCCCGACGCCGTGCACCGGCTGCTCGCCTCAACCTGAGTATTCGGACGCGATGCGGATGTCGAAGCGGCCGATCGACTGGATCTCGGCGCTGAGCAGGTCGCCCGGCTTCACCGGGCCGACCCCGGCGGGCGTGCCCGTCATGATGACGTCGCCGGGGTGCAGCGTGTACGTGCTCGAGGCGTATTCGATCAGGCGCTCGACGTTGTAGACGAGGTGGCGCGTATTCGAGCTCTGCCGCAGTTCGCCGTTGACCCTGATCGACAGGTCGAGCGCGTCGGGGTCGGGGATCTCGTCCTTGCTGACGATCCAGGGCCCGAGCACGCTGTAGGTGTCGATCGACTTGCGGAAGCACTGCAGCTCCGGGCCGCGCACGGTCATGTCCAGGCCGATCGCGTATCCCCAGACGTGATCGAGCGCGCGCTCCTTGGGGATGCGGTCGCCGCGTCGGCCGATGATCACCGCGAGCTCGACTTCGTGGTCGTTGCGCCGATCGGGAAAGCGCAGCCGGATTTCCTCCCCGGCCCCGATAAGCGAGCTGTTCGCCTTCAGGAACAGGCCCCAGTCGCTGATGTGGCGGATGTTGGTGCGCCCGTGCGCGATGCCCGGGTCCCGCTTGCTTTCCTCGATGTGCTCGTTGTAGTTGA
>Ga0082335_1005622_pt1 | contig 17095 bp, 20 predicted proteins | sample Subgrocontami58m_FD_72375 | JGI IMG/M metagenome (GOLD analysis project Ga0082335, IMG submission 72375) | Subsurface groundwater microbial communities from S. Glens Falls, New York, USA - GMW37 contaminated, 5.8 m (SPADES assembly) (version 2) ... | reverse complement strand
TTGATAAAACTTAAATGATACATACTGCAATTCCTACGCACCGGATTATCCCCAAGGCCTTTTATTCTTGCTCCATCCCTGGACCACTCCCTCGAGCCCAAATGGAACCAATCCCAAAACACAGGAACAGATAAAGACCTGAAAGTACCATCCTGATACGCGAACACTACAGTAATAACGGAATAATAATAATTGTCGCCATATAACTTTAACAGCGGGTCCTCTTTATAACTATTGCTGTAACTGCCGCCTGCGAGAAGATGTACTTCTTCAACTTTCATTCCGGAACGTATAGGCACAAAAAAAATATTGTTACCTGTAAGGTCAAGCCGGCCATAATCCTGCCAGTCAACTGCGCCCCTTACCAAGAAATCTACGCCTTCGTACGTCAAATATTCAGTGATAAACTTATTCGGGCCTGCGCCCGATGCTTTGAAATATGCCCTGTTTTCCTTGGTGAGAAAATAATAACCGCCTTCTTTTTCCCAAGCCGCATCCGCCCATGACGTTGCAACCGGCATTATAACGACCAAAGCTGCGAATAATATTTTTTTCAAATTTTTCATTTTATATGACAGGAAAATCTACGCCGGGATATGAAGACCTGTAGGCCTCTATTATGTTCTTTATGATATTCAGCGACAGATCGCCGTCAAATTTTTTGTATTCAGTAATGATGCCATAAATGGTACTCTTGAAATCTCCAGACATGGTTAAAACTTTACCTTCATCCGATATATCAAGCCCGTTGACCTTACGGAGAATATCTATAGCTAAATTTCCATAAAACGACTGTTCGTTTTCAATGATTCTCGTTAACAGATCATTATAAACTTCTTGGTCTGCCATAATGCGCTATTTTTTGAATTTATTGATCGCGATAGACCCGGCAACAACAAAAAAAACCGACCCGATGCTGATCAACGTACCCATGATAAACAAGAAATATTCTTCTTTAACAAGGCCATACCCCTCCAAGAGCTCTACCCCAGCGTGGATGAATACCGCAAAAAAGATACCCACGACTATAAGTTTAAATATTTTGCCTATAGCGCCGCCGATCTTAAAAGCAGCTGAAATGAGTTGGATCATGGCAACGATAGAAAAAAGCATTGCGATAATATTCGGTAAAATTAACTTAAGCATTTTATTCCTCCTTTTAGATGATTATAACATCTTTCTTCTAAATATGATATAATCCAAAAAGTGGTCGCATTCATTGCTTCATTTATGTTCGTAGTTTTGGCTGAAATGGGTGACAAGACACAGCTTTTGGCAATGGCTTTTGCCGCCCGCTACAGCGCCCAAAAAGTCTTGATAGCCGTATTTCTGGCAACACTCTTAAACCATTCCCTGGCTGTCTACGTAGGGCATTTCCTGACCGTCGTGATCCCAATGGAAGTCATTTCTTTCATTGCCGCGCTGTCTTTTATATTATTTGGCCTATGGACCCTGCGAGGCGATAAACTTGAAGGTGAGGACAAAAAGAAAACAAAATTCGGGCCCATCATCACAGTAGGGATAGCGTTCTTTCTTGCAGAAATGGGAGATAAAACACAGCTCGCGACTATAAGCTTGGCTGTTGAATATCAAAATATGTTAAGCGTGCTATTGGGGACCACTCTTGCCATGGTCATAGCGGATGCTTTCGGTATAATCGCAGGGGTCGTGCTGAAAAAGCATATTCCTGAAAAAACTATTAAATGGATCTCGGCTGGTATATTTATTTTATATGGTTTGGCAAAGTTATATTTCTCTCCTGCCTTCTATCGCGCGGGCTAAAGTCGCCGGGTCTGCATATTCCAGGTTACTTCCAACAGGCAAGCCTATGCCTATCCTCATCACTTTTACGCCTAACGGCCGTATGAGCTTGGTCAGAAAAATAGCCGTGGCTTCACCCTCAGTATCGGAATCTGTGGCAATGACCACTTCAGAAATAACACCGCTTTTTATGCGTTCAATTAAACCGTTAACTTTTAGGTCATGCGGCCCGCGCCCCTCCAATGGAGATATAGCCCCCAATAGAACATGATAAGTACCGTGAAATGTCGCGCTTCTTTCTATATTCTCAACGTCCTTGGGGCTTTCAACTACACAGACTATTTTTTTATCACGCCTATCATCTGAACAAATACCGCAAACCTCTGTTTCGCTGAAATTATTGCATACACTGCAAAAGCGCACCTGTTCTTTGACATTACGAATAGCGTCGCTTAAAGCCCCGGCCTCATCTTTGCCCGCTTCCAGGATATGAAAAACTATCCTTTGCGCGCTGCGGCGGCCTATGCCGGGCAACTTCATCAACTGCTCGATCAGTTTCTCTATGGTCCCTAAGCTATACCCTGCCATATATTCAACTCTTTTTGATAACCTTGCCTTTAAACAGGTCCAACGCCGACTTCAAAAATGGGGTCTCTTCTATCTTTTCCTCTGTGTCATTATTTTTTGAAACAAGCCCCTCTACTATCTCAAGCTTCACGCTTAGCGAGGCATCCATTATAGAACTCAAGATGCGCTCTAAGATCTTTAAGTTATCCTTATGCGCCATTGCCTCTTTAAAAAAAACCGCGCTTTTAGAAAAACCTATTGTCAATAAGCCGTTGTCCAACGCCACGGGTGTTGCTTCTTTTAGATAGGTTGCCAACGACATCTTGGTCTGCGATACATTATCTATCAAAGCTTCCCACTTAAGCTTAATATCTTCAAGCGTGCAAACGCTTACAGTGCCTAAACTCGGCAGGACGCTGGCAACGAATCCCTTCTCTTCTTTTAATATAGAAAAGGCACGCTTATTTTCCTGGATAGGCATTGAGGCCTTGGCCGGCTGTGACGCATCCTGTTTTTTTATGCCAAGCATAGAGAGCTTTACCGCCAGGATCTCAAGCGGAATACGTGTTGAATTCAATTTCTTAGACATATCTTGCGCGGCAAAAATATGATTTATAGACGTCATTATGTCCGACAAGGGCAGGCGTGTAGACAGGCTGGCTACTTTCTGCAGGACATCCGCGGGCAGATCGACCAAGTCCGCGCTCTGTGCCTTGACTATCTTTAGGACCATAAGGTTCCTATAGTATTCCAATAGGCCTTCCAAGAAATTATTCATATCTTTGCCTTTGGCCATACATTCAGCGATCACGTTGAACCCTCCTGCGGCGTCTTGGCCTATCATACAATCCACAAAATTAAAGAACGCGTCCTGGTCAATAATACCGAGTACGGATATCACGTCTTTAAGCTTTATCGCGTTCTGGGAAAAAGATATCAGCTGGTCTAAAATAGACTCTGCATCGCGCATACTGCCTTCTGACGCCTTAGCGATGGCAAAAAATACATCAGGGTCTATTTCTGTCTTCTCGTCAGCGGCTATCTCTTTGAGCTTTTCAATGATCTTTAAATGCGGCAGGCGGATAAAATCAAACCGCTGACAGCGCGAAAGGATAGTTGGAATAACTTTCTGCGGTGAAGTGGTCGCGAAAATGAACTTTACGTATGGCGGTGGCTCTTCAAGAGTCTTCAATAGGGCGTTAAAAGCCTCTGAAGTCAACATGTGGACTTCGTCAATAATATAGACCTTGGTGCGGCCGTTAAGCGGCGCGAATTTCACGTTTTCGCGCAGTGTCCTTATTTCATCGATGCCCCGGTTGGAAGCGCCGTCAATTTCAATTACATCAAGGCTTCTGCCCTCTGCTATCTCCTTGCATGTGACACATACGCCGCAAGGTTTATCCGTGACGCCCTTCTCACAATTAAGGGCCTTGGCTAAGATCCGCGCGCATGACGTCTTGCCCACCCCTTGGGGGCCGGCAAAGATATAGGCATGCGCTATCTTTGAAGAACGGATCGCGCTCTTTAAGATCTTTGTGACGTGCTCCTGGCCGACGACTTCGTCAAAATCTTTCGGGCGCCACTTTCTGGCAAAAACTAAATAAGACATGATCAGACCTTATATTTAGGGGGTTTACCCATATCTTTTAGCAATATGTCTATTTCTTTCTTCAACTCAATGATCCTGATCTCCCTGCCCATCATAAATCTATTGAGCTTCTCCATTTCGGAGGCCTTATCATTAGCTATTCTCTGAGCTGCCCTGACCGCAGAAACATCAGTCCCCATGCCTATAAGATGCGGTTTATTTCTAAAATCAATACGCGCGCCTGTAAACATATAAGGTATTTTTTTGCCGTCTTTGGCTACAAGATCTGCCTCAACAATGACCTTTCCGTTCCTGAAAACCTCCGCGATAGCATCGGAAATAATATCTTTACCGGACTGATCAAAGAGATCTGAAGGCTTTATACCTGCTATCTCTTTCGCTGAAAATCCAGACACCGACTCTAAATTTTTATTCCATCGCACAAATTTATCTTGATCATCAAAAAAATAAAACAATCCAGGCAGGCTATTGATCAGGAAATCAAAAAAATATTTTTCTTCCTGAAGCTCTTGCAATTTACTTCTTAATTCTTCTTCTATCTTTTTTTGAACTGTAACATCCCAGCAAACGCCGATCATCCGCTCCGCCGTGCCCAAAGAAGATCGATAAACCTGACCCCTTGCCATTATATGATGAACACTTCCGTCCGGCCAAACCACCCGGTATGCTGTCTCGTAAGGAACGTCCTTTTCAACGGATTTAGCAAGCGCGGCTTTTACGCCATTGCGGTCCTCCGGAAGTATGATATTAAAAAAATCTTCTTCTTTGCCGGTAAAAACCTTGGGGTCAGTTCCCAAAATCGCGTGGACATTATCATCCCACGTGCGCTTATTTCGCACGATATCCCAATCAAACGTACCCATCTGAGCTGATCTTAAGGCAATGCCAAGGCGCTCCTCGCTTTTTCTTAACGCCTCAGTAATGTGTAACTCATGCGCTCTAGCAAGCCCCAATTTCGCGAGAAACTGAGCGAACTTAGAAAGAAAAGAGAGAGCGGCACGAAACTTTTCCTCAGTCAAAACAGGTATTGAACGGAACGCCTCAATATAGGCTTCTTCATCAAAGCCAAATTTCTTTGCCTGCTGCCTAAAAAATTGTTCTTTTGCTTTGGTAGGCGGTTCTGTAAATAATTGTCCGACAAAAACATTGGCAACATGTTCTCCTTCAATAATGATAGGAGATGCCGCGTCAACAAGCCCGCGCGGACATTCATAAATGACAAACTCTTCCCCATCACTGATCATTTTTCTGATCTTCATATCACTGTCTATACACTCTTTCTCAGTTTGAGGATTTTTTCTGTGAAAATCCGTACAGATCTTCTGCCACCCTGAACCGGTAAGTATTTCACCATCCATTGTAATAATGGCCGAGGGAATACCTGTATAACTATACAGTTCGTCGGTCAAATCCTGCAAAGCCGGAATATCAACAAGTTCTTTGAAAGTATATTTCATTCTATGCGCTCCACATTAAAAAAACGGAGAGGGAGGGATTCGAACCCTCGAACCTTTTGGGTTACGCGCTCTCCAGGCGCGCGCGCTAAACCGGGCTACGCGACCTCTCCAAATACCAACTGCCTAATTATCTTTCGCCCTTTGTTTCCTAAAAAAATCCTGTATAAGCGTTGCGCATTCTTCTTTGAGGACGCCTGCTCTTACCTCAACGCGATGATTTAATTTTTCGTTGTCTAGGATGTTGAAAACAGACCCGCCCGCGCCTGTCTTAGGGTCACGAGCGCCATAAACAACCTTTGAGATCCTGGATAATACAAGAGCGCCAGCGCACATGCTGCAGGGCTCTATCGTTACGTAAAGCGCGCAATCTTTTAACCACTTGTTTTTTAAAAAAGCCGACGCCTCTGTTATCGCGATCATCTCAGCGTGAGCTGTCGGGTCACCTAATAACTCGACCTGATTGTAAGCGCGGGCTATGACCTTGTTTTGCAGGACAATTACCGCGCCTACAGGCACATCCTCGCAAGCGCCTGCCTTTAAGGCCTCCTGCAGCGCTTTCTTCATAAAATAATCATCGGAAATCGTCGGAACCATAAATATTATTGCGCCCAAGAGGGGTCGAACCTCTAACAACCAGCTCCGTAGGCTGATGCTCTATCCAATTGAGCTATGGGCGCGATATTTTGAACGGATCAAAAAAAGAACGCATTCCTGATGTTCATCGCTCCTATAACAGCGAATAAAGGACCGAAAAACACCCTATTGCTGCAGACCCAATCGTTTAAGAGATTGATCCTTCCTTCAAGGACAGTAGCAAATGCGGCGCTACCCCCGAACTCCATACCGAGGAACTCTTCTATTCTTGAAAAAAATGACGGGGACAGCATAAAGACGAGGCTCAAGAAAGTAGCCAGGGATGAAAAAACTATAATGAATGCTTTGACGATCAAGAGAAACATAATATGCCCAAACTCATTATATCAAAAGTATTCTGAAAAGGTAGAGGTAATCATTCACAATCCTACTTTATCTTTTTTACATCCCCAGCGATCTTTTTTCCTTCGGATTTAAGCCGGCGTTGTAATTTCTTGATATCTTCCTCCGGAGGCAACGCTTCAGGCCTAATCCCACTTTTTCCAAGCAAGTCACGGACATCTATATTATTCTTTATATGCTCTCCTGTTATAGCCGGCTCACCACGTAAATATTCTTTTTTGTATTAAAGCTCGTTATTTCTGCGGCAAGGTCTTTAGCTTTAATGGTTATGGTCGGCAAGAAATCAGCCAACGGCCTCTTCTCAGGCACGCCTAATTTCTTTTTCATATCCAACGTTGTGTACCCACCAAAAAGCGCGTGGTCACCCTTGCTACGCAATCGCGCGAAGCCTTCTCCGTCAACGCCACGCTCATAGACAATCCCTGAAAGTTCTGATTCGGTATCAGCGAGCTTTTCGCGCGCGCGCACCCTCTCTACCAATGTAATTCGTTCTTCCAGCAATTCCTGCCTACGAGTTTGAATAGCAAAATAGCTTTGGGCAAAAGCGATTTGCTCCTTGCGAGGATCGCCGTTTTGGGCAATAAGATAGCAGGCGTACCGAGTAAGCATAATATCTTCAATCTGCCGCTCACTGCCAGATCCAAGCTTGACCATTTTGTTGACGTCAACGAAATGGTCAGCTATAGCCTGCCCAGAATTAGAACAAGTTATCTTGGCTTTGTCGACAACGAGCAAAAAATTACGCCAATCCGTATAGTCCAATAACTTCTGTATATCCCGCGCCATCCAATACTCAACACCGTTTTGGGTGTAAGCCGATTCTTCAAATGTCTTATTTAATTGTACGATTATTTCCTTCTTCATAGCCATTCCTTCCTTACCATGTTCCTACTTGCCTCTCTTCTTCGCTAATTCAACAAGCTCGATGATCTTCTTGACAGTGGTCATTTCCTTCAACTTATCTTCCGGAATAATGATCTTGTATTTTTTCTCCATGGCAGCAAGTATCTCAAGCGCCATCATAGAATCAGCACCGACATCCTGAATAAGGTGTGCATCTAGAGGAATTTCACTCGGCTTTTTCTCTAAAACCGTTGAAACTATCTCAAGTATTTCCTGCGTTACATTCTGAGCCATTCACTATTCCTTTGTTTTGCGTGTTGGCCGCACGAATGAAGATATCGCATTAAAGAGACCGGCCAGCGAAAACCTTGAAGCGCGTTTATTTATCTTATCCTGCTCGGCTCTTTCACGACGACGCCTTCTCTGCTCTAATCTCCATCGTCTCCAGCCGTCATAGGCTTCCGGAATGTTTCCCATTTTAGTATCCTTACAATTATATGATCAAGTCAAAGACTTTTTTTCGGAAAAAATGGCGGACCCGACTGCAACCAATTCGAACCGAGTCAGAAATAGCGATAAAGATCATTATCCAGCCTGATCAACGGACACCATTATATCAAAAGTATTCGGAAAAGGTAAAGGAATTATCTGTCTTGGGAATGTCTTTGAGGGCGATCGGCAAGAGCCTAAAAGTAAGCAAACGGACCGTAACAAAAGCGCTTGAATTTCAAAAAGGGCCGAAAAATGACCCAGGAAGGCAAAAATGACCTGGCCCTTCAGCATACGCAGCGCTATATATACCAGCTATCCCAAGGAACGTTATATCTGGATAAAAATCAGGATCCTACACGAAACAAATAAAGCAATACTGATAGATATCGGCAAGAGGCTATGGCTCCCAAAATCGAGTATTTACAAGATAAGACTAAAAGATAACACCTTTGAGATTTATACCAAAACAGGCACGATCAGATAATATTTAGGGCTTGCTGAAGCGTTAAAGGTAAAACCTGCCGAGTTGTTGAAGTTTTAATTCCTAACGATAGCCACAAATCTCGCAAGGTTGCTTCCTTTCTTTTTTTAAATTAGGCTGTTTGTGTTTCAATATTAACAAAGACTCCCTCATGTCGGTGCCGAGAGAAACATCAAGGAATGGCTGAACGAGATGCCGAATAAATAAGGATGCCAAGCTGACCGCCCGCATGTTAAGCTCCATCACGGCCGGTTGCTTGATGTCGATGTCTCGACAATACCCTAAACTAATCTGCCTCCTTCTTTCTTCGGATTGCAAACCTTCAAGCCGAATATTATCGTGGCTGATTAACTCTCGACACTCTAAACAAGGACCACCCGGGTAAACATATGTCACCCGGACATCTAATGACTGCAAGGTGTTATCTTTTGCACCGATCTCTGTTCCTAAATCTATATACGGGATACATGCCTCAACCGCAATCTTATTGAGGATACATCGCGGAGTGTCTTTATCGATACAACCAACTAATATGTCGGCCTCTTTCAAGCGCTCTTGGATAGAGCCGCTATCAACGATATTGCCATCGATAGCCTCGACATTGCTCCCCATCCCTGTCACATAGTTCGCGTATGCGGAAACATGGACTTTCTTGCGCTTTTCTTTCACATCCTGGACAGAAGCATGCAAGAGCCGGTTAAGATTCGTCTCGTCAACATGATCATCGTCAATTAAGAGCATGTTCTTGCACCCTGCACGTTTTAACAGCTCAACCATCAGCGAACCAGTACCTCCTGCCCCCACAATAGCTATCTGCAGCTTGCCAAGGATGGCCAATGCCCCCGTGCCGGTAACTGTCTCTGCACGGTCAAAGATGTGTTCCGGCTTTGCTGGGATTTGAACATGGCCATCGCCAGCAATGACTTCTAAACTTCGTCCAATTACAAATAAATCAGAAATTGGGCATATGATTCCATCATTAATATACGCTCTTGCCATAATTGCTTTTTTGCCAACCACGACCCCTACATGCTCAGAGGAAGGCCAAACATCTCTGAGATTTGCCATGAGTTTCGGCTCTTCTGTGTCGTCATACGAAGAGAATGAGACATTACTTTCAGAAAAGGGATGCGTATGAAAAAATATCAGGCCGTTAGCTTTATCTCTTTTCCCTTGTAACTGAACTCGCCTGATATAATCCGGAGAAAAGCGCAAGAAGCCTTTTGAACAATCTATATCTCCGCGGCGATCGGGCTCAAAAACATCTGTGACAAGAAAAACACCGGCGCCTATCTTCTTTACGACTCCAATGATGCCCCACTCAGAACATCGTTTCTTAGATGAACTAAACGAGCGGTTTAATATTTTCATAACGGTGTTCCAGTTATTTTCGTTGATTCGTATCTTCATACCACTCTCCTAACCGTTTTTTTCGCCCTGCTTAAAGAACTGACGACAATGCTGGACATGCGTAACAAGGGTATCCTTAGGTGACCATGGTTTATTCGGATAGTAATGCCACGACACAATCCACCACTTCCGATCTAAAATAGTAGATATTCCTTGAACTCTTGTCCTAGGGTGCGGCTGATTGCTGGCCAAAAGTATACCGTCCTCAACATAGAAACCATCCAGCCCTCCTGTGTTATAATTACCGGGGATCGCGATAAGAATGTTGACCTCAGTCTTATTCCACGCAGCACTATTAATGAGAAGTCTGCGGACTTCAACGTACTTCTGTCCGTTTACATCATGCTCGCAGGCGTCAAACCCACCTGCGAGCAATTCTGCAAAGTGCTCTGAGAATATCTTATTATCCATTAACATTCCCGTATCTGCCGTCCTTTATCGCCTCAAAACATTCTCCTCTCTTAATGTTCAAGCCTACGTGCAGCGGCAACGGATCTTGGCTATCTGGAAGATAGATGGTATATTCCTTATAATCCATACCAAAAAGATCCAAAATTTCGCTTGGAGTCATTATTTCTTCAGGGGCAACTTTCCAAGTAGCATTAACTTTGATGGAACGAACAAGCTCAAGGCCAAACTTTCTCTTGCAACGGTACTGCAACAGAGCCCTCCCAAGCGTCATTGACAAATCGGTGATGGGACCCACGAGCTCATTGTGCCTACCATAACAAAAAAGCCTGTCGAGAGGTACCATGGGGGGCGGTGGGAGGAGTTTTTCTCCAAACTCCTTCGCAATTTTTGACATAAGCTCCCTCATTATTATGTCCATCTGGACTTTCATAGCTCGGAATTCGCCATTGGGCAACATATGAACCTTAAGATGGACATGCTCTTTTAAAACCAAAACCTCGTCCTCAGACAACTTTAAAACCCATTCCGGCACGGCGACTTCAACATCCTCTGACTGCAAATGTTTAACAAAATCCTCAATGCTTTCTTTCATGACTTTTCTCCTGATTTAATGGTTTGTTTTGTTATTCTACCTAAAACATCTTGCGACGCTACCCGCTAACTGCTTAGTGCCATCCACGTATGTTTTCAATCTGTACCATACTTTTCCTCCTCTCATTATATTATTCTATTTTCATTTTCCTTGCCAACGTTCTCTATGTCTGTTCTTTTACGCATACTGCGTAATAAAGGTACAAAAAAAATCACCTTGACCTTATATCCTGATAACTGTCTATCCCATCATGTTCAAGAAGTTGTTCATCCTCTGGCTGTGCCCAAAGCCCCAAAGACTGGAGTCTAATTTTTACTGACTGCTTTGATACATCAAAACGAGCTGACAAATTATCGATTAGCAAATCGATCCCCCCGCTGCGGCGATTAGTTTTTCTCTCGCGCTTAACACATTCTGTAAAGATAGATTGTGGCATGAGCAAAGCAGCAGCACCACGATTTGCCTGCCACTCAATAAAATCGACTGTTTCATTTCTTGGTTCCACGAAATCTTCCCGGATATGACGACCGAGACATACAATTCGCCCACCACGAGCAAAGAGAGGACCGTGGAACATGGCATGAAACGCTTCATGAGCGCATGTAAATCGAAAACGAGCCCTTGCTGCCGGCAGATGACGCTGACGATAAAGCTTTGCGCTAATTCTAATAAGCCGTGAACCGTCTGGATTAAATCGTGTTTCACCTAAAACACCTACAGAAAGATCTATGGCCTCTGGCTCATACTCAATTTCCTCTTTCCTAAGGCATTCCTCAATGAAACGTTCAATATCAAACGCTGATTGATCAAAATTATGATTTCCTTTATGGAATTTCAAATAATGCTCTTCCATCACCTCGTCGATATCTTTTCCACTACAAACGAAGCGACGTCCATACTGACTCTTAGAATCATCTATCCACTGCATCATGCTCCCTTATCAATATTCTTATTTAACCAATCAAAAAAATTAGGGTCATCTCGATTTTTTTGCAAGAGCCGGCGGAACAATACCCCAACCTCAACATCTTTTACAGCATCCTCAACTTCTGGATCAACCTTGCCAGCTATATTCAGCAATTCATGAGGATCTAATTCAAGAACCTTTGCTAACTGTACGATAATCCGCCCACTTGGCGGTTTTCGATGCCCCTGCTCGATATCATTGAGATAAGAGACCGAGATAGACTTCCCATCATCGTTCTTTACCACCTCGCAGACCTTTCGCAGGCTTAAGTCCAGACGGTGGCGTTGTTTCTTAATTTTCTCTCCGAACTCCGCTCTCATGTACTCGTTAGCATACAGCGTAATACCAGTATTTGTCAAGTAAAATCTTAAACCCCGGGCTGAACAGCTTTATTTTTTAATCACTGATTACTTAATACCAAGAATCAAGAATACACATCAAAATGCTCAGCTCCTGAAGGACGCCCCGGAAGCCCTTATCCTTCTTGAGATGTTTATTATAAACTTCCTCGCCTCGTACGACTAAATACTTCTTCTTTTTTGAATCCCAGGCGAACTTAATCCGCACGCCTTCGGACTTAGCTGTGATAGTTCGGAGTGTTCCTGCCTTCTTCATACCCTTAGCATACTCTTCCTCTGAAACGCCGTCTTTACGAGCATGTTTACCAATAAATTTCTCATGGATCTCACGCACATAATCAATCCATTCCTGTTCCTCGCTCGGCGGCTTATAACCTTCAGGTAAAATATCAGTTATCTTCTTAGCGCTGCTCACGTAGCGAGTGTAAGCTGTAACGTCACCCGTGCCAATCCAGCGATCGATATCGTTCTTCCGGAAGATAACATGACCGTTGGTGAGACGCGAGAATGGCATCTTTTCCTGCCGCACCCAAACATCAATGGTCGTTTGCGGCACACGAAGATACTCTGCCACCTCGACACGGTTTAAATTAACTCTTTTAGTTTTCTTGAATGTTTCGGATTCCTGGAGGGATTTTTCATCTAGGAACTCACCGCAATATCGACACTTAATAGCTTCATCTTGTATTTCTTCGGCACAAAATGAACATTTTTTCATATCACAACTATTTCGTTAATCTAGTAAAAATTGGTGGCTAATTATTAAAGATATAAATTCAACATGTAGCACATTCCAAATTTTCTTCATCGAGAGGAACATTCAAGATGACATGTTTTCGACTAATTTTTTCAAAAATTACGATCATAGAATTGTTAAGAGAACCGACTACCGGACCATGGTTGCCATAAAATGGTGTCTTGATCTTGTATAGAATGCCATCAAATCCCATCCTAGAAACAGAATCTGCTAGGCATTGCGAAAGAAAATAAGATTTGTTACTCCTCATATTAATCGAACGGCGAAGTATATTTTTAAGAGGCTTCCCTAAAAGATAATTCAACTCTTGATTTAGTTGTGTAATTTGAGAATTATTATTAATACGAAATAATTTTATTCCTTTTTTTAAATTTATTAGGTATAAGCATGGCGGTTTAAAATCCTTACTAGTGCTTTTGTAAAATTCAAAAAAAATAACCTTTTGTTTATGTTTTTCTTTTTGATTTGTTTCAAGCAAGGGCCGCCATGCAGAAGGAGCCAAGTATAAAACTCTTTTTTGAGGATGGGCGAAACGACTTGTTCCGCCAATTCTTTTATGAAACAACGTACGACGCTTATCAGAAGGAGCAGCAAATACCCAATCTTTTGGAACAACATTATATAAGATATAATCTTTCAACTTGCCTTCTTTATTCAATTTTTTTAAAGCTAAATAGATTTCTTGGGAAATTTTGGGATTATATTTCATTTTATGAGTGTAGTTTAACAATAAGGGCAGCGTCCTGATTTATATCTTATTTTACACTAGAAAAGTGCTATTAAAAAATAGAACCGTCCCCTATTTTCGCTATTCCTTCCTTACCATGTTCCTACTTGCCTCTCTTCTTCGCTAATTCAACAAGCTCGATGATCTTCTTGACAGTGGTCATTTCCTTCAACTTATCTTCCGGAATAATGATCTTGTATTTTTTCTCCATGGCAGCAAGTATCTCAAGCGCCATCATAGAATCAGCACCGACATCCTGAATAAGGTGTGCATCTAGAGGAATTTCACTCGGCTTTTTCTCTAAAACCGTTGAAACTATCTCAAGTATTTCCTGCGTTACATTCTGAGCCATTCACTATTCCTTTGTTTTGCGTGTTGGCCGCACGAATGAAGATATCGCATTAAAGAGACCGGCCAGCGAAAACCTTGAAGCGCGTTTATTTATCTTATCCTGCTCGGCTCTTTCACGACGACGCCTTCTCTGCTCTAATCTCCATCGTCTCCAGCCGTCATAGGCTTCCGGAATGTTTCCCATTTTAGTATCCTTACAATTATATGATCAAGTCAAAGACTTTTTTTCGGAAAAAATGGCGGACCCATTTGCAACAGAACCCTGGGGGCCAAGTAAACGACCCCAAGAGTTCGAGTTGATTGCAATTTCGGAGAGGTCGGGATTTGAACCCGAGGATCCAGTTTCCCAGATCAACTGCTTAGCAGGCAGCTGCCTTCAGCCACTCGGCCACCTCTCCAAGATTTTGTATATTGTAGATATTTATTCCCTACAAAATCTTTCCCGAAGCTTGCGTAGTAAATTTAGGCGTAATAGCATAAATTTACAAGCGATTAAGCAAGGGGAAAATCTAGCTCACTTTAGCTTTAAGCGAATCCATAAGCGTGTCAAAAGAGCGCTGAAAAGCAAGAATGCCTTCTTTCTGCGCCTCTTCACATATCGTCGTCAGATTAACGCCTAATTCTCCGAGCTGTGATTTGTAAGCCTCTGCTTGTTCTAGGCCGCTATCTAACGTCAATGCTATACGGCCATGGTCTACGAATGCCGACACTGTTTGATGCGGCATAGTATTGACCGTCAATGGGCCTATAAGATTATCCACATATATACAATCGCTGTAAGCCGGGTTTTTTGTGCCGGTTGAGGCCCATAATGGCCTTTGAACTCGCGCATGCCATGCTTTCAACTCCCCGAATATCCTATCGTCAAAAAGCTCTTTAAATCTGCGATAAATAAACTTGGCGTTCGCGATAGCCAGCTTGCCTTTTAAAACAGCGATTTTATCCCGCGCTTCTACTCCTGCTTCACGATTTATAAAAACATCCAGGATATTATCTATCTTGGTATCTATCCTGCTAATAAATACACTTGCCACAGATGAAACACTTTTAAGATCAAGGCCCAGTCTTAATCTGTCTCTTAGGCCATCCATATAAGCTAAAGCTATCGGCTCATATTGCTCCACAGAAAAAAGCAACGTCACGTTGACGCTTATGCCTTCGCTTATAAGCGTGCGTATGGCGAGAGAAGCCTGAAGCGTGCCCGGCACCTTTATCATGATGTTCTTACGGCCGACTTTCTTATGAATATACCGCGCGTACTCTACGGTCTTTACCGGGTCATGCGAATAAGCAGGCAGGACTTCAATGCTGACATAACCATCAAGGCCTTCTGTCCGGTCATAGACGCCTAAAAGCATATCAGCTGCGCTTCTTACGTCATCTGCCGTCAGTTCATCGTAAATGGCCTCAATGGACTTTCCTTCATTTTTGAGGCGCTTTATCTTTTCATCATAGACCGCCGAGCCATTGATAGCTTTCTCAAAGATCGTAGGGTTTGAAGTCACCCCAACTATACCCATATCAAAAAGAGAGTTCAGTTCTCCGCTGTCAATAAGACGCCTGTCAATATTGTCATACCAGGGGCTTTGTCCTAGCTGGCGTAATTTCTGAAGCTTATTTATCGGAGTGTCTGACATTAATATCCTTTGAAAGGTCAGCCTATTGTACTACTTAAAGGTGAGATTTTGAAGTTTTTTTACAAAAATTCCCTAAAAAGAGGCTGTATGCGGGAAGGGTCGCGCGTGTCCTGCTGGATCAAGGCTTTTTCTTTCATAAAACCGCAGGCGTCTTCATAAGTAGGCCTGCCATCCTGATAGATGATACCAATGGGGATCTTATCTCCCCACTCCATTGCTTTATCAAAAGCCCTATTTTTATCGTGCGCTTCGTAGTCTGCAGGCAGTTTATAAACACGCTGTTTATACCATACAAAATTATTCTTCTTATTGAAAGTAACACAGGGTTGAAGTACGTCTACCAATGAAAACCCCTTATGCTTTACGCCTTCCTGTATCATAGATGAAAGATGTTCCTTGTCCCCTGAAAAACTCCTTGCTACAAACCCCGCGCCCATAGCAATAGCCATGCCCAACGGATGGACAGGCTCACTAATAACGCCGTGTGTCTGGACCTTAGTTACAAAACCCAGATCGCTCGTAGGCGACGCCTGGCCTTTTGTCAATCCATATACCTGGTTATTATGGACAACGACTGTTATGTCTATGTTGCGCCGTATCGCGTGTATAAAATGGTTGCCGCCCTCCCCATAGATATCGCCGTCTCCGGATGTCACAATGACAGCAAGCTCTTTATTGGCTATCTTAATACCCGTTGCCACAGGAAGAGCCCTTCCGTGAAGGCCGTTAAAAAAGTTACAGTTGATGTATTGCGGTAATTTTGCAGCTTGGCCAATGCCGGAAACAAAAACGCATTTATGCATATCAAGGTCCAGCTTGACCAACGCGTCTTTCACAGCATCCAAAATTCCGAAATCTCCGCATCCCGGGCACCACGCAGTATCAAATTTTCCTAAAGAATCCAAATCAGGCATTTTTTTTCAACTTCCCATAAGCCGTAACGATCTCCCCTGCCTCAAACGGCAGGCCGTTAAACTTATTTATCCTGTTCTTGATGATCTTACCCGTTGTTTCAGCGATAAGTTGGGCAAATTGCCCAGTGAAATTATTTTCAACAACAACCGCGAATTTAGCTTTTTCCAAAAAAGCGAAGTGTTTTTCATTTAACGGCCATACATCGCTGAAATGTAATAAAGCTACTTTTTCACGCGGCTGCGAGCTTTGCGAATTCATTAAGTCTACTGCCTCTTTTGAAGCGCCATACGTTGACCCCCACCCTATTAATACATTCCTGGCATCCCGTGGCCCATACCATTTTGGCGGATGAACTTCTTTCAAAAGCCCTATATTCTTCCTATTCCTTTTTTTGACCATCTCAGGCCGCATGATATCAAGATCTTCAGTTATACGCCCTGTCTCGTCGTGTTCATCTGAATCAGCGGTAACAAAACAATATGGATTGCCAGGCAGGGCCCTGGGAGAAACTCCTGACTTTGTGATCTGGTAACTTTTATATTCCTTTAGGCCTTTTAATTCCTCATCAGAAAGTAAATTCCTTTCTACGTTTACGGCCTTAAGGTCAATACCATCAATGGCCATGTAAGAATCGGCTAAGAACTGGTCGGATAAAATGATAACTGGGACACGATAAATATCGGCGATATTAAAGGCGCGCGCCGTAGCAAAAAAAGCTTCTTCAATGGTCGCGGGCGCTAATACCATTCTGGGGAATTCACCG
>Ga0082335_1005621_pt1 | contig 17096 bp, 14 predicted proteins | sample Subgrocontami58m_FD_72375 | JGI IMG/M metagenome (GOLD analysis project Ga0082335, IMG submission 72375) | Subsurface groundwater microbial communities from S. Glens Falls, New York, USA - GMW37 contaminated, 5.8 m (SPADES assembly) (version 2) ... | reverse complement strand
GGCGACAGTGAGTAGCCGCGGGCGCGGCCCGCGGGAGTTCGATGCGCGAACCGGGAGGCAGCCCGCGGAGCGGGCGGCAGCGAATAGCCGCGGGCGCAAGAGCCTGTCCGAAAAGTCGGATCCGCGACCGATGACAAGCGACTTGCGGCGGATTGCCTGACGCAAGTCCTTTGTCATCGGTTGCCGCGCGACTTTTCGGACAGGCTCGCAAGCCCGCGGAATCTCGATGCACGACTCGGAAGGCAGCCCGCGTAGCGGGCGACAGGGCGCATGGGGCGCGCCATCGCAAGTGCGGCCAAGCACCCCCGCCCGGACTACCGTGACGCCGGCGGCTCCGCGCACGCGCAGGGAATCCGATGACAGCGGGGGCAGCCGCCGGCGTACTTCGAGGCCGCCTCCTCGATGCGGATCCCCGTCAGCGTCGCGAGCGTCGTGAGCCACGCCAGCACGTCCGCGAACTCCGCCTTCCGCTCCGCATCCGTCCCGTGGCGGATCGCCTCCGCGAGCTCGCCGACCTCCTCCACGAACCAGAGGAACGTGCGGTCAGCGCCCCGCGCCGAGTCCTTCGCGTGGTACGTCGCGTCGATCAGGTCCTGGAACTCCGAGAGCGTCATTTCGACCTCCTGCGCATCGACGAGAGCAGTTCCTTGATCTCGGGGGCTTGCAACAGCACGGCCAATCCCACGTAGGTCCCCGCCCCTAAGCAGAGTGGCACGAGGACGCGAACGAGTCTTGTGAGAAGCACCGACCCAAGGATCTGGAATGGGATGAGGGCGGCCACTTCCCAGGTCAGCGTTGCCATGATTGCGGAGGCGAAGATCGGCCGCAGGATCGCCCAGGTCGAGGTTCCCTCGCGGCGTCCGATCTTCACGGCGAGCGCCTTGCGGAGGATCACCTGATTCACCACCGAGGCGATCGCCGTGGCGAGCGCGAGACCCGCCTCCCGCAGCCACCAGACGAGCGTCAGGTTCAGGGCGACGTTCACGACCACGGACGCGATCCCCGCGCGGACGGGCGTCCGCGTGTCCCTGAGCGCGTAGAAAGCACGGTTGAGCACCTGGACCGCGCAGTACGACCAGACACCGATCGCGTAGCAGGCGACGACGAGGACCGTCCGCTCGAAGGCGTCGGGCGACTTGGAGAACGACTTCCAGTTGAACAGCAGGTCGACAATTGGCCCCGCGAGCACCGCGAGCCCAGCCGTTGCGGGGATCGAGACGAAGTTCGAGACCCGCATCGCCTGATCGACGGATCGTCGCAGTCCGTCCGTCTCGCCGCGTGCGACATGGTCGGCGAAGAACGGGAATACCGCCTGGGCGAGGGCGATCCCAATGAGAGCGAGCGGGAACTGCATCAGGCGGTTTCCGTAGTTGAGGACGCTCACGGCCCCGTCTCCGGGGACGCAACTCTTGGCGATAATGGTGTCGAGGAGGAGGTTCACCTGTATGATCGCCAGCCCGAATACGGTCGGCCCCATCAGGCGGAGGACCTCGCGGACCCCAGGCCCCTTCCAGTCGAGCGTGGGTCGCAGGACTACCCCGTACCCGCGCAGCGGTGGGATCTGCATCGCCAGTTCGATCACGCCGCCGACGAGGATGGCGACGGCGATGCCGTAGACCTGCGTCTGCGGCACCGACCCGAAGTGCGGCGCGGCCAGGAACCCGGCGATCCAGCAGACGTTCAGCGCCACCGAGGCGAGCGAGGGCATCAGGAAGTGCTTGTGGCAGTTCAGGATTGCGGTCAGCACGGCGACGACGCAGACGAGCGGCAGGTAGGGGAGCATCACCATCAGGAGGTGAGCCGGGAGCGAGAGCTTCTCGGGGTGGTCCAGGGGGGCCTTGAGGAGGTGAGGGAGTACCGCAGCGACGCCCATGAGCAGGACGGCCACGCCCGACAGGAACACGCCGAGGAGCGTCGTCACGGCGCTCGCGAAGTGGTTCGACTCCTCGCGCGTCCGGTTCGCGAGGTGATCCGCGTAGACGGGGATCACGGCCGCGGAGAGGGCCCCCTCGCCGAAGAGCTTGCGGAACAGGTTCGGGACCTGGAACGCCATGACGAAGGCGTCCATGACCCAGCCCGCGCCGAACACGCTTGCGGAGAGGATCTCTCGCGCGAGACCCAGCACGCGGGAGAGGAAGATGCACGCGCTGATGAGCTGCGCCGATGCGAGATAGGACCTCCTCGCGGGTGCGACTTCGGGCGTGGTCTCACTCAAGACCGGCCATCCCTCCTTCGTGTGTCTTCGTGTGTCTTCGTGGATCGATGAAACTCGTCTTCTTCGGCACCCCCGCCTTCGCCGTCCCGAGCCTGCGCGCGCTCCGCGCCGCGGGCCACGAGATCCCCTTCGTCGTCACGCAGCCCGACCGCCCCGCGAGCCGCGGGCGCAAGGAGCTGGCCGCTCCCCCCGTGAAGCTCGCGGCGGACGGCCTGCCGCTCCTCCAGCCCGAGGACGTCAACGCGGACGATGTCCTCGGCCGCCTCCGGCTCGCCACCCCCGACGTCCTGGTCGTCGTCGCCTTCGGGCAGAAGATGGGCCCCTCGCTCCTCTCGCTCGCCCCGCGCGGCGCCGTGAACGGCCACGCCTCGCTCCTCCCCTCGTTCCGCGGCGCCTCGCCGATCGCAAGCGCCATCCTCAAGGGGAAGTCGGAGTCCGGCGTCACGATCATGCGCATCGCGGAGAAGATGGACACGGGGGCGACGCTCCTCCAGGGCCGCGTCCCGATCGGCCCCGAGGACACCACCGACACGCTCGAGGCGCGCCTTGCGGACGTCTCGGCCCTGCTCCTCGTCGAGCTCCTCTCCGCCTGGCAGTCGGGCCGCGACGTCCCCGAGGTCGCCCAGGACGACTCGAAGGCGACGTACGCGCGCAAGCTGCGCAAGGAGGACGGCCTCATCGACTGGACGCGCCTCGCTCGTCGCCTCGACTGCCACGTCCGCGGGATGTTCCCCTGGCCGGTCGCCTTCACGTTCCTCCACGCCGAGGGGAAGCCGCCGCTCCGCCTGGCGGTGCTCAAGGCGCGCCCGTCGACCGACGCCGCCTCCGCGCCGCCGGGGACCATCCTCGGCCTCTCCGAACACGGCCTGCGCGTAGCGACGGGGGAGGGGATCCTCGACCTCGTCGAGCTGCAGCCCGAGAACCGACGCGCCATGGACGCCCGATCCTTCCAAAATGGATTCCGCGTCAAGCCAGGGGACCGCTTCGGCCCCCAGTAGCTACCGCCTCCGCTCGATCCACGCCTTCCATTCCGCACGCAACGCCGCGCGGCCCTTCGCGTCGTCCACGGAGGCCTCCGGCGCATCCGTCCTCCCCGTGAGCCTGGCGAGCGACTGGTGGGACGCGAGCGCCACCTCCGGCCGCGAGTCGCCGATCGCCTCGAGCAGCGCCGCGACGCCCCGCGGGTCGCCCAACTCGCCGAGCAGCCTCGCCGCCTCTCGTCGCGTCGGGCTCGAGAACGGGTTCGCGAGCGCGTCGAGCAGCATCCCGCAGGCGCGCGGGTCCTTCCACACGACGAGGTCAGCGAGGAGCCGCTCCTTCTCGTGCCACGCCCCCGAAGGCGGCAGCCATGCGTACATCGCCGCGACCGCGTCCGTCGCCCCTTCGGGTCGCCGCGCCTCGACGACGTCGAGCGCCGCTGCGCGCACCATCTCCGCGGGGTCCTGCAGGCTCGGGAGGGCCGCCTGCGCCGCCGCGGGTTCCTTTCTCGCGCCGAGCGCCGCGAGACACGCGACGCGCACGTCGGCGTTCGGGGAGTGCGCGAGGACGGAACAGATCGGCGCGATCGACCGTTTCGACCCGATCCCCTCTCGCTCGGCGAGATCGCCTGGAGGGGGGGCCTCCGGGTGGCGACACCCGGCGAGGAGGATCGCGAGGAGGCAAGCGGCGCCGCGCGTCACGGCTTCACGTAGAAGAGCGCCACGCCGAGGATGACGTATACGGCCAGGAGCTGGAACCCCTCCATCCAGTTCGACTCGCCGTCGAGGGCGAGGAGCCCGATCGTCGTCACGGAGATCCAGATGCTCGCCACCTCGAGGAAGGTGAACCGCAGGTCCATCGGCGTCCCGAAGGCGTAGCTCACGAGCACGAGGAGGGGCCCGACGAAGAGCGCCATCTGCTTGCTCGACTCGATCGCGATCCCGAGCGACAGGTTCAGGTTGTCCTTGAGCGCGAAGGCGACCGCGCTCGAGTGCTCCGCCGCGTTTCCGACGATCGCGATGACCACCACGCCGACGAACGTCTTCGTCCAGCCCAGGTGCTCCGTCGTCGCCTCCACGCTCCCGACGAGGAACTCGGCCAGGAAGGAGATCAGCACGGCGGAAATGACCAGCCGGACGACGGCCCCCGTGAGCGGCGGCTTCTGGCCGGGCGTCTCCTCCTCCTCCTCCAGGTAGAGATGCTTGTGCGTGCGAAGCGTGAAGTTCAGGCTGCCGAAGTAGGTGACGATGAGCACGATCGAGATCCCCGTGCTCATGTGCTGGATGATCGCCGCCTCGTTCTCCCGCACCTGCTCGTGGATCTCGACCGAGAAGTGGTACATCGCGGGCATCACGAGCCCCGCGACGGAGAGGAACAGGAGCGCGATCCCCTGCTCGGCGGCCGTGCGCGAGAACCGCTGCTTCTCCCGCCCCAGGCCCCCGAGGAAGGCGGAGAGGCCGAACACGAGGAGGATGTTGCCGATGATCGACCCCGTGATCGACGCCTTCACGACGTCGATCAGCCCCGCCTTGAGGGCGAGGATGGCGATGATCAGCTCGGCTGCGTTTCCGAGGGTGGCGTTCAGGAGGCCGCCGACGGTCGGGCCGGCGCGCACGGAGACCGCCTCGGTCGCATGCCCCATCATTCCCGCGAGGGGGATGATGCCGAGCGCGGAGACGACGAAGATGGCGGTCGGGCCGGCGTGCGTGAAATGGAGGACGAACGCGGCCGGGACGAGCAGGTAGAGGAGCTTGAGGATGCCGAACCTGCGTGGGGGAGAATCCATCCCGCGACGTTTCCTGACGACCGGCAGGCCGTGGTCCCGCGTGCGGTGCGGATTCTAGCTCGCCGTCCGGGCGATTGCAAATTACGGGACGCAGGCTCCGCAGTCGTTGCAGTGCGGCACGCGGCCGCGGAGACCCATCGACTCGCGCATCTTCAGCAGACGCCCGACCTCGTCGGGCGGGAGGACGCGCACGTTGCCGATCTGGCGGGCCGCGAGGGTCACCTGCGCGACCCACTCGAGGCGCTCCATCCGATAGAACGCATCCAGGACCGTCGGGCCGAGCGTGAGGGCGCCGTGGAGGTCGAGGAGGATCGCGTCGGCCTCGCGCGCGATCGGGCGGATCGCCTCGCCCATGTCGGCGGTCGACGGGGTCGCGTAAGGCGCGGTGAGGATCGCTCCGAAGCTGACGACGACCTCGGGCATGATGCACGCGGCGAGCGAGACGCCGGCGACGGTGAACGCGGTCGCGGTCGGCGGGTGCGCGTGGACGACGGCCATCACGTCGGGGCGCTCGCGGTAGGCCGCGAGGTGCATCCGGATTTCGCTCGACGGTTGCGAGGTCCCCTCGAGGACGTTCCCCTCCAGGTCGACGACGATCAACTCCTCGGGGAGGAGGAGCCCCTTGCAGGTCCCGGCTGGGGTGACGAGGAGGGCGTCGGAGGCGACGCGCGCGCTGATGTTGCCGTCGGTCGCGACGACGAGCCCGCGCTGGTAGAGGCGCGTGCCGATGGAGCAGATCTCCTGCCGCAGGCGCGCCTCGTCCATCGTCCGCTCCGACCGGGGGCGGAAAGGATAGGGGCGGTGCGTGCGCATGTCAACGTCTCGCGCGACGGTTGCGCGCGCGCCGCCCGCGTGCGAGAATGGCGATGCGCCATGGAACACCTCCACGTCCTGGTCAACGGTCAGCGGGTCCACTTCATCGCCGGCGGTCAGGGGGATCCCGTCATCCTCCTCCACGGCCTTGGGGCGTGGGGCGACCTCTGGGCCTCGACGATGTCGGAGCTGGAGGGGAACTTCCTCCTCGTCGCGCCCGACATCCTCGGGTTCGGCCGCTCCGAGGCGCCGCGGATGCGCTACACGCGCGACGTCCTTGTGCGCTGGCTCGGCGCCTTCATGGACGTGATCGGGTGCCGCGACGCCATCCTCTGCGGCAACTCGATGGGAGGCGCGGTCGCGATGGATTTCGCGTGGCGCTTCCCCGAGAGGGTGAAGAAGCTGATCCTCGTCGACCCGGCAGGGACGGGGCCCGAGATCGGGTTCATGCCGAGGCTGTCGAGCCTGCCGTTCGTCGGCGAGTTCCTCGCGCAGCCGTGGAAGTGGAACGTCCGTCGCGCGTGGCGCCACCTCATGGGCGACCCGGGCTGGGTGACCGAGGAGTTCGTCGACTACGTCGCCTCGTACCGGCGGCAGAACGTCGTCAACCAGCCGAACCTGTCGGTCCTCCGCGAGCACGTCACCTTCTCGGGCCTCAAGCACTCGGTCGAGCCCCTCCTCGAGGGGATCAAGATGCCGACGCTCGTCCTCTGGGGGGACAAGGACCGCCTCTTCCCCGTCGAGCAGGGTCAGCGCGCGGCGAAGCGGATCCCGAACTGCCAGTTCCACGTCTTCGAGGGGTGCGGCCACGTCCCGCACATGGAGAGGCCGCGCGAGTTCGCCGAGGCGGTCCTCGGGTTCCTGGGGAGGCCCGAGCTGACGCGCGTCGAGCGGAGGGGGCATTCGGAGACGGCGCTCTACTCGGAGGCCGCGCCGACGCCGAGGCCTGGCGCCGAGGCCCCGCCGCCTGCCCCGGCGATCGCGCCCCCGCAGGCCGGCGAGACGCCCCTGGGGACGTAGCGTCGGGGAGGGGCGAGGGGCGAGGGGCGAGGGGCGAGGGGCGAGGAGCGAGGGGCGAGGGGCGAGGGGCGAGGGGCGAGGGGCGAGGGGCGAGGGGCGAGGGGCGAGGGGCGAGGAGCGAGGAGCGAGGAGCGAGGGGCGAGGAGCGAGGAGCGAGGAGCGAGGAGCGAGGAGCGAGGAGCGAGGAGCGAGGAGCGAGGAGCGAGGAGCGAGGAGCGAGGAGCGAGGAGCGAGGAGCGAGGGGCGAGGAGCGAGGAGCGAGGAGCGAGGGGCGATTGTTGTCCCGGAGGCACTCTCCCCTCTCCCCTCTCCCCTCTCCCCTCTACTTCTCCTCCCCGAACACCTCCGCGGTGAACCAGCTCAGCTCCGCCTTCGGGTCCTTCCACGCGTCGCCCGGGAGGCCCGCCTTCTTGCAGGTGTGATGGAGGAGCTCCTCGCGGTTCCAGCCCCACTCCGGCGCAACCTGCGGCAGGAGGAGTCCCGATCGCCGCCCGAGCTTCACGTACAGGCCATGCACGCCGACCTCGATGCGCGCGGGGTCGGTGACACGCTCGATCGGCGAGAGGACGGAGACCTCGATCCGGATCCGCGGCAGCTCCTCCGCGGTGACGGGCCCGAACCGCGGGTCGTCGGTCGCCGCGAGGATCGCGACGTCGCGGACGGCCTCCCAGAGCGGCAGGCGATCCTGCGTGTAGCCGATGCAGCCGCGCAGGTCGTCACCGGCGTGGAGCGTGACGAAGGCGCCGCGATTCTCGAGGAGGTCGGGAGAGGCTGGGACGAGGTCGAGCTTCTCGCCGGTGCCCAGGAAGGTGTCGATCGATTTCCGGGCGATGGAGAGAACCTCGGCGCGGGCGTCGGGAGGGAGCATGGCGGGGATTCTAGACCCGCCCAGCGGGAGGGGGAACGGAATTCGCAAGACTCAATGTGCAATGCGCATTCGGGTCTTGGGACTTGCCTGCGCATTGCACATTGAGTCTTGAAACTTGGATCAAGGGGGCCCCGGTCGCCCGGGGCCCCCTGCGAGTGCGACTACTTGTGGTCGGTGCCGTGGTCGATGGGGTTGTGGTCCATCGCGCCGTGGTCGCCGGTGTTCATCTCGGGCGCGCCCTCGGGCGTCGTGTTGCTGACGCACACCTGGATCTCGACCCGCCGGTTCATCGCCTTGTGCTCCTTGCTGTCGTTGGCGACGCGCGGGTGATGTTCCCCGTAGCTGGTCAGGAACATCTGGCTTCCGGGGATCCCCTGCTTCTCGAGATAGAGGAGCACGGTCAGCGCGCGCGCGGCCGCGAGCTCGAAGTTCGAAGCCGTGGTCCACTTGTACTTCGTCTTCAGGATCGGGTCGTTGTCCGTGTGGCCATCGATGCGCACCATGATGTTCGGCGTGGTCCGCAGGCCCTTCGCGAGGTCATCGAGCGCCGCCATGGCCCTGGGGCGCAGCGTCGCCAGACCCGCATCGAAGCTCGCATCGCCTTTCATCACGAACTTCCCGTTCTCGCCCATCTCGAAGATGTCGGAGTTCTGGGAGGCGATGTTCGACACCCTCTTGTTCAGCTCATCGATCTGCCCCATGAGCTGCGAGTTGAGCTGGCGAAGGGAGTCCGCCTCGCCGGCGTTGGCCTTGCCCTTTGCCTGCTCGTAGGCGACCTGCTTCTCCATCTCCGCGTTGTGCCGCTCGTGGGCGGCGATCGTGCCCTTCAGCCCCTCGATCTGCGTCTCGTATTGGATCTGCATGTCCTTGTGCTCGCGCTCACTGATGCATCCGATCGGCAGCGCCAGCGCGAGTGCGGCGGCGACGCCCTTCACGGCGAGGTTCCAACGGCTCATCACAATCCTCCAGCGAAAAATCCCACCCCGTGCGCGGCCCGGAGCCCCATGGCCGGACCTGACGCGCCGTACTTTACGAAACGTGTTTTACGGATGCCAGCAAAATCGAGGGGGGAGGGGCGAAGGGGGAGGGTCGAGGTAGGGGTTAAGCGCATTGCCGTCAAGTTAGGCGGGTCGGCTTCTGCGGGGGCAGGCCCCGAAGGGGCCGTAAGAATGTAGCCAGGGCCGAAGGCCCTGGAACGGCCGGGCAGAGCCCGGAACGGAGCCCCGAAGGGGCGACAGAACGCGCCTTCTATCGCCCCTTCGGGGCTCCATTTCCTTGCTGGATGCCTTCCCAGGGCCTTCGGCCTTGGCTACATTCTCGTCGCCCCTTCGGGGCTTATCTTGACGGCAATGGGGGTTAAGCGCCAACGGCGGCCCGGGGTCACCGGGCCGCCGTCGGGCGAATCTTCGCGAGAACTACTTGCCGGCGTCCGCGATCACCGGCTTGTTCTTCCCAGGGTACGCATCCCGAATCTTCTGCGTGAAGTCCGACGCCTTCGACGGGTCGTTGCTCGACATCACGCGGACCATGTCGACCATCACGTACCCGGTCAGCATCAGGAAGATCGCCGCGATCGCCACCAGGGCCGTCATCGCCGGGCTTGGCTTCGCAGGGGCCTCGCCCCCGCCCGCCGCCGCGCGCGGACGCAGGCGAGGCGCCGCCGCGGCCGCCTCCTCCTCCGTCGCCGCGGACTCGCCGCCGCCCTCCGCCGCGCCCGGCTCGTCCTCCACCTGCAGCGCCTCGGTCTGGCCGGCCGTGTCGGAGCTCTCGTCGACGAACGTCTCGCCCGACTCGCCGCCGCCCGCCTGGTCGCTGCTGTCCTGCTGGACTTTCAGCGCGTCCGAGTCCTCGAACACCATCTCCTGCGTGATCCCCGTCGTCTCGCCGGTGTCCGACGACTCCCCCGCCGCGGGCGCCTCGCCCCCGCCGCCGAAGTCGAGCTCGGGGACCGCCGTCTCCTGCGGCACCGCGGGCATCTCCCCGCTGTCGAGGTCGAGGATCGTCCCGCCGTCGTCGGCCGCGCCCTCGCCGCCGTCGAAGACGACCGTCGGCTCGGAGGGCCTCCCGCCCCCCTTGATGCTCTTCACGTCGTCCGTGCGGAATTTCATCTTGTTCTCGTCCCGGAAGGCGCGCAGCTCGCCCTCCGACACCATCCGCTTGAGGTCCTCCTCGGAGATGTTCAGCTCGCCCAGGACCTCTTCGAAGGAGAGATATTCGCTCATGAAATCGCCTCCAGAGACAGGCAGGGCGCACCCCCACCAATCCGTTCGATTGTACATCGGCCGGATCGGGGCGAAAGTGGGAATCGATTCCGCCGGAATGAAAAACGGCGGCCCGGGGTCGCCGGACCGCCGTTCGAAGGCTTCTCGAGGGGCGCCTACTTGGTGCCGCCGCCCCCCTTCGTCGCGACGTTTTCCTTCCCCGCGACCATCTCGCGGATGCTCTGCGTCATGCCCGCGGGCTTCACCAGCCCCGGCGGTTGCAGGACGCGGATCAGGTCCACGAAGAAATAGCCGACCACGCCGAGAATCGCGGCCGCCACGAAGAGGAGCCCCGTCATCACCGGGCTCCCCGGAGGGCCTGTCGGGGCCGCAGCGGCCGCCGGGCGCGGGACCGCCTTCTTCCTCTTCTTCCCCTCCGCGGCGCCTTCCTCGGCCACTGTCTCGCCCGCCTCCTCCGCCCCGCCGCCCTCGGCCTGGAGCTGGAGAGGCTCGGTCACGCCGCCGGTGTCGGAGCCCTCGTCCACGAACGTCTCGCCGGACTCGCCGCCGAGCCCACCGGCGTCGTCCTTGTGGACCTTGAGGTCGGAGTCCTCGAAGACCATCTCCTCGGTGATCCCCGTGGTGTCCCCGGTCTCGCTGTTGGGGTCGGAGACCGCCGCGCTGTCCACCCCGGTGTCGCCGAAGTCGATCGACGGCACCGCGGTGTCCTCGGGCGGAGGCGCCGTGTCGCTGGAGTCCAGGTCGAAGATGGTGCCTCCGTCGTCACCGCCGCCCCCTTCGCCGGGGAGGACGATCGTCGGCTCCGTCCCCTTGCCCTTCCGCAGGCCCTCCACGTCGTCCTTCCGGAACTTCATCTTGTTCTCGTCCCGGAAGGCGCGCAGCTCGCCCTCGGATACCATGCGCTTGAGCTCGTCCTCGTCGAGGTGCAGCTCGTTCTGAACGTCTTCGAAGGAGAAGTAGTCCACCATCGCTCCGACCTCCGTTCCCGCGCTTCCGCGCGATGCTCCGATCCGTGCCGTCTACTTCATGCCCCCGCCCTCGCCGCCCTTGTCGTCCTTGCCGGCCTTCTCGGCTTCCTTCTTCATCTCGGATACCTTCGGCCCCTCGTGGCGGTTGTTCTCGAAGTCCTGCACCTGCAGGTCCCAGGTGATGTTGCGGCCGTAGTAGAGGCCCAGGTGCTTCATGTGGTCGGTCCCGTAGACCAGGAGTCGCTTCGACTCGCTGTCCATGACGTACAGGATGTCGTAGTTCCCCTCGACGGCCCCCGTCACCAGCGCGATCCGCCCCGAGGCGTCCCCGCCCGCGGCGAGCGCCACCTCCGGCGTGCGCAGCGCCACGAAGGCGCCGAGCGCGACCACCAGCCCGAACAGGATTCCCATTGCGAACGTCTGACGATTGGACATGTGTTCCTCCGAACAGATCCTCCTTGCCCCGGGTATCCCTTGATCACCGTCATTTATATATCGGCAACCGGAGCCGCTTCAAGCACCATTTCGACGCGCGACGCGCGTAACGAAGCCGTGCGCCCGTCGGGTAGTCTCGGGAAGCCTCACGCCGCGGCAGAGGCGGAGGACCCAGGCGCAGGAGGAGGCCAGCCCGATGCGGTGGCCGGGGGAGACGTAGACCGGCGCGACGTCGTCCCGCGTGCGGAGGGCGGCGCCGACCACTTCCCCGTGGTGGACGAGCGGTGCGCGGCTCCCGCGGGCGCGGCCCAGCGCGCCGTGCTCGCCGACGAGGAGCGACTTCGCGCACCCGATCGTCGGCACGTCGAGGAGGAGTCCCAGATGGCAGGCGAGCCCGAACCGCCGCGGGTGCGCCGTCCCCTGGCCGTCGAGGACGACGAGGTCGGGCTCGGCGCGTAGGCGCGCGAACGCCGCGAGGAGCGGAGGCGCCTCGCGGAAGCTGAGGAGCCCGGGGACGTAGGGGAACCTCGCCCGGCGCCGGACGCAGGCCTCCTCGAGCACCTCCAGCGACGGCCAGTCGAGGGCCACGACGCCCGCGACGACGAAGCCGTCCTCTTCGAAGGAGACGTCCGCCCCCGCGACGACGCGCACGCGCCGCGGGGCGCCGTGGAGGACCACCTCGTCGCGCAGGCGCTCCTGGATCGCCGCCGCGCGGGAAGGGGAGAGGGTCCAGGGATGGAGGGTGTGGACGAGCATGTGGCATTGGATCCTGTGCGTGGTTCAGATCGGGGTCACAGATTCTCCCCGTTCGTAATCGTAGTCGTAGTCCTGATCGTTCAGGCCAAAACGATTACGACTACGACTACGATTACGACTACGAACGCCGTGGATCGGTGTTGCCGAGAAGCGCTATCGGTTGAGCCACGCCGGATCCTGGACCAGAACCCAGAATCGTCCCGCAATGACAAATCCCAAGTCCCCAGTGACAAATGGAGGCTGGCACATCGGGCCGGCCGGCACCCCAAAGATAGGCCGGCTCGCCGCTCCCGCCTCCATTTGTCACTTGGGACTGGGGATTTGTCACCTGTCATTGCGGGGGCCATTTTGACTTGGCCCCACGACGCACTATAATGACCCTCCCGATGGAGGCAAGGAACGGCGGATGCCCCGATACACCATCCACGACGAGAAGGGGGAGAGGACCCTCGACCTCGACGCCGACCCCGTGACGATCGGGCGGTCGCAGAAGTGCCACGTCGTCGTCCACGACCAGAAGGCGAGCCGCGAGCACTGCGAGGTCCGCAAGAGGGACGGCGGGTTCCTCCTCGTCGATCTCAAGAGCCGCAATGGGACCTCGGTGAACGGGGCGAGCGTGTCGGAGTGGGCGCTCGTCGCGGGGGACCGGATCGAGATCGGAATCGCCTACATCCGGTTCGACCCCGTCGTCGCGCCCGCGCCCGAGGGGCCGGCCGCACCCGCGCCGCCGCCTCTTCCTCCGCCAAAGCCCACCTCGCCGCCGAAGGACCGGGCCTACCTCCTCTTCACGGAGGGCGAGAAGAAAGGGGAGTGGTTCGTCCTCGACGTCCTCTCCGCGACCATCGGCCGCGGGAAGTCGAACGCGGTCTCCTTCAACGACGAGAAGCTCTCCGCGAGCCACGCGGAGCTCGTCCTCGACGTCCGCTCCGGGAGATTCCACCTCCTCGACCTGCGCAGCACGAACGGGACCCGCGTGAACGGGCAAAAGACCTCCGACGCGGAGCTGGCGAGCGGCGCTTCGATTGAGCTGGGGGCGCAGAGGATCATGTTCGTCGATCCGCGGACCGGGACGCTCCCTCCATCGGCCGTGATCCCGGAGACCATCGTGCCGCTGCCGGAGCCCGACACGCATCCCTCGCGGCGCCCGAAGATGCTCGGGAAGGCGGTCCTCGTCGCTGTCTTCGTCTGCGGCCTCGGGGCGGGCGGCTGGTTCGTCTGGAAGAAGATGCAGGGGCCGGCCGGTGGGGCGGCCGACCTCTCGGCGCCGCAGGGGAGCCTCATCGTCCGCAACTGCTCGTTCGAATCCGGCGGCGCGGAAGGGAAGGCGGACATCGACGGATGGCACCTCGTCGCGAACGCCGACGGCCGTCGAACCCGCGACGCGGAGGGGCCGCCGCACGGGAAGCACGCACTCCTCCTCCACGCGAACGAGCCGGGCTCCGCCGACGGCGTCATGGCGATGGAGTACGTCGACGCGATCGACGTCGATCGCGGATCGATCTACCGCGCGCAGGCGTATATCCGGACGCACGGCTGCCGAGGGCTCGCCGGCCTCCGCGCGACCTGGCTTGCCGACGGCAAGGAGGTCGGCGAATCGCTCTCTCCGCTCCTCACGGGGGAAGAGGACTGGCGCCTCGTGAAGGCCTTGTTCCTCCCCCCGCGTCGCGCGAAGCAGATGCGCCTGGCGTGCGTCGCGATCGGGAGGTTCGGAGAGGCGTCGTTCGACGAGGTGGAGCTCTTCCGCGAGGTCGTCGCGGCGGACGACCGCCCGCTCGTCGTGCGCCTTGCTCCATGGGACCTGGAGGTGGACGACCGCGGGGCATTCCAGCTCATGCCTTCCGGCGACGCGACGCTCGGCGAGGCGGTCTGGGACGGGCAGTTCACGCTCCGCGGCGAGGGGCGCCGCGCGGCGGGAGGGCAGCTCCTAGTCGAGAAGGGATTCCCCCGGCGGGGCGCGGAAAGCCAGGAGGTGCGAGGGCGCCTCGTCGACCTCGAGTCGGGGAAGTCGGTCCCGATTGCGGCGTCGGTCTCCGCCGCGAACGGGCAGGCGACGTTGTCGTGGGTCGCGGAGATTCCCGAGGCGGCTTCGAACGCGAGGGTCGCGCTCGAGGCGCGCCTTCGTGGGACTGTCGCGGCGCTCCGCCTCGACGGCGGCGCGAAGGACCTTGCGCAAGGGGAGGCGTCGGGCGTCACGCGGATCGACTGGACCGCGGAGGCGACTCCGCTCGTCTGGATCTTGAAGCCCGCGGTGACGGTCACGGCCACGGAGCGTGAGGGGGTCGTCCAGCTCGTCTGCATCGCCCCCGCGAAGGCGGCGACGCTCGCTGTGACGATCGAGAGCCGCCTGTCGGACGAGGCGGAGCTCCTGGCGCAAGCGACCACGGCCGAGTCGGAGGAGCGGCCCGGCGAGGCGCTGCGGTTGCTGCGGGAGCTGATCGCGAAGTTCCCCGAGAGCGACGATGCGACCGGGACGGCGCGGCCGCGGTCGATCCAGCTCGAGGCGCAGGCGGAGGGGGAGCTGGCGGTCGTGACGGACGCGATCGCGGGGGCGCACGACCTGACCGCGGCGCGGGCGAAGCTGGACGTCCTCGCGAAGCGGTGGCCGGGGTCGGAGTGGGAGGAGCGGGGCCGCGCGGCGATCGAGTCCGCGGAGGCGGCGATCCGCGGGGAGGCCTCGGAGGCGGCGGCGCGGCAGGAGGCGGAAAAGCTGATCGCCTCCGCGGAGCAGGCCGTCGCCGGAAAGAAGTGGATGCTCGTGCAGGTCTACGGGGCGAACCTGGAGCAGAAGTTCCCCGGCACGGAGTGGGCGAAGAAGGGGGCCGACCTCTGGGTGCAGGCCTCGATGGCCCTTGCGCGCGGGTACGCCGCGGCGGGGAAGAAGGACGAGGCGCGCAAGGCGTACGGGGAGGTCCTCTCGAAGCACCCCGAGCACCCGCTCGCGGCGCAGGCGCGGAAGGAGCAGGCGGCGATCCGGTAGGGGATAGGGGTCAGGGGATAGGTGCGAGGGGAATCCGCGTGTCCCCCCCGCATCTGACCTCTATCCCCCATTCCCTATCCCCTATCCCCTACGGTCGCACGGACGCGACCGTCGGCGGCGGGGGCGCATTCGCCGGCTCGTACACGCGGATCGGCAGCACCACCATCGGCATCCCCTGGAACTGCATCCGCCGCTGCAATTCGTACGCCGTCTGGCTGTGGAGCATCCGCGTCCAGAAGGTCTCCTCGGGGAAGACCAGGTGCCCCGCGAAGTAGACCGATCGCGGGAAGTCCTGCGAGATCCGCGGGCAGATCTCGAGCAGCTCGTCGACCGGGTCGGTGCCGAACACGGAGCGCGACGAGGCGCGCAGGCCGATCCCCGTCGCGTACGCGACGTACTTCGCGAGGTCCGCCTCCACCCTCTGCTTGAGCGCCTCGATTTCCGCGGGTCCCTTGAAGCGGTCGTAGTCGATGACCCCCGCGGCGACGAAGAGGAAATTCTCGAACTGCCGGCCGAACAGGCGCGGGATCGACAGGAGCGAGTGGATGCCGAGTCCGTTGTAGCCGCTGACGAAGAGGACGGCGGTCGGCGCGTTCGGCTCGAGCGGCTGGGGCGGCGGAGCCGCCTCGGGGAGGCGGAGGAGGTCGGAGTCGAGGCGCCTCAGGAGGCGGCCGACCTTCCCGTAGTGTCGGCGGATGAAGACGCACGAGAGGGCGACGACCCCCGTGGTGCCGAGCGCTCCGTACCACCCCTCCATCCCCTCGCCGAGGAGCGGGCGCGCCGCGAGGATGGTGAGGCAGATTGCGAGCCCGGCCGCACAGAGCGCAAATTTGCGCCTCCACCGCGGCTCGGTTGTCCGCGAGCGCCACCAGTGGACGCACATCCCGAGGAGGCTCACGACGAACGTGATGAACACGTTGATGGCGTAGAAGATGACGAGCAGCTTCACCTGCGCGCGCGTGGCGAGGAGGAAGACGATCGCCGCGCCGCCCATCATGACGACGCCGTCCTGGATGACGAGGCGGTCGGAGAAGCGCGCGAACCTCAGCGGCACCCAGCGGTCGACCGCCATCGTCGCGAGCATCCTAGGCCCGCCGATGAACCCCGCCTGCGCCGCGACGAAGAGGAGCATCGCCTCCGAGATCAGCGCCACGACGAGGAACACCTTCGCGACCCCCGGCGACCAGCCCGTGGTCGCGGCCCCGATCAGCACCGCGTTCAGCGTCTGCCCCGGCTGGCGGCCGACGCCGAGGAGGAGGTAGCAGACGAGGATGCCGGCGCACATGAAGGTGAGGGAGGCGGCCATGTAGAACATCGTCCGCTTCCCCGTCGCGACGCGCGGCTCCTTCAGGATCTGCATCCCGTTCGAGACCGCCTCGATCCCCGTGTACGTGCCCGCGCCGATGCAGAACGCCTTGAGGAGGGTCATGAGCATGTCGCCGAGCTTCGAGGTCTTCGCCGCGGAGCCGATCTCGTGCACCACATCGACCGTCACGTGCCCCAGCCCGGTGATGTTCGCCACGATCGTGTACAGGATGATGAAGACGTGGCTGAACACGAACAGCAGGAACACCGGGAGGAGGATGCGGATCGACTCCTTCACGCCGCGGAGGTTGAGCGTGATGAGGAAGGCCGAGGCGGCGAGCGCCACGAGGATCTTCAGGCTCGACAGCCCCGGCGGAAGGAAGCTGAAGACCGCGTCGACGCCGCTCGCGATCGAGATCGAGATCGTGAGCACGTAGTCGACGAGGAGCGCGCACCCCGACACGAGGCCGAGCACGGGGCCGAGGAGCTTCGTGCCGACGACGTACCCGCCTCCGCCGCCCGGGAAGAGCTCGACCACCTGCGAGTAGCAGGCGGAGATGACCCCAATCGTCGTCGCCGTCATGAGACAGAGGAAGAGCGCGAGCGCAGGCATCTTCGCGTCCGCGAGGACCAGGTACCCTTCCTCGGGGCCGTAGCACGACGAGGAGAGGCCGTCGGCGCCCAGGCCGACCCACGCGAAGAAGGCGGCGAGCGCGATGTGCTCGAAGACCTTGGGGTCGAGCGGGTCCTTCT
>Ga0082335_1005617_pt1 | contig 17108 bp, 15 predicted proteins | sample Subgrocontami58m_FD_72375 | JGI IMG/M metagenome (GOLD analysis project Ga0082335, IMG submission 72375) | Subsurface groundwater microbial communities from S. Glens Falls, New York, USA - GMW37 contaminated, 5.8 m (SPADES assembly) (version 2) ... | reverse complement strand
GACAAAATAACATTTATATTGTATACTGCGAGAGTACATTAACAATCAGTCGCGTTTGTCCTACACAAGGACAACGTCCAATACTATGAAGGGAAAATACAATGTATCGAGAGTCGTCAATCTCCAAGCGGAATCGAACCATACAGCAAAAAACCTTCGGTAACTTACGCGATAAACTTGAAGTTGTTTTAAGAGATATCAACGAGCCTTACGTTTGGGACAGGTTACTGCTTGATGTAATAAAAAATCACAGCAAAGCGCCTAAAAAATTCAAGCTGTCTCAGATTGATATCATATTGACAGAGTTCAAAAACATTCCAATCGCGAAGACCGATGAAGATTATCTATGGATGCTCTACGATATTGCCACAGTTAAGCAATGGCAAGGTCGATATGGAGCCGAAGCGTTCTTCATGAGTTATGCTTATAGCAAACTTCTTGGAATTGTCGAGAAGAAGTTACATGAAATTGCCCATCCAGATCAACGGGCAATGTCACGAACTTCAAAAGCACAATTAGAACTGACGTTCTAGGCACATTCCGCTTCATGGTAATCTAAAGAACCTAAGGGTTCACATATACCACTCTTTCCTTTTTGGAGAGAGTGGTATTTTTTTCGGATTTTTATTCCTACCAATCCCAGTGACACTTTTTGATTTCCAATAATCTATCGCAAGGATTATTCTCCGATATAATCAAATCTCGGAATTTTCTTCCCATTGACTTCAACTTCCTCAGTAAACATTTCAATCGGCCTCACCCATAAATCATGATTCCCATAAAGCGCTCGATATACCACCAACTCTTCTAAAGTTTCACTATGTTTGGCAACACCAATCACCTCGTATTCATTCCCTTTGTAATGCTTGTATTTTCCTAATTTAAGCATGCTATTTCCCATGGCACTTCTTATATTTCTTGCCGCTTCCACAAGGACATGGGTCGTTGCGTCCTACGTCTTTAAACTCAACTTTTTTGGGTTGAATCGTCGCCTGCTCTGACGCTTCAACTTGAGGCAATTTCTCCAACTTAAAAACATTTATAAATGCCCACGATTCAAAAGTCGCGGTCATGGTATCAAATAAAATTTTGCTTTCTCTTCTATATTCAACTAGCGGGTCTTTCTGCCCATAAGCGCGAAGCCTGACAGACTCTACTAAAGCCTCAATGTCCTCCAAGTGGTTCATCCAGAAGAAATCCAAAACACTTAAGGCCTGAATTCTCGCAACATTAAGATTCTCATGAGATTTTAATCTAGTAATGATCTCTTTTCTTGCTTCTTCTATGCCTTGAGACTCTAGCCCGCCCTCTTTGAGGGCCCTCTGAATCTCTTCATTAGACAATTCTGATTTTTCTATTTTATCCAGATAACTCAGCATAGCTTCTTCTAGGAAGGAAATTAGAGCCTCTCTATTTATAGCATTCAAAACTCTTTGCCGTTTTCCGTAGAAATTCAAGCGCTGTTTATTTAAAATATCGTCGTAGTCCAATAAGTGCTTACGCATATCAAAGTTAAAACCTTCAATCTTACCTTGAGCCTGCGAAACAGATCGCGATACCAATTTATTCTCTATTGGCACATCGGCAGGTAAATCAAATCTCTCCATCATATTTTTAATCCTGTCTCCGCCGAAAATCCTCAAAAGATCATCCTCTAATGACAAAAAGAATTGCGAAGATCCAGGATCTCCTTGACGTCCGCTGCGACCTCGGAGCTGGTTGTCTATACGTCTAGCCTCGTGACGCTCTGTACCAATAACATGAAGTCCTCCAATGTTTTTTACTTTTTCGGCTTGTTCTACAACTGGCGGATTACCTCCTAAGATAATATCAACACCTCGGCCTGCCATGTTGGTGGCCACTGTCACAGCTCCTTCTCTGCCTGCTTGGGCGATAATCTGACCTTCCCTTTCGTGATTTTTGGCATTTAATACTTCGTGAGACACTCCCTCAGCTTTAAGATAATTGGAAAGAACTTCGTTTTTCTCTATGGAAACGGTACCTATGAGAACCGGTTGTCCAGCCTCATTTCTTTTTTTAACTTCGCAAGCTATGGCTTTATATTTAGCATCAAGATCTTTATAGATGCCGTCTGCCATATCTTTCCTGACATTGGGACGATTAGTCGGGATAGTGATTACCTCCAAGCCGTAAACTTTATGGAATTCTTCAGCCGAAGTCTGAGCAGTTCCAGTCATACCTGATATCTTTTTATAAAGACGGAAATAATTCTGAATAGTAATTTGAGCTAATGTCTTGGTTTCGTCCTGTATCTTAACTCCTTCTTTAGCTTCCACAGCTTGATGTATTCCAACTGACCAACGCCTGCCAACCATTAATCTTCCAGTAAACTGGTCCACAATAATGACTTCTCCATCTCTCACAACATAATCTCTGTCCCGCAAGAAAAGCGCCTTAGCCTTAAGACTTGCTTCCAGATAATGGACTAAGCGCAAATTCTCCATGCTGTAAATATTTTTAATACCGAGCATCATCTCAACTTTATTAATGCCTTCGTCCGTTATGCTAACCGACTTTAATTTCTCATCAACCGCATAATCCTCTCCTTCATGAAGCCTGTCGGCGGCTTTTGCAAAAGTTTTATAGAATTCGGATGACTCCCTGTCCGCCATTGAAATAATAAGAGGTGTGCGCGCTTCATCTATAAGAATAGAGTCAACCTCGTCTATGATGGCGTAATTCAAACCCCTCTGAACTTGCGCTGTGAAATCCTGAGCCAAGTTGTCTCTTAAATAATCAAAACCGAATTCGTGGTTGGTCCCGTAAGTTATATCGGCCGCATAGGCTTCACGCCTCGTAATTGGCTTTAGAAACTCGGTCTGCACAAGAAAACTTCCAGTAGTGTCTCTTTCTTTATCTATTAGAGCCTCTCCATCTCGAGGAATCTTATAAGCTGGGTCATAAAGAAATGCTCCTTCGTGAACCAGGCATGCCACTTTGAGGCCCAAAAAATCATAAACCTGACCCATCCAAACGGCATCTCTTTTAGCCAGATATTCATTAACTGTAATAATATGAACTCCCTTGCCAGTGAGAGCGTTAAGATAAATCGGAGCGGTAGAAGAAAGTGTTTTACCTTCTCCGGTAGACATCTCAGCAATTTCACCTCGATGCAAAACTATTCCACCCCACAGCTGAACATCATAGTGCCTCTGCCCAAGTGTTCGCCTCGCCGCTTCTCGGACTAAGGCAAAGGCTTTGGGTAAATATTTATTCAGATCGCCATCTCCGGCAATATATTCTTTAAGAGCCAAACTTTCCTTTTTAAGTTCGTCATCCGGCAACTCTTTAATTCCAGCCTCTAGGGCATTTATCTCATCAATCTGCGGAGGTCGAGGACTATTATAAGAACCAAATAGGTTCTTCAAAAACTCAGGGAACATTTATTTAAATATGCTTTTCTTTATACTTCTCAATCTCTCTTTTCAGCTTATCTTTAACTGCATCTACTGCGGCGTAGGCATCATTTGTATCATCTTCGGCACGAAGAACTTCTTTGGGTAAATCCAAATTGGCGTCAACGTGAAAAACGTCTCCATGTTTGTGATGTCTGGAAGATCTGCCTACATCCACTCTGGCTTGTATGGAATCTTGTTGGAAATTTACTAAAAACCTGTCTAAATCGTTAAACTTTTCTTCTATATAGGCCTTTAGGGCTGGCGTTAAATCCAGGTCGGTAGCTTTAATGATGACTTTCATACCTATCATTATATTAATCCGGAACCCCAAAAGCAAAGTCCCCGCCAGATTACTCCGCGGGGACCTTGTTAGCTCTTCGAAAAAGAGCTTATCTCCTTCTCTTGGAAGTCTTCTTAGAAGCCTTTTTAGTGGTCTTCTTAGCTACTTTCCTTTTAGAAGACTTTTTAACAGTCTTCTTAGCTTTCTTAGCTACCCTTTTCTTTGCCATTGTTTTTTATATTTGGTTTTGGTCTGTCGACTTTCAAACCAATTTTATTTTTATAACTACATTAACATTATAGAACAAATTGAATTTTAAAAACACTGTGGATAACTTTTTTTATGGTTAGAAAACTAAAATCTCTTCTTTCAACTCTACAACAAATTTTTCTTTAACCACTGACTTAGCAAAACAAAAAGAAAGACGCCATATCTATAGCGTCTTCCATCGACATTAATAAGATTCTCCAAAGTTTTTACTCTATTGAAAAATCTGGCTTCTACTATTTTATTAAAAGGGCGGTAGTGGTGACCTCCATAATTTGTTGTTAAGTGAGTGCTCGTCCTACCGCCCAGTTTATTCTACCAATAATTTAAAGTCTTCTCCATACCACAGCTTCTCTTTCATCAAATTCTCTGAAAGTCAGCCGATGGATAAATTCTCTCATATTTTTGCCAACAGACAATGCTTTTAACGGCTCTAATGAATGGTTTAATGTACTAGCTATTTCTTGAGCCTGATAAGGAGTCGGCGCAGAGATTAGAACTCGCATATTGGACGACTTCTTGGTTGAACCGCTCCCAGTCACCAGAAACTGCAGCAAGGCTCCCTCCCCTATTTCATTCATCTTAGAAAAATCCGCTTCAGCGGGGTTGAACTCATTAAGCTCCCCATCGAGATAAAAACCAAGATGCGACCCACCGGATTTATAGACATGAAACTCATTAGTTTTTTTAGCCCCGGTTAAGTCATAAAGTTTTTTTGCCATTCTTTCCGGCACACCTATATAAAAATGTACCTCTTTACCTAACTGATGCACTGCCATTTCAAATACAAACGGAGTAGGCAACATTCTGAAAAGATCTAGAAAATTTCCTTTTTCTTTCAAAAAATAAGACTTAGGTATCTCCATTAAGGTAAATTTTCTTCTAATAAAAAAGTAATGACGTATGGCGCTGGTGATAGGCATGGCTGCAATTATTCCAAGAATAGAAATAGCGATGAATGAAATTGTAGGTGGAGTAAGATATGAATGCATTGTAGAATGTTTATTATGAAGAAGGAGTATTATTTTCTCGCACTTATTTTAATTATAGCCGCCGCGCTCAGACTTTCCAATTTAACTACAACCCCTCCGGGTCTTTATCCTGATGAAGCAATGAATGGTAATAATGCTCTGGAAGCTTTAAACACCACTCCGCCAGCTGGCGGATTCAAAGTTTTTTATCCGGAAAATAACGGCCGTGAGGGTTTATTTATGAATATTCAGGCTGGCTTTATCGCCGCCTTCGGAAATAAGCCATGGGCCCTCCGTTTGCCCAGTGCTATCTTTGGCATTCTCACAGTTCTTGGTCTCTATTTTATGGCCAGAGAAATGAAATTAGGCGACGCGTTCTTTCCCAAATCCGAGAAAATGTTCAACTTGGATAAAAACGAATTTATAGCTCTGGCTGCTGCTTTCCTGCTTGCCATAACCTTCTGGCACATCAATTTCTCACGTATAGGCTTCCGGGCTATTATGGCGCCATTCTTTCTGACTTGGTCGGTTTACTTCATGCTTAAGGCTTTAAAAGCTAATTCCAAATTAATCTGGTCATTCATCGGAGGCATCACATATGGTCTCGGTGTTTATTCTTATATCTCTTACCGAACCACTCCGCTTCTTATGGGAATAATTTTGATTATTTATATGCGCCGAGCCTGGCTTGAGGCTCGGCTTAAACAATTCTTCGCTCGCGCCTTCATTTATATCGCTTGTTCTATTATAGTTTTCGTCCCTCTTGGACTTTATTTTTTACATAACCCGGCAGACTTTTTAGGTCGTACCACTCAAGTATCCGTCTTCAGTTCCCAAACGCCCCTTAAAGACTTAAGTGAAAATGTTTTAAAAACTTTGGGTATGTTCAATCTCCAAGGAGATGGCAACTGGAGACACAATATTTCTGGAGCTCCGGAACTTTACCCAATAGTAGGCTTAATGTTTTTACTAGGTTCTGCAATTTCAATTATCTCTTTGTTTTCCAGGCATCGTCCCAAAGCGGAACCTCTTATAATTTTCTCGGCTTTTTTGTGCGGTTTTTTACCGGTAGTTATCTCCAACGAAGGTATTCCACATGCCCTGAGAGCCATCCTCATGATTCCTCCGGTTATTATCCTTGGGGCTATAGGTCTGGCTTGGTTTTATGAATACCTTGTTAAACATATCCCTATAAAAACCATAGATCTGGGAGTTATATTAGTAGCAGTCTTCTTGGTAATAGAAGCCTACGTAAGTTATTTCATCATCTGGGCTCAAAATCCAAATGTCCCAGGAGCATTTGCCCAAAATTATGTTGATATGGCGAATGAGGTAAATAAAATTCCTCTAAGCACGCCTAAAGTAATTATAGTAACAGCCGGCGGTGTTGATGTTCGTGGCTTCCCGACTGCTACTCAAACTTTTATGTTTTTGACCGACACTTGGAGACCAGAAGAACAAAAAGCCAAAAATTTCACCTACATTAAACCAGAACAGGTGCCCGGATTCGTCGTACCAAAAGGAGCGGAGGTTAGATTTATTAAATAGAGTTAGTGAATAGCTCCTTCCTTCTTTAGAAGGGCCCTTTTAACAAGACTCCCTCCCCTATTATAGCCTCCCAGTTGACCGTCGCTTCTAATTACACGATGGCAAGGAATTGCTTTGTTAAAATTGGTTTTTAGAACACTTCCTACCGCTCTTGCGGCTCTTGGCTTTCCAACTCTCTGCGCAACAGTCTTATAAGTCATGGTCTTTCCTTTGGGGATTTTCTTAACTACGGCAAAAACTTTTTCTTTAAAATTTAACTTCATATATTAGATTCGTATTTGGACAATGAACACTTTTTAGAATCATGCGGCCTCGCGACACAATATTTCCTGCCGTAATCTATTAGTCTGTATGTAAACAAGAACCACTCTTTTTTGGGGATTATAGCCATCAAGTCTCTTTCAATTTTTACCGGATCAGTCTCATCCGTCAATCCTAATTTTTTGGAAAGTCTTATAACGTGAGTATCAACGGCTATGCCATCAACCACGCCATAGGCATTTCCTAATATAACGTTGGCCGTTTTTCTGCCAACACCGGGAACGGTCAGCATTTCTTGCATTGTTTTTGGCAATGACCCTTTGAAGTGTTCTTTCAAAAACTTTGCGGCTGTCAAAATATTTTTGGCTTTATTGCGATAGAAACCAGTGGATCTTATATCTTGCTCGAACTCGCTCTGGTCGGCTTTCAAGTAATCTCCAAACTTTTTATATTTCTTAAAAAGTTTTTCTGTCACTTCATTAACTTTTTTATCAGTACATTGGGCAGAAAGAACCACTGCTACGTAAAGCTCCCAATTATTGGAAAACTTTAAAGCAATCTCTGATTTTGGAAATATTTTCTTCAGATCGGCAATGATTTTACGAGCCTTAACCTTAAGTTTTTTCTCCTCTCCAGAAGTGAGTTTCTTTTTCATAAGAATATTTGATTTAATTATACCATCAGGTTATTTTAAATAAGTAAATCAGGCCGGCGTAGCTCAGTGGTAGAGCGAGGGACTCATAAACCCTAGGTCGCAGGTCCAATTCCTGCCGTCGGCACAAATGTATAATTGGAATAATTTAGAAATATTAGACAACCAGATTGTCAAAAAAGGCCTAAATAAGTATACTGGGTAACGTTTGCAGCCGTAGCTTAGTTGGTTAAAGCGCCTCCCTGTCACGGAGGAGATCGCCGGTTCAAGTCCGGTCGGCTGCGCCAATTTGATACAAAAATCGTTGGATAACCCAGCGATTTTTTGTTTATTCAAGATGCTTGAGCTAGTGTATAGTTTATTTATGGAAAAAGTTGAAATTCAATCTACAAAAGGAAGAGTAGCGGCAGTAATTCACCGACCAAAAGTTAAGACAGGACGACTAGCCATTCTATGTCCAGGCTTCTTAGATTCAAAGGATTATGATCATTTATTAAGTTTAGCCAACGACTTAGTTGATTTGGGATACACAGTAGTTAGTTTTGATCCTACTGGTACTTGGGAAAGTGAAGGAGATATTTCTGATTACACCGTAACTCAGTATCTTGATGATGTTAAGAGTGTTACTGAATATATGCTTAGTTATGAAAACTATGAAAAAATTATTTTATGTGGACACAGTATTGGAGGTTTTGTTTCTATGCTTTATGCGATAAACGACTCGAGAATTTCTGTTGTGTTAGCGATTATGCCACCGCACTCTCTAGCACTAATAGTTAATAAAGACATAATGGGTAAATGGAAAAAAGAAGGATTCAAGACATTTTTCAAAGATATTCCGAACTCTCAAGAAAATAAAAAGTTTAATGTTCCTTATCCTGATATAGGAGACTTGAAACAATATAATGTTTTGAATGAAGTAGAAAAACTACAAATTCCTTTAATTTTAATTGCTGGAGAATTAGATAATATTATTCCGCCTGAAGATGTTGAACTAATTTATACTAAGGCCAACGAACCAAAACAATATATCCTTTTAAAAGGAGTCCATCACGAGTATCGCTATAATATCAATGAAATTAAGAAAATAAACCAAGCCATTTTAGCTTCTGATTATATACTGAAATAGATGTGGCAAGAGTAAGTAAATCAATTACTCCTCCAATTTCTCATAAAACTGCCCGATTCCCAAAATATCAGCTTCCCTAAAAGGTTTACCTATAAGCTGAAAACCAATGGGCAACTTACCTTCTCTGCCACGAACCGGGATTGATATGCCAGGTAATCCAGCCAGATTAACAGGTATGGTAAAAATATCAGACAGATACATTTGAAGGGGGTCATCAGCTTTTTCTCCAATTTTAAAAGCTGACGTAGGAGTTACAGGGGTTAAAATGACATCTACTCCGCTATCAAAAACTTTTTCAAAATCTTCTTTAATTAACCTCCTCACTTTTTGGGCTTTGGCATAATAAGCATCGTAATAACCTGCGGACAGCACAAAAGTTCCCAAAATTATTCTTCTCTTGGCTTCCGGTCCAAAACCAGCACCCTTATTTTCAAAGTATAAGTCGGATAAGTTTTTAGCTTTTTCTCGAATGCCATATCGAATGCCATCAAAGCGGGATAAATTAGTACTTACTTCCGCTGGCAAAATAATATAGTAAACAGACAAGGCGTTTTCAGTGTGAGGCAAATTAACTTTCTTAACCTTAATACCTAAACTCTCTAAGTCTTTTTTAACTCCTGTAATTGCATCAGCAACTTCTTTATCCAAGCCATCTATAAAATATTCGTCAGGTATTCCAACTGTTAAATTTTTAATATCAACGAGCTTCGGATTAGTGAGGCTCTCTCCATATTCACGCTCCACACTCGTTGAATCTCTCTTATCTTGTCCAGCGATAGCTTTAAATAAAATAGCAGCATCTTCAACCGTTTTTGTTATAGGCCCTATCTGATCTAGTGACGACGCTAGAGCCATTAGGCCATAACGGGAAACTGCTCCATAAGTAGGCTTAAGACCAACTACTCCGCATAAAGATGCCGGCTGTCTAATAGAACCTCCTGTATCACTGCCCAAGGCGGCAATTGCCATGTGAGCTGCCACAGACGCAGCAGAACCACCAGAGGAACCTCCAGGGACTCTTGTTAAATCATGAGGATTCTTAGTAATTTTAAAAGCTGAATTTTCCGTTGAACTGCCCATCGCAAATTCATCCATATTAGTTTTACCCAAAAATACCGCGCCTTTCTCTTTCAGTTTTGTGATAACCGTAGAGTCATAGCTAGCTTTATAGTTCTCCAATATCTTGGAGCCCCCGGTAGCAGGACCATCTTTGATGAGCATATTATCCTTAATGGCCAAAGGCACACCAGAGAGTATATTAATGCTTTCTCCAGCAGCCAAAGCTATATCCACCGCTTCGGCTTCTCTCAAGGCTTCATCTTTACGAAGACTCAAATAAGCGTCTATATCTTTATCTCGCTCATCGATGTACTTAAAGAAATCCTGGGTTATCTCCAAAGCAGAGAACTTCTTATCCAGAAGCCCTCTATGAAATTTCTTGATGGTTAAGTCTCGTAGTTTATCCATTATTCAAAAACAGGCGGCACTTTTAAATAATTGCCGTCTCTATCCGGAAAAGCCTCTCGCAATTTTTCTTCATCTTTAAACGGATCGGCTTTGTCTTCCCGCAAGACATTCTTCAAATTATGTCCGCCGGTTAAAGGCGCAACACCATCAGTATTCACAGCCTGGAGATCTTTAAAATGATCCAAGATTTTAATAAGGTCGTCGGAAAACTTTTTCTCTTCTTTTTCAGTGAGCTTAACTCTGGCGAGCTTAGCTACGTAATCAACTTTTAAGTCCATGTTTATAAACTAAGATTAGCCCAATATGGCACTATTCTTCAAGTAAACCCTAGCCGTGCTTAATTTCCATCACTTCGCCGTCCTTAACTACATAACCCTTTCCTTCTGTACGTATCCAACCTTTTTGTCTTGCTGCCGCCCAGCTTCCCGCCTCCAAAAGTTTCTGCCAGTCAATCACATCGGCTCTAATGAATTTCTTCTCAAAATCAGTATGGATCTCGCCAGCCGCCTGTGGCGCAGTTGCACCTCGGTCAGTCGTCCAAGCGCGTGATTCGTCTTCGCCTGTGGTAAAGAAACTCATTAATCCCAATACTTCGTAAGCCTTCTTTATCAAAAACCCCAAATCTTTTTCAGCAGATAAATCAGCCACCACATAATCAGAACCTAAGGATGTTATTTTATCTTTCAACTCTTGAGTCACATCACTCTCAGCGCCATTCAATAAATAGATACAAGCCTTAGCCGTCAGAAGATTAAGTTCTGCCACAGAAGGATGAGAAACTATTTCCTTATCCAAAGTTTTCACAAAATTGCCGGCCTCCAGCGCCGCTTTGGCTTGTTTAACCATCTCCACGCCTTTTATCTTTTCCTTATCCCCGGTCTTGGCTTCTTTCTCCAAACTCTGTAAACGCTTATCAACCGTATCCAAGTCTTTCAAAATAAGTTCGGTGTTGATAGTGTCTATATCCCTATTTGGGTCAACACTGTTTTCCACGTGTATGATTTCTTCCGAACCAAAAACACGCACCACCTGCACAATAGCCTTTACGTCTCTTACATGCATTAAAAACTGATTGCCCAGGCCCTCTCCTTTATTTGCCCCTTTAACGAGTCCTGCTATGTCGTAGAACTCAACGACAGCAGGCACTGTCTTTTTTGATTTGCTCATTGTGGTGAGCTTATCCAATCTTTCGTCAGGTACGGTTACAACTCCGATATTAGGGTCAATGGTGGCGAATGGATAGTTAGCCACTATTACATCCTGACTGGTAAGTAATTTAAAAAGCGTAGACTTCCCTACGTTTGGCAAACCGACAATACCGATAGATAATTTTTTCATTGAATTTTTATATTAGCAGAATAATATCAGAATAACTATTTCTTATTCAAAAACTTTTCTGCCCTGACTTTTTTATGATACTTAATGGCGAATCGGTGCGCCTCATCTCTTAGAGCTATCAGCTCTTTTTCAGTCACACCAGGTGGGATATTGCCGAAAAAGTCGTTTCTTTTTCTCTCCGGTCCTTTGGCGATACCTACAAGGGGTATGCTTAACCCCAATTTGTGTAAAATATTTTTAGCCGCGTTAACCTGAGGCAATCCCCCATCTACCAGAATAACGTCAGGGTGCACCCAGTTGTTGCCGAATCTTCTTATTAATACTTCCTTCATCATTCTTGTATCATCAGGACCGCTGGGACCTCTAATCTTAAATTTGCGGTACTCGGACTTAACCGGTTTACCTCCAACAAAAACTACCATACTGCCGACGGCTGAATCCCCGGAAATATTAGAAATGTCGTAACCCTCCAAGCGTAATTTCTTTCCATCGCGTAACTTTCCTTCGCGTAAAGTTTCGGTTTCATTAATGAAACCGACGTCCTGAATATGCTCCAAAGAAAAGATGCGTCTTTTAATTTTGGCGGCCTGCTCAAATTCCATCTTTTTGCTAGCCAATATCATTTCCTTTTTTAGATTTTTTAAAACCGTTTTCTTTTTACCATCTAAGAACAACTTTATATTGCGAATGTTTTTTAAGTAATCCTGACGACTCACGGCTCCTACGCAGGTCCCTGGGCAAAGCCCAACTTCAAAATCAAAACAAGGCCTGGTAAATTTACCTATCTTATCGGCCGGATGAACACTAAAAGGAAATATTTTCCTGATGAGTCTCAAAGCCTGTCTGGATTGCTGAGCGGAAAGGAACGGCCCAAATCTTTCTCCTTTAACTGGCATCCTCCCGCGTACTAATAAGACTCTGGGATATGTCTCTTTGGTTATTTCAATAAATAAAAAGCTGGTATCGTCTTTCTCCAGAACGTTATAAGGCGGCTGATTCTTTTTGATAAGAGCCGCCTCCAAGATAAGAGCTTCTAAGGCGCTGTCAGTTTCTTGATATTCAACTTTGGCAATCTGATTCACTAAAGATTCAATTCTTCTGTCATGGCTCCTTAAAAAATAACTGGCAACTCGGCGCCTTAAATTAGCGGCCTTGCCTATATAAAGTAATTTGCCTTTGGCGTCTTTCATAAAATAGACGCCTGGGTTAATCGGAAGTTTTTCGTAAAGCTTTTTCATTGGTTTTCTCTAGTGGTTATACTATACCGTATTTGATCTTTTTATTAAGTCTTTAACGTGTGTTATTAAAATAAAAAAGGAGGGACCTAGCTAATACTAGCCAGACCCCTCCCGTTTACTGCTTAGTGAGCTGTTAAACAATTATCCCTTACCACTGACGAGGTGATAATATGTGACCATTGACCCCATGCCGAAACCATCTTCTGTCATGCCGTAGTGGCTCTGCCAAATAGCTACAGCATTTGCGGTGTCTTGATTAAAATAACCAGTCGCATCTAATTTTATTGGCCATTTAGTGCCTTCAAACATTGATTCTGGCAATCGCTGAAAGTAACGCTGTAGACATGCTACGTCGTCACCTATATCACCGATGGTTAGATCACGGCTGAAAACGCAAGCAGTTCCGTTCAACCAAGCAGTTCCGTCAGGAATCGCAAATTGCTTTTGCAGCGATGCAATCTGCTCTGAAAGCCTGGTATTCTGCACCTGCGCAACTTTCACATTACTTTGTGAATCCGTTAATTGCTTTTGCAGCGATGCAATCTGCGCCTTAAGCTGTGCAACAATTTCTGCTGTCTTTGCAACGTTCTTGTGTGGTGTTGCTTTCGTTGCAGACTTGCTGGCCGTTGGTAATGTTTCTGAAACTTTTGGAGCAGCCGGAACATTCACCGTAATCTGTACGCTTGGTTTTGCGATACCTTCTGTTGTTTTAGAAGATGCAAACGCATAATGCACTACAAATGCAAAGATTAATGCAACGGCGTAAAGAACTACAATCATCACTAAAAATGCTAAAATACCAATTAGTGGCGATTCTCTTCTTCTGTTAATTCTGCTACTTGCGCCTCCAAAAAGAGACATGATTATTTCCCTTCTGTTATTTGCCATCTCACTATGTCTATTTAAGACTTCGTGTGGCTTGGTTTGATTTAATGATTCAATAACAACCAAGACATCTTGCGACGTCTCAAATAGCTTGTTGTTAAGGAGCATTAAATAATTACGATTTGAATCGTATCATATTTGTGGGAGATTGTCAAATGGCGCAGATTAAAGCTACTTCAAAACCTTCCTCAAATAATCTCCCGTAGAACTGGCTTTCTTTTGTACTATCATTTCCGGCGTCCCTAAAGCTATCACCTGCCCGCCTTTAACTCCGCCATCCGGTCCGAGATCTATCACCCAGTCAGCTGACTTAATAATATCCAAGTTATGTTCAATAACTAAAACCGTATTACCTCTATCTACCAGTTTCTGCAACACCTCAAGAAGTTTTTTAACATCATCAAAATGAAGACCGGTTGTTGGTTCGTCCAAAAGATAAAGTGTGCGGCGGGTATCACGCTTACCGAGCTCCGCCGAAAGTTTAACTCTCTGGGCTTCTCCTCCGGAAAGAGTCGTGGCCGACTGACCTATCTCTAGGTAACCCAAACCTACTTCCACCAATATCTTCAATTTTTCGTGTAGCCACGGAATGTCATTAAAGAACTCAGTGGCTTCTTCCACGGTCATTTTCAGAACCTCATAAATGTTTTTACCTTTGTATTCTACTTCAAGAGTTTCCCTGTCAAAACGCTTACCGTGACAAATATCGCAAGTCACATAAACAGTCGGCAAGAAATGCATCTCAATTGCCAAGTAGCCGTGACCTTCGCAGTTCTCACAACGGCCGCCTTTGACGTTAAAGCTGAACCGACCCGGCTTCCATCCCCTGACACGTGCGTCCTCCGTAGTGGAAAATAGATCTCTGACATGTGTCCAGGCTCCGATATAAGTTGCAGGATTGGATCGCGGTGTGCGACCTATAGGAGATTGATCTACGTTAATAACCCTATTGATATATTCCAAGCCCAAAATGGATTTATAAGCGCCTTCTTTATAGCTGGAGTGGTTGAGTCTGTTGGACAGTGTTTTATAAAGCACATCGTAAACCAAGGTGCTTTTGCCGGAACCGGACACACCAGTCACAGCCACAAATCTGCGGAGCGGTATGTCCACATTAATATCTTTAAGATTGTTCTGGGAGACACCTCTAAGTTTTATGAAATCACCTGGAACTTTAACCGGCCTTCTTTTGGCAGGCACTGGGATTTTTTCTTCGCCACGCAAATATCTGAGCGTCAAACTATTTTGTTTCTTGTCTTTGAAGATTTCTGGGATTGAGCCTTGAGCCACAATCTTGCCTCCGTGAATCCCGGCGGCCGGACCTATGTCTACAAAATAGTCCGATGAACGGATAGTCTCCTCGTCATGCTCCACGACAATAATCGTATTGCCCAAATCTCTCAAGTTATGCAAAGTTTTAATTAATTTGTCGTTGTCTCTCTGGTGCAAACCAATGGTTGGCTCATCCAGGATATATAAAGTTCCGACGAGCCTGGAACCTATTTGTGAAGCCAAACGAATTCTTTGCGATTCGCCACCCGATAAAGTTCCGGCTCTCCTATCAAGAGTTAAATAATTCAAACCGACATCCATCATAAACTTGAGGCGGTTTTTTATTTCACGCAGCGGCGTCTCGGAAATTTCTCTTTGCTTTTCAGTCCATTTTTTATCAATATCGGAAAGGAACGCCGAGGAATCACCTACGGACAAAGCTGTAATCTCAGTAATGTTTTTACCGTCAATTAAAACATTTAAAGCTTCCGGCTTTAATCTTTTACCAATACAAACCGGGCAGATTTTTTCCGACCACAGATCTTCCGTCCCCAAGCCATGGCAAGCGGGACAAGCTCCGTAGGGACTGTTAAAGGAAAAAAGTCTCGGCTCTATTTCGGGAAAAGAAAAATTATCCCTGGGGCAGGAAAACTTGGCCGAGAAACTCACCTCTTTACCTCCCATGACAGCCACTGCGATATCGTTACCATGCTTCAAAGCGGCCTCTACGGCCTCAGAAAGCCTGAGCCTGTTCTCTTTATCCTCCATATCGGTCCCGGCCGTAATCTTATCAACAACAAGCTCTATCGTGTGCTGTTTATAGCGAGACATAGTTACTCTATCCCTTAAAGACTTAAGCTCACCGTCAACTCTCGCTTCCCGGAAACCGGCGCTTAAGAAGTCGTATAAGAGCTGGTAGTACTCTCCCTTTCTGCCTCTAACTGATGGCGCCAAAATGGTGAGCTCTTTCTGAATTTTGCCTTTTGGAGCCGCAAAGGCCACTATAGCGTCTATTATTTCAGCTGAGGTCATTCTCCTTATTTCCGTGCCGCAGACAGGGCAATAAGGCACGCCGATGCGGGCAAATAAAACTCTTAAATAATCGTAAATCTCGGTGATAGTAGCCACCGTTGATCTGGGGTTAGAAGAATGCGCTTTTTGGTCTATGGAAATGGCGGGAGATAATCCCTCAATTTCATCTACATCCGGTTTATCCAGACGGCCCAAAAATTGTCTGGCATAAGCGGAGAGAGATTCTATGTATCTTCTTTGCCCTTCGGCAAAGATTGTGTCAAAAGCTAAAGACGATTTGCCCGAACCGGAGAGTCCGGTGAAAACCACCATCTTGTCCCGAGGTATCTCCAGACTTATATTTTTTAGGTTATGCTCTCGCGCTCCCTTGATAATTATTTTATCCTTCATTGTTTTCTTTATTTCTTGGTTCTTTTGATAAGTTCTTTGACTTCGTCTCGCAAGATAGCGGCAAGTTCAAAATCCAGATTTTTGGCCGCTTCTCTCATTTCTTTTTCTTTAAGTTTCAGCAACTTTTCCATTTCTGCTTTGGACTTTATTACCGGCTTCAATTCCAGTTCCAAAATATCGTCTGGCAAAATGCTAGTGATGGGTCTGATGATAGTTCGCGGCGTAATGTCATGCTTTTTGTTATAAGCCAATTGTATTTCTCTTCTTCTATTAGTCTCTCCGACAGCTCTTTCGATTGAGCCAGTAATTTTATCAGCATAGATTAAAACTTCGCCTCTCACGTTTCTGGCGGCGCGGCCTATGACCTGAATTAAAGAAGTCTCGCTTCTCAAGAAGCCTTCTTTGTCGGCATCCAAGATGGCGATGAGAGACACTTCCGGTAAATCCAAACCTTCTCTTAATAGATTCACGCCAACCAAAACATCAAACTCCCCTTTTCGCAGACCCGTGAGAAGCCTGATCCTGTCTAATGTTTTAACATCACTGTGGAGATAATTAACTTTCATGCCTTCTTCCTCCAGATATTGAGACAAATCCTCGGCCATCTTTTTAGTAAGAGTTGTTACTAAAACCCTGTCTTTTTCGGATACACGTTGCTTAATACGAGGCACTAAGTCGTCTATCTGCCCTGTAGCTGGCAGCATCGTGATTATTGGGTCTACTAGCCCTGTAGGCCTGATAATCTGCTCTACTATTTGTTCGCTGCGCTCTTTCTCGTAATTGCTTGGAGTCGCCGAAGTGTATATAACCTGCGGCATTCTGGCCTCAAATTCTTTGAATTGCAGAGGACGATTATCCGCTGCGGAAGGCAGTCTAAAACCGTAATCTATCAAAGTTGATTTACGAGCCTTGTCGCCCGCATACATTCCTCCTATCTGCGGCACGCTCACGTGTGACTC
>Ga0082335_1005614_pt1 | contig 17112 bp, 19 predicted proteins | sample Subgrocontami58m_FD_72375 | JGI IMG/M metagenome (GOLD analysis project Ga0082335, IMG submission 72375) | Subsurface groundwater microbial communities from S. Glens Falls, New York, USA - GMW37 contaminated, 5.8 m (SPADES assembly) (version 2) ... | reverse complement strand
CGTAATTTTCTTTATAATATTTTTGCCGCAGCAACAAAGCATTAACACACTCTTACCAATATTTGCATTAGTTTTTCTTACGCCGTTCGCCCTATATATGGGTAAGGAGCATATTAAAAACGAAATTTTAAAAAACAAAAACCAGGATTTAAAGAAAGACACTTTTTTATTTCATTCTTTAATCATAAAAAATCACATAAACAATATTAAAAAATCAATTGAAAATTTTATGGGAGATCACGAACTTTCCGATATAAAAAGATCAACTGGTGAAATTGAAAAACTGCTTGAAAAGTTTGACGAAATAGAAAACAAAAATTAACTGATGAAAAAGATTAAATACTTCACGGCTTTAATACTCTTAACTGCCATATTTATTTCCTCTTTTAAAATAGCCTATTCTGATAACTTAAACTCTAATAATTATAGAATCCAATTTGGCAATTTAAATATTGGAGGAGAAAAGTTGAATTCAGGAACCTATTATTTGTCAACAAGCGTCGGACAAAGCGTCGCAGAAAAATTTTCATCTAATGGTTATATAGTAAAAGCAGGATTTCAATATTTAAAATCAATTATTCCATTTTCATTTTCAATATCAGATATTAGTATGGAATTTGGGACATTAACCCCATCAAGTCCGTCAACTCAGACAACCAATCTCACGGTTTCTTTTGGAGGAGCGGGTCAATATTTAGTAACAGCAATAGAAGAAACCCCGCTTAAAACTTTTGATGGATTAAATTCAATTCCAGATACAAGCTGTGATGGGGGAGTAAATACATGCACTACAACATCTGCAAAAGTATGGGCTTCAACTACCAAATATGGCTTTGGATATAATATGAGCGGAAACGATATTCCCGCAGACTTTACTGATTCAACTTATTTTAGGCCGTTTCCTGACAGAAGTGCAGCAGCGTCTCCAGTTACCTTAATGTCAAGTACAAATGTTGGGAAAAGCAGGCAGTCAACTGTAACTTTTAAAATTAACATATCAAATGTTCAACCTGCAGGAACTTATAGAAGTGTTGTAAATTTTACGGCAACACCGTCATATTAAAACAAGTATTAAGTATGCAGTATTCAGTATTGAGTATGGGAAATAAGGCACAAAATGTGAAACGTGTAACATGTAACATGAAACATAAAAAGCGAAGATATCAATTTTTTGCGAATTGGGAACCTCGAGAAATCGAGGCAGGGCTCCTTTATGAGTCAAAAAATTCGGTATCGAGCTATTTAAATATAAAATCTTTTGGCAGGGCCCGTCAATGGTTTTTTGTTTTTATTTTTAGTTTTTACTTTTTAGTTTTTAGCGCTCATACTGTTTTTGCGCAGCAATTTGGAATATCAATTACTCCTCCTCATCTTGAAGTTATCATTAAACCAGGAAAATCAATACTAATTGCATATAAAATCCAGAATTTTGGAGACCCTATGATTATAAAATCAAAAATTTATTCTTTTGCTCCGATGGGAAATAAAGGGGACTTAGAAATTAAAGAAGAGCTTGAAGGCCCTGTCAGATTTGAGTTGGATAATTCAGACATCTCACTTGACCAGCCATTTTTTTTAAACTCAAAAGCAGACCAACAGCTTCTTTTGAGGATTAGGATTCCAGAAGGCGCCCCAGAAGGAGATTATTACTATAATTTAATAACAGAAAATGTCCCAAACCCTGCAGGTCAAGGATTTTCTTATTCTCAAGCAAGGGGTAGAGTAGGATCCAATATTTTAATAACAATAACAAGTACGGGTAGAATTGACCTTAAGGGAAAAATATCGATATTTGATGTTTTTTCTCGCTTTAGATTTAACTTTTTTGGCAAAACATATCGGGTATTTGATAGTGGTGATCTGATTCCCATAATCTTAATTGCAGAAAATAAAGGAAAAAATTTAATAAAGCCAAACGGCGATGTAATTTTGAGAGGTAATTTTGGAGAAAAAGCTATATATAATATTATTCCCCAATCAATACTTGCAGAGAGCCAAAGACAACTATCTGCAACTCCTTCAGCTCTTATAAATTGCGATCAAGGAAGGAAACCTTTTTATTGTGATAGAGATTCTTCTTTTTTAATATCGGGATTTTTTTTAGGGAAGTATGATTTGTCCACTACAATTAATTTTGGTGAAGGGTCTCCAAATGTATATTCAAACGTTTCTTTTATCGCAATTCCAATTAAATTTATTATTGGACTGTTTGCAATAATTATAGTCTCCCTAATTCTAATAAAAAAATGACCTTTTTATGCTAAAATACTAAGATGGTCGATAAGCAAGATATAAAAAAGAGCTACTTAACCGGAATTACAGAAGAACTTAAAAAAGTTACTTGGCCATCAAGAAGCCAAGTGATAAAATTATCATTTGTAGTAATATCAATATCTTTAATCATAGCTTTTTATATTGGATTATTAGATATTATATTGGCAAAATTACTTGAGTTTTTAACTAAAAAATAAGTTATGGAAGAAGAAATTATAAAAGAACAGGCTTTAAATCAAAACACAGCCGGATCAAAGTGGTATGTAATTCATGTGAAGACTGGTTATGAATCAAAAGCAAAACAAGCTCTTGAACAAAGAGTAAACAGTTTAGGAGTTGAGGACAAGATTTTTGACATTGTTATCCCAACAAGGGAAAATGTTGTGGTAAAAAAAGGAAAAAAATCAACAGTTAAAGAAAAAGTTTTCCCGGGATATATCTTGATTAAAATGTTGATGGACGATGAAACATGGCTTATTGTAAAAACTACAGAAGGAATAACAGGTTTTGTTGGCGCAGGAGTCAAACCGACACCAATATCTGAAAAAGAAGTTGATGCGATAATGAAGTTCGTCCAGCAGGAACAGCCTAAATTTAAGACAAAATTTTCAATTGGAGAGGCTGTAAAAATAAAAGATGGGCCTTTTGCAGATTTTTTAGGTACGATTGACGGAATAGATGAAGAAAAAGGAAAAGTTAGTGTTTTGGTTTCAATTTTCGATAGAGAAACACCAGTAGAGTTAGACTTCCTGCAAGTAGCAAAGTTATAAGTTACAAATTACAAATTATAAATTCCAAATAACAAATAAATCCTAAGCAATAAACGTTTTAAATTTAAAACCAGCAAACTGTCATCCCCGTGAAAACGGGGATCCAGTCTGGATTCCCGCGTAGGCGGGAATGACAAAGTGCTTAATATTTTATAATTATTATTTATTTGGAGCTTGGAATTTAGTATTTAGAATTTAATCGAATATGGCAAAAAAAATAAAAACAAAAATAAAATTAAATCTCCCCGCTGGAGAAGCAACTCCGGCTCCACCTGTGGGGCCTGCTCTTGGTCAGCACGGCATTCCTATTATGGAATTCATAAAAGAATATAATGCAAGAACCGCAAAACAAAAAGGAGATGTAATACCCGCAGTTATCACAGTTTATGAAGACAGGTCTTTTACTTTTATTACAAAACTTCCTCCAGTTGCAGAATCAATAAAAAAGAAATTAGGAATTCCAAAAGGGTCGGGTAATCCTTTGACTGAAAAAGTCGGAAAACTTACTAGAGTTCAAGCAGAAGAAATAGCAAAAGAAAAGATGGAAGATTTAAACGCGAACGACATAAATGCTGCAATAAAAATTATCGAAGGCACAGCAGTATCAATGGGTATTGAAGTAGAAGGAGGAAAATAAATATGGGGAAAATAAGAACTCGAAATATTGGGAATGAAGAAGTTGAAAAAAAGGAAAAAAAAGAACAAAAAGAAAGAACAAAAGAAAAAAAAGTCAAAGTGACAACAGTAGAGGAAAAGATCGAGGAAAAAGAAGTTGATAAAAAACCCGAAAAAAAGATAGTTATTTCTAAAAAAAGAGGCAAAAATTATCTATTGGCAAAAAGTAAAATAAAGCAAAAATTATCAGGAGATTTACAAAAAAAAGGGATTAACTTAAAACAAGCGATTGAGCTTCTTAAGAAAATCAAATATGCAAAATTTGACGAATCTATAGAGCTTCATATAAAAATCTTAGAAAATAGTCAACACGGCGAGGTTAAAATACCACATTCAATAGGTAAAGAACTTAAAGTAAAGATTGTAGATGACAATTTATTAGACCAGATTGAAAAGGGTAAGATTGATTTTGATATTTTAATATCGCATCCTTCGTATATGCCAAAAATAGTAAAATTTGCTAAAGTTCTTGGGCCAAGAGGATTAATGCCAAATCCAAAAGCAGGTACAATTTCAGAAAAGCCTGAAGAAACAGCAAAAAAATTTGAAAAAGGGGTTTTAAAATGGAAAAGCGAACAAAAACAACCCCTCATTCACCAACAAATTGGGAAAATTTCTTATGATGAAAAGAAAATTGAAGAAAATATAAAGGCGTTTATTGAGTCTGTTGGTAAAGCCAAGATTCTTGATATGTATATTACCTCAACAATGTCTCCATCAATTAAAATAGATACTTCAAGCGTTTAAAATTAAAGGCGAAACTTCTTTTTGGCTAAATATACTATTGTTTCAATTGCATCGTCGTCTGCTATAAGTCCACCAGTTTTTATAACTACATCATAATGATATGGGTTTCTATTTGAATGGTTGAAAAGTTGTTTTGTAAATTCAGACCTTTTTTTATCAGACGATTCAATCATCGAAATTGCTTTTTCTCTTGTAACTTTTCTAAATTCCATCACGGTTTTGATCCTTTGTTCCATATTTGTGATGACTCTAATTTTTAATGAAGAAGGTATAAGAAAATTGCTGCCCCGGCCAACAATTACAGCGTATCCACGGGCAGCAATTGCAGACAATACCCTTATTAGATGTTTTGAATAATTGCTTAAGTTTACATATTTTTTTCCGAAGAAATCTCCTATTATTTGATTGATTATTGAAACATCGCTCTCATCAACCTTATCAATTATTTGTTTCTCAAGGTTTGCGTCTTTTGCTATTTTATCAACTATTTCCGAGTGATATGCTTTCCATTTTTTTCCAAGTTTTTTTGCTACTTTTTCAGCAATAATACTACCGCTTGAGCCAAATTCCCGTGAAATAGTTATCACTGGTTTTTTTACAGCCCCATTTTTATTACCAAAAGAAATCTTTTTTGATATCTTGGATAAGAATAGATTTTTATCGATAAGCTCAAAGAATTTTCTCATGGCGTCTAAAGTATACTATTTCACATAGTTATTTTATAGCTTTTTATTTGGTCAAGTAGTGATCTTGCATATGGGTTTTTTTCAAAATGAGATCTTACAGGATCCAAAAGCTTATTCAAATATAAAGCTAATGAATTTTTAAGATCGTCAGGGTGTATTTTGTTATCTAAATATTGTTTTTCTAATTCCTCGTATGTGGAAAATTCAACTTTTCCGCCAAATTTTTCAAGTCTTTCAATTATCAAGTGATTTATCTCCGACCTGTCAAGGGATTCAAAAACAATATATTTAAAATATTCAAGAATAGGGTTTTCTTTCGTTTCTCCAACAGGGCACCAAGCTTTTGTTATTTTTGACCTTACCTCATCTTCGCTGTCAGTCATAAATATTGCATAGTCAGGATTTGATTTTGACATTTTCATTTCTGCTGCTCTTTTTACAGTACTTTCAGTTTTTGGAGGTTTGCCAAGACCTAAAATCATATGATGACTTATTATGATCGGTTTCCAAAAACCAAGTTGAGCACCTATTTCACGAGCCAAAACATTTACCTTTCTTTGATCCATTCCAAGCTGGGTTATTTTTGCTCCAAGTGTAAAAATATCTGCCGTCTGCATACAAGAATAAATGATTTGAGCAGCTGATAAATCAAATGATTCTTCCCGACCCATTATTTCTGCTGTTCTTATGAATCGCCTTATAGAATTAGTACGTGCAATCTGCAGGACGAGTTTCCAATAATTTGGATCTTTGACCAATTCTGAAGCCCAGATAAATTCAACATTATCCGTTTCAAGCCCTGAAGCTTTCCAAATCTCAATAAAATATTTACCAACTGTTTTAATTTTTTCTAAATCTCCTCCCATTTTTTTATTTGCAAACGCATGCCAATCTGCAACTAACATTTTAAATCTGACTCCTGCTTTTATGAGCTTATTAATATTTATGGTTCTTAGTATTCCTTGTGCGATGTGCATTTGTCCTGAGGGCTCAAATCCGTCGTAAGCGATGATTTCTTCACCTGAATTAAGTAGTTCTTTTAGCTCTTTTTCACCTATTATTTCTTCACCAACATTTTTGAGCAGATCGAGTCTTTCGCTTATTGTCATATTAAAGATTATATCGTATTATTAGCCATATATGGTCAAGAAAAGGGTGTTATCCGGTATCAGAGCAACAGGTAAGCTTCATATAGGTAATTATTATGGAGCAGTAAAAGGTATGATTAAGCTTCAGAAAGATGATGCATATGAAACCTTATATATGGTTGTAGATTTGCACACAATCACTACTCCTTATAATATTGAGGAATTAAGGAAAAACAAAAGGGAAATAGTTATTGATTATTTGGCAGCTGGAATTGATCCTGAAAAAAGCATTATTTTTTATCAATCTGACATAAAAGAACATACAGAATTAGCTTTTTATTTTTCAACAATGGTTACAATATCAAGATTACAGCATCTACCCACATATAAGGAAAAAGTAAAACAGTATCCGAAAGAAAACACAATGGCTTTATTAAATTATCCGATTTTAATGGCCTCGGATATATTAATATATAAAGCTGAGTTAGTTCCTGCTGGTATAGACCAAGAACCTCATCTTGAAGTCGCAAGAGAAATAGCAAGAAAAATGAATAATACGTACCATACTGATTTTCCTGAACCGCAAAGATATGCTGCTGATGGAGAATATATACCCTCTCTTACAGGTCATGGAAAAATGAGCAAATCTGTTGAAGGAAGTTATATTAATTTGACAGATAACCTTGAAGAAATTGAAAAAAAAATAGCAAAAATACCAACAGATTCAGGATCTGGAAATTTAAAAGAAGCACCAGAAGGGGTAAAAACCTTATTTTTACTGATTGGTCTTTTTGAAGGCAAAGAAAAAAGATCAGAAACAGAAGAGAGATATGAGAAAACAGGATTAAAATATGATGAATTAAAAAAGATACTTGCAAAAGCAATTCATAACGAGCTTGTTCCTTTTCAAAAAAGGAGAAACGAGTTAGTTAATGATGAGGAATATATCCGAAAAGTAGTCTTCGAAGGGGCGGAAAAAGCAAGAAGAATAGCTATTCAAACAATTGATGAGGTAAAACAAAAAATGGGTTTTAGTTTATGAAAAATAAATATCTTCCTCAGCAGTTCGAAGGAAAATGGATTAAAAAATGGGAAAAGGATAATACATACGCCACAAGAAGTGGTAAAGATAAGACATATATTTTAGATATGTTTCCGTATCCGTCAGGTGGAGGCCTTCATGTTGGACACACAAGGATTTATACAGCATCAGACGTTCTGGCCAGATTTTATAGATTAAAAGGTAAATCAGTACTTCATCCAATGGGATGGGATGCGTTTGGTCTTCCTGCAGAAAACGCTGCAATAAAAGCTAAAAAAAATCCTATGGATATGGTACCAACTAATATTGCAAATTTTAAAAGGCAAATGAAGTTACTTGGACTATCTTATGATTGGGATAAAGAATTTTCAACCACCGATCCTGAATATTACAAATGGACACAATGGTTGTTTATTCAATTTTTTAAGGCAGGCTTGCTATACAAAAAATCAACGCCCGTATATTATTGTTCTTTTTGCAAGACAGGACTTGCTGAAGAAGAAGTTTTAGCAAGCGGAAAGCATGAAAGATGCGGAAATGACATAACGCGAAAAACTATTCCACAATGGATATTTAGGATAACGCTTTATGCAGACGAACTTCTTGAAGATCTTGATAATCTTGATTGGCCGGATGGAATTAAAAAAATGCAAAGAAATTGGATAGGGAAGTCAGAAGGAATGGAGATATCCTTTAAACTCGAAAACCTTAAACTCAAAAATATTAAAGTTTTTACTACAAGGCCAGATACGATTTACGCTGTAACAGCAATAATCATTGCGCCAGAACATGAGTTAGTAGAAGAAATAGAAGATGAAAATATTAGAAAATATGTTGAAAAATCAAAGAAAAAACTCGACCTTGCAAGAACAGACCTTGATAAGGATAAAACAGGTATTTTTTCAGGGCTTTATGCAGAAAATCCAGTTAATAAAGAAAAAATTCCTATTTGGATTGCAGATTATGTTGTTGGGTGGTATGGATATGGAGCAATTATGTTTGTTCCAGGAGTAGATAAGAGAGACCTTGAATTCGCAAAGAAATACAATCTTCCTATAAAAAAACATGAAAATAATAATAAAAAAATTGATTATAAAAAATTAGGAAAGAAAAATACGCAGTATAAATTAAGGGATTGGAATTTTTCAAGACAAAGGTATTGGGGAGAGCCCATTCCTATGGTTTTTTGTAAAAAATGTAAAGATTGGCTACCAATTGATGAAAAAGATTTACCATTAAAACTCCCTTATTTAAAGTCTTATGGACAAGGGAAACATGGACAATCTCCACTTGCAGAAGTCAAAGAATGGGTCAATACAAAGTGCCCAAATTGTAATGGCGACGCTGTAAGAGAAACAGATACTATGCCAAATTGGGCAGGGAGCTGCTGGTATTTCTTGGCTTTTTCTTTCTGGAATCAAGAAAAAACTAAATTACAAATCCTAAATAACAAATCACAAATAAATTATAAATCTCAAATACAAAATTCTAAAAGTTTAGAATTTAGAAATTCGAATTTATTTGGAACTTGGAATTTAAAATTTAGTGCTTCAATCAAAGATTGGTTGCCTGTTGATTGGTATCTTGGTGGGGCAGAACATGCAGTTTTGCATCTTCTTTATGCAAGATTTTGGGTTAAGGCTTTACATAAACTCAAACTATTAGACATAAAAGAACCTTTTGATAGATTGAGAAATGTCGGAATCGTAATTGCGCAGGATAAAAGAAAAATGAGCAAGTCATTTGGAAACATCATTAATCCAGACGATATTATAAAAGAATATGGAGCTGATACTTTAAGAATTACAGAAATGTTTATGGCGCCTTTTTCACAAGAAATTATTTGGTCAACACAAGCACTGCAAGGCGCTTATAGATTTTTAAAGAGAGTATGGCAAATCATAAATGACCCAAACAAGATAGCCTCTGATTCAAAAAACGAAGACTCAAATGTGTTGATAGAGCTTGAAAAAACATTGGAGCATATTGAAAATAGCATTTCAAAAGTGAAATTTAATACAGGAGTTTCATTTTTAATGGAATTTTTAAATAGTTGGGAAAAAGGTGGTAAGCTAACCAAAGAAAACATCAAAAAATTCTTAATAATACTATCTCCCTATGCACCATTTATCACAGAAGAGTTATGGACAACAGTATTTAAAGAAAAAAAATCTATACATTTAAGTGAATGGCCTAAAATGGGCAAAAAAAACGTTTTAATTAAGGAAATTAATATACCTGTTCAAATAAACGGCAAACTAAAAACAGTTTTAATTATTCCTGTTGAAAAATTAAACAAAGATTATGTTATCAATCAAGCGAAAAAAGACAGCAATGTATTGAAATACACTCAAAAGGGCACAATTAATATAATCTATATTGAAGGAAAAGTTATAAATTTTGTAGTAAAAAAATAAAGGAGGTGATTAAAATGATGAATTATGGAGGTTTTCAAGGACAAGGTCAATATATGATGAATCAAGGATATTTTGGCTTTTTTGGATTTTTATGGTTAATTACTTGGATTCTAATAGTCGTTGCATTAGCAGCTTTTGTCAGATGGATGTGGAAAAAGGGCGATAAAATAAAATAACTAACGTTTGTTATTTTTAGTCGCAGTCTAAGGCTTGAAAACATTGTTCGCGAGCAGTTTCTGAAGGCGCGCTATTACACGCATCACATTTAGTATCTTTTAATTGATCTGTTGTTTTTTTAGTTTTTTCTACTTGGGCGCTTATATCTTGAAACTTTACATTTGCTGGTGGAGTAAACTTTGAGTTATCTACATTCCAAAACTTACAATCATAATTGGTCTTTTTATTATCAAGAGCAAATACCTCGTTTTTACTAATTGATTCTGATGTTTCTATTTTCAGCTTTGTTCCTTGTTCTTGTCCTTCAACCCAAGTATATCCATAATTTTCATCTCTTATAATATTGGTCTCAATAGTTGTTCCTTCATTCTGTTTTGAAGAAAATTTTCCTCGCATTTTTTTACCTGAAAGATAGATATTGCCTTCTGTATTATTTTTTTCGTCATCAAATTTAAAAGTACACTGCATATTAGTTCCTTTTGCAAAAAGATCTTGAATATTTCCCTTAATAATTCCAGCTGCTGATTTTTGATAAATAGGAATTCCCGAAGATTTTGAGTAGAAAAAGTAACCAACTCCAAGTAAAAAAATTACACCAATCCCAATGAAAAGTTGTTTATTCATGATTAATATAAGATAAATTATAACAAGAATTTAAACTGTATGACCTCGTAGGTCATACATTGGAGCGCCTTGAATTGTTACAACAAGCCTTTGTACACCGCCCCGGTGCTCTTTGTGTCTAAAATTATGCTTTTCGAGCATTACTTAAAGATTTTCGAGCAGAGTTTATATAATCAATCGCAGTTAAAACAGACATTCCTGCAATTGCCCAAGATGCTATTTTATCTCTCGGATTTGTAATTAGTCTAGCAGCCCCTAAAGCATCTACTGACATTTTTATTTTTCCTAGTGGGCTTGCTACTGGTGACTGTATAGCAGGATCTGATTTGGATAATGCAAACAAAGAAAGATTAGTAATAACTATTGCCGATTCGGCTATTACTTTAATAGCTTTTGTTCCTCTTGCCATTTCTAATTCTTTAATTAATTGAACTCTCATTGCTAAATCTGATATTGGGTCTGCAATTTCTCCGAAGCGACTTGTTGCATCTAATTTTCTTGCAACAGCTCCGTCAGCATCTGATAACCAAGCAGCGCCGAGTAGAACTAATGCTTTTCCTTTTTTGCCTTGCTGATGTGCTTTTATCGCCTCTCTGGTAATGAATGGCCTTGCAATTGTTAATGCATTAGGCAAGATATATTTTGAAGGACCTCTCTCCGTCATATCGGCGTATTATATCTTATTTCGCGTTATACCATTGATGAAATTCAGTACGTAAACCATCTGGTTAATTCTTAAAACTTAAATTCTTCTGTTCCTTCTGATCCATATAACTCGTCGTTCCAGAACTTCATGTACGTTGGTTTTATCAGATATGGCTTGGATTGAATAGTATTATTTTTCATATTCTCATATGTAATAATTTCTTTCCACAATGGATAAAATTTGTTATGGTTTTCTAGAAGTTCCTTAATTTTATTTTCATCATTAAGAATTTCACACTTACCCTTTCCTTGGACTGCTTTTCTATCTGTAAGATCTTTTTCGTTATACCATGAAATAGAAAAAGCAACGTCAGGATTTTTATCAATGTGTTTACTATGATTAGTGTCAGGTGGACTTACAAAAAATATGTCAAAATTGTCGTTTATTGAGTAGTAAACATTGCAGACCCAAGGGGTCTCATTATATGTGGCGATAATTAGAAGCTTTTGAGACTTAAGAAAATCAAGAAGCTTATCTTTTGACATGAAAATATTATAACAATAATTAAGTTAAGCTGTTTGTTTTATTTTTTCAAGAAGCTCTGGAAACTTTTTATATTATTAACCTCAAGTATTTCAATCATTCGAATGTTTAAAACACAAAAATATAAAATATATAATTAAATATTTAATTATATATCCATTCCAATTAATCGTTTAATTGGATAAATCTTCCAATGTATGACCTCGTAGGTCATACATAACGGCTATAGTCGTGAGCGAGTCCGAATGTAATGAAGACGAGTCGAATGGCTGCCCAGCTTGGATTTGAACCAAGATATGCAGATCCAGAATCTGCAGTCCTACCGTTAGACGACCGGGCAAATCTAAATATAGTTTAATTCTTTTAATAACAGTTTTATTTGCTGTCTTAAAAATCTTTTTCCCTCAGTTGTTTTCAAATACCGTTCTCTTCTTAATGCATCGCTCTTATTCAAATAAGCTTCATAGTGTATCAATTTAATAGGCCTTTTATTTTTAGTTGAAATAACACTTCCATTTTTGTGTTTATCAACTCTTTCTATTAAATTTGACGTACTTCCAGTATAAAGTTTATTATTGCTTAATAACAAAATATAAACATAATAAAACATTTTTTTCATACTATACTAAACGATCCTGTCATTCGACAGGACGGTATCGAATGATACCGCCGGGCAAATAACTGTTCCTATTTTATCAAATTGCTAATAAGAAGGTTTTAAAGTACAATACTCGGATGAAAACAGATGTTTTTACACTTAAAAATGGGCTGAAAGTAGTTTTTGCTGATACAGATGCTTTTCCAACATTAACCACAATTCTTCTTGTTGGAGCAGGTTCACGATATGAAAATAAAGTAAATAATGGAGTAGCACACTTTTTTGAACACATGGCATTTAAAGGTTCAAAAAAATACCCAAATTCACATATTATAGCTGCAGAAGTTGAGGGAGCAGGCGGCATATTTAACGCATTTACAAACAAAGACCACACAGGATATTGGATTAAATCAACTAGCGAGCATTTTGAAAGAGTCACAGATGTGATTTCTGATATGGTTCTTAACTCATTTCTACTTCCTGAAGAAATTGAAAAAGAAAAAGGAGTAATAGTTGAAGAATTAAATCTTTATAACGACACTCCCTATCAAAAAGTTAACGACATTTTTGAAACATTACTTTATGACGGAAATCCACTCGGCCTGGAAATCGGAGGTCATAAAAATACAGTAACCAAATTTACAAGAAAAACATTTACCGACTACATGGACACTTTTTATCAACCAAACAACGCTGTTTTTGTCGTATCAGGAGGCATAAATTCTACGAACGTATCAAAAAAAGAAATGTTAGATTTAATAACTGCTAAATTTAAAAATTGGAAAAAAGGTCAAAAGAAAGATTATTTAAAAGTAATTGAAAACCAAAAAAAACCAAATTTAATAATAAAATATAAAGATACAGAACAATCCCATTTTGTGTTGGGATTTAGATCTATTTCAAGAGAAAATAATAAAAAATATGCTCTTGCAGTTTTGTCTGCGATATTGGGTGGGGGAATGTCAACTCGATTATTTAAAGAAGTCAGAGAAAGGAGAGGGCTTTGCTATTATATATCTACTTCAAGGTCTTTATACAATGACGTTGGAAATATATATACAAGAGCAGGGGTTACAATAGATCTTGATAAAACAAAAACAGCAATTGAGGTGATTTTAAAAGAACATAAAAAAATATTAGATGGTGATGTTAAAACAGATGAACTAACAAGAGCAAAAGAAATGATAAAAGGAAGATTTTTGTTAAGCCTTGAAGACTCATTTGAAGTAGCAAATTACTATGGAGAAAAACTACTTCTTGAGGGTAAAATTACAGAAACTGAAAGCTATTTAGATATGCTTGAAAAAGTTAAAATGGACGATGTGATGTCTATAGCAGAAGAAACTTTTAAACCTGAAAAGCTAAATTTAGCCTTAATAGGTCCGGTAAAAGACACAGAAGGAATAGAAAACCTGTTATCAATATAAAGCTCTAATCTCTAATTTCTAAATCCTAAACAATATCAAAACTCAAAATACTAAATACAAAAAAATTTGGATTTTGATATTAACTATTTTGAACTTGTCTAGAGTTTAGAGATTAGAATTTAGAGTTTATTTTAATGTATACTATTTTTATGCTCCTTTATATTTTCATAATCGGCTTATCCATCGGTTCTTTTTTGAACGTTTTAATTGACAGATTGCCTAAAGGTAAAAGTATTTGGGGAAGATCTTATTGTGATCACTGCAAAAAACAGCTTAAATCTATAGATCTTATTCCTGTTTTTTCATACTTTATCCTTAAAGGTAAATGCAGATTTTGTCATAAAAAAATCGATTCAAGATATCCTATTGTAGAATTATTAACTGGAATTTTATTTCTAATAGGATTTATTTATCTTCCAACACAAGGACTCCTGCCAAGAATACTTGAATTAGCCTTAATTTCAGCCCTAATTGTAATTTTTTTTGCAGATCTGAAATATCAGATTATTCCAGACCAAGCGCTCATTTTTGCTGGTTTAGTAGGTGTTTTAATTTTATTATTAGAACAGACTGGTTTTTCTTTAATATCATTTAGATTTGTTGAAGGTCTGTTGGTTGCACTGCCAATTTATCTGATTTATGCTATTTCAGGGGGCCGAGCAATGGGATTTGGAGATGTAAAGCTATCTTTTATAGTTGGACTTATATTTGGTTTACAAAAAGGCTTTACTGCTTTATATATTGCTTTTGTATTAGGCGCAATTGTTTCATTGATTTTAATTTTTCTTAAAAAAAAGAGTATAAAAAGCAAAATCGCATTTGGTCCTTTTATCGCAATAGGCTCTTTTTGTGTCTTATTTATTGACAAAGCAAGGCTTTTTATGATACCATTTTTCTCAAATTAGATGGAAAAAACATTAGTAGTTCTAAAACCTGATGCAATACTTCGCGGATTAAGCGGTGAAATCGTAAAGAGATTTGAAAAAGCAGGATTAAAATTAATCGGAGCAAAAATGGTAAGCGTTACTAAAGAGCTTGCAGAAAAACATTATCCGGCAGATAGACATGAATGGATAGAACAAATAGGGCATAAAACTTTAGCAAACTACAAAAAGCTTGAAGCAGATGTTAAAAAATTGTTAGGGACAGATGATCCAAAAGAAATAGGTAAAATGGCACGGGTCTGGTTATTAGACTATATAACCTCAGGTCCTGTATTGGCAGTTGTTTTTGAAGGTCCTCACGCTGTTGATTTAGTTCGAAAAATTGTTGGACATACATTACCTTTAGAATCTGCGCCTGGCACGATTCGCGGTGATTATTCATTTGATTCCTCACTTCTCGCAAATAGCTCTAAGCGAGCAATAAAAAATCTGGTTCATGCTTCAGGATCAAAAGAAGAAGCAGAATACGAGATTCCTCTATGGTTTAATTCTTCAGATCTTGTAAAATACAAGAGAGTTGACGAAGAAGTTATTGGTTAACCCATTTGCCGTCATAGCTCAACGGACAGAGCAAGCCCGTCCTAAGGGTTAGATGAGGGTTCAATTCCTTCTGACGGCACCACGTCAAACGTGGTTTTAAAAATATGAAAAAAACAAAAAGTAATTTTAAAAAGCCTGAATATTTTAAAGTTTTAGTTTTAAGAACTATTGGGAACTTTTTGATTTTGACTTCTTTATTTATGATAGTAAAAACGTTTTATCAGCCCGTACGTGAAGAATTAAGATATTTCATTGAAAAGGCAACAAATAAGAAATATCTGATTTCAGACGTGAGAATTGATGAAAAAGGGTTAAAGAAGAGCCCCAAAGATAAAAAGATTACGTTAGTTGATTTATTTGAGCAAAACAAAATAGAAACAATAGTTCCAGAAGACCCATCATTCTCTGTTGTAATTCCAAAAATTGGAGCAAATGCAAGAGTAGTACCAAATATAGATGCATCAAATAAAGATATTTATTTACAAGCCCTGCAAAAAGGAGTCGCACATACTTTAGGGACTGCTTTCCCCGGAGAAGGAGGACATATTTTTCTATTTGCACATTCCACAGATTATTTTTGGAACATTGGAAATTATAATGCCGTATTTTATCTTCTTTATAAATTAGAAAGAAACGATGAAATAAACATTGTTTATAAAGGTAAAAGATATATTTATAAGGTGATAGGGACTCAAATCGTTGATCCCTCACAAGTAGAATACATTAGAAGGAAAAGCAATAGGGAGTTTTTGACTCTGCAAACATGCTGGCCTCCAGGAACTACGCTTAAGAGACTTTTGGTATTTGCCGCAAGAGTAGAGGAATAGCAATAATCCACATATGTCATCCCCGACTCCGATCGGGGATCCAGTAAAGATAGATTCCCGCTTTCGCGGGAATGACAGTGGGGGGTTATTTTATCGTATTCCGACAAGATAAAGATCAGGAAGCTTATTGGTTTTCGGATTTAAGTTCGCCAAAATTAAAAGCTTTCCATCTGAATTTACTGCATAGAATTTGGAATCAATAGGTCCAGAATATACGATTTGCTTATTAGCCGCGTCGTATGAAGATATTGATATTCTGTCTGCTTCTTTATATACAAGTCTTTTTGAATCTGAATACCAAATTACATTGTTAATATTTAAATCTCCGCTGCTTATGATATAGTTTTTGTCTTCTTTTTTATCGTATACATATAGGCTTCCTGTTTTTAAATTCCTTTCTTCTTTAGATTGATTTGACGCTATTAATGGAGGATTTATAAGGATAGGTATATTTGAATTTGTTAAAGATTTATATAAAACTTTTGTTTGATCTGGAGAAAAAGAAACTATGTCAAACGAAGCGCTTGCGATCTTTTGTATATTGCTTGGAAAAGTTTCAAGTACCTTGACAATTTCTTTATTTCTTTCATTTTCCCAGGCTTGAATTAGCGTTGTTTTTGATGATGTAACATCAAAAACCTCTTGATTTTCCGAATCCATTGAAATCAAGTAAGAATTACTGACATTTTCAATTGGTACTTCAATAATTGCTTGTGTATAGTCGTGCGAAAATATTATTGATGTGTTTTCTAAAATAGAGCCTACTGGCAATTTATCCTTTAATAACAGGGTCTTTAAAGGGGCAAATATAGTGATTGGCTTGCTGGAAGCGTCAAATAAATAAATACCATCTGTTTCTGTATTATTTTCAGAAATCAAAATAATGTTATCTGTCTGATCAACTCTGAATGCATTAACTATCCCTAAATTGCTGAGCGGGGAGAGTGATGGATTAATTGGAAAGAGGATTGGGTCGATAGTTTCCACGATTTCACCTTTAAGCGTGACACTTTTTTTATAAGGAATAAATCCTTCTTTAACTATTTCAATTGTATAGACGCCTGGATGTAAGGTCACATTTAGATCT
>Ga0082335_1005613_pt1 | contig 17114 bp, 9 predicted proteins | sample Subgrocontami58m_FD_72375 | JGI IMG/M metagenome (GOLD analysis project Ga0082335, IMG submission 72375) | Subsurface groundwater microbial communities from S. Glens Falls, New York, USA - GMW37 contaminated, 5.8 m (SPADES assembly) (version 2) ... | reverse complement strand
TTTTCAATTTTGGCCAACTGCCTGGCCGTGCGCGAATACACCTTATGGCAATACGACTCGCTGATACCAAAGACCGCCCCCAAGTTGATCAGGGTCGGATAGTGGCGGAGGTAATAGAGGGCCGGCAGCAGGCGGTCTTCCGTGGCCAGTTTGGAGCCTTTCCGGCCCCGCCGCGTCAGCGGGCTGAGGGCTTTTTGTTCATCAAGGTAGGTGCGAAGCTTGCCGTTGAGATGCTGGAAATCTTCCTTTGACAGCCCGACAAGGCGTTTGTATTCTTCAGGGTTGTCAGTGGGTAACTGGGCATACGGTTTCATGGCTTTTTGGCGGTTCAGGATAAGGCTTGGTATTTTAACCTGACGGTATATAGGGTCAGCAACATTTAGGAAAGATGTCTATTAGAGGGTTTGCCAAGGATAATCCATATTTTGCATTATAATTTAATGCTAGAGCGTATAAGTCACCTACTTGGTGAGCACCTAACAATAGCAAATTTTTCAAATAGGCCAAAACATGCCCTATCAACACGATGTTTTTATCAGCTACCGACGGCAAGAACTTTGGACACCGTGGGCAAGGGATCATTTTAAAAAATTACTCATAGCTTATTTGCAACCCGAATTAGGCATTGAGCCAGACATTTTCTTAGATGAACGTATCCAGATCGGCGCGGATTGGGTAGATACACTGGGCGAACATCTAGCCACATCTAAAGTATTGGTAGCCATTTTTTCTGGCGATTATTTTGGTAGCGATTGGTGTCTGCACGAACTTGATTTGATGTTGGAACGTTCAAAAAAAGATATAACCAAACCTGTGCTTATCATTCCGGTCGTTGTCCACGATGGCGATAAAATTCCTCAAGAAGCCAAACGCATACAATCTATGGATATGAGCAAGTACCGCAATACCCACATCAATCCAGCCACACCAGATTATCAAGATTTTTCCAAAGCCATGAGCCTACTAGCCCCGCAGGTAGCCGCTGCCATTCATGCTGCACCTGCGTTTAAAACCACATGGATTAAGCAACACAAAAAACGTTTTAATGAAGTGTATGAGGCGATAAATAAAAGCAACCATTTGGAGCCCAAACAATTTACAGCAAAGCGTCCAACTCCACCCACCGAATCACCAAAACTCGTATTCTAGGAAAATAAGTCATGTCACTTAGCTCTTCAAACGGAAGCATCATCACGTTTTATTCCTGGAAAGGGGGCGTAGGACGCACCATGGCTTTAGCCAATGTTGCCGTGCAATTAGCCTGTATGGGACGTAGTGTGTTAATGGTAGATTGGGATTTGGAAGCCCCAGGTTTAGACCGCTATTTCGATCACCCGGAAATTCCTGGCCTTGCCATTACATCTGCCCTTGATAATTCTGGACTATTGGGTTTACTGGAAATAAGTGAAGACCGCGAACCGAATCATAGTCATTGGGAAACGCGCCTAAGCCATATCACCGTGCCAACCGCAGAACCCACCTTCCGCACTTTAAATCCACCTACACCAGGAGCACTCCATTTATTGTCTTCTGGCATCGCCAGTGATGGCTACCCAGCACGGTTAGCGGCATTTTCTTGGGATAAATTTTTTGCCGAACAGTTTGGTGGCAGTTGGCTGGAAGCCCTGCGTAACCAATGGTTGTTGCGTTATGACTTCGTGCTGATAGACGCACGGACGGGGCTGACCGATAGCGGGGGCGTTTGCACGGTACAAATGCCGGACATGATGCTCATGGTGTTCACCGCCAACGAACAGTCCTTAAAAGATGGCGTGAAAGTTATCGATGCAGCCCAACAAGGCCGTCGCCATTTTGCTTATGACCGCGCACCTTTGGCGATTGTGCCTTTGTTATCGCGTTGGTGTGGCGATGATGAAGTTGATCTTGCAAGCAGTTGGATGGATCGTTTTGACAGTGATCTTCGGCCTTTGCTTAACGCATGGCTGCCGGAAGGTTTTAGCCCCCGCCAATTTTTGGAAAAAACCCGCATCCCCCATGTCACCCGCTTTTCGTTTGGCGAACCCTTGCCCGTACTGACGCACAGCCTCAACGATGCTAATTTGCCTGGACTCGCATACGCCACCTTGGCACGGCTGTTAAACTCACAACTTGCCGAAGCCGGGCAGATTATCGACCCAACCTATCGGCCTTTACAGTTCACAGCAGGTTATAATGAAACCGATGAGTTGAAATTGCTGGCTTTGGTGCAAGACAGCACGGCCTTATATCAGGAAATTGCCCGTATCAGCAAAATTCATGGTACTAACAGTATTAAATTAGCTGATTTTCTCAATCAAGCAGGACTCGCTTTGCGTAGCTTGGCGCGTAATATGGAAGCTGAACCTTTATATCGACGCTCTTTGAGCTTAGTTGAGCAAAATTTCGGAGCTGACCACCCTGAAATCGCCGTCCGCCTCAACAATTTGGCGCAGTTGCTCCAAGCCACCAACCGCCTCGCCGAGGCCGAGCCAATGATGCGCCGGGCACTCGCCATTGACGAGCAAAGCTTCGGGGCTGACCATCCCGATGTCGCCATTGACCTCAATAACTTGGCGGCTTTTCTCCAAGACACCAACCGCTTCGCCGAGGCCGAACCGATGATACGCAGAGCATTGGCTATCAACGAGCAAAGCTTCGGGACTGACCATCCCAAGATCGCCACACAGCTCAACAATTTGGCGCAATTGCTCCAAGCCACCAACCGCCTCGCCGAGGCCGAACCGCTGATGCGCAGGGCACTCGCCATTGACGAGCAAAGCTTCGGGACTAGCCATCCCAATGTCGCCATTGACCTCAACAATTTGGCGCAGTTGCTCCAAGCCACCAACCGCCTCGCCGAGGCCGAGCCGATGATGCGCAGGGCTTTGGCTATCAACGAGCAAAGCTTCGGGACTGACCATCCCAACGTCGCCATTGACCTCAACAATTTGGCGCAGTTGCTCCAAGCCACCAACCGCCTCGCCGAGGCCGAGCCGATGATGCGCAGGGCACTGGCTATCGACGAGCAAAGCTTCGGGGCTGGCCATCCCAACGTCGCCATTGACCTCAACAATTTGGCGCAGTTGCTCCAAGCCACCAACCGCCTCGCCGAGGCCGAACCGCTGATGCGCAGGGCACTCGCCATTGACGAGCAAAGCTCCGGTGCTGACCATCCCAATGTCGCTATACGGCTCAACAATTTGGCGCAGTTGCTCCAAGCCACCAACCGCCTCGCCGAGGCCGAGCCGATGATGCGCAGGGCACTGGCTATCGACGAACAAAGCTTCGGGGCTGACCATCCCGGTGTCGCTATTGACCTCAACAATTTAGCGGCTTTGCTCCAAGTCACCAACCGCCTCGCCGAGGCCGAGCTGTTTAGTCAACAAGCCTTACAGATTCTACAAAAATTTGAGCGTGATAACGGCTATCAACACCCTGAATTATCTGTAATTCAAGATAATCACCTGCAAATTCTCGAAGGCATCAGCAGTAGAAGATAAAGTTGCTTTAAATCCATTGTCGCGTACATCTGAAAAAGCTTATTAATAATTCATCCTAAGCCCAATCTCCGCTCCCCTGCCCGGTTCCGGCGCAAAATTCCGCAAGTACGAGGTCGAGTTGCGGATATTTTCATCCAGCAAGTTATTGGCTTTGGCGAACACCAGCACATCCACGTCCTTGATTTGTTTGATGAGGTATTGGGTGCTGAGGTTGAGCTGCACATAACTGGCGGTGGCGGTGTCAAAATCGCCGGGATGGTCTTGGGCTTCGCCACGGGTTAGGCGTAGGTTGCTGCTCCAATCATTTTTGATATGGTCGAGCTGGAAGCCAAAGCGTAAGGGCGGCATCCTTGGCACGTCGCCGCCGCCTACGAATTTCCCACGGGTGTAGTCGCTGAATAGGGTCAAATCGACTAGGCCGTAGTGGTTTTCCATGAGCGGGAATATCAGTTTGCTTTCATAGCCCATAAAGGTGGCGTCGGCCTGGCGGCTTTCGACCACTGGCGAACACGCCGTATCGGGCGGGCACAATTCCCCCTCTTCGGTGACAAACTTGCCGTTGCGTTGTTGGTAAATGTAATCGTTTGCCCAGTTGTGGAATAGGTCGAGTTCCGCCCTGACCCAGTTGGCGTTGAATTTATAGCCTAAATCCAAATTGTACGAAGTTTCTTCGTGCAGGTTGATGTTGCCAATTTCAAAGCTGCGGGTAGCGTCGTGGTAGCCATTGGCCAGCAGTTCCTGCACTTGCGGTGCACGTTGCGAGCGGGTCATCGCCAGATTGACGCTGTGGTCGTCGTTAATTTTCCAGAGGCTGGAGGCGGACGCGCTGACCGGTGTGTAGTTCAGGTCGCTATGGCCTTCTGGCGCGATGGTGGTGTCTTCGACGCGCCAGCCGAGTTGGTTGTTGAACGCGCCTAAGGTAAAGGATTCAACTTGGAACACGCCGTAGCTGTTGGTCAGCGATTGCGGGACGATGACGGAATTGGTCGATTTATCTATCGCGGCAAAATCGCTGGCAATGGCTTGGAAACCCAATGCGCCGTGCAGTCCGGCCATCGGTTTGTGGGTCAGTTCCAAACGGCTTTCGTAGGTTTTGTTGGTGAAGAATGCCGCTTCTTGTCCGTTGGGGATTTCGGTGTGCTGGTAATCGGTGTAGCCCAATTTCATGCGTAGCGATTCGGCGAACGGGAATGGATTTTTCAGCTCGCTTTTCAAATCGTATTTGCTTTGTTTTAGGGCGATGCGGGTGATTTCGCCGCCCGTACCGTCGGGGGCGATGCCGTAGTTGTTTTCCAGGCGGTTGATGGAAATGCCAGCAAAACCCGGTTCGCCAACCAATGACAACCCCGCCGAGCCGCTGATGGCGTCACTGCTGGTATTGGCGATAAACCCGTGGGTATTTTGCAGGCTATCAGGCAACGTCGGGTCAACTTGCCTTGCGGCGTTAATGTCAATGGCGTTACCACCAATATCGACGTTGCCTCGGTTACGGAAAAAGCCGTCAATATGGTAGGCGATATGGCCTTGGCCGCCTTCTGCCTTCATCGTTGTTGCGGTTTCATTGGAGACAGAATCAAAGCGTTGTTCTAATGCACCTCCTATGCGTTTTTCCGGCAGTTGTTCGGGAATGCGGTTGTCTATGACGTTGACCACGCCGCCGATTGCCCCGCTACCATACAGTAAGGTGGCGGGGCCGCGCAGCACTTCGATACGTTCCGCCAGCAATGGCTCGACGCTGCTGGCATGGTCGGGGCTAATCGCCGAAGCATCGTTACCGCCGATGCCATTATTTAACACCCGCACCCGCGGCCCGCTTTGGCCACGTATTACTGGCGTGCCGACACCAGGGCCAAACGATTGGCTGGTGATGCCCAGTTCGTTCTTTAGGGTTTCGCCGATGCTGTGCCCGACTTTTAAACGTAGCTCATCATCGCTTAGGATGGTGACCGGGGTGGCCGCATCGTCGGCATTTTCTTGTAAGGGTGCGGTAACGATGATTTGTCCGAGTTCAGACACGGGGGTGTTGTCGGCATAAACAGGCGTACCTAGAGCGGACAAACAAAGCATGGCAAGTTTTTTATTCATAAGGTTAGTATCGGATCAAAATCTCAAGATGGCTATCAGAACCGAAGCTCTGTAAGCAAAGCCCATAAGCCAGCGGCGGTGTGGGTATGGTTGAAGGCATAAAGGGCTAACTGCTTAGTCGGCAAAAGGCTTGTATCAGGCCATTCAGCTTCCCTTGCCTATAACCAACCGGCAAGCGGCCTTCTTGCAACACGGTACGTTTAATCATACCGGCCTATCATTTAAGCCGTATTACAGGCTATTGACGGCCATAAGATATGTTATAACATAACAAACTGCAAATATTATTTAACGCCCGCCCTATAACCGCCCTGTTTCATGGCGGCGGATTTCCTTAGCTTGCCTCCCAAGCACCGATAAGCTAGTATTTCGGCATAACTTTTCAACCAGCCAGGCTTAACTTTACCCTCAAGGAACCTACCATGTTAAAAATTTCTACCCTCCTCATTCCTGCGTTGCTTTCGGCAACCTTGAGTGGTTGTGGATTATTCCGTAACAATTACGAAGTTAAGGACACGGATCTTGTTGATGTCAGCTATGACGCGGTGGATGAACTCCAAAACAGGCTCACCCGAAAAATCCCTAAAAATTCCTTGATTATTGTCACCACACTTTTGAATGTGGACAACCACAACAAAACCTCAGCTTTTGGCCGCATTGTTTCCGACCAAATTGCCTCGGCTTTTCATAAAGAGGGCTTTCAAATCATAGGCATGGAACTGCCGATAGATCTGTTTATCATGAAGGAAGACGGCACTTTGCTGCTTTCTGATGACACCAAAAAATTGCTCAACCGCTACCGTGCGGCGGTTTTGGTGGGCGGTGTCTACGCACCTGGCAAAAAGAACGCTTATGTTTCATTACGTGTCATCGAAACGGCCACCAAAACCATTATCTCCTCAACCGACCTGTCCATACCCATGGGGCCGGATGCCAAGATGCTGATGACCCCCATAGACATCGCCACGTCCAACCCGGCCACGGAACCCGTTGCCGAAGTGGCCAAAAACACCGAGGAAGAAAGCCCTACGGCAACAGAAGAAACGACAAAACCTGAAGCTGAAAAAAAGACAACCAGCGATAGCCTTGAATAAACGGACACCCTCCAGGACGCCCGCCACAAACTTTGAAAAACCCACAAACCCTGTTTCCGTTTAAGGTTAAAGTGTCGGGACCATGGACGGAAACCATTCAGATAGCCGCCTAGTGCTACCGCTCCCTCACTAACCGGAACCCCAGGTTCGCCTGCCGCGCCCAAGCCGTGCTCCAATTACGATAAGCGGCGCGGACCCTGGGGGCGTCGGCATTCCAACCGCCACCGCGCACCACCAACAAATCATCAAAATCCGCCCGGCCTTTGAGGCAGGCTTCCTCAAAGCCGCTGTAATGTTCCTCATAGCGCGAGCACGTCCATTCCCAGACATTGCCCAGCATATCGTGCAAGCCCCATTGGTTGGGTAACAAAGCCCCCGTAACCCCATAAAAAAAACGCCCGTCATCACATTGATGCAGTTGCGCCCAAGCTAGCGTTTTGATTTGTTTCCTGTCCGCAACATTGGCGTTCCGGCAGGCTATATCAGGATTATTGCCCCAATAGCGTGCGGAAACAGTGCCCGCCCTGGCGGCATACTCCCATTCCGCTTCCGTAGGCAGACGGTATTGCTGCCCGGAAGTTTTGTTCAGCCAAGCAATATAAGCCTGCACATCCTGGAAACTGACACAACCCACCGGGTAATCCGGCTTGGGCGCCAAATCTTTTACAGGTGACCTCCAATTGGCCCACCCCCACCAATTCCAGTGTTGTCCGACAGTATGGTCATAACTCCAGCAGCCCTTTTCTTCGACATTACGTTCGGCATCGGTGACATGCCCGGTCGCATCAATAAATTTCTGGAATTCTTCGACGGTCACTTCATTTTTGGCCAGCTTAAAGCTTTTGACACAAAGCCTATGCAGCGTTTCGTTATCGGTGCGGCCTTGCTCTGTTTCCGGGCTGCCCATAAAAAAACAGCCGGATGGGATCGTGGCTGTTTCCGGGATTAGCGCCGCCCCCCGTTGTGGCAAAGGCGCTTTTAATGTCCTGCCAAGTTGCGCGGCTTGCATCGGTGCCGGGGCAATGAAGCCGCTTAGTAAAAACATGAAAATGCTTTGGGGAAGGGGCATCATAGGCAGGCCGGTAAATCGCAGGTTCGGGATTAATGGCCTGCCAGCCTTAGGTTTACACATGCAAAGCCAGTTCGGTTTGGAAGCGTTGTGTCCATTGGCTGCTGCGGCCATCGCGGAGTTTTTTCAGTTCGGACACCTGTTCAGGGAGCCGGATGCTTTGGGGGTCAACCGACACAATTTCGGCGATAGCTTTGAGCACGGAGCCAATGTCCGCCTCCAGCTCTTCGTAACTGATGCAATAAGGGGATATGCCCTGCCCGGAAAAATACCGCCGCCAACCTTCTTCTTGGACAACAATATGGTCATACCAATATTTGATCGCCTCATAGTCATACTCCAAGGCCTCAAGTTTGGCTAAAGCTTCATCCGTATGTTGGATATGGCTGTGGAATATATCCGATGAAGTCGCCTTATATAAAGAGACCGCTTGCGCGGCAAGGTCGTGGCGGGTCAGGTAAATGTATTTAAAACCCTGCAAATAACCTGGGTCGCCCAGTGCCTGAAGGAACAGCTCGAATTGGAACCAACTGGCTTTTAACCCGGAAACGTCATGTTGGGTGCTTTTAGTGACCCGAAGGCCATTGCGGAGATATTCTTCGGGCGTGCGTCCCGGCATATTTTTAGTGATCCTGTTGGCGATGGCATTAGCCGACAACAATTCCTGTGGCCTGCCCATACGTTTGGTGTTTTTGATCGCGTCACATAAATACGTGCTGCCGGAACGGGGCGTGATGGCAATCAGATAACGGTTGCGCGGGTCAGGCACCTTCTCCAGTTCTTGCAATAACGGCTCGTTGAGGTCAGGATGGGCAAAAATATCGGCAATAGCGTTCATAGTTTGATAGCAGAGTCCTTATGTTATTGATGTGAAATGCTGGGGAAAGCCATTGGCAGGGCTGCCCTCAAATTGGCCTGGATTGGTATCCGTCCATAATGTCCATGGAATTATCGGACCATGGTTGTCTTAGGGTTATTCCCCAGCAGAAATTTTAAGTATCATGCCCCAACCTTTTACCTTAAGCCTTATCCGATATGACACTAAACCACGACCTGCAAGCTGAATTACTAAAACTACCTGAAGACTTACAGCCGCCGCTTGCCGCAAATTTGCAACAATGGCAAGAAAAGCTCGACGCCCTGGGCCAGGCACTTCCCATGTCTCCTGAGTTTACGGCAAGCTTAGTCAAAGTCTGGGCCAGTAGCCAATTTGTCACAGAAAACTGCTTGCGCCTACCAGAATTGCTGATGGGTTTAGTGGTATCCGGCGATTTGTCGGGGCATTATGCGGAGCCTGGTTACCACAATCAACTAAAGAATTTAACGGTAGCCGACGAAACGGAACTGATGCTAAAGCTCAGGCAATTCCGGCGGCGCGAGATGGTCAGGATCGCTTGGCGGGACTTGGCAGGCTGGGCGCCATTGTCGGAAACTTTGCTGGACTTATCCAGGCTAGCCGACGCCTGTATCCAATATGCATTGGCCTTCCTTTACGCACAAGCTTGCGAAAAACGCGGCACACCGGTATTAGCGGATGGCGGCCCGCAGCAAATGGTCGTCTTGGGCATGGGCAAATTGGGGGCTTACGAGCTGAATTATTCTTCCGACATCGACTTGATTTTTGCCTATCCCGAAGATGGCGTCTTAGCCGACCGCAAGGCCACGACTTATGGCGAATTTTTCACGCGCCTATGCCAAAGCCTGGTCAAAGTGCTGGATGAAATCACCGCCGACGGCTTTGTCTTCCGTACCGACATCCGCTTACGGCCTTATGGCGATAGCGGCGCGGTCATCATGACCTTTGATGGTATGGAACACTATTACCTGACCCAAGCACGGGAATGGGAACGTTACGCGATGATCAAAGCACGCCAAGTGGCGGGCGATTTTGTCATGGGCGCACAGTTGATGGCCATGCTCAAAGCCTTTGTGTACCGCCGTTATCTGGATTATGGCGCGTTTGAGGAATTGCGCTCGTTGAAAATGCAGATCATGCAAGAATTGCGGCGCAAGGATCGCCTCGATAATGTCAAATTGGGTGCGGGCGGCATCCGCGAAGTGGAATTCATTGGCCAGGCGTTCCAACTGATACGCGGCGGCACGGAAAAATCCCTGCAACAACGCGGGATCCTGGATGTGCTGCAAAGGCTAGGCGAGCTTAATTTGCTCACGCCTGCCGACGCCGGGCAACTTATCACGGCTTACGGTTTCTTGCGCCGCGTCGAAAACCATATCCAGCAATACCAAGACAAACAAACCCACGATTTGCCCACTAACCCGCTGGCACAACAAAGCCTGGCCTATTCGCTGGACTTTGCCGATTGGACAACGTTTAAAGCCACGTTAGATAGGGTCAGGGCACAAGTACACGGCGTCTTCGAACAAGTCTTTTCATTGTCCAAACCGGAACACACCGGTGCGCAGGGCCAGCAATTATGGCAGGGCAACACCGATGAGGCCGATTTGCTGGGGCAACTCCAGGAGTATGGCTTCGCTGACCCGCAAAACAGCCTCACCCTGATCAAACATTTCAAGTCCGCCGCCCCCATCAGGCGTTTAAGCGCCAAAGGCGCGGCGGTGCTTGACCGCTTAATGCCACAATTGCTGGCGGCTTTACCGGCCCTAACAAACCCTGACGAAACCTTAAGGCGTGTCCTGGGTTTGTTTGAGGCGGTGGCCGGACGTACGGTTTATTTGTCATTGCTGGCGGAAAACCCTGACGCGCTCGCGCAACTGCTGCGCCTGATTTCCGCCAGCGTCTGGGTATGCGATTATCTGGCGCGTTATCCGATTTTGTTTGATGAATTGCTGGATCCCCGTTCTTTGTTCGCCCCTTTGCAAAAACAGGATTTGGACAAGCAATTGGCGGACATGCTGGCCACCGTTGATAGCCAAGATCTGGAACAACTGATGATCGTCTTGCGGCAATTCAAACAGCAACAAGTCTTAAAAGTCGCCGCCGCCGACATTATGGGCATCATCCCGTTGATGGTGGTCAGCGATTACCTGACCACCATCGCCGAAAGCGTCGTCGCCCAAGTGCTCGAACGGGCGTGGCTCATGCTGACCGAAAAGCACGGTTTTCCACCCGATGGCCGGGACAGCCCACACACCACGCCCGGATTTGCCATTTTGGGCTTGGGTAAATTTGGCGGCATCGAACTAGGCTATGGCTCAGATTTGGATTTGGTGTTCCTGTGCGATTACGATAACGGCCTGGCGATGACCGATGGTGGAAAACCGGTTTCCTGTGCGCAATTTTACGGGCGTTTGGGGCTGAAAGTCCGGCATATCCTCGACACCAACTTGCTGTCAGGCATCCTTTATGAAGTCGATATGCGCCTGCGGCCCAGCGGGGATTCCGGTTTGCTGGTCACGCATATCAAAACCTACCATGATTATTTAAGGGATCAGGCGTGGACGTGGGAGCATCAAGCCTTGGTCAGGGGGCGGTTTATTGCTGGCGACGATTGCCTGAAAAAAGGCTTTGCCAGCCTACGCCATGACATTTTAAGTTTGCCCAGGGACACGGCGGCATTAAAAACCGAAGTGCGGGAAATGCGCGAAAAAATGCGCCAAGCGCTTGCCAGCAAAGAAGCCGGCAAGTTTGACCTGAAACAAGGCCGGGGCGGCATTGCAGACATAGAATTTATGGTGCAATTCCTGGTGCTGGCGCATGCGGCAACCCATCCGGCCTTGACTGTTTACACCGACAATGTCCGTTTATTGGAAGGCTTAGGCAAACACGGGCTGATGGAAGAAACGACCGTCACAACATTGAAAGCCGCTTATTGCACTTACCGGGATCTGGGCCACAAACTGGCATTACAGGGCAGCCGTGCACTGGCTGATGAGACGGAAGTGGCCGGGCTGTATCAATCTATCGGGGCGGTTTGGGACGGGGTGATGGCGCTTCCCAAAGCGGGGCTATAATAACTAACAGCATTGGCGCATCAGGCCACCCCCTATCGTTTCGCTATCGTTAGCGCGGCACGTAAAGTCTCCTGACCTTCCCGCTTCCGGGAAAAGCCATTTTTAGCCACACGCTTAGTTACCCCCCTAATCCATCAACACCGTCCTTACATGACCGCAAGCCGTTTTTAGCTTTTAAATACGGCTTGGCCTGAATGTGTGATAGCGCACCGACTTCACTCCCCATCTACTATATTGTTGATCCAGCTTGAATCCGGCAAACAATGGCTCCAAGCCGGAACCCAATTCAGGCAAGCATGACGGCAACACTTTTCTTACTTATTTCCTCGGCGGTTGCAATGATGAAATAGGCTTGATGGCCCAATATGGGCTTCCATAATCGTCCCGAACAAGCCAGCAACAATAAATGCCCTTTGCTTTTCTTTAAGGGCAAACTGATCCCAGTTAACCATCAACAAGAAGGAAACGATGATGAAAACGAATAAAACCCTATCCGAAACAGCTAACACATTTGCCAATTTATCCTTTTTAAATATTTACACCCTGCCCATCTGTTTGGCGGTCACCCTGGGATTCAGCCTTGGTTTTACCAGCAAAACGGTCAGGGCGGAAAACACGGCCACTCAAGACTCCCATCCGAATTACCGTTACATCAAACCTATAGCCGAAAATAAGGCCGGAAATACCAGCCAAGACAGCAAAGCATCAGCCGCCGAAACGGTAAAAGAACAAAATAGCCCGGCACAAGCCCCAAGCAACCCTCCCCAAAGCGCACAAACTGATCCCGTCAATAAACCTGCCGATGGCAAAGGGGCATTCCCCTCATTTGTCCAAGCGGATATCAATGGCGACCACTACCTTACCAAAGAAGAGCTGAAAAATTTCCCTTATTTGCTGCAAGTGTTCGACAAGGTAGACGCTGGCGAAGATGGCAAGCTGGAACAACATGAATACCAAAACTTGGAAATGGAAACCAAACGTGAAGGCGAAGTCCGGTAACTGGGCCTGTGCCTTATTTTTAACTCAATTAGGGATTGCCAAAAATGATGAATAAATTCTATAAACTCACAAAGGTTGCCTCTTTTGTGGCCATAATTGCAATCACAGGCTGTGCGGGTATGGGCAATGGGGGCGGATTGTACGGCAATAGCGGGGCTTATGGCCTGGGATCTAGTTCAAACAATTCCGTAGGCGGCATTAACAGCAATGTCCTGAGCGCCATTATCCAGGGCATGGCTGGCAGCGTACTTAATGGGCAAATCGGATCACAGCTCGCCCCGACCGACCAAAATTACCGGCTCCAACAGTTAGGCAGCTTAGTCCAGTCAGGCGGGATCAACCAAGCACAGCAATGGACTATCCCACAATCTGGCAACACCATTGCAATTAGCCCTGTTGGCCAACAAGTTTTCAGCCAACAATTACAGAGACCTTGCCGTAATTTAGAAGAGGTCTTGATTTTGCAAAACGGGAACCGCATCCGTGAAAACCGCCGCGCTTGTTTGGATCCACGGACTAAAAAATGGAACCTGGTGCAATGACATTCCAGGCCACTATAGCAATTGCACAGCGCCAGTGGCTTGCGCCAGGAAGAAGGGGCCGGTTATCTATAAGGCCAGCAAATTAACAGCAGCTAAGTGACAAAAGGCCGGTTGGGCTTACACCCAACCGGCCTTTTGGTTTTGGAACCCGGGATGGGCAAAACCACATGCCCACCCCACTCTAGCTTAGCTTAGGCAAATACATAATCCGCCAATGCCGTTTGTGCCGTACCTTGTAACGTGCCTACCAACGTCAATTCAGCGGCGCTGACTGCGGCATTGGCATCGGCGGCGGTAAATTGGTACAAGATGCTATCGACATTGTTATCGACGACAAACAAACGGGTGTCGCCAACGGTGTAAGCGGCATTGGCGCTACCGATAACCGCGGCCGCCGCCACCCTGTCAATGGCACCGCCAATATCGGGTTTGATAATGACCAGCTCCGCCAGATTGGAAAAACTACCGCCTGCATCCACAGCCACTCCGGCATCAATAAAGCCATCGCCATTGCCAAGATTAATGTCGCCCGATATTTGCAGCTTATCCGTACCGGACAAGTAATCGAGTGCGGTATCGCCCCCCCCTGTCAACGAACTGAAGACAAACACATCCGATCCGGCACCACCAGTCAAGGTGTCAGCCCCGCCGCCCCCGTCAATTTTGTTATTGCCCAGGTTGCCGACCAACACGTTATCAAAGCTGTTACCGGTGCCATCAATCGCCAGTGAACCGGACAGGGTCAGATTCTCAACATTATCACCCAAAATATAGGTTGCACTGCTAAGAACTATATCAGTGCCCTCGTCGGCATTTTCCTGTACGTTATCAGCGCTTGAATTGACATTGTAAGTGTCGTTTCCTGCACCGCCCGTCATGGTGTCAATACCACCGGCACCATTTAGGACGTTATTTCCTGAGTTGCCTACCAATAGGTTAGCCAAGTTATTCCCCGTGCCTTTCAGCGCCGCAGTTCCGGTCAAGGTGAGGTTTTCAAGATTATCCGCCAAGGCATAAGAGACGGAACTGACCACCGTATCGGTACCGGCGCCAACATTTTCCACGATGGTGTCGGCGACATTATCGACCTGATACGTGTCATTGCCCGCACCACCGGCCATCGCGTCCGCCTCGGCGCCACCGTCGAGCCAGTTGTCGCTGGCGTTGCCCGTCAGGCTGTTGGCCACGGCATTACCTGTCCCTTTAACCGCCGTACCTATCAGGACAAGGTTCTCAAAGTTATCAGCCAGGGTATAGTCGATAGCGCTATTGACCGTATCCGTGCCTTCGCCGCTGATTTCCACAACCACGTCACCCGCATCATCAACGAAATAGCTATCATCCCCTGCTTTGCCGGCCATGCTATCGGCACCGCCAGCGCCGTCAAGGACGTTTTTGGCAGTGTTGCCTGTCAGGCTGTTGGCCAGGCCGTTACCCGTCCCGTTAACCGCTGATGCACCTGCCAATATTAGGTTTTCAAGGTTGGCGCCAAGCGTGTGGCTAAATGCACTCTGGACGGTATCAATCCCGCCATTGAGCCCTTCTTGGACAATGTCACCACTATCAATGAAGAAAGTGTCGTCACCTTCGCCACCAATGAGGGTATCGGCACCGGCATCGCCATCCAACTTATCATTGCCCGCACCGCCATCCAGAATATTAATCCCGGCATTCCCCTTCAACTGGTTATCCGATGCATTGCCAGTACCGTTGATGGCGATGGTTTTCGTCAAAACCAAGTTTTCCACGTTTGCGGCTAACGTGAAAGTCACCGAACTTTCAACGGTATCTATGCCTTGGCCGCCGCTTTCAACAATATTATCGGCAAGGTTATCGACGATATAGGTATCGTTGCCCGCACCGCCAATCAGGGTGTCACCCTTCGCGCCACCATCCAGCGTATCATCGCCCGCCAATCCGGATAGGGTATTGGCGGCACTGTTGCCAATCAGCAGGTTGTCAATGCCATTACCTGTTCCGGACACAGCCCCAGTTTTCAATAACAGGGTCTCGATATTGTCGGAGAGGGTGTAATTGACGCTGGCTATTACCGTATCAATGCCCGCACCTAAATTCTCAACAATTTTGACCCCCGTATCATCAACAAAATAGAGGTCATTGCCTACGCCGCCTTTCAGCGTATCCTTACCTGATACCCCGCTAAATGCGTCAGCACCGCTTGTGCCTGTCAAGGTTTCGTCCGCCGAGGTGCCGATAACAAAGTTCTTCAATTTGTCACCACCCTCAAGCTGGACTTCATTGATTTGGTAAGCCGCACCCAAGAAATGGTTGCTGATGGTCACTTGGTTTCCTGCCAAACCATAAGCGATGATCAGGCTGCTGCCAGATAAAGAAATGCCTGTCAGCTCGAGCAAAGACACGTCAGTGAAATTGATCATATCAACGCCAGCATCAACATCGTAGTTATAGATAATATCCTGGCCGTCGGCTTTGGCGATGAAGTAGGTATCGTTACCGTCATTGCCTTGCATAGAATCGTTACCATACCCGCCTGTCAGGGTGTCGTTTCCGAGCCCGCCCACCAAGGTATCATTGCCGTCCCCACCGTTGAGGGTGTCGTTTCCTAACCCGCCATCCAAATTATCGTCGCCCAGCCCGCCGCTTAAGCTATCGTTACCGGCATACCCTACTATGGCATCGCCACCTTCGCCACCGTCTACGGTGTCGTTCAGGTTCCCGGCATAGAGGGTATCGTTCCCTGCCAAGCCATTGATGATGTTGACCACGCCGTCAAAGCCGTACATCACTTCGCCCAGGTTGGTGCCGTTGTGCTTATCGGCGAGCTGCGCCAGTGTCCACGTTTTGCCATCGGAAAACAGGAACTTGTCGATCCGGTAATTGATGTTGGGGTGGAAATAGTAGCTCACGGTCAACTGGCTGTTGACGCCGTACTGTAGCACCAACGCGTTGCCCGTATCGTACACGCCCTTGATGTCGGTGGACTTCACGTCACTGAATTTGACAATGTCAATGCTATTGTCAGTGTCGTAGTTGTTGAGGGTGTCCTGGCCATCCGCCTTGGCGACCAGGTAGGTGTCGTTGCCGGCATCCCCTTCCAACGAGTCGTTACCCAGGCCACCATTCAGGGTGTCCGCGTCGCCGCCGCCGTACAGGGCGTCGTTGCCGTTACCGCCCACCAGGCTGTCAATGCCCGCGTCGCCCACCAGGGTGTCATTGCCGTCGCCGCCGGACAGGGTGTCGTTGCCGACGCCCGCCTGCAAGTTGTCGTCGCCCAGCCCCCCGGTCACTTTGTCGTTGCCCGCCTGCGCGTAAAAGGTATCGTTGCCCTCGCCGCCGTCGAGGGTGTCGTTCAGATCCCCGGCATAAATGGTGTCATTGCCGCCCAGGCCGTTGATGACGTTGACCACGCCGTTAAAGCCGTACATCCCTTCGCCCAGGTTCGTGCCGTTGTGCTTGCCCGCGATTTGGGCGAACGACCAGGCTTTGCCGTCGGAAAACAGGAACTTGTCGACCCAGTAAGACGTGTTGGTGTAGAAATAATAGCTGACGGTCAATTGGCTGCTGACACCATACTGCAACACCAGCGAGTAGCCCGTGTCGTACACCGCTTTGATGTCCGTGGACGCCACATTGCTAAACTTGACCAAATCGACGCTGCCGTCGGTGTCGTAGTTGTTGAGGGTGTCCTGGCCGTCCGCCTTGGCGACCAGGTAGGTGTCGTTGCCGCCATCCCCTTCCAACGAGTCGTTACCCAGGCCCCCGGTCAGGGTGTCCGCGTCGGCGCCGCCGTACAGGGCGTCGTTGCCGTTGCCGCCCACCAGGCTGTCAATGCCCGCGTCGCCCACCAGGGTGTCATTGCCGTCGCCGCCGGACAGGGTGTCGTTGCCGACGCCCGCCTGCAAGTTGTCGTCGCCCAGCCCCCCGGTCACTT
>Ga0082335_1005612_pt1 | contig 17115 bp, 14 predicted proteins | sample Subgrocontami58m_FD_72375 | JGI IMG/M metagenome (GOLD analysis project Ga0082335, IMG submission 72375) | Subsurface groundwater microbial communities from S. Glens Falls, New York, USA - GMW37 contaminated, 5.8 m (SPADES assembly) (version 2) ... | reverse complement strand
GGCGGCGGCGCGGGCGCGGTCGCAACCGGCCGCGCCAGGCGCTCGAGCAATTCCTGCTCGCTCAGCCCCATCTCGCGCGCGAGTCGGCGCGCCAGCTCGTCCTTGGTGCCCGGCTTGGCGGAGTCCGTACCGGCCGAGGGGGAAGGATCCACCGGCTCGGAGATCATCGTCGTCCCAACCGTCTTGCGTCGCGCACCGAGCTGGATTCAGAGTCGGTTACTGGAGGAGATAGATCGTCCCGCGCAAGGTCACGTGCCGGACGTCATTCGCGGAATCGAGCGCGTCGACCAGGTCCTGCAGGGTCTTGCCGCCCGCGTAGGTGAACTTGGGGGTCGGGCCCCACAGGCCGGGCTCGATCACCACCGGCACTCCCGTGGTCTCGGCGACCACGAGGGCGACCTGGTAGAGCGGTTCGGACTGGAACGAGAGGGTGCAGGCGGTCTGGAGCACGGCGTCGTCCTTGTCTTCGCGCGCCAAGCGGGCTTCGGCGTCGACGCCGCGTTGCGCCTCCTCCGCCTCGAGGGCGGCGGCGGTCTTCACGACCACGAACCCGCGGCGCAAGACCCAGCCGAGGTCGCGCGCGCGCAGGATATCGTCGAGGAAATCGCGCAGCAGGGCATCCTTGACCCCGGCGCTCACGCGGTACGCCTCCTGGGTCGGGTCGACCGACCCGTCGATCAGGAAGTTGAGCCCGGTGGTTGCGTGGAGGAATTCGATCGCGTCGGCGAGGGAGGCGTCGTCGAAGGTCGCGGTCACGCGGAACCTGCCGAGCTGGTCGGCGAGGGGTTTGTCGTGCAGGACTTCCGGGGGCGCCGATTCCGACACGCGATCGAGGATGCGGCGGGCCTCGGCGAGGCCGGCCTCGGCGGCGAACGCCTTGACGACCGGGTTCTGCGCCGCCTTCTCGGCGGAGGTGATCACCGCGACCTTGTCCTGATACGCCAATCCGAGCCCGAATTGGGTCAACAGCCGCTCGAGCGCCTCGCGCACGCTGACGCGCTTGATCGTGAAGGAATAGGGTCCCCGGGTGCGCTGCTGGGCCGCGGGGTCGAGGAGGAGGCTGGTGCCGGTGAACTCACGCAAGAAGGCGATCGCATCCTCGAGGGATGCCGCGGCAAAGTCGAGATCGACCACGGTCTCGCGGTAGAGCCGGTCCTGCTTGCGCGCCCATTCGGGGACGACCCAGGGGGAGAGCGGGATGGAGCCGGCGGCCGTGCGCAGCGCCGCCTCGGCCGCTTCGCTGTCTCCCATGGCGAGGACGATGCGTTTGCCGGCGAGTTCGAGGGTGAGATCCTTGGCGGTGAAGGCGACGACTTTGGCGTCGCGGATCTGGTCGCCGACGCGGTAGGACTCCTGGGTGGTGGTCTCGAGGTCCTCGACGACCGCGGTGTCCCCCATCATGCCGCGATAAACGAGGGGAAGCCGGCCGGGGGCGGCCTCGTCGGCCCGAACGGCGAAGGCCGCCGCAAGCACGAGGGCGGCGAACGAGACGGTCCGCATGACCCACATCCGCAAAGAATGGTCGGGGTGCCCGGATTCGAACCGGGGACCTCCACGTCCCAAGCGTGGCGCGCTAACCAGGCTGCGCTACACCCCGCGATCCCGGAACTCTACCAAAGCGGGCGCGCGGATGCAATCGCCGTTCGTGCGGCAGTGCGGCATAGGGGGTTGGACATCGGGGGGTGCTCCAGCCCATCGCAGGTGACGCATCCTTTCGCTCGCCCGCCATCCTCATGCTATAGTGCGGTCACTCAGCGAGAAGGAGTGCGCCATGAATCCCGAAACCGACCTGGTCCCGCGAGCGCAGAGTCGGGCACCGGAGGAATTCGACACGCAGGGCCGGTACCTGTACCCGGGCGACGTGGAGGATGCAATGCCGGAGGGGACCTGGGCGCGGCTGCTGGCGAACTACCTGGTCGAGACCATCCTGCGCGTGGCCGCCGCCCTCCACCGAGACGCCGCGCACGCGAACCTGCCGATTTACTATCGCCAGGGCGAGCCCAAGATGCACGTGTCACCCGACGCTTTCTACCTGCCTGGGGTGCCGTACGACAAACACCGCATGAGCTACTGCCTGTGGGAGACCGGGGTGATCCCGCGAGTGGTGTTCGAGCTCCTCTCACCCGGGTCCCAGTGGAAGGACCGGGTGGACAATCGCCGGATCTACGAGGAGTTGGGGATCCCCGAGTACTACTGGTTCGATCCGAAGACGCGTAGGCTGGAAGCGCTGCTTCTGGATCCGGCGACTCAGCGATATCGGGAGCGGATCTCCGATCCGCAGGGACGTCATCGCAGCGATGCGCTCGGGCTGGAAGTGGGAGTCGTAGAGGACGCGATCGCGTTGTACCGGAATGGCGTGTACCTCCCCCCCACCGAGGAACTGCTCAGGGAAGCGGAACAGCGGCTTGCCGAGGAGCAGCGTCTGCGAAAAGAAGCCGACGCGCGGATTCGCGAGCTGGAGCAGCGCCTGCGGGACGCCGGACGGCAGGATCCGTAGCGCACCGCTTCACCCCGCCACGGCCGTCGCGTCGATCTCCACGCGCGCGTTCTTCGGCAGATTGCTCACTTCCACCGTCGCGCGCGCCGGGGGCGTGCCGCCGAAGTACGTCGCATAGGTCTCGTTCATCTTGGGGAAGTCCCCCATGTCGCGCAGATATATGGTGGTCTTCACCACCGCGTCCATGCCGACTCCGGCGGCCGCGAGCACGGCCTTGAGATTCTCCAGGACGCGCCGGGTCTGCTCCTGGATGTCGCCCGGGACCAGCGTCCCGGTCGCCGGGTCGAGCGGAATCTGGCCTGAGCAAAAGACCCACTGGCCCGCGCGAATCGCCTGAGAGTACGGCCCGATCGCCGCGGGGGCCCGGTCGGTCTTGATGGCGGTCTTCACGGCAGTCTGGTCGGACATGGATCCTCCTTCAGTGCTCCATTTCACAAGTGCGCATAGGGTTGGCCGGCCGCTTTTCGCGCCGGGCTTCGTTGCTCGTCGTCGGCGATGCGCCCGGGCATCGCCTCCTTCTCGCGCCTCGCCGGGCGCGAAAATCGCCTCGTCCCACCTTATGTGGACTTGTGAAACGAAGCACCAAGGGAGACCACCCGTGCTCACCACCGCCGAACGAGTCGCATTCCTGCGCACCCAGTCCCTGCTCGCCCCGCTGGCGCCGGACATCCTCGAAGGGCTGGCCGGCCGCTGCGGCGAGCGCGAGTTCGCCGCGGGAGAAGTCCTGTTCGAGGAAGGCGACCCCGGCGACGCCATCTACTTCATCGTGAGCGGCGAGGTCGAGGTGTTCACCGGCGACCCGGAGCGGCCGATCGTCCTCGCGGTGCTCGAGCCGCCCGACCTGTTCGGCGACATGGCGGTGTTCGACGATGGCGTGCGCACCACCTCCGCCCGCTCGCGCGGTCCGCTCACGGTGCTGTTCCTCAAGGACAAGGCGATCCGCATCCTGATCCAGAAGGCGCCGGAGACCGCCTTCGGCTTTTTCCGCATCCTCACCCACCGGCTGAAGCGCATGAACGAGCACGTCGCCGCGCTTTCCGGCGGGCAGCCCGTGCGCGCGACGCTCACGATCGTGGAGGGCCCGGACCACGGGCGCGCCACCCCGATGGCGGGCCACCGGATCGAGCTCGGCCGCCGGGGAGGATCGCCGCTGGAGGAAGCCTTCCGGCTGAGCCTGAGCGACTCCTCGGCCGACCTGGCGCGGCGGCACGCCGAGGTCTTCCACCACCAGGGGGACTTCTTCCTGCGCGATCTCGGCAGCAAGGCCGGCACCACGCTCAACGGCGCGCGCGTCACCAGCACCGTGGACCTGCAGGCCGGCGACATCATCGGCCTGGGCGCGACGCGGATCCGGTTCGAGCCCGCGGCCCGATGACTCTCGACTCGTCCTGCTCGCCGCTGGGCCGGCGCCTGATCGAGCACGGGCTGCTCAACGCGGCCCAGCTCGGCGAGTCGGTGCACGCCCAGCGGGTCTTCCACAAGCGCGGCCGGGTCGCCCCGCTGGGCGAAATCCTCGTGGCCAAGAAGTACGTCTCCCGCAAGGCGATCGACGACGCCCTCGGCGGCATGAGCGAGGTGCCGATGACGTGCGCTGCCTGCGCCGCGAAGTTCGACGGGCGCCAGCTCGACCTCTCCCTCACCTACCGCTGCAAGAACTGCAAGGGGAAGCTCCAGCCGCCCGAGCCCGAAGAGGAGGCCCCGGCGACCCAGCCGCTGCCGAGCCTGGAGGCGGACCGGCCGACGACCAAGCCCGAGACCCTGGTCGGCCGCTTCGAGGTCCACCAGCAGGTGGGACATGGCGCCACCGGGCGGGTCTACCGCGCCTGGGACCCCAAGTCCCAGCGCATGGTCGCCCTCAAGGTCCTGCGTCCCGACCTCGCCGGACCGCCCGGCCCGGGGGACTCCACGCGCACCGACGAGCGCTTCTTGCGATTCCTGCGCGAGGCGCGCACCGCGACCCAGCTCCGCCATCCCCACATCGTCCAGGTCTACGAGGTGGACGAAGCCGAGGACCAGACGTTCCTGTGCATGGAATTCGTCGCCGGCGGCAACCTTGGACGCTACCTTCCCGGGCCGGGAAAGGCGGCCGAGCGCGGGTTGCTCGTGCTCCTGCGCGCCTTCGCCGACGTGTGCGGCGCCGTCGACTACGCCCACGAGCGCGGCATCATCCACCGCGACCTCAAGCCGGCGAACATCCTGATCCGCCCCGAAGGGGACGGCCGCGACGACCCGCTCTTCCCGCTGGTCGCCGACTTCGGGCTGGCCCACACCGCCGAGGCCGGCGCGCGGCTCACGCGCACCGGCCAGGTGCTCGGCACGCCGGAATACATGTCGCCCGAGCAGTGCGATGGGAGCCGTGAGATCGACCGCCGCTCCGACGTCTTCGCGCTCGGCATCGTGCTCTACGAACTGCTCACGGGCGCGCGGCCGTTCACCGGCGAACACGCCATGGAGGTGCTGCACGCGGTGATGAACCGGGAGCCGGCGCCGCCCTCCCGGCATCGGCCGGACCTCGATCCGGAGCTGGCGGCCATGGTGATGCAGGCGCTCGCCAAGGACCCGAAGCGCCGGCCGGCGACCGCGAGGGACCTGGGCGGGCGGGTGTCGCGGTGGGTTTCGCGACCGGCGGTGTGAGAGGGTGCATGACTGTTTCTGCGGTCGGGCCTTGCCCTTGCCGCTGCCCTTGCCCGGCGTCGGCCTGGTCCGAACTGTGGCGAAGGGATCCAGCCAGCGAGCGCAAGGGCAAGGGCAGGGGCAAGCAGGACGAGTGCAGCAGCGGTCATGCACCCGGTGTGAGGTGTGAGACGTTTCCTTGACCGATTCCCGGCTCGAGCGTAGCCTGACCCTGTCGCAATGACGCCGATTCGCAGGTGAGCCGATGACCCATCCCGTCCCGGATGCGCCCACGCCCAAGGGCCCCTCGGCCGCATCGCCGCCCGAAGCATCCGCGCCCGCGGCGCCGTCGGCGGCCCTGCCGCCGGAAATCGCCACGGCGGACCCGGGGATGTTCGGCAAGCTGGTGATCGGCCACGGCTTCGCCACCCCGGACCAGGTGGTCGAGTGCCTCTCGATCCAGAAGGCGCACGGGACGAAGCCGCTCGGGATGATCATGGTCGAGATGGGCTTCCTGCGGAAGGACCACCTCGAGCAGATTCTCGTCATGCTGCGCGCGAAGACGAAGGACAAGGTCGCGGCGCAGGCCAGGGAATCGGCCGCCGCTGCGGACAAGATCCGCGAGCAGATGGAGCGGCTGCTCGCCCAGGTCGCGGGCGGAGGCGCCAGCGACCTGCACCTGAACGTCGGCTCGCCGCCGATCGTGAGGTTGCACGGTCACCTGCGCAACACCAACGCCCCCCCGCTCACCGCGGACCAGACCCGGGCCATGGTGCTTTCCCTGCTCGACGAGCCCGGCAAGGCCCATTTCTTCGAGCACAAGGACATCGACTTCTGCCACACCCTCGACGGGGTCGCGCGCTTCCGGGTCAACGCCTTCCACCATCGCAACGGAGTCGACGCCTCCTTCCGCGTGATCCCGCCGCAGGTCCCGACGCTCGAGCAGCTCGGCATTCCCCCGATCGTCGAGCAGCTGATCGGCTTCCAGCAGGGGCTGGTGCTGGTGACCGGGCCTTCGGGTTGCGGCAAGACCACCACGCTGGCCGCGCTGGTCGAGATGATCAATCATTCGCGCAAGCACAACGTGATCTGCCTGGAGCAGCCGATCGAATATGTGATCCCGAGCCGCAAGTGCAACATCGTCCAGCGGGAGATCCCGCGCGACAGCCTGAGCTTCCCGAACGCCCTGCGCGCCGCGCTGCGCGAGAACCCGGACGTGGTGATCCTCGGCGAGATGCGCGACCTCGACACCATCTCCACGGCGATCACGGCGGCGGAGACCGGCCACCTCGTGCTCGGCTCGCTGCACACCTCGAGCGCCGCGCGCACGGTGGACCGCATCCTCGACGTCTTCCCGCCCAAGGAAGCCGCCCAGGTGCGCGCGATGGTGAGCGAAAGCCTGCGCGGGGTGATCTCGCAGCAACTGATTCCGCAGATCGACGGCAAGGGACGCGTCGTCGCGGTCGAGCTCCTGTTCAACACCCCCGCGATCGGCAACCTGATCCGCGACGAGCGCACGTTCCAGATCCCGGGCCAGATGCAGACCGGCAAGAAGCTGGGGATGCAGTTGATGGACGACATGCTCATGGACCTGGTGCGGCGCAAGCGGATCGCGCCCCAGGAAGCCTGGAGCCGCGCGGAGAACAAGGCGACGTTCGCCCCGTTGCTCGGCCCCCCGCTGTAGCCGGCCCGGATCGGACCCGGAGTTGCGCGGACGTCTGGCGCCGCACGCGGCGCGAGGAGGAACCGGACCCATGGCCCAGATCGACAAGCTGCTGAGGCTGCTCCAGACCCAGGGCGGGAGCGACCTCCACCTGCTCGCCGGGCTGCCCCCCAAGCTGCGCCTGCACGGCCACCTGGAGGTGGTCAACCACCCGGTGATGACCAACCTGGTGACGATGGAATGGCTGAGTGAGATGTGCACGCCCCGGCTGTGGAACCGGTTCATGGAGCACAAGGACCTCGACTTCGCCTATTCGCTCGAGGGGGTGGCGCGCTTCCGCTGCAACTTCTTCAACCACCAGAACGGATTGGGGGGGATCTTCCGGATCATCCCCACCGAGATCAAGGGGATCGACCAGCTCAAGCTCAAGCCGGTGCTGCTCGAGTTCGCCAGGCTGACCAGCGGGCTGGTGCTGGTCACCGGCCCGACCGGCAGCGGCAAGTCGACCACGCTGGCCGCGATCATCGACTACATCAACACCAACTACCGCAAGCACATCATCACGATCGAGGACCCGGTGGAGTTCACCCATCGCAACAAGAAGTCGGTGATCGTCCACCGCGAGGTCGGAGCCGACGCCGAGAGCTTCGCTTCCGCCCTGCGGGCGGCCACGCGGCAGGACCCGGACGTGGTGTTGATCGGCGAGATGCGCGACCCCGAGACCATCGGCATGGCGATCTCCGCGGCGGAGATGGGCGTGCTGGTCTTCGGGACGCTCCACACCAACAACGCCGCCAAGACCGTCGACCGGATCATCGAGGTCTTCCCCGCCGACCAGCAGCAGCAGGTACGCACCCAGTTGGCCCAGAGCCTCAAGGGCGTGGTCAGCCAACTGCTCTGCCGCACGGTGGACGGCAAGGGCCGGGTGGCGTGCAACGAGATCCTGATCGCGACCACCGGGCTGGCCAACACGATCCGCGAAGGCTCGGTCAGCAAGATCGTCTCGATCATCGAGGGCGGCCGCGGCGTGGGCATGCAGTTGATGGACGACGCCCTGCTGGAGCATCTCAAGGCGGGCCGCATCTCGCCCGAGGAGGCGCATCTGAAGGCGCAAGACAAGAAGACGTTCGAGCAGTTCGTGAAGCGGGGGGAGATGAACTGAACGCCCGCGTCCCGTCCGCAGGGGGGCGCAGGTGGCGCGCGGGGGCAAGCGGGGATTGCGGATCGCGCCGTCCCACGGCTATCATGATGCAGACTCGGTCTTTGCCTGAGGAGGCCCGGGATGGAACGGATCGCTCATCGCGCCTTGGGATTCGCCGCCGCCCGCGAGTGGGAAATCCAGCAGGAGCTCATCATGACGCCGGACGAGCGCTTCGAGGTGGCTGCCGAGTTGAAGCGGCGTGCCTACCCGGCCGCTTCTCCCGACGTGCGCGATGCGCAGCGCGCGCAGTGAGATCCGACTACTTTTCCCAGGACACGCTGGAATTCTTCCGGCTGCTGCAACGGCACCGGGTCCGCCATCTCGTCGTGGGCGGCATCGCCGTGATCCACTACGGGCACGCACGCCTCACCGGCGATGTCGACTTCCTGTATGACGCCGCACCGGAGAACGCCGAACGCCTTTACGCTGCGCTCCGGGAATTCTGGGGAGGCGCGGTACCCGTGTTGAGCGGGCCTGAGGACCTGGTCGAGCCCGGGGTCGTCGTCCAGTATGGCCGTCCACCCAATCGCATCGACCTGCTCAGCGGGATCAGCGGCATCACGTTCGCGGAAGCCTGGGCGGGCAGAACGGAAGCGCGCCTCGAGGACGGGGCCGAGCCCGTAACCGTGCCGATCATCGGCTTGGCGGAACTGATCCGGAACAAGCGCGCCGCCGGGCGCCCCAAGGACCTCGACGATCTCGAGTTCCTCACGCGCGTCAAACCTCGTGCGTAGGCGGTCCCGTGGTCCAAGCGGTCGTCGCCCGCGCGGGCACCCTCCGGCCGCGCTACTTCATCTTCTTCTGCGCCCGCTGCACCGCCTCCTTCGCGAGCTTGGCCTGCGCATCGTCCGGGAAGCGCTTCAGCAGGTCTTCCCAGACCGCCACGGCCTCCGGAAGGCGCCCGAGCCGGTACAGCAGCAGCCCGCGCCAGTAGGCCACCTTGGCGAGGTCCTGGCTCGCCGGGTAGTCCTTCTCGAAGGCCTCGGCGCCCGCGAGCCCGTCCAGGAATTTCCCGCGCATCAGGTCCACGTACACGCGGAACTCGCGCGCCGGCTCGACCTGCTCCGGTTGTCCCTTCGCGATCAGCCGGTCGAACATGTCCGCCGACTTGTTCCAGAGCTGAATCGAATAGTAAGCCTCCGCCAGCGATTTCAGGCGCTTGACGTTGTCCGGCTCCTTCATCACCCCGCGCTCGAGCTTTTGCACCCGGGTCATCCACTCGATCGCCTTCTTCATGTGTTCGACCACGACCGCCCCGTCGCGCGGGATCTCCACCGCGCGCGCCAGCACACCGCCGTCCGGGCTGAACCAGATCAGCGCCGGCAGGTCGCGCACGTCCCACAGGCGCACCAGATCTTCGCGCGCATCCGAGTCGACCCGCACCGGCACGAACAACCGCGACTGCGCTTCCACCTCGGCATCCAACAGCGGACCGCTGTTGACTCGCTGGGAAACCCCTCACCAGTCCGCCATCACCTCGACGAACAGCGGACGCTTCTGCACCCGCGCCTGCTGCAGCGCCTCCTCGTACGAGTAAAGCCACGGGATCCCGCCCACCTGGCCTTTCCCCGCGGCCGTGCCTTCTACCACCGTGTATGTCGCCGAAGCCGTGACCGCACCGTCCAGGCTCTTGCCGATCACCTTGAAAGACGTACCCGGCGGCGCGGGATGGTCCAGGCGCACCTCGAAGATGTTCCGGTGCGCCTCGCCGTTGTTCTCCGACGTGACGATCGAAGTCGCCCGCACCAGCCTCCCCGCGGGCGTGTCCGCCGGCTCCACCGCCCAGGCGAATTCGCGGAACCAGAGCCGGTGTCCGGCCTCGTCGGTCGGCGCCAGGCGCACGTGGATCTTTTGCCCGGCCTTGACCTGCGAATCCTCCGGCTGGACCGCGAGGGCGGTCAAGGGGCCGACGAAGACCAGCGGGATCTCGACGAATTGCTCCTCCTTGCCGTCCTTCACCCGCACCTTGATCGCGCCTTCGCCGGGTTTCGCCGGGCCGCGGACCGTGGGCGGGACGGTGGCGGTATCGAGGGCGACCCCCTCGCCCGCGCTCCAGGAGAGTTCCGCGGTCACCGGGAAGCCCACGTCGTCGAGCACGACCGTGCGCAGCAGCGCGGGGGCGAGCGCCTGCCCGGCCTCCGCGCTCGCGCCGCGGCGGGCGCCGTCGTTCTCCGCCCGGCCCAGGTAGCGGGCCACCAGCCGCACCGGCGCGCCGCGATGCGCCGCGGCCTCGCGCGCGAGGTCCACCGCGCCCGCGTCGGCCTTCGCCGCCGCCGCCAGGAAAGAGACTCCGCGCCGACGCGCTTCCGGATCGAGCGGCTGGCCCGCCGCCGCCAGGCGCTCCGCTTCGGCGTAGTACCAGACCGCGGCCACCGGCTTCGCGAGTTGCGCAAATACGTCGCCGAGCAGCGCGTGCGCGTCGGCGTTCCCGGGCGCCGCCGCGAGCGCGCCCAGGCTCGCGAGCAGCACGCCATCGCCGTCTTCCCTCAACCCGAAGGCGCGCGCCAGCTCGAGCCAGCCGTCCGGGTCCTTCGAGTACAGCAGCAGCGCGCGCACCAGCTCCGATTCCGCGCGCCCGGCTTGCTTCGCTTCGAGCCACATCCGCGCCCCGCGCAGATGGTCCAGGTACTGAACCGGCGGGTCGTCCGCCACCACCGGAAGCGCCCAGAGGATCGTCGCCGCGAGGACCGGAAGGATTCGTCGCATGATCCACCTCGACTGGTCGGGAATGACCGTCTCCCCCGCCCGCCCGTCGCGTGACGGGCTCCTCCCGGACGGTCCCGGGCAGGAGTTCGCGCGATCATAGCGACTCGACGCGGCCGGCGGACCCCTTTTCCTGGTTCGAGCCCTCGGATCCGGCTATCCTCCCTCGTCCCCGAACCAGGAGCCGCCGATGAGCACCCACAGCCCGCGCGTCGGGCGCCGCAATCCAATGGCGCGGCAGCCCGCAGGGAAATCCCGACTCCCGACCCCGAGCGCGAAGTCCGTTCCCGTGAGTTGCGGGATCGGGACCCCGCCGACCGCCCCGAGCCGCGGCCGAAGCGCGCGCGCGGCATGGCCCCAACTGCTCCTGTTCGCCCTCGTCGCCGCGCTCCCGGCCTGCGAGTCGATCCGCGCGATGGCCAGGCCGACCGCGCGGATCACCCACGTGCGCCCGCGCGACCTCTCCCTGGCGTGGGCGATGCTCGACTTCGACGTGGAGGTAGCGAACCCGTACGGGGTCCCGCTGCCGCTCGCCGACCTCGACTACCGGCTGGCCAGCGCCGGGAAAGCCTTCGCCTCGGGGCACGCGCCGATCTCGGGATCGGTGCCGGCGCGGGGCTCGAAGGTCGTCACCGTGCCGGTCCGCGTGGTGTTCGCCGATCTGCTCGCCGCGATCCAGTCGATCCAGCCGGGGGCGGTGGTGCCGTACCAAGCGGAGCTCGGATTGTCGGTGAACGCCCCGGTGGTCGGCCCGCTGCGGCTCGACCTGGCGAAATCCGGCGAAGTCCCGATCCCCGCGGTCCCCGAGGTCTCGCTCGACCGGGTCGCGTGGGACGACCTCTCCCTCGACCGCGCGGGCGGGACGATGCACCTGCGGGTGAAGAACACGAACTCTTTCCCCGTCGACTTGACGAAGCTGCGCTACGAACTGGCGCTGGGCGGCACCCAGGTGGCCCTGAGCTCGGTCGAGCAACAGACCAGGTTCGACCCGGGCAGCGAAAGCACGATCCAGTTGCCGATCTCGATCTCGCCCAGGAAGCTCGGGATCGCGGTGTTCAACCTGCTCACGGGGAACGGCTCGGGGTATGCCCTCGAAGGCGACCTCGACCTGGACACGCCGTTCGGGGCGATTCGCGTGCCGTATGAGAAGCGGGGGCAGACGACGTTCTCGCGATGAGGTCCGCGGGACCGGCACGGCCGCCGCTTCCGAGGCGGGCCAGGAAAGGGATCGGCGAGCCCTGCCGCGTGCTCGCGTTTCGCGCTGCCCGTGCTATCCCCCGATCCGCGTACGTGCGATAGGGCGATGAAGATTCCCGGAAATCGCGTCCGACGCACCCGCCTTGTGCGAACCATGCCTATCCGGTTGCTTGCCAAGGGGTCGCGACCCCTGCCGGTAGCGCATCGGGCGTCACCCGGAAAAGCGGGATGGAACAAGGCCCGGGTCGCGAGTCGTGCTCGTGCTCGAAAGCGCCCTCGGGATCGGCATCGCGGTCGTATCGCTTCGTGGCGCTTCGTGGGTGCTCCGTCGAGAACGAGAACGATTACGAGTACGATAACGAGGCCGAGTACGAGCACGAGCACGAGCACGAGGACGCCCGCGCGTCGGACAGCACTGGTCCGACAACCGGCCAACGCTGCTTGGCAATGAACCGGATAGGCATGGTGCGAATCACCGCTTCGTAGTGGCCGTCGAAGTCGAGGCCGTATTCCCGGAGGACGACCCGAGCGAACCCTGTTTCGGCCGAGACGGTCGAGCGGCTGCGCGAAATCTCCCCCATGTCCCTCCGACCCGGCCGCGCCGTCGCCCTCGCACGGCTGTTCGTCCTCGGCGCGAGATTCCGGTGGTCGCAGCGCCGCCACCCGGAGCCGGGCACGCGATCGAACGATCTCGCACCCGCGCTCGTGGCCACGGCCCCGGCGTCGATGCCGAGGATGTGAGGAGGTCGAGGTCGGGCACGGCCACGGGCGCATGCCCAGCCGCATCGCACGGCTCACGCGAGGCGAACCTCGAAGCCCCCGCCCGCACGCGCGCGGAAGCGCGCTGCTCCGAAGACGCCCGGCGAGGCCTCGAGCGCAAGCGGCGTTCGGTCACGGCCCGCGCGGTCACTTGCTCCGGTCGGGCTTGACGCGCCCCAGCAGCTCCGCCCAGCGAGGATCGTCGTGGAGCGGAGCGAAGTCCGCGTCGGCCGCGAGATGGTCGCGGTCGGACCAGCCCAGGTCGAGCGCCGCGCGGAGGTGTTCGAAGGCCTGGTCGCGGAGGTGCGTTGCATCGGCGGGGGCGACCGGCGTGGGCGGGGCGACGGGGCCGGCCTTGCCGGCGCTTCGGAGGGAGTGGACGCAGGCCAGGTTGTAGTGGGCATTGAGCAAGGCCTGGCGGACGGCCGGCTCGGCGAGGAGGCGGGTGCGGTCGGGGGCGGGGAGCGCATCGAGCGCGGTCTGGGCGACGGCGAGGGCGTTGGTGTAGGCCTGGCCCGCGGCGGCGTAGTCGCCCGACCGCACGGTCTGGTCCCCGGCGGTGAGTCCGGCGAGCCAGGCGGGCGCGGGCGCGTGTATCGTGCCGGGCTGGAGGTTACTCCGGGCCTCGGCGAACTGGGCGCGGAAGTTGGGTTCGCAAGACGGGTCGAGATGGAGCGCGGCCTCGAAATCGGCAATGGCGGCGTACCAGCGGCGGGTTGCGTGGAAGAGGCAGCCGCGTCGCCAGCGAGGCCCGGCGGAGCCGGGGTTGAGCGCGACCGCGCGGTCGTAGTCCGCGATCGCGTCGGCGTAGGCCGGCGCGGGGTCCTCGCCCCGGTTCTGCTTGAGGAGGCCCCAGTTCGTGCGCACCTCGCCCCTGCGCATCCACGCCTCGGCGTAGGCGGGGTTCAGATCGAGCGCCTTGCCGTAGTCGGCGAGCGCCTCGGCGTAGAGCGGCCCCGGGTCCTCGCCTCGGTTCTGCTTGAAGCCGCTCCAGTTCGTGCGGACGCTGCCCCGGCGCATCCAGGCCTCAGCGGACGCGGGGTTCAGCTCCAGCGCCTTGCCGTAGTCGGCGATCGCGTCGGCGTAGACCGGCCCCGGGTCCTCGCCCCGGTTCATCTTGAAGACACCCCAATTGGTGCGCACAATGCCCCTGCGCATCCACGCCTCGGCGGACGCGGGGTTCAGATCCAGCGCCTTGCCGTAGTCGGCGATCGCGTCGGCGTAGAGCGGACCCGGGTCCTCGCCCAGGCTCTGCTTGTAGTTGCCCCAGTTGGCGCACACCAAGCCCCGGCTCATCCACGCCTCGGCGGACGCGGGGTTCAGCTCCAACGCCTTGCCGTAGTCGGCGATCGCGTCGGCGGAGAGCGGCCCCGGGTCCTCGCCCCGGTTCATCTTGAACATGCCCCAGTTGGTGCGCACCAAGCCCCGGCCCATCCACGCCATGGCGGACGCGGGGTTCAGCGCCAGCGCCTTGCCGTAGTCGGCGATCGCGTCGGCGTAGAGCGGCCCCGGGTCCTCGCCCCGGTTCATCTTGAAGACGCCCCAGTTGGTGCGCACAATGCCCCTGCGCATCCACGCCTCGGCGTACGTGGGGCTCAGCTCCAGCGCCTTGCCGAAGTCGGCGATCGCCTCGGCGAAGACCGGCCCCGGGTCCTCGCCCCGCTTCATCTTGAAGACGCCCCAGTTGGTGCGTACCCCGCCCCGGCCCCTCCACGCCTCGGCGTACGCGGGGTTCAGCTCCAGCGCCTTGCCGAAGTCGGCGATCGCCTCGGCGAAGACCGGCCCCGGGTCCTCGCCCCGGTTCATCTTGAAGACGCCCCAGTCGGTACGCACCAAGCCCCGGCGCATACACGCCTCGGCGGACGCGGGGTTCAGCTCCAGCGCCTTGCCGTAGTCGGCGATCGCGTCGGCGAAGACAGGCCCGGGGTCCTCGCCCCGGTTCTGCTTGAAGAAACCCCAACCAAACCGCACGTCACCTCTTCCCCTCCAGAACGGCACATACCCCAGATCCGCCGCGAGCGCGCGTCCATACACCGACCCGGCGTCCGCGTACCTCCCCGCTGCCTCCAGCAGGTTCGCCAGCCCCACGACCGCCTCCTCCAGCCCCGCCTCGCGTTCCAGCGCCGTCATGAACAGCGCCTGCGCTTCGTCGCGATCGGCTTGCGTCCCTGCGCCGGCGATCTTCGACATCCCGCGTGCGCAGGCGACCATCCCCGCGGTGCACTCTTCCATCTTCTCCGCCGAAGCGATGCGGTCGAAGCGCTCCAGGTCGGCCCGCAGATCGGCGCGAAGCCGGCGCGCCCGCTCGTCTCCTTGCGCCAGGTCGTCGTCGGGCGGGATCGGCCTCGCCTTCTCGCCGCCCATCCGCGCCTGCCCAAGCGCCCCGGCCTGCGCCAGCCGTTCCCCTTCCCGCCGCAGCCATTCCTCCCGCAGCTCCTGCACGCGATCCCGGTACTTCTGCGCCCGGTACACCCCCCGCTCGTACAGGCTCGGCGCGTAGTCCGGCTCCTTCGCCAGCGCCCGGTCCTGCTCCTCCTTCGCCCGGTCGAATTCCATCAACGCCCGGTACATCCGCCCCAGGCGGTAGTGCGGCTCCGCCAAACCCGGCGCCGTCTCCGCCACCCTGCCCACCGCCTCGACGAGCGGCGGCAGAAAGTCCCGCTCCGCCTCGCGCATGCTCACCCCCGCCTGCCGCAGGCGCAGCGTCGCCTTCAGATTGGTCGCGGCGATCGACCGCAGCCCTGCCAGCACCCGGAGCTCCAGCGCGCGCCGCTCCTCCTCCGCCGCGTGCGCCTGCCGCTCCGATCGCCGTTGCTCCCACCGCGCGTAGCCCGCGAACACCGCCGCCGCCAGCGCGACCGCCGCAACCCCGATCGGCGCCTTCCGCCGGCGCGCGCCCCGCGCCGCCTTCTCCCACCACGCCGCCGGCCGCGCCGCGATCGCCCGCCCTTCCAGATACCGCGCCAGGTCCTCCGCAAACCCGCGCGCCGTCGGATAGCGCCGCTTCGCCTCCTTGGCCAGCGCCTTCAGACAGATCGTCTCCAGGTCCCCGGGGATCGTCCGGTCCAGCGCACGCGGCGGGACCGGATCCTTCAATAGCGCGTCCATCATGATCTGCGCCGGTGACTCCCCGTCGAACGGCGGTCGCCCGGTGAGCGCCTCGTACAGCACCGCCCCGAGGGCGTACACGTCCGTCGCCGGACCGATCCCGCCCTCGGCGCCTTCGATCTGTTCCGGCGCCATGTACGCCGGCGTCCCGAGCACCTGCCCCGTCGCCGTCAGGCGCGTCCGCTCGTCGAGCTGCTTGGCCAGGCCGAAGTCCATCACGTGCACGCCTCCGCCCGCGTCGATCAGCACGTTCCCCGGCTTCAGGTCGCGGTGCACCACCCTCCGCTCGTGCGCGTGGGCCACCGCCTCGGCGATCTGATGCACGACTTGGGCGCGCTCCCGCGGTCCCCCCAGCTCGCCGGAGCACAGCACCTGCGACAACGGCCGTCCCCGCACGTACGCCATCGCGAAGTAGGGCAGTCCCTCGATCTCTCCCACTTCGTAGATCGGCGGGATCGACGGGTGCTCCAGGACGCCCGTCGCGCGCGCCTCCCGCCGCAGCCGTTCCCGCGCTTCCGGATCCGGGTTGGAATGCAAGAGCGTCTTGAGCGCAACCTCGCGCCGCATCTCGGTGTCGAAGGCCCGGTACACCACGCCCATGCCGCCCCGGCCCAGTTCCTCGAGCAACTCGTAACGCGCAAACCGGCGCCGCAGGGCTGGGGCGGAAGGGCCGAGGATTGCGGCCGTCGGCTCTGCGCCTCCGGGTCCCGAGCGGGTCGGCGCCGGCGCCCCGGGTTCGCAGCCGCCCGCGGTCGCCATCGTCGGGGTATCGCCGGCCCGGGCGGCGGGTGACTCGCGCAGCAGCTCCGCCAATCGGTCGCCGGTCAACGCCCCCTGCTCGACGAGCAGGGCGCCGAGCGGCGCATGCGGCTCGCCCGCATCCGCCCGCCGCGCCTGTTCGCGCAGCGCCCGGTGCACCTGTTCCACGCTCGCCAGCTTCCGCTGGACCACGCGCCGTCCCAGCGCCCAGGCCTGCGCTTCGCTTCCCCCCAGCGCGTCGTCCTGCGCGCAAAGCAGCGCCTCGACCTGCGCGGGCGAGAGCAGGCCCAGCTCGACCAGCACCACGCCGAGGGGCACGCGCGGGTCCGCGGCGCCCTGCACCCGCAGGGCCTCGGCCAGCCGCTCGGGAGCAAGCAGCCCGCGTTCGACCGCCATGCGGCCCAGCAGCAATTCGGCCGGGATGAACATGATGGACGCGTTCCTCGTCACCGCGGGAGTCGTTCCAGGAGGCCGGCCCAGCGCGGGTCCGGGTGAAGGGGCGCCAGGTCCGTGTCGGTCTCGAGGGTGATGGCTGGGGGAAGATACCGCCGGGCGGGGTTATAGAGACGGGCGGAAAACCTCCGCAACCGAAAAAGAGGCGGGGGGGCGGGGGTG
>Ga0082335_1005609_pt1 | contig 17120 bp, 15 predicted proteins | sample Subgrocontami58m_FD_72375 | JGI IMG/M metagenome (GOLD analysis project Ga0082335, IMG submission 72375) | Subsurface groundwater microbial communities from S. Glens Falls, New York, USA - GMW37 contaminated, 5.8 m (SPADES assembly) (version 2) ... | reverse complement strand
GAGCCCCCCTAGTCCATCTCCATCGCGTTCAGCACCGACGCCAGCACCTTCCGCCACCTGTCGCCGAGCCTGCCGAGGTCGAGCCGCACCTGGCTGAAGCCGACCTGCACCCACGTCCCGTACGACTTTTCGAGGAACGCCTTGTCCGGCTGCACCCCGTTCCGGAACTGCACGACGATGCTCCCGTTCTGACGGGACACGGCCTGCACGCCCGCCTTCGCGGACAGCAGCCGGACGCGCACCACGTACAGCAGGTCGTCCACTTCGGCGGGCGGCGGCCCGAAGCGGTCCGTCATCTCCTGCCGCACGTCCTCCATGTCCTCGCTGCTGCGGGCGCGCACCAGCTTGCCGTACAGCCCCAGTCGCGCGGCGACGTCCGGCACGTACTCCTCCGGGATGCTGGCGGACAGCGGCAGGTCCATCGCCACCTCCGGCAGCGGCGGCTGCGGCAGCAGCTCGGCGGGCGGGCGCTCGCCCTTGTCCACATACTGCTGCGCCTTCAACTCGCGCACCGCATCCTCCAGCAGGCGCGAGTACAGGTCGAAGCCGACCGCGGTCATGTGCCCGCTCTGCTCCGCGCCCAGCAGATTGCCCGCGCCGCGTATCTCCAGGTCCTTCATGGCGATGCGGAAGCCCGCGCCCAGCTCCGTCGCCTCCATGATGGTGGCGAGGCGCTTGTCCGCGGTCTCGGTGAGGCGCATGCCGGGCGGCGTCAGGAAGTACGCATAGGCGCGGGCGGCGCCCCGGCCCACACGGCCCCGCAACTGATGGAGCTGCGACAGGCCGAAGGTGTGGGCGTTGTGCACGATGAGCGTGTTCACGTTGGGAATGTCCAGCCCCGACTCGATGATGGTGGTGCAGACAAGCACGTCATGTGCGCCGTTGTAGAAGTCCAGCATCACCTGCTCAAGCTCCTGCTCGTCCATCTGGCCGTGCGCGACGGCCACCGACGCTTCTGGGGCAAGCTTCCGGACGCGCTCCGCGATGAACTCGATGCTATGTACCCGATTATGCAGAAAGAAGACCTGTCCGCCCCTGTCCATCTCGCGCAGGACCGCCTCGCGGATGACGTCGTCGCCGTCATCCACCACGTAGGTCTTGATGGGCAGGCGCTCCTCCGGCGGCGTCTGAATCGTGGACAGATCGCGGATGCCCGCCAGAGACATGTGCAGCGTGCGCGGAATGGGCGTCGCCGACAGCGTGAGCACGTCCACCGTCGCGCGCATCCGCTTGAGCCGCTCCTTGTGAAGCACGCCGAAGCGCTGCTCCTCGTCAATGATGACCAGCCCCAGGTCCTTGAACTCCACGTCCTTCTGCAGCAGCCGGTGCGTCCCGATGACGATGTCCACCTCTCCCGCCTTCAGTCGCCGCACCACGTCGTTCTGCTCCTTGTCCGAGCGGAAGCGGGAGAGCATCTCCACGCGGACGGGGAAAGCCGCCATGCGCTGCCGGAAGGTGTTGAAGTGCTGCTCGGCCAGGACGGTGGTGGGCACGAGCACCGCCACCTGCTTGCCGTCCATCACCGCCTTGAACGCGGCGCGCACGGCCACCTCCGTCTTCCCGAAGCCCACGTCGCCGCAGACCACGCGGTCCATGGGGCGCGTCTTCTCCATGTCCGCCTTGACCTCCTGAATGGTCGCGGCCTGGTCGGCGGTCTCCACGTAGGGGAAAGCGGCCTCCATCTCCTGCTGCCACGGCGTATCCGGCGGATAGGCGTGGCCTGACGCGGCCTCACGCGCGGCGTACACGGCCAGCAGGTCCTTCGCCACCTCTCTGGCGGACTCCTTGACCCGCTCCTTCGTGCGCTCCCACTCCGCGCCGCCCAGCCGCGACGGCGCGGGAGGGACCTCGCCGGGCGCGACGTATGGCGCAACGCGGTCAATGTGCTCGGTGGGCACGTAGAGCTTGTCGCCGTCGGCGTATTCAAGCACCAGGAACTCGCGCTCCTGGCCGTCCACGGGCCGACGGACCGTGCCCACGAAGCGGCCTATGCCATGCTCCACGTGCACCACGTACTGCCCGACCTTCAGCTCCGCCAGGAACGCCTCGCGCTTGACGGGACGACGGCGCATCACGCGGCGCTGCTTGGTAAACCCGAAGACCTCCGCGTCCGTGAACAGCGTCAGCCCCGGCGTCGCGAAGCCCTCGGCGGGCGAGCCTTTGACCAGCGTCACGCTCGCGGGCGGCGGCGACTTCGCGAGTTCCTCGATGATGTCGGCGGCGGCGCCCTCCTCGCCCAGCAGCTCGCGGAGACGCTGCGCCTGGTACGACGCGACGACCACGCGCCGCCCCGCAGCGCGCTGCTTCAGCACCTCCGCGAGGAACGCAGGAACGCGTCCGCCGTACATCGCCACCGGAGCGAACCCCATCTCGACGGGCGCAGCCTCGTCAGCGCCGCCTTCCGTCGGTTCGGGGCGCTGCGCCACGAAGTTGAGCCGCCGCGCGGGCCGGGACAGGTGCGCTTCCAACTCAGGCCACGTGTAATAGGGCCGAGGATAGCCTTTGGGAAGCTCGCCGCGCACGGTCAGGGTCTCGCGCAGATCCTCCGCGCGCGCCGCCATTTCTTCCAGTGCGCTGCGGATGCGCTCAGGGTCGTCCAGCACGAGCACGCTGTCGCGCGGCAGGTAGTCCAGGAGGGGACCGTGCTCCAGTAGAGGCAGATAGCGCTCCACCCCCTCGAACGCGCCCAGCGCCAGCTTGCCCAACTCCTCGTCCAGCGCCGCGCGTGCTTCCGGCGTCAGGTTCGAGGGGTCGAGCCGGGCCAGCAGAGCGCGGGCGTCCGGCGCGGCCTCCGGCAGCAGGACTTCCCGCGCGGGGGTGACGACGACGCGTTCGACCTTGTCCTGCGAGCGCTGAGAAAGGGGATCGAATTGGCGCTGACTTTCCACCTTGTCGCCGAAAAGCTCGATGCGCACGGGCGTCTCTCGCGAGGGCGGGAAGATGTCCACGATGCCCCCGCGCCGACTGAACGCACCCGGCACCTCCACGGAGCTTTCTGGCGTGTAGCCCATGCGCACCCATCGGCGCAGCAGGTCGGTCAGCGGGAGGGTGTCGCCGACGCGGATGACGTGGCACGCCGTCCGGAAGGCCGCCGCCGCGATGGTCATGGCGGCGACCGCGTGCGCCGACGCGACCACCACGGGCGGCCCGCTTCCGTCCTCGACGCCCGCGAGTACTGCGAGAGCGCGCAGGCGGTCACGGACGGTGGCGGGATCGGCGAGCAGACGCTCGTAGGGCATCCCGTCCGGCTCCGGCAGCCGCAGGACCGCGCGACCCGGCTTCAGCCACAGCTCCACCTGCTCGTGGAGGCGCTGCGAGTCCTCCGGCCTGGGCGTGACCACGAGCGCGGGCGCGCGCACGTCGGACAGCAGCGCAGCTATGACCGCGGGGCGCGCCGCGGCGATGGCCCATGCGTCCACGCGGGCCTGCCCCGCATTGGGCGCGCGCGCCAGACGCCGCGCGACGTCCGCGCAGCCCGGCGCCTCGCGGATAAGGGACAAAAGGCCGGAAAGATGCATACGTTAACACCGAAAGGGGCCAGACGCCGTCGCCTGGCCCGTGATTACATCTATTGTAGATTGTTAAAAGCGTTTGCGCCAGACCGAAGGACGGGTCGCGGGGCTGTGACGTCTGTCGCAGGGAACAGCTGGCTCTCGGCTACAATCCAACCCCGCTTGAGCGGCGGGACAGACTCAGTTTCCGCTCAAGGTGCTTCAAGTTCAACACGTCTTCCCTGTTGTAGTCGAGCAGCGTTTGCAGCGCGTTCTCGTCATGGCGACGGACATAGGCCCACCACAGCCTTACCGCCTGCAGGCCGTCCACATCCGTCAGATTGCGCCGTATGCCGAGCGTACGCTCGACCGCCTTCAGGCCGCCGTACAGCCCGCTCGCCCAGCAGTCGTGCATGAGGTCGTGGTGCTCGAAGTCGGCCAGGAGGTCAACGCCAAGCTTCTGGTGAATGAAACGCAGGTCAAACCGCGCGCCGTTATAGGTGCAGAGCGTCGTGGCGTTTTTCAGCGCTTTGACAAGGTTGGCTGCGTTCACGTCTTTGCCCACGAGCTGGATGACGTCCTGCTCCCGCACGTCACCCAGGGAGATGCCGACAACCGTAATGTCATCGCGGAAAGGCGAGAGGCCCGTCGTCTCGATGTCCAAGTAGGCCTTCACGTACGCGGCTCCTCCGCTCCCTGTGGCCCTACTTCCCCGTGAACTGCGGCGGGCGCTTCTCCTTGCGCGCGCGCAGCGCCTCGTCGTGGTCCGCGGAGAGCCACGAGCGCGCGAACAGGTCCGCCTCGATGCTCTCCGCCTCAAGCGGCGACACGCCCGTGGCGGTGTCCGTGGCCTGCTTGATGAGGCGCACGGCCAGCGGCGGCTGCGCGGCGATGCGCCGGGCGAGCGCCAGCGCCGTCTCGCGGGCCTGCCCCGGCTCCGCCAGCACGTCCACGAGGCCCATGCGGTGCGCCTCCTCCGCCGTGAACACGTCGCCCGTCAGCATCAGCAGCAGCGCGCACGACCGCCCCGCCAGCCGCAGCAGGCGGTCGCGGCCTCCCCACGCGGGCGTGATGCCGAGCGTCACCTGCAGGAACCCCATCCGGGCGCCTTTGCTCGCCACGCGAATATCGCAGGCCAGCGCCACCTCGCAGCCGCCGCCGAAGGCGTTGCCGTTGACGGCGCCGATGACGGGAACGGGCAGGCCGTTCAGCCGCGCCATGATGCGCTGCATGCGGCGGGACATGCCCGCGGCCAGGTCGTGCGTGTTCAGCCGTTCGAAGTCCACCAGGTCGCCGCCGGAGACGAAGCTCTTGTCCCCCGCGCCCGTCAGGACGACGGCGTGGACGCTGTCGCTTGTCTCCAGGCGCGACAGCACCGTCTCTAGCTCGTCCATGGTGGCGAGGCTGATGGCGTTGTGGACGGCAGGCCGGTTGATGGTGAGGATGCCGACCTCGTCCTGCTCTTCGTAGAGGATGTTCGCGAAAGGGCCGATGCCTCCGCTGGTCATGCGGCGGTCCTCCTGTTGGACACGGCCAGACGCCGTGCTATACTTGGGCTATCCTGTCGTTTCGCAGCATACCATATCCTGTTGCACCAGGGGAGGACGCGATGAGCACGACGGCCGAGCCCAAACGCGCGACCTCATCCTCAGGCATTCCGCTCAAGCCCATCTACACGCCAGAGGATGTCAAGGGGCCGCACCAGGAGCACATCGGCGAGCCGGGCAAGTACCCCTACACCCGCTCGCTCCATCCCACGCCCTACTCCCAGCGCCTCTGGACGTTCCGCCAGTACAGCGGTCTGGCCGCCGCGGAGGACACCAACCAGCGGTACAAGTTCCTGCTGTCGCAGGGCCAGACCGGCCTGAGCGTCGCAATGGACCTGCCGAGCCAGATAGGGTACGACTCCGACGACCCTATGGCCGAGGACGAGGTCGGGCGCGTCGGCGTCGCCATCTCCAGCCTGAAGGACATGGAGCTTATCTTCGACGGCATCTCGCTGGCGGACGTCAGCACGTCGTTCACCATCAACGGGACGGCGGCAGCGACGCTCGCCATGTACTTCGCCGTCGCGGAGAAGCAGGGCGTCCCTCTGGCGAAGGTGCGCGGCACCATCCAGAACGACATCCTGAAGGAGTACGTGGCGCGCGGCACCTGGATTTTCCCGCCGGAGCCGTCGCTGCGGCTCATCGCGGACAGCATCGAGTACTGCGCGAAGCATGCGCCCAAGTTCAACTCCATCAGCATAGCGGGCGCGCACTTCCACGACGCGGGCGCCTCCACGGTGCAGGAGCTTGCGTTTACGCTCGCCGACGGCATCACATACGTTGACTGGACGCGCCGTCGCGGCATCCCCGTGGACGAGTTCGCGCCGCAGCTCAGCTTCTTCTTCTACACGCACAACGACTTCTTCGAGGAGATCGCCAAGTACCGTGCGGGCCGCCGCCTCTGGGCGAGGATCATGAAGGAGCGCTTCGGCGCGAAGGACCCGCGCTCGTGGATGTTCCGCGCGGGCGTCGTCTGCGGCGGCAGCATGCTCACGGCGCAGCAGCCGCACAACAACATCGTGCGCGTCGCCTACCAGGCGATGGCCTCCGTGCTCGGCGGCGTGCAGTCCGTCTTCACCGCCGCCTGGGACGAGGCGTACACCATCCCGTCGGAGGAGACCGCGGAGCTGGCGCTGCGCACGCAGCAGGTGCTTGCGTACGAGACGGGCGTCGCGAACGTCGTTGACCCGCTGGGCGGCTCCTACTACGTGGAGTCGCTGACGGACGCCGTGGAGCGCGAGGCGGCCAAGCTCATCGAGGACATTGACGCGCGCGGCGGCATGGTCCCGTGCATAGAGAAGGGCTACATCCAGTCGCTCATCGCCCGGCGCGCGTACGAGGAGCAGCGCAAGATAGAAAGCGGCGAGAAGGTCATCGTGGGCGTGAACAAGTTCGCCAGAGAGGAAACGCCCCCGGAGATCGCCTCGTACGACGTGCCGGAGGACGCCAAGCGACGCCACCTGGAGCGGCTGCGCCGCGTCCGCAAGGAGCGCGACCAGGCGAAGGCGAAGGCCGCCCTCGCCGCGCTGGAGCGGGCGGCGCGCGGCACGGAGAACACGATGCCCTACCTGGTGGACGCGGTTAAGGCCTACTGCACGATGGGAGAGATCTACGGCACCCTTCGAGGCGTCTTCGGAACGTTCAAGGAGCCGGTGATGAAGCTATGACGAAAGGCAAGAATGTCATCCGGGTGCTCGTCGCGAAGGTGGGACTGGACGGGCACGACAGGGGCGCGAAGGTCGTGGCGCAGGCGCTGCGGGACGCGGGCATGGAGGTCATCTACACCGGCCTGCGCAGCTCGCCGGAGCATGTCGTCCAGACCGCCCTGCAGGAGGATGTCCACATCCTGGGCCTGAGCATCCTGTCCGGCGCGCACCTGAACCTGACTCGCAAAGTGCTGGCCCAGTTGAAGGAGCAGGGCGCGGACAAGGAGATGGCCGTCGTAGTCGGCGGGACAATGCCGCCCGTGGACGTGCAGAAGCTCCGAGAGATGGGCGCAGCCGCCGTGTTCCCCATGGGCACGGCCATGTCGACCGTAACCAGGGAGATGCAGGAGTTGGGCAAGCGGATGCTGGCGGCGCGGGAAAACGCGGGCTCCCCCGCCTAGCGACCGCTTTTCTGCTGCCCCTCATGTCCAGCGCATCAGACAGCACCCGCCCCGCCTTGCGGGGCGCCCTGTCCGGAGTCCGCGTCGTCGAGCTCAGCTCCGGCGTCCCTGCGGCGCTCTGCTGCAAGATACTCGCCGGCCTCGGCGCGCAGGTCGTCAAGGTCGAGCCGCCCGGCGACGGCAGCGCCATTCGGCGACTTGGCCCCTTCCCCGGCGATACGCCCAACTCTGAAACAGGCGTCGTGCACCTCTTCGCGGACACGTCCAAGCTGAGCGTGACGCTCGACTGGCGCGCTCCCGCCGGCGCCGACCTGCTCGTCCGGCTTCTCGACGACGCCGACGCGCTGGTGGAGGACGTGCCGCCCGCGGAGAAAGACGCCGCGCATTCTCTGTTCGACCGCGTGGCCCGCATGGAGTCGCGGCTCGTCTGGACGGCGGTCACGCCCTTCGGCCAGACCGGCCCCTACCGCGACCTGCGCATGACTGACCTCACGCTGGCCGCGCTCAGCGGGTGGCTCTTCCAGACGGGCGAGCCGGGGCAGGAGCCGCTGAAGGCGCAGGGCCATCTGGCGGAGGGGTGCGTCGCCGGGGCCGTCGCGGCCATCGGCGTGCTGGCGGCGCTGTTCCGGCGCGGCATGAGCGGCGCGGGCCAGAGGCTGGACGTCTCCTGTATGGAGAGCCTCATCTCGGCGGACCGTTTCCTGGAGACCACATACGACTACACGGGCTACATGACGAGCCGCATGGGGAACCGCCTGCCCAACACGTATCCCTACACCATCTACCCGTGCAGGGACGGTCACGTGGCGGCCATCTGCATCACCGACGCCCAGTGGGAAAGCCTCTGCCAGATGGTCGGCATGCCGGAGCTTCTGGGCGACCCGCGCTTCACTATCAACCGCGACCGTTTTCAGAACGCCGACGCGCTGGGCGCGCTGCTCATGCCGTGGTTCGAACAGCGTACCGCGCAGGAGTGCTTCGACGCGGGGCAGCTCTGGCGCATCCCCTTCAGCAAGGTCAACTCGATGGCTGACCTGCTGGCGATGGAGCAACTGCACAGCCGGGGCTACTTCGAGAGCGTGAAGCACCCCGTCGCGGGCGAGATGCGCTATCCCGGCCCCGCTATCCGCTTCACGGCCTCGCCGTGGCGCGCGGCGTCGGCGGCGCCCACGCTGGGCCAGCACAACGAGCAGGTGTATTGCAGTCGCCTGGGCCTCTCGCGAGACGAGCTGGCGCGGCTGCGCGGCCAGGGGGTGGTCTAGCCATGCCCGGGCCGCTGGATGGAGTCCGCGTCCTCGACCTGAGCACATGGTGGGCTGGCCCGCTGGGGACGATGTTCCTCGCGGACCTCGGCGCGGAGGTCATCAAGATAGAGGCCGTCCAGCGGGTGGACAGCTATCGCGGCACGTTCGCGGGGCAGGTGCCCTCGGACAAGCCTTACGAGACATCGCCGGTGTTCAACGCGGTCAACCGAAACAAGCGCGGCGTCACGCTGGACATGGCGTCGCCGAAGGGCGCGGAGGTCTTTCGCCGCCTCGTGCGCGCCAGCGACGTCGTCTGCGAGAACTACAGCGCGCGCGTCATGGAGAACCTCGGCGTCGAGTACGCCGCGCTGCGCAGGCACAACCCGACGCTGGTCATGGTCTCGCTGACCGGCTTCGGGCGCAGCGGCCCGTGGCGCGACTACGTGGCCTTCGCCGCCACCGTCGAGGCGCTCTCCGGCATCCCGTCCGTAACCGGCTACGCGGGCGGCCCGCCGCTGCTGCCCGGCGCCATCATGGGCGACCCGCTGCCCGGCCTCTTCTGCGCCATCGGCGTCCTAGCCGCGCTGGAGCACCGCCGACGCACGGGACAGGGCCAGTACGTGGACATGTCGCAGCTTGAGCCGACGACGTGGACCGTCGCCGACGCGCTTCTCGACTTTCAGATGAACCGCCGGACGTGGTCCCGCCAGGGCAACCGCGTCGCGGAGATGGCCCCGCACGGCGCGTACCGCTGCAAGGGCGACGACGAGTGGGTCGCCATCGCGGTGGAGGACGACGGCCAGTGGCGCCGCCTCTGCGACGTGATGGGCAGACCGGAGATGGCGCGCGACCCCCGCTACGCCGACCTCGCGGGCAGGCAGGCGCGCGCGGACGACGTGCGGCAGGCCATCGAGGCGTGGACGCGACGCTACGTCAAGCGCGAGGCGATGCGTCTGCTGCAGGAGGCGGGCGTGGCCGCCGGCGCGGTGCTGAACCCCCGCGACCTGCTGAGCGACCCGCAGATGCAGTCGCGCGGCTTCTTCCCGGTGGTGGACAGGGCGGAGGTGGGGCCGCGCCCCTATCCGGGCTGCCCCATCAAGCTCTCCGCGACGCCCGCGGGCATCCGGTCGCCCGCTCCGCTGCTGGGCGAGCACAACGCGCTGGCGCTGGGGGAGCTGCTGGGCATGGCGCGCACGGAGATGGAGGCGCTTGCCCGCGAGCACGTCATCGGCACCGCGCCGCTGAGCACGCCGCCCGCGCGGTAACGGACGGCGCGTGGCGGGTCATCTCCCTCGATCCGTGCGCCTTTGCCATGCGCCGAGGTCCCCGCTACACGCGCCGTCTTCATTCGGTACGCCTAGAACGTTACGACGTTGTGCTCGCTGCACAGCCTGGCGAAAATGATCGGGTCCATATACGTGGCGTTCTTGCCCTTGAGGTCTGCCTCGCTCACTCCACGGGCGAGCGCGCATGCCCCTCAGACATAGATGGGGATCTTGGCCTTGATCACCTGCTGCAGCAACTCCGCGAACGGCGGGAACCCGACCCCGTGAACGCTGTTGGCGACGGCGTCGCGTATCAGCGCGGCGCCCTCGCCGATAAGACCAATCGCGGACCCGATCTCCGCTGAATGAGCGCCAACTGCTCCAACCAGGGGCAGCGTCGCCTTGGTGGGATCATCCGTGGCATGAGTGGCAATGAAGAACACCTTGTTGCCCATCCTGGTACTCCTTCCTTTTTGCCGGACCTATCGGAAGCCCGGCGGCTCCGGCGGCTCCGGCACCCTCTCCTTTTTCACCCGGACACGGAACTGCTCGTCCGAGTCCTGGACTAGGACCCACGCGTAGCCTCGGTTCCAGCACAGGTGCGGGATCGTCGTGCGGGCGGGAGGATAGTTGGAGACGACCTCCAGCACCTGGCCTGACTCCATCTCCTGCAACGCCGTCTGGACTTCGACGGTCGGGTAGGGACAGACCTTGCCGCGAACATCTATGCGTCGGTCAACCGGACTCTCTTCCAACAACACGGTTGCATCACCTCCGGACGGCTCCGTTGCCAGCCCGATTCCATAATGACGCAGCCCCGAGCGGAACGCATGGGACGTTCGTCCCACTCTGCGGCGCAGGCGGCGGCGAGTCGCTGTCAGGGGAGGAAAACAGAGGGAAACGTCACGTGACCAGGCGGTGCTCCACCGCAAACAGCACGGCCCCGACGCGAGTGGACACGCCCAGCTTGCTGTAAATGCTTTCCATGTGATGCCGCACCGTGCTCTCCGCCACCACAAGGCGCTTTGCCATATCCCTGCGAGTCATTCCGGACGCCGCCAGGCGCAGCACCTCCACCTCGCGGTCGGTGAGGCCCTCGGGCCATGCGGGAGGACGCGAGTCAACGGGCCGCCCGATGGAGGCGTCTTGCGCGTCGCGCAGGGCCTCGAACGCCTCCTGGTCGAAGACGGGCCCAACCTGGGCCGCTATTGACTCCAGGGCTGCCTCCGGCGGCATCGCGAGATGGGCGGAGCCATCGTGCGTCAGCTCGTCGAACCGGTCGGCCACCGCGATGAAACGGGCGCCAAGTGGAATGTCGCTCCCGGCCAAGCCGGAGGGGTACCCGTGGCCGTCCGGCTGCTCATGGTGAGCGGCGACGATGCCAACCGTGTCACGCAGCGCCACGGCGCGGCGCAGGAGATCGGCGCCGAACTTGGGATGGGACTGCATGCGGGCTGTCTGCGTCCTGTCCATGCCGCGCCCGGACTGATTGATGACGTACGATGGAACAGCCACCAGGCCGATATCATGCAGGAGCGCGGCGCGCCGTATTCTGGTCATGTCCGACACCGGCAGGCCCGCGCGGACTGCCATGGCCCCGACAAGCTCGGCGACGCGCCGCGAGTGGCCCGCCAGGTAGTGCGACTTCATGTCCACGAAATCGGCCACGGTGAGCGCGAATGCTTCCAGCAGATCATTCTCTGAACGCGCGGCGATGGCTTCGGGAAAGGCCTCCGTGACCGCTTCCCAAACGGACTGCTGCTGAAGGCCCAGCCAGAAGGACTTCTCCTTCGCAACGGCCTCCAGCGCGTCGGTGACGGCCGGGTCAAAGGCTTTGCCGCGACGTTGAGCGAGAAGAGAGCGGACAGCATCGAGACCGCCTGCCCCGTGGCACACCTCCACGTAGATGCTGGGATAGACAATCCGCGATACGAGCGGAATGGCTTCGCCGCGCAGGCCGCGAGGCATCCCGCGGCCGTCCCAGTGCTCGAAGACCGTGAGCAGGGCTTCCTGCACACCCGCGCTCAGGCCCAGCCGCTGCGCGATGCGCCGCGCAACCTCCACGGAGCTCTGATATCCCTCCCGTGTGAAGTCCCGCCCGTGCGCCATGAAGTCCACGACGCGCATCGTTCGCTCCAGCGGCCCAGAATGGGCGCCCACATGGGCCAGGACCCACCGGAGAACATCCAGATTGCTGGAGGAATCGGTGCGAAAAAGGAAGTCGAAACGGGCGGCTATCTCATCGGCGGAGATGAACGTCGCAAGCTGCGTCGTCCAGCTTGTGCACCCGCTGTCCTTGAGAATGCTGGTGAAATACACATCACTCTGCTGCTCCGCGGACAGCCCCATGTGCGCGGCCACGCGCGTCGCGATGCGGCAGACGCGGAGGGTGTGTTCGAGCGGGAGCCCCACGCCGGCGTCGCTCGCCACGGCCAGCACGCCGAAAAGCTCCGCAGCGGTCCGGCGTATCTCTGGATCCTCACAGCCCTTGTGCAAAAACAGATGGCCCTCCGTCAGTAATGCCTCGCCGGGTTCGTCTTTATGTTGATATTATAAAGCGCGGGGGGATCACCGCACCAGAGTTTTGCGCGCATCCCAAGATGAGAAGCGCCGTGCGGGGAGGAGATGGAGGCGCTTGCCCGCCAGCACGTCATCGGCACGGCGCCGCTGAGCACGCCGCCCGCGAGGTAGGGGCAGGCATCCCGACTAGTAGCCTCGAGTGTACCAGCGAGTGACATCGAGTCAGTAGCGTAGCCATCTATTCACTCTCTGTCACCCTTTCGCGAATTGCAGCGCCGACAAAGAATCTGCAGGTTATCACGTCTAAGCGCCAATTCAGGGTATTTAGTTCTTGGAAGCTTGTGGTCTACCGTCACGTCGTAGTCGTGCCTAATAGTCCTGTGACACTGACTACACACTCTTCCCTCATCTTTGATAACTGTCTCTCTCAAAGCAAGCCATTCCGGACTGCCATAAAACCGCTCGCGCTCCTGCATCGTAGCCTGTCGCACTCTCGCTAGCTCTTGGACTCGCGCAGTAACTCGCTGACGACGTTCACGGCTCGGTGTCGCAAGAACCCTTTCGGTCGCGTTCATGATCGCCAGAGGCAAGCCAAAACACCAAAGAAAGACGAATATCCATAAGGTGGGCGAGAATTCATGAAAAAGGGCGCGCGCCAACGGGTAGGCCGATAGCCAGAAGATTAGAACACACCATCTGTCGATTAACTCTCCTATCACAAGTGCCCTATTACGGGGAATCTCTTTGTCAGCCTGTTTCTCGAATCTTTTCCTGACACGCCGCGTCACAACTAAATCTGTGACAAGGATTTCCGTGGGATTAGGCTGTTGACCACGATTCTTGGCTGCACATTTTTGGCATAGGTTGCTCGTTGGCACATACTTCACGCGCTTGCGTCGTCCACACACGTTACAACGGAAGACTGTATCTCCGGCGAGGTCCCGATAATAACTCATTGCTCAGTCTGCCCAGAAGTGTAGTTTTGGACATGCCCTGAAGCCAAATACCTTTGGAGACTCTCCCCCTACCCCTCCGGCAACGGGAACGCCTTGTCGAAGAAGAGCGCGACGTCCCGCGCCATCTCCCACTCGTCGCCCTGCCAGAAGTGGTCGGCGCCCTCCACGACGCGCACCTCCGCCGGAAGCGCGCTCTCCGCGAGCCGCTGGAGGTCGGGCGCGGACGCGTACGGGTCGCCGTCGCCGACGACGAACAGCTTGGGCGCGTGGCAGCGGGCCAGCGAGAGGGCCGCGAGGTTCGACGTGGGCAGAGAGACCGCGACCAGCGCCTTGACGCGGGGGTCGCCCGCCGCGACGCTCGCCGCCACAGTGGCGCCGAACGAGTAGCCCGCCAGTCCGATGCGCTCCGGGTCCACCTCCTCGCGCTCCGCCAGGAAGGCCAGCGCCGCCCGCGCGTCGTCGCGCTCGCCGATGCCGCCATCGAAGCTGCCGCCGCTGCCGCCCGCGCCGCGGAAGTTGAAGCGCAGCGTGGCGATGCCTCTGTCCAACAGCGCGCCGCACACGGCGATGACCACGCTGTTGCCCATATCGCCGCCATACAGCGGGTGCGGATGGCAGACAACGACTCCCGGTACGGCGCCCGACAGCCGGTCGGGAAGCCCCAGCGACCCCTCAAGATTGAACCGTGCACACGGGATAGTGACTATCGTTTCAGCCATGTTCGTCCTCCAGTCGCGCTCCGCCGTATTCTAGCAGAGGACAGGGGGAGAGCAGCAAGAAGAAGGTTCACCCGTGACCGCCCCAATACGTGCACACGTCCCGAAAATACCCGCTCGTGGTTCGACAAGCTCAGGATGAGCGGGAGCGCCGAAGGTTTTCGGACGGCTTCCTGCCATTTGCAACGCGATGCTCGCGCCGGTTATACTTGAGAGTCCTCTTACGGCCAATCGCGTCACGGGGGGGAGGGATGAGCGATGGTGCCGAACACATCGGACAGGCCCGTCCGTTTTGGACGCCGCCTCTTCCTAGGGCTTCTCGGCGTGGGCGCTGTTGCCCTCGTCGCCGGGCAGAAGGTCCGCGACCTCGTCAGCGGGTTCTCCGCCCAGCCGCTCGTGTCCGCGTTCACCGGCGGCATGACCGCCCGCGGCTTCCGCATCTACGCCGCCGAGGGCATACCCGAATGGGACAGGACAACGTGGCGCCTGCACGTGGACGGACTTGTGGCGAACCCGCAGACGTTCACCTTCGACGACGTCACGCGCCTGCCCGCGACGGAGATGACGCGCGACTTCGAGTGCGTCACCGGCTGGAAGGTCCACAACGTCGCGTGGAAGGGCGTGGCGCTGCGTGACATTGTCCAGATGGCGCAGCCGACGCCGCGCGCCAAGTACATCACGTTCTACTCCAGCGACGGCGTGTACTTCGACAGCCTGACGATGGAGCAGGCGACGCTGCCGGACGTCATCCTCGCGTACGAGATGTTCGGCGAGCCGCTGCCCGCGGAGCAGGGGCGGCCGCTCCGGCTCATCAATCCCCACATGTACGGCTACAAGGGCCCCAAGTGGGTGTACCGGGTGGAGTTCAAGGACACGCAGGACGTGGGTTACTGGCAGAACTATGGATACCCCATCGACGCCTACATCGAAGGCCGGCGCAACCCCCTCCTTGGCTAACGACCACCTGCCCCGGTTCGGCCTCACGGAGCGGACGCTGCACTGGACGCACGCCGCCGTCTTTCTCCTCCTGGTGATAACAGGCGCCGCCATTCTGTTCCCCTTCGTCGCCGCATCCATCGCGGACAGGGAGCTGGTGCGGGCCGTCCACATCACCGCCGGCTTCGGGCTCGTCCTCGCGCCCGTCGCCATCGCGCTGGCGGGCAATCGCCGCACCGTACGGCGTGACCTCGCCGACGTTGACCGGTGGGAGGAGGACGACTGGCTCTGGCTGCGCGGGTGGTCGTACTACCGGTACGGCAGGCGCATGCCGCCGCCCCAGGGACGGCTCAACGCGGGGCAGAAGGTCAACGTGGTCTTCACCGGCGCGACCGTCGTGCTCTTCTTCGTCACCGGCGTGGTGATGTGGAAGTGGTTCTACTTCCCACGCTGGCTCGTGGAGAACGCGGGCGGGCTGCACGACGTCCTGACGGCCATGGCGGTGGCGGTCTGGCTCGGCCACGTGTACATGGCGCTCCTCAACCCCTCTACGCGCGAGTCCATCCGCGGCATGACCGTGGGCTGGGTCAGGCGCGAGTGGGCCGTCGAGCACCACGAAAAGTGGGTGGACGAACTGGACCGGCGGTCTTCTCCCGGCAGCGCCGAGCGTCCGTAGGTTGTGTCCTGCCCCGCATTAGTACCTTAGTACCCTCTCGACGCAGTCGCTCTTTCACCCCCTAACCTTTCTTGCATCTCCGCGTTTTCAGAAGTGAGAGCACCAGCACGACATATTTCCGGCCGGAAAGAGAACTGCAACAGCTCTCCCTGCGTAAATCGCTGCTAAAGGAGGCTATGATGAATGGATTCATCATCAAGGCGCTGGCCTTCCTGATGGAGGGCGTCGTCGCCCCCAGGGGAGTGCTGGCGTCATTCGCAGTGCCGGTCCATGCCAAATCTACACGCATCGTTAGGAGGGTCCAGTGAAAACTTTGCTCACTCGCTTGCTCATCGCCGTGGTGGTCGGAGGCCTCGGGCTTCTGGCTGTCATAGCGCCGTCAATGATCCGGTCCGCATCGGCTCAGGCGGTCGGCGCGCTCGACCACGTGACCGTGACGCCCGCCAGCGTCTCGCTTACGCCCGGCGCCACGCAGCAGTACACGGCCACCGCCTTCGACGCCAGCAACAACATTATCCCCGGCGCCACTTTCACATGGAGCGCCACCAGTGGCGGCTCCATCAACGCGTCCGGCCTGCTCACTGCGGGCAGCGTGGCAGGCACATACACCAACGCCGTCCAGGCCAGCGCTGTCTTCAACAGCATCACGAAGACTGGTACGGCTTCCTTTACGGTGGTGCCCGGTGCGCTCGACCACGTGACCGTGACGCCCACCAGCGTCTCGCTCGCGCCCGGCGCTACGCAGCAGTACACGGCCACCGCCTTCGACGCCAGCAACAACGCCATATCCGGCGCTACCTTCACGTGGAGCGCCACCAGCGGCGGCTCCATCAACGCATCCGGCCTGCTCACAGCAGGTACGGTGGCGGGCACCTACACCAATGCGGTCCAGGCTTCCTCGACGGTCAACAGCGTCACCAAGACGGGCACGGCTTCCTTTACAGTGGTGCCTGGTGCGCTCGACCATGTGGTCGTGACGCCCGCAAGCGTCTCCTTAGCTCCGAGTGGGACGCAGCAGTACACGGCCACCGCCTACGACGCCAGCAACAACGTCATCTCCGGTGCCACCTTTACGTGGAGCGCCACCAGCGGCGGCTCCATCAACGCGTCCGGCCTGCTCACAGCGGGCGCCGTCGCTGGCGCCTACACCAACGCCGTCCAGGCTTCCACGACGGTCAACAGCGTCACCAAGACGGGCACGGCTTCCTTTACGGTGGTGCCTGGCGCGCTCGACCATGTGGTCGTGACGCCCGCCAGCGTCTCCTTGGCTCCGAGTGGGACGCAGCAGTACACGGCCACCGCCTATGACGCCAGCAACAACGTCATCTCCGGTGCCACCTTCACGTGGAGCGCCACCAGTGGCGGCTCCATCAACGCATCCGGCCTGCTCACCGCGGGCAGCGTCGCCGGAACATACACCAACGCTGTGCAGGCCTCCACGACGGTCAACAGCGTCACCAAGACCGGCATGGCATCCTTCACGGTAGTTTCCGGCGCCGTGGACCATGTCGTGGTTACGCCTGCGTCCGTCTCTCTGGTTACTGGCGCCACGCAGCAGTACACGGCCACCGCCTATGACGCCAGCAACAACGTCATCTCCGGTGCCACCTTCACGTGGAGCGCCACCAGTGGCGGCTCCATCAACGCATCCGGCCTGCTCAC
>Ga0082335_1005607_pt1 | contig 17125 bp, 14 predicted proteins | sample Subgrocontami58m_FD_72375 | JGI IMG/M metagenome (GOLD analysis project Ga0082335, IMG submission 72375) | Subsurface groundwater microbial communities from S. Glens Falls, New York, USA - GMW37 contaminated, 5.8 m (SPADES assembly) (version 2) ... | reverse complement strand
AACGAGTTTTTTACCGCTGGCCTTCATTTTCTGCCCAACGAAAAGAGCTACGTGGTTAATTGCTCGCATCAATAATGCTAATGCGATAATCAGGTAGAACGAAATGTTCTTACGAACACGCTCACAAAACAAACACTTAGCTTTTTCCATTTTTCACCCCCACACAAAGAATTGGCCACAAGCACTGGCAACAAAATAACAAAGAGTTCCTAAAGACTTATTATATCAGATTACTTAATTAAACTATCCCCTATTTTAAAAACATCACCAGCCCCCATTGTTATTAAAACATCGCCATCTTTTAGGGTGCTTTTGAGATGACCTTCTATGTCTGTAAAACCAAAAAACGACTTGGCCTTATTACCAATTTTTGAAGCAAGCATTTCACTATTGATACTTCCGTCAAATTGTTCCCGTGCAGCGTATATTGGTGCAATTAAAACAGTATCAGCATCATTAAATGCGTTTGCAAAGTCATTTAATAGTAGTTTTGTGCGCGAATAAAGGTGTGGCTGAAAAACAACTGTAATTTTTTTATCTTGAAATTTTTCTCGAGCCCCAGAAAGTGTTGCTACAACCTCTGTTGGATGGTGCCCGTAGTCATCGTAAATAAGAGCTCCGTTTTCAGTCTTTCCTTTATATTCAAATCTTCGCCATGTACCCTTAAATTCTTTAAGTGATTTTTTTGCTCTGGAAATATCTATACCAACCACATTAGCGACGGCAAGTGCAACTGCTGCGTTTTTTCTGTTGTGTTCCCCCAAAACAAGCATCTCTATTTCGCTATCATAAAAATCCATATAGTCGACAACAGTAGACGTGGTTTTGTTTACAATATCCATCAATCGCTCATCGCCACGATCGCACACCAAAACCCCTTCTCGTGGAATCAACTCAACAAAAGACTTAAAGGCGCTTTTGATATCTTCCAAATCTTTATAATAATCAAGGTGGTCATTATCAATATTTGTAATCACTCCGATTGTTGGGTTGATATTCAAAAATGAACGCCTATATTCACACGCTTCAACTATAAAATACTCTCCTCTCCCTGCAACAAAATTACTTCTGCCATGTGTAGACTCTTCAAGCAACTTACTGCCAACCACAACGGTGGGGTCTTTTTCCGCATCAATAAAAATTTTGGCAATCATTGCGGTGGTTGTTGTCTTGCCGTGCGTTCCAGATATCGCAATTGTTTTTTTGTTTTTGGAAATTATTCCAAGCACTTCTGGGTAAGACAAACAAATGATGCCTCGTTCTTTTGCCGACACAAATTCTGGATTATCAATATTTACAGCAACCGTGTAAACAACCAAATCAACAACATCTCCAACATTTTCTTTTTCGTGCCCAACGAAAATAGTCGCCCCAGAAAGAGCTAGTTCTTTGGTAATTTCAGATTCTTTGACATCCGACCCTGAAACCTTTTTTCCTTCTAAAATCATCATCCTCGCTATTGCCGACACACCTATGCCTCCAATACCTATAAAATGAATGTTGTTATGTTTTTTTAAATCCATTATAAAAATTAGCTTAACACATCAATAGTATAATTTTTAGAACCAAAAATTTCTTTTACTTTTTGCCTAAAAAATGGCGAGTCTTTGGAAATAACAAAGCGAAGACCTCCTTCCCCTTTTTCGTTAAATCGCCCAGCGACCTCTTCGGCAACAACGAATGCTGGGTTAAAAATTTCTACATCGTTACCAACCACGTCACGAAAAATATCTTCAACTATTGGGTAATGTGTGCAAGCAAGCACTAATGTATCAAATTTACCTTTGTGTTTTTCTAAAACATTGGCAATCATTCCACGCATTCCCGCTTCAGATGTTCCCTCCTCGATTGCCCCGGCTAAGTACGGAATGGGGTAAGCTTCAACATCCATACCAAGTGCCAAAAATCCGTTCTGATAAATTCCTGAACGAATCGTCGCTGTTGTGCCAACAAGAAGTATTCTTGAACTTCGCCTTTCCCTAAAAGCTCGAACTGTCGGACCAACCATCTCAACAATATCAATCGGTTTAATATCTAAAATATCAAACATTGGCATAACAATATTTGAAGAAACACTATTACAGGCGCTGACAATCTGCGTAGCACCCTCACTAAGCAATCTTTGCATTCCAAGTACAGTGAGCGCACCAAGTTCTTCGGGGGTCTTTTCCCCATAAGGAGCATTTCTTAAATCACCGAAATAAACAAAATTAGCCTGTGGTAATCGTGCGATTATTTCTTTCAAAACAGTAAGGCCACCCGAGCCTGAATCAAAAATTCCAATCATAGTGCCCGGGAGAGGATTTGAACCTCCACACCCTTACGAGTACAACGCTCTGAACGTTGCGTGTCTACCAATTTCACCACTCGGGCTTTCTCACCAATTTCCACAAAATACAATTTGTTTTTATTTATCTGCAAAATTAATTTTAGCGAGCTTACTATATATAAGCGTGTACGCAAAAAAGGTCATTGGAACTGTTACAAACAAACCAATACCCAAAGCTAGTACGCCCAAGAGATTCAATCCAATAATTGCCAAAAAGACCCTAACAAGGTGCCAACCCTGACCTTTTGTCATCATCCAGCTTTCAGTAAGAGCTTCGAGTGGGTTGAGCTCTTTATCGATAATCAGGAATTTATAAAACTGAAATCTTATGGCAAAAATAATTCCCGGAACGATAAGCAAAACAAGACCAAAAATAACAATCACAAAATAAAACAAAGTCCCAATTAAATAATTCAAAAAAAGATGAGACTTATCAAAAAAATTCTTGAACTTAACGCTTTTTTCTTCCAAAAGCATTAAGGCTATGTGAATAACCCCGATATTTACGATTGCATTAAAAACCCAAGCAAAAAAAGAAAAGAAGAAATGTCCCCAAAAATTACCGTTCTGCTCAAATGCGCGAGAAACCATTTCTAAAACAGTCGAGGAAAAAAGAGAGAAAATCATCACAAAGAAAACCAACCAAAAATGCTTCTTTGTTTTCTGCCAACCAAATTTAATGGCTTCTTCTATGTTGAAATGGTATTCCTTCATATCTTTAAATTATACAATAAAAACAAAAAGCTGAGAAAAAATGTGCGAGTGGAAGGAATCGGACCTTCGACCTCTGTCTTATCAGGACAGCGTTCTACCACTGAACTACACTCGCATACAAGACACCTTTCTTACAAAACACCATTATTGAAACCGAATGAACCGAATATATACCAATTTCTTAATTGCGTATATCAGGACAGCGTTCCCCGCCCGACTGAACGATGTCAGTCGTTCGGGCGGGTACCACTAAACCATTCCCGAACGTACTTCTTTTTTACGAGCGGGTACACTCGCAAGTAAAAACCAACGACGAAACTATAACAAAAAGTGCCCTCGCGGGCAACACAAAAATTAAAAACCGCCCCGATGAAACCGGGACGGCTTTGATCTGGCTTTTCACCAGTACAGATGCAGAATGCTCGCCAGCTTGAACGGTGCGAGCCAGAACCACGCCAGCGGGACATATTCGCCGTTGGCCGCGCTGATGAACGCGACCATGCTGAAGGTCATGTAGAACATCGCCAAGACCGACACCACTCCCCAGAAATACTGAGTGATGGTGCCATTGCTTTCTCTCCTGTAGACAATGTCCTTCACGTCTCTTCCAAAGTACTGTGTGCTTCTCTGCATGCTTCTCTCCTTGAGTTATGCTCCTGATGTCTATTCAATCACATAATAACTAAAAAGTCAATACCCTTAACCACCTTGCTTTTAAAGTGTTATTTTACAAACTAATCGCCTATAACTAAAAAGAAATTACTGTCTTGGTAATTTCTTTTTAGCCTAATTTACTAATTTTCTATTTCCTATATCTCACATACCCCTGCTACACACGCAAGCTCTGCTTTATTTTCTGTCTCATCAACTTTCTCGTAAGTCACTATCTTCGAGAAATCAATGTGTTCCCATCGTTTTGACAATTCAATATATTTTTTCTCATCAATCTCTTCATATGGCGCAAGTTGATAAACATGATTATCGCGTGGCAAGAAAGAAAGTCCCCCGACAATATTCCAATTCTTGTATACCCAATGACCGACATCAATCCATTCCGTGTCGCCAACTGAAATCGTCGTCGAAGGATTGTGTTCAGTGTAGTGTTCTTTATACATCTTCCAGTATTCCAATTGATCAATCGCAGTTAGGTCATTTTTAAAAATGGAACCCTTTGGTGCGCGAACAGGAAAATCTATAACAAATGTTGTTGCCGTATCTGCTGTTTGACCAACCTCAGGATGATAAGGAACTCCTTGGTCTTTCAACATTTTGAAAAGAGCGTCGGTTGAGGCAATACGAACGCGACGAATATAAAACGGAGCGAAGCGAGGGTGCATTCCAGAAGAAGAATCAACTGTCTGCGAAAGATTTCCAGATGGTTTAACTGCAGTGATAGCTGTCGAAGGATTTACTCCAAATCTTTTGGCGTACTGTTGATTCACCTTAATTGTTTCCGCGCGAAGTTTATCTAAAACATCTGCCTTGCGCGCTGTTGGACAATCCCACTGACCAGTGACTGAAACTCCTAGTAATCTTTCTGCTTCACAATTTTCTTTCCACTCTTTTGAAAGATATGGGAAGTTTGTGAGTGTTGATTGATAGGTTCCAATGATTGTTGCGATTCTAATTTTCTTAAGAAGTTTCTCTACTGTATCTCCTGGTCGAGCAATAACTTCCGAAAGATTACAAAACTGTTTTGACTGTAGAATTATTTCCCCACATGGATTTGTTCCAACTGGACCGGTCATGCGTCCATTTGTTATGTGCTGGTCCATAAACTTAAGACGACGCTCTGGAAGGGTCTTAGCCAAAGAACCACGGTTGAAGATTCCGCGCTCTCCAGACTTTGATTTCATCAAGGCGACCCATTCATCTAGGAATTCTTCTGTTGTTGGCTTGTCTATATATACAGCTGAGTTGTTTGCGAGGGCACGCTGTGGATCTGTGTAGTAAAATGGCCCTTTTTTGGAGTCTCGCATCTCTACGTCACCCAAATCTGAAAGAGAAATCATGGCACTTCTTCTAACACCTCCAGCAACGACACATTCGCCAATCTTACACAAAATGTCGTGAGCATCTAAAGGTGAGAGTTTGCGTCCCTGCTTCTTCAACATTCTCTCGCGAGTAAAATCAATAACGGAACGGATTGGATCAGGTCCTGATGATTTTCCTCCCATAGTTTTCAAACGAGCACCAGCTGGTCGAAGTGCTGAATAATCAAAATCAATATCCTTCCCTTCTGACCAAGTCTTCATTCCAAGAACAAGAGCGTCTGCCCAACCTTCTTTACTGTCGGCGATAACATGCTTTGATGCTTTTTTCCCTGTTTGATATTTGATTGAAGGAAGCTTATCGATGTTTTGATTCTCAACAGCATAACCAGCACCAGTACCACACATTAATATGTACATAACTTCTCCGAAATCCTGCCATGTAGTTGGAGCTATGAATGAACAATTGTATGCACAAATATTTGTCTTGCGTGCAGCAAGTCCAGCAAACTGAAAAAGTCGCATTGATGGCATTGCCTCTTGTTTCAAAATTGCTTCTCTAATTTCTTTGTACTCTTCTTCTTTTAATTTCTTGCCGAGATTCTCGCGCATGAAATCAACATAGCGATCGACGGTCTCAACCCATGTTTCGCGACGACCCTCCCCTTCAATCCAACGAGAATATGTTCGGTAATAAATAAATTCACCAAGTACATTCCTAAAATATTTTTTACTTTCCTCAGAAAGCTTTCGAACTTTTTCTGGAACCTCTCCAACCTCGCGACGTAGTCTTGAACGTTCTTCTCGATAGAGGATGTAGGCCTTTGCTGTTTTAGCATAGTCTTCTGTGATGAGCTGTGTTTCAACGAAATCTTGAATTCCTTCAACGGTTGGAAGGAAATTTTTCACCAATTTATTCACACGTAAAAGTTCAGAGTAAACTTTACGAGAAATATATTCTGCTTCCTTCTCGCTCCCTTCACCAGTTGCAATCATCGCTTTGTGCACAGCACTTGTAACTCGATCGATATCAAAATCAACTATCAACCCATCACGTTTTTGAATTTTTTTGATTAGTAACGGTACTTTCTGTGCAACTTTTGCGATTTTCGACATATTTTTATTAAAAAATTAAAAAAACTGGTAAAAAATAGCTCATCACGAGCTCTTAGAGGTCATTTTACAACAAAAGCATCCCACCAGCACTGTGGATTGCCACAAATAAACATACAAAAAACATAAAATCTTTTTTGTAAACCCCGTACGAAATTTTACCGCGAGAAACCACGCCTAAACAGCTGTCTTCGTTTATTTTTGAGATTAATTTCTTAAAAACAAAACAGTAAATCAGGCCGTAAAAGCGTTCTTCGTCTGCCCAAAGCTAACCTGCTATTAATTTTTCCAGAAACTCAAAAAATGACACTGTCCCCTATTTTTATTTTGTTTGTAAAAACGAAGCCACTAGGAACCTCCAAAACGTACAGCGCTGGCAATATTGGTTGAAAAATTATTGGGAAAGATTCCGGTAAAATATTCTCTTCCATGTAAATAATTTTTTTATTTTCATCAATCCAAACAATGTCTATTCCAAAATTCATGTCTTTCATCCAGAAGCCATGACGGTCTGGCTTCTCAAATACAAATAGCATGCCTTCGTTTGGTAAAAGTGTTTTTCTACCAGATAATCCGTGACCCCTTTCTTCTGCTGTGTCTGAAATAACAGCGTTTATTATTACACCTCCAATTGAAATAACAGTTGTTTCAATTTTTCTTTCTGTTAAAACTTTTTCCGCCGAGTCAGGTTGATAAAAGAAGGAAATAAAGTACAGCAAAGTAATTAAAAAAATAACAAGACCGAGACACTTAGGAATTAAAATGCGCATGAAGTAATTTATTTTTTTAAATATATTAAAACAATTTAAATATTTTAACTTAAAAAATTATTGACCCTTGTAAACATTTAGATTTGGATTGTCCCACCCGGTATATACGGGACTCGAACTGTTTTCTAATCTGGTTGAAATTATATAATGTTGATCACCCACTGTTCCGCTTCCGATAAATACATAAGGTGGTGTCCCTCCAGTTGGTTGATAACCACGAGCGTAATAGTAACCATATTGCCCAGCGACGTTGGATGGATCTTGTGGAATCTTACTCATATAGGTGGGTTTAACATTCAACGTACTTAAGTTGGCGTAACCACCTGAGCCGGTAGTTGTGCAATAATCAGGATTAACTCCACCAACACACGTAGGATAAAAACCATTATCGGTATGATACATTTCTATTGCTTTAATTAGCTGATTGATATCAGCTAATCTTCTCGTATCTCTAGCTTTCACTCTCGCTGTATTTAACGAAGCAAGAACTATAGACGATAAGGTTCCAATAATAGCGATGACTACTAACAGTTCAATAAGAGTAAAACCTTTTTTGTTTTTAAGTGAAGAAATCGAATGCATAAAACTTAATTGTCTATAATAAAGATTATAACAAAAACGTTAGTTTTTATACATTTTTAACCTTGTTTTAATGGGTTTGGCAGAGATTCGGTTACGTATAATTTTCTGCTGAAAATTTGCGCTACCCCGACTCGACGCCTTCGCGTCTCCGTCTTTCGAATCTCCCCGCCATCTCGCAAAATATAAGCATAAAATGCTACGTATTTTATTTATTATTTTGCGGAGGCGGGGAGATTCGAACTCCCGGTGGTTTTATCCACACAGACTTTCCAGGTCTGCGCACTAGACCGCTATGCGACGCCTCCATAGCGAAGCTATTGTCGCAGAAAAAAACCGATAACGCAAAACTAAATTGAACGATAAACAAAAAGACTTACGAGAGCCAAAAACACTCCTGTGTATAGAAACAACGAGGCGAAGGTTAACAAAAGTGGAATTGAGTAGATGGTGTAAATACCGATAAGGCCTATTCCAAACGACTGACAAACCATTTTTGTCTTCCCTACTCCACGAGCCTCCACAACTTCCCCTTTAAATTTTTTACGATAATAAGCGTTGAAGATGAGAAGTAGTTCGATTGAAATGATTGCAGCAATAAGAATTGGCGACAAAAAACGCGAAATCAAAATAAAACCGGCAATCCCTATTAATAGTTTGTCCGCTAGTGGATCAAATAATTTACCCCAATCCGTAATTTGTCCACGAGTGCGAGCGATTGCGCCATCGAGAGCATCACTAAAAGCCGATATCGCAAACAAGATAAAACCAGTCACGTGATATTCGTAAAACAAAAGGTACGTCACAAACGGTATCGAAACAAAACGAAAAACAGTTATATGGTTCGGTAAAATAAAAGCCGGCAAAATTGGTTCAAAGATACGGCTTATAACTCTGTCTTTTATTCCAACCTCAACCTTTGTTTCTGTTATTTCATTCCAGAGACGACTTTTAATTTTAAACATTAGTACATCATACTGCTTATGCACCAATTACTTATCCCCAACCAAAGCATTAACTCTTTCATTGATTGGTGGGTGGGTAGAAAAAATCTTAACCAAAAATGGGGTCTTCTCACTAGCTTCTCCGTTTACACCGAAAGGATTCGAAATAAAAAGGTGTGCCGTAGCGTTATTTGCCTTCATCATTGGACGATTATATCCTCCTATTTTCTTAAGTGCCGAAGCTAAACCTTCGGGATACCTAGTCAAAAGTGCACCAGAAGCATCTGCTAAAAATTCTCTCTTGCGCGAAATCGCGAGCTGAAGAAGAGATGCGGCAATCGGTGCCAAGACCATAAGAACTAAACCGATAATCATAATCACACCACTCGCCTTACTATCACGTTCATTATTGCCACCAAAAAAAGAAGCTCTCATCGCCATGTCAGAAATAATTGTTACAAACCCAACTAACACAACAGCAACAGTAGAGACGAGCATATCTTTGTTTCCAATATGAGAAAGTTCGTGTGCTACCACTCCCTCAAGTTCATTTTTATCCAAAAGATGAAGAAGTCCTGTTGTCGCGGCAACAACCGCGTGCTCTTTATTTCGTCCTGTAGCAAAAGCGTTTGGGGCGGGATCATCGATCACGTAGAGTTTCGGCATCGGTAGCCCTGCGGTTATCGAAAGATTTTCCACAGTAGTATAGAAAGTAAAAAATTCACTACGTGTTGCCTCTCTGGCACCAGTCATTGAAAGAACAATTTTGTCGGAGAACCAATAACTCGCGATGTTCATTCCGACACTTAAAGCAACTGCTACATAAAGAATGCTTGGGTTTCCAAAGTACAAACTTGCAAACCAACCAACTCCAATAACCACAACAAAAAACACAGTCATGATAAACCATGTCTTTAGTGTATTTTCTGTTTGATGTGTATATGGATTTTGCATGAAAACAGGAAATTAGCTGTTAGATTTATTAGCTAAGTAGAAAAGAAAGATAAAACTAAAACTTAACCTCAACTGGATTGCGAGCAGCGGAGTTGGCTTCGTCTAATTCAAAGAACTCTTGTTTTTCAAACTTAAAAATTCCAGCGATTACATTACCTGGGAATGATTCTATTCCTGTGTTTAAGTCGCGAACGTTTGTGTTGTAGAAACGACGAGCAGCTTGAATTTTATTTTCCGTGTCTGAAAGTTCTGCCTGAAGAGAAAGGAAATTCTGATTCGCCTTAAGATCTGGGTATGCTTCTGAAACAGCAAAAAGACTCTTAAGCGCGCCAGACAACATGTTTTCTGATGCGGTGTGCTCTGCCGGCGTACCAGCCTGCATTGCTTGAGAGCGAGCCTTTGTTACTTTTTCAAAAACACCACTTTCGTGAGATGCGTATCCTTTAACTGTTTCAATAAGATTTGGGATAAGGTCGTAGCGACGTTTTAATTGCACATCAATATCTGACCACGCTTCTTTTGTTCTATTTACCAAAGAAACAAAGCTGTTGTAAGCGAATATCACCCAAGCAACAACTACGGCAACGACGGCTAAAATAATACTTGTAGGTGTCATAAAATAATTTAATTAAAAGTTAAAAATAAATGATATAAACGGAATTATGACAGGCTTGGTCTGAAAATCAAGCAACAAAAAAACTCCATTTCGTGGAGTTTTTTTGAGAAATATTTTTTAGTAATCCATCCCCATTCCCCCTCTACCTAGAGCTGGCGAGGATTCTTCTTTTGGCTCATCAGCAATCGCAACTTCGGTTGTAAGTAAAACAGCCGCAGCGGAAGAAGCATTCTGCACACAACTTCTTGTTACTTTTAGGGGGTCGATAATACCGGCCAAAACCATATCCGGAACAATCGTGTCGTTAGCAGCATCATATCCAGACAAACCTTTTGCATTTTTAACTTTATCGACAATAACCGAGCCATCGTCCTTTCCAGCGTTAATTGCAATCTGCCTTAGTGGTGCTTCAAGCGCTTTCAAAAGAATACTGACTCCGACCATAAATTCTGATTCAAAACTTTTAGCATATGCGGGAACATTCTTAAGCGATACTTCAACAGATCGTGCGGCTCTAATAAGCGCGACGCCACCACCAGGTACGATTCCCTCTTCTATTGCAGCCTTTGTGGCATTAACAGCATCTTCGATTTTCAATTTCAAATACTTCATCTCCGTTTCTGTCGCAGCGCCGACTTTAATTATCGCGACCCCGCCAGTAAGCTTTGCCAATCTTTCTTCTATTTTTTCAACATCAAACTTTGACTCAGTCTTCTCTTTGATTTTCTTCAACTGAGAAACACGCGCCTCAATGTCTGACTTTTTACCTTTTCCTCCCACTATAGTAGTACTGTCTTTTGTAGCGATTATTTTATTTGCTCGCCCTAAAACTGTCATGTCTACATTCTCAAGCTTAATTCCAAGCTCGTCTGAAACAACCTTAGCGCCAGTCAAGACAGCAATATCCTGAAGAATATCTTTCTTTCTGTCTCCATATCCAGGAGCCTTAATAGCAAGCACTGAAAATGCTCCGCGAATCTTGTTGACCACAAATGTAGCCAGCGCTTCTCCGTCTACGTCGTCGGCGATAATGACAATCTCTTTTTTGCCAGTTTGGGCTAGTTTTTCAAGCAAAGGCAAAATATCTTTAATGCTTGAGATCTTTTTGTCTGTAATAAATAGCGGAACATCACGATATTCCGCCTCCATTCTGTCGGTGTTGGTTATCATGTATGGCGAAACGTAGCCCTTATCAAACTGCATCCCTTCTACTATTTCAGATTCGATACCAAACGATTGCGACTCCTCTACTGTCACTACTCCATCCTTACCAACCTTACCAATAGTATCAGCAATAATTTTCCCAATTTCTTTTGATTCGGCAGAGATAGAAGCAACCTGCATTATTTCTTCTTTAGTTTTTATTTCTTTACCAATCTTCTTCAAAGCAACAACTACTTCACTTGCTGCGTTCTCGATACCAAGACGTATTCCCATCGCATTAACACCCATCGTTGTTTGCTTTATCCCCTCCGCAATAATTGCTTGAGTTAGAACAACGGCTGTTGTTGTGCCGTCACCAGCATTTTCGTTTGTTTTGTTTGCAACCTCTTTCACAATCTCCGCTCCCATATTTTCGAATTTATCAGAGAGAGTAATTTCCTTTGCAATTGAAACCCCGTCGTTAGTGATTGTCGGTGCACCATAGCCCTTATCCAATACAACATTCCGCCCACGTGGACCGATTGTTATCTTTACAGCGTCGGCAACCTTATCAACACCATTTTTTAAAAGTTGACGTGCCTTCTCATTAAAAATTATTTGTTTTGCCATAGTTTTAAAAAATTATTTGATAATCGCCAAAATGTTTTCTTCCTTCAACATAAAGTATTCATCTCCATCAACCTTAACTTCGTCTGGTCCGTATTTTGAAAAAATGACAAGATCTCCAACTTTAACCTTCATTGGTAGAACTTTTCCACCATCTGTTGTTCTTCCTTCACCGACAGCAATAACCTTTCCTTGCTCCGGTCGCTCTTTATCTACTGTTTCGGGAATAATAATTCCGCTCTTAGTTTTTTTTGTATCTTCCTCTGAAAACGGCTTAACAAGAACTCTGTCTCCAAGCGGAATGATTTTTGATTCTTTTTTCATTTGATTTTGCAAAATCACGTCGCGTTAATGTCCACTGAAACGCGACGCTTCTTGTTTAGTTATTAATAAAATTAAATTAATTAATGAGACCCCTTGAAACAACGATTATATACTACTTCACAATAAATACGGCAATATAATATTACGTCTGTATATAGCTGTCAAAATGTTTATTAAAGACAACTATTGCATTTTATTGTGTCCTTTGGTAATGTTTTTGCATATGGAACTTATCGCTACTACCCTCCCTTGGGTTCAAGTCGCGCTTTCTGTTCTCCTCATTGCCGCAATACTGCTTCAGCAGTCTGGCACTGATACGGGCGGAGCGTTAGGTGGAGGAGAAGGAACAAGCTGGCAACACAGCAAAAGAGGAGTAGAAAAAGTACTCTTTAATGCGACGATAATAATCGCCCTTTTGTTTGCTGTTTCTTCATTCCTTGCTCTAATCGTTAGATAAGACTCCAAAACGCCAACATATTTTATTTATTGGCGATTTTAAATAAACCAAAATAATTCTCGTGAACGAAGCTAATAACACAGCTGGGAGCGGTCTCCCTTCTAAAAAAGAACTTACCCGCGCAGTCGGTTCTTTTTCTCATAGAGAGAAAAAGTTATTTATCGTGCTCGCTGGGCTTTTTGCTGTAAGTTTCCTATGGCTTACATATAAAATTAATCAGGAATTCTCCGCTACGGTTCCAGCTCGTGGAGGAACACTAGTAGAAGGCATTATCGGTACACCTCGATTGATAAACCCAATACTAGCGATATCAGATGCTGATAGAGACATAACAGAGCTCGTCTATTCAGGGCTACTTCGTCGTATGCCTGACGGGGAAATTGTCCCTGATTTGGCGGAAAGTTATGAAATTTCAAAAGACGGACTTTCTTACACTTTTACACTAAAAACCAACATAACCTTCCATGACGGAGAGCCAATAACAACAGAGGACATTGAATTTACTATAAACAAAGCTCAGGACCCAACCCTAAAAAGCCCGAAACGTTTAAACTGGGAGGGTGTTGTTGTTCAGCGCTTAGACGAGAAGAAAATAAGGTTTGTATTAAAACAGCCATATACTCCATTTCTAGAGAATGCCACCTTGGGTATTTTGCCAAAACACATCTGGAAAAATATCAGTGTTGAGCAAATGAATCTAAGCGATTTTAATACAAACGGTGTCGGCTCTGGCCCATACAAAATAGAGTCAATTAAAAAAGACTCTTCTGGAATTCCTGCCTACTACAAACTAAACTCATTTAGTAATTTTTCGTTAGGTAAACCAAATATCAACACAATAACAATTCGTTTTTATGCAAACGAAAAAGATCTTGTTTCAGCTCTTGAAAAAGGTGATGTAGACAATATAAATGCCATCGCCCCAGAATATGCCAAGGATCTTTCTGAAAAATTCCAAATAATAACCACACCGCTTCCTAGAATCTTTGGTATCTTTTTTAACCAGAACCAATCGCCGGCACTATCAGATATAGTCGTAAGGCGCGCACTAAACAGTGTTATCGACAGAAAAGCCATTATTGACTCAGTCCTCTATGGCTACGGAGTCCCTGCATACGGACCAATCCCCAAAACAGGAGAAAACTATGTCCCAGCATATACTGGCCCTGACTCTCCTAGCCAAGAAGAAAAAATTGCAGAAGCTAGGAAGACACTAGAAAAAGCTGGGTGGAAGTGGAATGAAGAAAAAAAGGTTCTTGAAAAAACAGTAAAAAAAGTCACCACCCCCCTTTCTTTTTCAATAACAACCGCGGACACCCCGGAACTAAAGGCCGCTGCTTTACTAGCAGAAAGCCAGTGGGAAAAACTTGGAGCAAATATTGAAATACGAATTTTTGAATCAGGAGACTTGAATCAAAATATTATTCGCCCAAGAAAATATGATGCACTTTTGTTCGGAGAAATAATAAGGCAAGATTCAGACCCATACGCGTTTTGGCACTCATCACAAAGAAACGACCCAGGGCTCAATATCGCAGTTTATGCAAATTCAACAGTCGACAAACTACTTGAAACAGCGAGAACGACACTTGATGACAAAAAACGCCAAGAGGCATATTTGTCACTAGAAAAAGAAATATCAAACGACGTGCCAGCAATCTTCCTTTACTCCCCCGACTTTATCTATGTTCTCAAAAAAGATTTAAAAGGAGTTGATTTTGGAGAAACAACAGTACCATCAGAAAGATTCACCGCAGTTCACAAATGGTATTTGGAAACAGAAAACGTTTGGAAGATTTTTGCCAACAAAGAAAATATTATCTAATAAAAAATTAAATTAATTAAAAACATGTCAGAAAGAATTGAAAAACCTACAGGAAATGCAAAACCATCAGCGCACCCACGACGCCCTGTTCGCAAGTTCCCTAACTTACAAAGTGGTACCAGTACTGGAAGTACTCCAGCGCGCGCAGCAGCTCCTGCTCGTTTTAGTGGCGCCCAAAGTGGTCGCACTGGGGCTCGTCCTCAAGGCGGAAGTGGTACAAGCACACACCGCCGTCAACACAGCGGTGGTAGAGGCCCACGCCCAACTTCGTACCCACCACGAGATAATACTGTTCATAAAATTCCAGAACTTGGTGAAAGCATCCGTATTATTCCACTAGGTGGAGTTGAGGAAATAGGAAAAAACATGACCGCTTTTGAGATTGGCGAGGATATTTTCGTCGTTGATATGGGTTTTCAGTTCAGTGAAGACGACACCCCTGGTATTGATTACATCCTTCCAAACACCAAATACCTCGAGGAGAGAAAGGGTAGAATTCGAGCTGTTTTGATTACACACGGACACCTTGACCACATTGGTGCTATTCCTTATATCATGGAAAAAATTGGCAACCCACCTCTTTACACTAGAAACTTCACCTCGCTTATGATTAAGAAGCGCCAAGAAGAGTTTCCTCATGCTCCAGCGCTTGATTTCCGTATCGTTGAAAGTGGCGAGCGTGTGAAAATTGGGAATATCAATGTTTCATTTTTTGCAGTAACCCACGCTATTCCAGATTCGATGGGAATAATCTTAGAGACACCATATGGTGACATCGTCCACACTGGCGACATTCGTCTTGATCACGTTGATGGAGCAGTCTCGGAAATCGAAGAAGAAATTTATAGTTTTTTCAAAAACAGAAAAGTTCTGTTACTCCTAAGCGATTCAACAAACTCTGAAAACCCAGGTTTTTCTATTTCTGAAAAATTAGTCTATCAGAATATCGAAACAGTGATCAGGGAAACTAAAGGACGTCTCATACTTTCAACGTTCGCCTCACAGGTTGAGCGAATGCTAAAAATGTTAGAGATTTCTGAAAAATACGGAAAAAAAATCGTTATCGACGGAAGAAGCATGAAGACAAACATTGAGGTCACTAAAGCGGCAGGCCTACTTAATATTGGTAAAGATGCAATTATTACAGTTGAGCAAATGGCTGATTATCCAGAAGATAAAATAGTGGCTTTGGTCACAGGGGCACAGGGTGAGGAATTTGCCGCACTAATGCGTATTGCTAACAAAAGCCATAAGTACATCAAGCTCACCTCTCGCGATACAGTTCTCATGTCTTCTTCTATAGTTCCCGGAAACGAGCGTAATGTTCAGAAACTGAAAGATAATCTCTCCCGCCAAGGTGCACATATCATTCACTACAAGAACTCAGATATTCACTCTTCTGGTCATGCCAACGCAGAAGAGCTAGCTTGGATCCACGCAAAAATAAACCCAAAGTTTTTCATTCCTATTCACGGATATCACTATATGCACAGAGTGCACGCCGATATCGCGAAGCGCATAATTCCAGAGGAAAATATTATCATCCCAGATAATGGCATGATAATTGAAATCCAAGATAAGGGAGAAAAGATAGTCGCCCTAAAAGAAAATGTGCCAAAAGGTATCATTATGGTTGATGGATTTTCTATTGGAAACATTCAAGAAGTTGTTCTTCGCGATCGACAAATGCTAGCTCAGGATGGAATGTTCGTTATTATTGCCATTATTGATGTATCCGGCGGATGTCTTAAAAAGTCGCCTGATATTATTTCTCGTGGATTCGTATATCTAAAGGAGTCGCAAGAACTCTTAAGAAGTACTAGAATGGTTATCAAGAAAACGATTGAGGATTCAATCCGTGGAATGAATCCAATAAACGTAGACTTTGTTAAGGACAATGTCACAGATAATGTTGCTAAATTCCTACTTCAAAAAACTGCGAAACGCCCAATCGTCATTCCTGTTATTCTCTGTATCTAACAACAAAAATGAGTAATAAAAGTAGCACCCTTACAGCAATTTACTTAGCAACTTTTTTTTACGCGATTCACTATTCCCTCACGCTTTATATCGAATCTTCTTTTCTCTCTAACTTCATTCCAACAGAATCTGTTGGTCTAATTTTTACGGTCGCAGCCTTAGCCAGTATTATTGTACTTTTTAACCTGCCTCCTTTTCTAAGAAGATTCGGGAACTACAAACTCGCAGTAACCGCCACTATTACCGAAATAGTAGCCCTGTTTCTCATTTCAACAATAACAATACCTGGAATTATTGTTTTTTTCTTCGTTGTGCACCACGTATTTTTAAACATAATGTATTTTTCCCTAACCGTTTTTCTGGAATCATTTTCAGATGACGAAACAACCGGAAACTCTCGTGGTGTTTTCCTGACTATTGTAAGTACTGCAATTTTAATAGGACCTTTTGTTGCTGGAAACATTATGTCTAGTGCTTCATATCCAAAAATATATGCTCTATCTGGAATACTTATTTTGCCTATATTATTCATCATCGGGAAACATTTACGTAATTTTACGGACCATACGTATACTAGTATTTCATTCATTCAAACAATACTGACTATCCTTCGCGAGAAAAACCTACGTAATGTTTTTGTTGTTCAATTTTTACTTCAATTTTTTTATGGAGTAATGATCATTTACACCCCTATTTACCTCCACACACAAATTGGTATCCCAATGTCGCAGATATTAGGTATTGTTATGCCTATTGCCT
>Ga0082335_1005606_pt1 | contig 17133 bp, 14 predicted proteins | sample Subgrocontami58m_FD_72375 | JGI IMG/M metagenome (GOLD analysis project Ga0082335, IMG submission 72375) | Subsurface groundwater microbial communities from S. Glens Falls, New York, USA - GMW37 contaminated, 5.8 m (SPADES assembly) (version 2) ... | reverse complement strand
ATACCCAACGGGCCGGCCCTGCACGGTTACAGCCACATGGTAAGGTATTTTGTGCCAATGTTGCGGGAGGCTGGCATTAGCGAGAAAGACATCCACACCATGCTGGTGGAGAACCCCAGGCGGGCGCTGCCAATGGGGTGAGCACTTCTATAACACATCCTGTTATACGTAGGAGGGGACATAGAGTGCGGTAAAGTGTGAAAAAGTGGGCAAGAAGAAATGGTTCTTAAAGACCAAATGACTCACGCGTTTTGGAAACAATGACATCGTAGTTTTGGCAATGAAGAGGATGAGGTGATAATTAATGAAGAGACGAGGAGTGATTCTAGGTTCCTGCCTGAGGCTAAGGAACGGGTAAGATTATGATAACTGCAGAGTTCGTGAGTGCGTCAGGCGCGCTTGCAGCCTTATCGTTTGCTATATTCGTTTTCGCGACGGCGCGTGCAATTGACACCAATAGGACAAGGTGGAAATCAATGCTAAGCGTTGATATGCCTCGTAGCGTTCGTAGCAATAGTAAGTTCCGCTCCATCATCTTCGTTGACAGTATTTGGATGTACCTCATAGCAATGTTTAGCCTGTATGACACCGTTCTGTTCATTTCCATACTCGGCAGTGTCGCGGCTTACCAATTGGGCATTCCGCCGCCAGCACCATTCGGGATTGCTGATAATTTGTTAGAAACTTTTCTTAAAGGCGTGTCGTTTCTATTGGTTATTTTGCTTTTTTTAAGTGTCTTGGTGATGACACTAATCTTGCCAACAGATATCAACAAGAGATTGCCGGTGATTGTGAGAGCGTTCGCAGCAATCGTTTTAGAAACCATCGAATCTCCGACTTTATCTAAAGAGCTGCTAGATAGCGCCCAGAAGCTGTTAGGAGAAGGAAAATACGATATGTCCATTCTTCACGCGGCAACTTCACTGGAATATGAGCTGCGAAGAATTCTTAATTTGAAAGCAACAGAGTCCTTTGCCGCCACACTAAACAGATTGGGGAAAATCCCCTCGCTAACTATTTCACCACAGCAACTTGATAACATCGTTTTAAAGAGGAAGCAAATAACCTGCAATGCGGAAGGCCATAACCTCCATGGCAAAGCGGACGCAGAAGCCGTGGTGAGGAATATTGATTCGATCCTGCAGCAACTCAAGGATACAGGCATTTCACCGCTATTTTTAATTTAAATACTTAGTTGCCCTCCGAGTTCACTTTTCCATTCACGGAGTATAGAAGTGGTAGGCAACGCTCCAAGATTCTAATAGTTTGTTAAGTGGTGCAGATAGGATTCGCATAAGTTCATTGCCATTGAAGACTCGACGAATGCTTTTTTACGTAAAAAGGGGGATATATGCCGACAATAATTGGAATTGCGGTTTTCATTCTGGGAGTTATACTCACTGCTGTATCTCTTACCGTGGCCCCTTCAAGTAACCTTCTCCTCATAGGATTAATTGTAGGAGGAGCCGGCTTCGCCATCATGTGGCTGTTTAGGGGCCACTAGAACCAAGCGGTGTGCATGGTTCCAGGATTAAAAGCTATCTTTTTAAAATGTGTATAATTTGTAGTTGAGGGCAGTCCGAACAAGTCGAAGTGTTTCCATACTATTTCACATTTGCCGTGTTGTCTATTACAATTATTTGGGGTGTTGCACACCGGCTCACTAACCGTGCTCTCTAATATGTTGCTAACCGGCCGGGTAGCTAAGATTAAGAAGTAGAAACGCCAGATAAAAGCGATTTATGAGCTGCATGGTTCTTAATAAATACGAGGCCGAGATTGGCGAGGAAAATGCAAAGCGATGAAGTTGATTCGGTTAACGAAACATGCCCGCGAGCAAGCGAATGAGCGTTCGGCAAATGAAGCCGAAATCAAGGAGGCAATCACGAAAGGCTCTCGCGAACCCGCCAAGTATGGACGGCAACTTTGCCGATATAACTTTAGCTTCGGAAAGGATTGGCAGGGTAAGTATTACGCGATCAAACAGGTCGCACCCGTCATCAAAGAAGGGCCGAATGAAATAGTTGTGATCACGGTCTACACTTTCTACTTTTAGGAGGCATGTCAATATGAAAATCAGTTACGATTCCGAAATTGATGCCCTTTACATTCGTTTGATCGAAGGCAAGCAAGAGTGCCGCACGGTGCGGCTGAATGAGGAGATTGCCCTTAACATAGGTACGGGCGAAAAGCTCGTGGGCATCGAAATTCTGGACGCTAAGGAATTGTTAGGCGATGGGAAGCTGCCGTCGGTCGTATTGGAGGGCATCACCGCATCGCCTGCGCCGTTAGCTGTACGTGAAAAGCCTTCCAGGAAGTACGGCACATGACCTAGCACAAATCACCAAAACAAAAGGGGGGTGGGTTTAACAACCCAGCCCCCTTAACTCGGGAAGGCTATGCAGACCAATCTGGCTTTCACGATTTTTTACTTTCGATTACCTTCCTGGTTTCAACCTTAATGGTTTTGGGCTTTATTTCTTCAGCCTTGGGGATAGTCAATGTCAGTACGCCATCACCGAAAACCGCATTAGCTTTATCGGTTTTCAGGGCCGTAGGCAGTCCAACCGAGCGGAAGAAGGAACCAAAGCGGCGCTCCTGCTGGTAGTAATCCTCCTCTTCGACCTTCTCCTCAGACTTGATTTCTCCCTTTATCGTCAGGGTATTCCCGGTTATAGAGATTTCCACTTCTTCCGGTTTAACACCGGGGAGCGATGCTTTTACAACAATCGTTTCCGGGGTCTCATACATATCCAGAGCCGGAGACAACAGGCCATCGGGCTGCTCCCATAGTTTCCACAGGTGATTATGGCGGGGCAATCCCACATCAAAGAACCTGTCCATAACCTCCCTCACGCTACTTACTTCCCTTGCGGGTTCCCATCGTATAATTGTGTTCATTTTTTCCTCCTTTGTCACTTCCATAAAGGGTTGATAATTCCAACCCCTCCTTTTTTTACAGGTCTGCCACCTTCCCCACCCGATATGAAGTATAGCAAATTAATAATATTTTGTCAATTTATATTGATAATTCATTATTATATATATTGACATTTTTATTCGCTTAAATTAAAATTCAGTTGAGAGGTATAGAGAGATGGCGAAGGACTATTATAAAATCCTGGGTGTCACCAAGACCGCTACCGAAAAAGATGTTAAGCTGGCTTTCCGCCGCCTGGCACGCCGTTATCATCCCGACGTTAACCCGGGGGATAAATCCGCAGAAGCCCGGTTTAAGGAAATAAACGAGGCCCACGAGGTGCTTTCGGATCCGGAAAAACGCCGTAAATTTGACCAGTATGGCGATCAGTGGCAAGATGCTCAGCACTTCGGAGGGGCGGGCCAGTGGCAACAGCAAACCGGTCGCAAACCTACAGTTGACTTTGGCGACCAGGGTGGCGAGGACCTTTTCGAACAACTCTTCCGCGGTTTTGGCCGCGAGACGTTCGGAAAGGGAACCCACCGCACGAGCGCCACGGAAACACCGGTAGAAATCACACTGGAGGAGGCGTTCAACGGCGCCTCCCGTATATTGCAGCTTGGAGATAGCAAAGGAGTCCCCCATCGCCTCGAGGTTAAAATCCCCCCCGGTGTGAATACAGGCTCCCGTGTCCGCATTCCAGGCCTGGATAACAAAGGCGAAATATTTATGGTAATTACCGTCAAACCCCACCAGCTTTTTGAACGCCAGGGTGACGACCTCAAGGCCGAGGTTGCCATCCCGCTTTTAGTAGCCGTTTTGGGAGGTGAAATAGAGATTCCCACCCTGAAGGGCAAAGTAGCTTTAAAGATACCGCCGGAGACCCAAAACGGAAAGGTATTCCGCCTGGCCGGCCTGGGGATGCCGCGTGCGGGCAATTCACTCAGGGGTGACCTGTACGCCAGGGTGGGCATTACATTGCCCACCAGCCTGACCGAGAAAGAGAAGGAGCTTTTCCATCAACTTAAAGCGTTGAGGTCAAATTAGTTTATTGTAAAGGAGGTGATGGGACATGCGCCAGGAAGAATCGGAACCTTTATATGTTATCAGCATAGTGGCCAGGATAATAGGTGTCGGTACTCACACCTTGCGTTACTACGAACGGATGGGATTACTGGAGCCAACCCGCTCGCAGGGCAACCGCCGCCTGTATTCATATAAGGACGTTGAACGGCTTCGTCATATTAAAACCCTTATGGAGGATTTAGGCGTCAATCTGGCTGGAGTGGAAGTTATCCTGCGCCTGACCCAGCGCCTGACAGAATTAGAGGAGCGCACCAACGAACTGGAAACGCACCTGCGGGAACTAACCGGCGCCGGTCTTTTACCTGCCGAAAGGAGTGATTCGTGAAACAAGAGAAATTTACAGAACAAGCCCAGGAGGTGTTAGCCACCTCCCAGGAATTAATGCGCCGCTACCGCCACAGCCAGTGGGACGTGGAACATATCTTTCTGGCTATGATGTCACTGGAAAAGGGGCTGGCCATTGAAATAATGAAAGAGCTTAAAGTGGAGACAGGCGTAATCAAACGCCGGCTGGAGGCTCATCTGGATAAGGCCCCTAAGCTGGTTAATGAAGGGACTCAGTTCACCCTCACCCCTCGTGTGCTGCGCCTGATGGATAGAGCAGAACAGGAAGCCCAACGGCTCGGGGACGAGTTCAACAGTGTGGAGCACCTGCTCATCGCCATCGCCGCGGAAGAAGAGGGACCTTCTTACCAGATTCTTAAGGGTATGGGAGCCGATCTGGAAAAGATATATGCCGCCCTCCAGAAAATCCGGGGCGGCCAGCGGGTCACCGACCCCCGGGCGGAGACAAAGTACCGGTCCCTGGAGAAATATGGCCGGGACCTGACTGAACTATCACGCCAGGGTAAACTGGACCCGGTTATCGGACGGGACGAGGAAATCCGCCGGGTAATGCAGGTGCTTACCCGCCGCACCAAGAACAATCCCGTAATAATAGGTGAAGCCGGCGTAGGAAAAACTGCTATCGCTGAAGGATTAGCTCAGAAGATTGCTTCCGGTGATGTCCCTGATTCTCTCAAAGGCCGGAAGGTTATTGCCCTGGATATGGGATCTATGGTCGCCGGCAGCAAGTTCCGCGGCGAGTTCGAGGAACGCCTGAAGGCAGTTATGGATGAAGTCCGCCGCGCCCAGGGGGAAATCGTACTTTTTATTGATGAAATCCATACAGTTGTTGGCGCGGGAGCGGCTGAAGGGGCTATAGACGCCTCGAACATGTTAAAGCCAGCCCTGGCGCGCGGTGAGCTCCAGTGTGTCGGCGCCACTACCCTGGACGAATACCGCGAACATATCGAAAAAGATGCTGCCCTGGAGCGCCGTCTTCAGCCGGTTTTCCTGGGGGAGCCTTCAGTAGAGGTCACCATCGAGATGCTCAAGGGACTCCGCCCCAAGTACGAGGCCCATCACAAGGTTAAAATCGAGGACTCGGCGTTAGTAGCCGCTTCCAGGCTCAGCCATCGGTATATCTCCGACCGGTTTTTACCTGATAAAGCAGTTGACCTTATTGACGAGGCCGCTTCCAAGTTGCGCATAGATGCCGAAAGCGCTCCTCCTGAGCTGAGAGAGAAGGAACAACAGCTACAGCAGATGACCAACGAGGAAGATGCTGCCTCCCAGCGACCGAACTACGAACAGGTCGCCAGGATAAAAATGGAGCGGTTGCGCCTGGAAAAGGAATACCAGGACGCTAAGAGCAACTGGATGAAAGAAAAGAAGATTGACATGATCGTGGATGAGGAGGTTATTGCCCAACTGGTTGCCAAATGGACCGGCGTCCCGGTTTCCCGGATGCTGGAGGGCGAGACTGAAAAACTCGTTAATATGGAAGAGCGGCTGCACCAGAGGGTTATCGGGCAGGAGACAGCCATCCGCGCTGTTTCCGATGCCATCAGGCGGGCCCGCTCCGGCCTTGGAGACCCCAAACGGCCAATTGGCAGCTTCATATTCCTGGGACCGACCGGGGTTGGTAAAACAGAGCTTGCACGGGCGTTGGCTGAATTCCTGTTCGATGATGAGGACGCTATGGTCCGACTGGATATGTCCGAATACATGGAGAAGCATACAGTTTCCCGACTTATCGGTTCACCACCCGGCTACATAGGTTATGAGGAGGGCGGCCAACTAACGGAGGCTGTAAGACGGCGGCCATTCCGGGTAGTCCTCTTCGATGAAGTCGAAAAGGCCCATCCCGATGTGTTCAACGTCCTGCTCCAGATAATGGAGGACGGACGGCTTACCGATGGACACGGCCGCACTGTGAACTTCAAGAATACAGTGATCATCCTCACCAGCAACCTGGGCACCGGGGAATGGCAGCGTCAGGGGTTTGGCTTCCTTAAAGAAGAGAAGGGGGAGACAGAACGTCTGCAAAGCGCCGTCGAGAAGTCATTGAAACAGACCTTCCGCCCGGAGTTCCTCAACCGCCTGGACGAGATTATTATCTTCCAGCCTCTGCGAGAGCCGGAAATAAGGCAGATTGTGGAGCTATTGATGAAAGACGTGCTGAAACGTCTGGTAGAGCGGCAGATTACCGTGGAGCTTACCGACGCCGCTAAAACGTGGCTGGCTAAAGAGGGCTTCGACCCCGTATTTGGCGCCCGTCCCTTGCGCCGCGCCATCCAGCGGTGGCTGGAAAACCCGCTGGCCCAGAAGATCCTGCGCGGTGAATTTAAGGAAGGAGACCACGTACTGGCGGACGTGGGAGGCGAAGGGCTTACATTTAAGAAGGCGGAGGTAGCGGTGTCCGCTTCCAGATAACCAATCCACCAAGTATTACCAGGGGAAGGATAATGCTAATTATCCTTCCCCTTTATTGTGCCACGAAACTTTTAAAATGGATTTGTGGGCTTGTCACAAAGTTACGTGATGGCTTATTCATCAAGTAAAAAGATGAATTAATTCAATCCCGATAATGTCCATTAACAAAAATAGAATAACATTTTGTCATTCTGAAGTCGCGGCGACTGAAGAATCTCTCGCCGCAGCGATATAGATTGTACCAGCGAGGAATTAGAGATTCTTCACTTCGTTCAGAATGACAAAGAAGAACATTGACCATAATGTCACTTTAAATAATTGATGACCATCATCGGGACTTTTATTATGAGCAAATATTGTGCCCAGGGCTTCAGCCCTGGGCACGGGGGTTTCCCGATGCCCCAGACTTTAGGCTACTGCGCCGTAACTGCACAAAAGTCAGGATTGTTTAATTTTCAGATCGTTTTGGGTTAAGAGTGTTTTGCTTTCTATAATATTTACGAGCAGCCTTTTAATATCGTATAATGGCGCAAACAGTTTAGATAAAGAGGCAGTAGGCCAATGAAGCCAGAGGAAAAGGCCCGGCAGCAGATTGACCGGCAACTTGCGGCTGCTGGCTGGGTGGTCCAGGACCTGAAGGAATTAAATCTGGGAGCCTCCCAGGGTGTTGCCATCCGGGAGTTCCCTCTAAAATCCGGGAGTGCCGACTATTTACTGTTTGTGGATAGGAAAGCCGTGGGGGTAGTCGAGGCCAAACCGGAGGGCACGACGCTGAGCGGCGTAGCCGACCAATCCGGGAAATATCTGGTTGGCTTTCCGGCAAATCTGCCGCATGTGATGGAACCTCTGCCGTTCGCATACGAAACCACCGGTATAGAGACCTTCTTCAGGGACTTAAGAGACCCGGACCCTCGCTCGCGCAGGGTGTTTGCCTTCCACCGGCCAGAGACCCTTGGCGAATGGAGTTCGCAAGCCGATACCCTGAGAGCAAGGCTGCGACAACTCCCCAACCTGTTAACTGAAGGACTACGGGACTGCCAGATAGAGGCTATCAGGAACCTGGAAAAGTCCTTTGCCGAGGCACGACCGAGAGGACTTATCCAGATGGCGACAGGCAGCGGCAAGACCTACACCGCCGTTAGCTTCGTTTACCGCCTCATCAAATTTGCTAACGCTAAAAGGGTGCTTTTCCTGGTGGACAGAAGCAACCTGGGCCGGCAAACCCTGAGAGAATTTCAGCAGTATGTTACTCCGGATGACGGCAGGAAGTTCACAGAGCTTTATAATGTGCAACACCTTACCTCCAATACCTTTGACCCTGTAAGCAGGGTGTGTATTACCACCATCCAGCGCCTTTATTCCATGCTTAGCGGCGAGCCAGAATACGATGCCACCCTTGAAGAGAAGTCAAGATTTGACGCCCTCCCATACCCCGATAAACCGAAGGAAGTAGTCTACAACCCGAAGATACCAATAGAAACCTTTGATTTTATTATTACCGATGAGTGCCACCGCTCCATTTATCACCTGTGGCGACAAGTGCTGGAATACTTTGACTCCTTTATAACCGGGCTTACGGCAACTCCCTCAAAGCAGACCTTGGGTTTCTTTAACCAGAACCTCGTCATGGAATACAGCCATGAACGAGCGGTGGCAGACGCTGTCAATGTAGGCTATGAGGTTTACCGCATCAAGACCCGGATCACGGAGCAAGGCAGTAAGGTTGATGCTGGCTATTACATTGACAAACGGGACAGGCTAACCAGAAAAAAGCGGTGGGAACTCCTTGATAATGAACTTGAATATGCGGCAAGCCAGCTTGACCGCAGCGTAGTGACTCCCGACCAGATAAGAACAGTAATCCGGACATTCAGGGACAAGTTGCTTACCGAGATGTTCCCTGGCCGAAAGGAAGTCCCCAAGACTCTGATTTTTGCCAAAGACGATAGCCATGCCGAGGACATTGTTGGTATAGTCAGAGAGGAGTTCGGCAAGGGAAATGACTTCTGTAAAAAGATAACCTATAAGACTACGGGCGAGAAACCCGAAGACCTTATCGCCAGTTTCCGCAATTCCTATAACCCGCGCATAGCCGTTACGGTTGACATGATCTCAACAGGGACGGACATAAAGCCTCTGGAGTGCCTCCTCTTCATGCGCGATGTTAAGTCCCTGGTCTATTTTGAGCAGATGAAAGGGCGGGGGACCAGAACAATTTCAGCTACCGATTTCAATGCCGTAACACCCGATGCTCCTGCCAAGACCCACTTCGTGATTGTGGATGCGGTTGGTGTCTGCGAAAACGATAAGACCGATACCAGGCCCCTGGAACGGAAGAAGAGCATACCTTTCGACAAGCTCATTCATTTAGTTGCGCTTGGCAGCAGGGATGAAGACACCCTCACCTCCGTGGCCGGTAGGCTCGCTGCCCTTGACAGAGAGATTGATGATAACGACAGGCAAGAGATTAAGAACATAGCCGGGGGCAAGTCCCTGAAGGAATTGATAAACAGGCTTCTGGATGCCACTGACCCCGATAAGCAAATTGAAAAGGCTCAGGAGATATTCAAGACAGAAGCGCCAACCGGAGAACAGGTGAAGAAGGCCACCGAAGAACTGGTTAAGGTTGCCTGCACACCGTTTGATAATCCAACCCTGAGAAATACCATTATTGATATTAAGCAGCGCAATGAACAGGTTATAGACGAAGTAAGCCAGGACCAGGTGCTTATAGCGACCTGGGATGAAAAAGCGAAGGAAAAAGCCCGGACGCTCATTGGCACGTTTAAAAAGTTTATTGAAGAGAACAAGGACGAGATTACAGCATTGCAGTTCATCTACGGCAAGCCCTATGGGATACGCCACCTTACCTATAAAGAGATCAAAGACCTTGCCGAAGCCATAAGAAAGCCCCCTTACGGGCTTACGACGGAGGCTGTGTGGCAGGCCTACGAGCAATTGGAACAGTCAAAGGTTAAAGGGGCCGGGTCGCAAAAACTACTGACGAACATAATTTCGTTGATTCGCTTCGCAACCGGACGGGAGAACATCCTGGAGCCATTCCCTGAGACGGTGAACCGCCGTTTTGCCGAATGGTTAAGCCAGCAAGAAAAACTGGGCAGGAAATTCACTCCGGAACAGATGTCATGGCTCCAGATGATAAAAGAGCACATTGCTACCTCAGCGAGCATTGGAATAGGCGATTTTGAATTGACGCCTTTCCAGGAGAAGGGCGGCGCCATAAGGGCAAACACGGTATTTGAACAGCAATTAGACAAATTGCTGGAAGAACTCAACAGGGTGCTGGTGGCATAATACATTGACGTATCCGGTCGGTCGCCCGCGCCCAAACAATCGTAGGGGCAGACCTGCGTGTCTGCCCTGGCGGGGCCAAATAGGTTTTGGGGCAAACGTTGTGGCAGGCCTGCGTGTCTGACCACATTTAACGCAATTGGTTACGTGGGCGAACACACAGGTTCGCCCCTACAACGTTGTTACCATGATTGCATGGGAGATATAACATGGATGATAGGAATTTGAGGCCGCTCCCCAGGGGTTGGGTGTGGACGAGGGTGGGGGAAGCAATTAAAAAAATACCTTTAACTGGTAAGAAACTAAATCAAAGCGAATACCTCTCGACCGGTGAAATCCCGGTCGTTGACCAGGGGCAAAAGTTCGTTGGTGGTTATACTAATAAAAAAGAGTTGACGGTTTGTTGTGAAACGCCTTTAATTGTGTTCGGAGACCATACTAAAGTTATCAAGTACATTAATTTCGCGTTCGTTGCAGGAGCTGACGGGGTTATAGTATTTGAACCTCTACAAATGTACTACCCAAAACTACTATATTATTTTTTGTATGGGCTAACTTTGCCCGAAAAGGGTTACGCAAGGCATTTTCAGTTTTTAGATAAATCGTTGATTCCCCTTCCACCCCTCCCCGAACAGCGCCGCATTGTCGCCAGGATTGAGGAGCTATTTACCAAGCTGGATGCAGGTATAGAAGCCCTTAATAAGGTTAAGACACAGCTAAAACGCTACCGCCAGTCCGTATTGAAGGCCGCCTTTGAAGGGAGTCTCACCGTCGCATGGCGGGAGGCCCATAAGGGTGAATTAGAGCCGGCATCAGCGTTGCTGGAAAAGATAAAGGCAGAGCGAGCAAAGAGCGGTAAATACAAGGAAACGACTCCACTGGATACAGCAGGATTGCCAGAATTGCCAGAGGGTTGGGTGTGGACGAACCTGTCAACTGTTGCTCAAATCAAGGGTGGCGTCGCTAAAGGAGAGAAACGTCCGCGCGACCAACGCACGCGGCTTGTACCCTATCTGAGGGTTGCCAACGTACAAAGGGGATTCCTAGACCTTACAGAAATCAAAGAGATTGAGGCAACAGAAGGGGACATATGCGAGCTTCGCCTTTTGCCCGGTGATGTTCTTCTTAACGAAGGCGGCGATCGCGATAAGCTTGGCCGCGGTTGGGTTTGGAAAGGTGAAATCGCGGAATGCATTCACCAGAACCATGTGTTTAGGGCACGACTGTATGACCAGCGGCTTTCTCCCGTATTTGTATCGTTTTACACGAACTCGTTGGGCCAGGCCTACATGTTCTCTCAGGGCAAGCAGACCACAAATCTGGCTTCTATCAACATGACGAAGTTAGCGCAGCTTCCCATTCCCCTGCCTTCCCTAATGGAGCAACACAAGATCGTGGAGGAAATAGACCGTTGCTTTTCTATTGCTGACCAAGTAGAAAAGACGGTAGAGCACGGTCTCAAACAAGCGGACAGGTTGCGTCAGAGCATCCTCAAAAGCGCCTTCGAGGGCAAACTGGTCCCCCAGGACCCCAATGACGAACCGGCCGATAAATTGTTGGAACGGATAAAGGCGTCCCGCGCCGGGGCGAATGGCCGTTTGCCCGTGCGTCACCGAACGTAGGGGCAGACCTGCGTGTCTGCCCTGTGTTTCATGTGAATCATGGGCGAACACACAGGTTCGCCCCTACGGAAAATGATTGGGGCATCATGGACAAACAAACGGGATCACCGGTTCAATAGGGCGAACACATAGGTTCGCCCCTACGGAATGTTGGTATAATGTGCCAAATGGCAATTTCAATTCTGGGGTAACCATTATGCAACAGGAACAGGATTGGCGGGGTCGCCGTTCAATTCGATTGAAGGGGTACGATTATGCCTCGGCGGGGGCATATTTCATTACCCTATGCACACGAGAACGACAATGTTTGCTCAATTGTACGGATGTTAAGGATATGCTGACGCGCACCTGGATAGAATTGACGCACCGCTTTCCGGACGTTAACGTTGATGAATTTGTGATTATGCCCAACCACATTCATGGCATAGTCCTCATAAATACGGAAGGGTTGTCGGTGAACCAGGGTGAACCCGTAGGGGCAGACCTACGTGTCTGCCCTCTATTTGATACGGGTATCATGGGCGAACACACAGGTCCTCTGATTCAACAGGGCGAACACACAGGTTCGCCCCTACATAGGATTGTGCAATGGTACAAAACGATGACAACCAATTATTATATACAAGGGGTTAAAAACAGCGGGTGGGAACAATTCTCTGGCAAATTGTGGCAACGCAATTATTATGAACATATCGTTCGGAATGACGAGGAATTGAATGCGGTGCGGGAATATATCATGAATAATCCGCTGAAATGGGAATCTGATTCCGAGAATCCGTTGAATTTAAAAACAAAGAGGTAACGCAACATGCCCGACCAATCAGCCCCTATTGTTCAAAAGGTTTGGAACTATTGCCATGTCCTCCGTGATGACGGTGTCAGCTATGGAGATTATGTGGAACAGTTGACCTATCTTATCTTCTTAAAGATGGCGGAGGAGCACACCAAATCGCCCTTTAACCAGCCTGTCGTTGTCCCCCAGGGATATGATTGGCAGAGCCTGTTGCAAAAGGATGGCGATGCCCTGGAAACCCACTACCGCCATATTCTTGAGACCTTTGGAAAAGGGGCGGGGTTACTTGGCGTCATATTCAGGAAGTCCCAGAATAAAATTCAAGACCCGGCCAAATTAAGACGGCTTATCGAGCTTATCAACGGCGAGGTCTGGGTTGGGCTGGATATAGATGTAAAAGGTGACATTTATGAAGGTCTTCTTCAGAAAAACGCCGAAGATACCAAGAGTGGAGCGGGGCAGTACTTCACACCCCGGCCACTCATCAAGGCTATTGTAGAGGTGATGCGACCTCAGCCCGGCATGACTATCTATGATCCGGCTTGCGGCACGGGAGGTTTTCTTCTGGCGGCATACGACTACATTTCCCATAACTATAAGTTAGATGTGGAGCAAAAAGGGCAGCTGAAACTCAATACCCTGGGTGGAAAGGACATAGTGGACGCGGTTGTCAGGCTGTGTGTGATGAACCTCTATCTCCACGGTATTGGCGGGGAAGAAAGCCCGGTTGAGACAGGGGATGCCCTCACTTCCGACCCCGGTAAACGCTATGAAATGGTGCTTACCAATCCGCCCTTTGGGAAAAAGAGCAGCGTAACCATAGTGAATGGAGATGGTAAGGCCGACAGGGAGTCCCTTATTTATGAGCGGCAAGACTTCTGGGCAAGCACCTCCAATAAGCAGCTAAACTTCCTCCAACACGTTAAGACACTCCTCAAGATGAATGGCAGAGCCGCAATAGTCGTGCCCGACAATGTCCTGTTTGAGGGCGGGGCTGGCGAGACAGTAAGAAAGAAACTTCTGCATGACTATGACGTCCACACCCTTCTGCGGCTGCCGACAGGTATATTCTATGCCCAGGGCGTCAAGGCAAATGTGCTCTTTTTCGACAGGAAGCCTGCCAGCGAAAAGCCATGGACAGAAAAGCTATGGATTTACGACTTCAGGACGAATGTCCACATCACGTTAAAAACCAACACACTGATATATGAAGACCTTGGAGATTTCATAAAGTGCTACAACGCCGAAAACCGCTTCCAAAGGCAAGAAGCCGAAAGGTTCAGGGCTTTCACTTATACCGATCTAATCCAGCGGGACAAAGCCAACCTGGATATTTTCTGGCTCAAAGACGATAGTCTTGAAGACTCCGCGAATCTACCCGCCCCGGAAGTTCTTGCGAAAGAGATCTCTGACAATCTTGAGTCCGCCCTGGAACAGTTCTCGACTATTTATCAGGACTTGGCAGATAGTCGCCATCGGTAGAGAGAATATGTAACTAAATGGGGAGCGGCTGTGTCAACACATTCCGTCATAATGTGTGGGGATAGCCCCCCCCACTTCCAATTGACAACCCTGACTGCGAACGTTTATCATTACCCTATTCTGTTACCTATCCCGGTAAATGAGGACTGTCAGTGAAGCAACCCTTAGACCGCAAATATCCGACCCGGCCTTTGCAGACCTGGAATAAGTGCCGGGAACTCAGGCTGCAATATTACAGGGATGTAGCTTCCGCCCGCGAACGCGGCAGGCTTCTGGTGGGCGGGCCGACGGGCGGGCTTAGTATCCTCCCGGCCGGCTTCAGGGACGTGGTGTGGTTCGGTGGAGAGACGTACGGCGCCACCGCAGGCGCGGACCCGGCCTTTTCCTATCCCTGTGTTCAGGCTACCGAAGCTGCCGGTCTGGGACGCGATACGTGCTCCTATTTCCGCAACTACTTTGGTTCGATGCTGCTGGATAAGTATTATTTCGGCGGCGCTTTCCCCAGAGCCGATTTCTACATTCAGTCCCACATCTGCGATGTCCATAGCAAATGGTATCAGGCGGTGAGCGAACATCTGGGCGTGCCGTTCTTCGGCGTCGACATGCCTCCTGGCCCCTGGGGGAACGAGCGGACTGAAGAGAGGATAAACTATTATACCGGCCAGCTACTGGATGTAATAGAGTGGATGGAGAGGACCACAGGCCGCAGCTATGACGACGAACGGTTCGCTGCGGCTGTCATCAACGAATGGGAGGGAGCGAGGCTGTGGGCCGAAATCTGCTGCCTCAACCAGACAACCCCGGCTCCCCTGGACCTGAAAACGATGCTGGTCGTATTTCTGCCTCTCATGCTGTTGAAGGGTGACAGCCGCACCCTGGAGTTCTGCAAAGAGCTGAAAGCCGAGGTAGAGGAGCGGGTCAGAGATGGAATAGCAGCGCTGGGTGTGGAACGGTACCGGTATCTTCACGAGGGGTTCCCCCCGTGGCATTTTCTCAAGGTGTTCCGCGTCCTCGAGGAATATGGCGCCGTGTCGCTGGGTTCTCTGTACATGTTCTGCACTTCCGGGCACTGGGACATCGGCGACGACGGCATCTGGCGCCCACCTAAACCTTTTAAAGAGATGGGAATCCGCTTCAAGAGCCGGGAGGATATAGCCCGTTTCTATGCAAGGGCATACCTGGGGAACCTCAACTACCGGGGTTCGTTCTGGATGGCGGAGGAGAAAAGCCGGCAGGTATTGCAGATATACAGACAGTGGCACGCAGACGGCGCCGTCATACATCTTAACCGTGGCTGTAAAGGTGCCGGCGGATACATGCTGGAGGTCAGGCTCGCTTTAATCAACGAGGGCATTCCGGTTGTGGCCTATGAAGGCAATGCCGCCGACAGGCGGGACTTCGATGAGACCCAGGTAATCGACCGTCTGGAGTCTTTTGCAGAGAGCCAGGGGCTGTCGAAAATTCCCAGGGAGTAATACAAGTATTCACATCCTGAAATGGGACTGATGCGGTAAGCTTTCTGCATCCCCCCTTCCGACATATCGGAGGGCAGAGGGTTCTTATATCTATGCCCCAGACTTATGGTCATTAACAAAATAACTTTACATTATTTGTCATTCTGGAGTCCCGACGTATCGGGACGAAGAATCTCAGGGTTGGGTGGTAGTCGCCCCGCCACCCTGAGATACTTCGCTTCGCTCCAGTATGACAGACTAACCGCGTTCCCTTATCGTGTAAATATAATTAGTCAATGACTTCAGTCTGGGGTACTGTTCAAACCTATAACATCGGAACCCCTTTATTACTTCTTCTTTATCTTGAACAGCTTCATAACGTTGCCGCTGGAAATTTTTTCTTTGTCTTTTTGAGATACGTTCAACCCATCTATCAATGCCTTGTTGGTCTTCATGGAATCCATGTCAGCCGAAGGAAAGTCGGTGCCAAAAACCAGGTTATCCGCCCCGATGGTGGCTGCGGCGCAATTCATGTGGGCTTGCTTCCACCCGGAGGGAGCAGTATCGAAATAAAGCTGTTTCATATACTGTCTTGGGTCTTCCTTTGTATTCCACAATGGATGGGCTGGCTCCAGGAAACGGTCGGAGAGGACGAACCATGTCCCGCCGATATGGCCGTTTATAAACTTTAAAGTAGGAAAGTCCTTTAATATGCCGCTACCCAACAGCCGGATTACCGCTAAGGTGTGGTCTATAGCCCTGCCAAAGAGGCGGACAAACTTAGCGGTTACCTTATCCTGGGTCAGGAACTCGTGTCCCACCATAGCCGGCGCTGCATGGATAAATATAGGTATATCCAGCTCTGCGGCCTTTTTATACAGTGGGCGGTAGGCATCGTCGCCGGGGTATTTACCCTGGCAGTGAGTGGTAATACATGTCCCCCGCAGGCCTAATTTCTTAACAGCCCGCTCTAACTCCTCTGTCGCTCCCTCCTCAAAGGGAGGCACATGAGCCATACAAATAAAGCGTTTTGGATACTTAGCCTGGAGCTGAGCCATCTGGTCATTGATGAAGGGGGCGGTTTTCATAGTAGTCCAGTCCTGCCAGACAGCAACGGATTGCACCGCCATATCCACCCCCGACTCATCCATATCTCGAATCTGCTTCTCTATATCGCTGTGCTCCGGGTTGCGGGTGCAAACCTGGAAACCGTCCCGGTAGATATTGGCTACCCCCTTTTGCCACACCACCTTTTCATTGGGGCGCAGGTATTCCTTGACATTAGTTATAAACTCCTTTGGGATCCAGTGATGATGGACATCTATGAACATATAATCCTCCTACTTATTTTAATGAATTTATGGTTTTGGTATATTCAACTACTTTAGAAGGGCTTTGTCAATAGGGCCAAACGCACTTGACTATAGAGCAAATCGGCTTTACCATATCCGTGATAAATATGAAAATTGGCCTCCTCGAGTCCAGGTTAGACCCCTTCATAAACGATTTGTTGGAAAAATTAGGCGGTCTGCCCGTGGATTTCATAACCTTTTCAGGGCAGGTAATACCTTTAAAAAGCGATTACAGGGTGGTCGTTGATAGGCTCAGTTTCCGCCATACCTTCCTCCAGGAAATGCTCAAAAACCACTCGCTCAACGGCTGCTATGTTATAAATAACCCCTTCTCGGTTGCGGCCACCAATAAACT
>Ga0082335_1005604_pt1 | contig 17135 bp, 16 predicted proteins | sample Subgrocontami58m_FD_72375 | JGI IMG/M metagenome (GOLD analysis project Ga0082335, IMG submission 72375) | Subsurface groundwater microbial communities from S. Glens Falls, New York, USA - GMW37 contaminated, 5.8 m (SPADES assembly) (version 2) ... | reverse complement strand
GTGGCGAAGGCATGCGGCGCGCTGACGCGGAGTATTCCTGAGGGCCTGCCGGCCGACTGCGTCAGCTCGCGTTCGGCCTGGTCGATGTCATCGAGTATCTGCGCGCAGCGCTCGTAGTACCGCGTTCCGGCCTCGGTCAGGCGCAGGCTGCGCGTGGTGCGCTCGAGCAGGCGCGTCCCAAGGCGGCTTTCGAGGCTGTTGATGTGCTTGGTCGCCGCCGCGCGCGACAACTCAAGCTTCCTCGCTGCCGTGGCAAAACTGCCGGATTCCACCACGGCTCGAAATACTTTCAATCCCGTCAACGAGTCCATACGCGGGCGGCTACGAGTATTTGCTTGGTCGCATGAACACCCCGTATCTTACATCGCCGCCCGGACCGCGTGCGCGAAGCGTGCCGCTTCCTGTTGAGTTGACCCGGGGTTTCGTGTAGAAGTCCACTCGACTCAACTCCCCGAACCGAATCATGCGAATGGAAAGACCCGAGTCGTCCCCGGCGGGACTGGGGCAGGCCCTGTCCGATTTCGGCGGCGTGTACGCGAGCAACGCCGTCATCGCGTTCATTTTCGCCGCCTCGGCTCCGGTCGCGATCATCCTGTCGGTCGGCACGCGGGGCGGGCTGAGCGAGTCGGATCTCTCGTCCTGGATCTTCGGCTCGTTCTTCGTCAACGGCCTTGTGAGCATCGCCTTCTGCTGGCTGTATCGCCAGCCGCTGGTTTTCTTCTGGACCATACCGGGGACGGTCCTGGTTGGCCCGGCCCTGGGGCACTTGAGCTTTCCCGAGGTGATCGGGGCATTCGTCGCCACGGGCGTGCTGATGTTCGTGCTGGGGGTGAGCGGGTGGGTGCGACGCAGCATGGAGGCGGTGCCCATGCCCATCGTCATGGGCATGGTCGCCGGCGTCTTCATGCGCTTCGGCCTTGACCTCGTATTCGCGATCCGCGACGATTTCTGGATCGCAGCGCCCATGACCGCGACCTTTCTCGCCCTCGGTGCCGTGCCGCGGCTCGGCCGCATGATGCCTCCGCTCATCGGCGCGCTGATCGTGGGCGCCGTCGCGATCGCGATCCTCGGCACCTTCAATCCGGCGGGGTCCGAAGGGTTGGGTTTCGCCCGGCCGAACTTCTACACGCCGGTCTTCTCCTGGAGCGCGATGGTGGAACTCGTGGTGCCGCTCGCCATCACGGTGCTCGTGGTGCAGAACGGGCAGGGCATCACCATCCTCAAGGCCGTCGGCCACCAGCCGCCCATCAACGCCATCACGGTGGCGTGCGGCGCGGCGTCGGTCGTAACGTCTTTCGTCGGCACCGTGTCCTCCTGCCTCACCGGCCCGGTCAACGCCATCATTTCCGCATCCGGCGAGAAGCAGCGCCACTATACGGCCGGGCTGTTCGTCGGCGTCCTCGCCCTCGTATTCGGCCTGCTGTCGCCGGCATTCACGCACATGATGCTCGCGACGCCCCCCGCCTTCATCGCGACCCTCGCCGGGCTGGCGATGCTGCGCATCCTTCAGACGGCCTTCGTCACCTCGTTCAAGGACCGCTTCACCTTCGGTGCACTGCTGACCTTCATCGTCACGGTCGCGAACGTCCCGATATTCAACATCGGGGCGCCGTTCTGGGGGCTGGTATTCGGATTCGCCCTGTCCTGGCTGCTCGAGCGCAAGGACTTCGAGGCCCAGCGGACGGGGTCCTGACAGGCCGAAGGCCGTTCGCGCCGCCGCGCACGCAACGAATTCGCCGTAAGGAGGTCGAAGCTTTCGCGACTCAAGCTCAGGCGGGCTGCAGCGGATCGGAACGCCTGCAGGAAAACCCTCCTTCACCAAGGGAATGGACACGTCATGAACCGCCGTCGATTTCTCGATGCCCTGACCGGTCTTTTCGCCCTGAGCGCCTTGCCGGCTGCCGGCAAGGACCCTGCCGCCGTCGCGCCGCTCAAGAAATCCAAGGCGGAATGGAGAAAACTGCTGCCTGGGGATCGCTATGCCGTCCTGTTCGAGGAAGGGACCGAGCCCCCCTTCACCAGCCCGCTCAACCAGGAGAAGCGCAAGGGCGTCTTCGTCTGCGCGGCCTGTTTCCTCCCGGTGTTCGACTCCGCGCACAAGTACGACAGCGGCACGGGATGGCCGAGCTTCTGGGACGCGATCCCCGGGGCGCTGGGCACCAGGAAGGACTTCAAGCTCATCTGGCCGCGCACCGAGTATCATTGCGCACGCTGCGGAGGCCATCACGGGCATGTCTTCGACGACGGTCCGAAGCCCACCGGGCTGCGTTATTGCAACAACGGCCTCGCGCTGCAATTCGCCCCCGCGGGCGAGACCTTGCCGAAGCTCAGAACATGAAAAATCTCCTGCAAGCCGTGTTCATGCTCGCGGCGCTCGCGCTTGCATCAGGCGCCGTGTCACAACAGCCGCCCAAGCTCGCCACCGCGATCTTCGCGGGCGGGTGCTTCTGGTGCACCGAAGCCGATTTCGAGAAGCTGCGCGGGGTGGTCAAGGCGGAGTCCGGCTACATCGGGGGCAAGCTCGACAACCCGACCTACGAGCGGGTCAGCGCGGGCGGCACCGGTCACGCCGAGGCCGTACGCGTGTACTACGATGCTTCGCAGGTCAAGTACGAGCAATTGCTCGATCATTTCTGGCGCAACATCGACCCGACGGTCAAGGACCGCCAGTTCTGCGACGCCGGGGATCAATATCGCGCGGCGATCTTCTATCAGAGCGAAGCCGAGCGCGCCGCGGCGATGGCGAGCAAGGCGGCGCTGGAGCGCAGCGGCCGCTTCGCGCGCATCTACACGGAGATCGTGCCGGCGGGCAAGTTCTACCTCGCCGAGGAATACCACCAGGACTACTACAAGAAGAACCCCCTGCGCTACAATTACTACCGGTTCGGCTGCGGCCGCGACGCGCGCCTGAAGGAGCTGTGGGGCGAGAAGCGCTAGGGCGCCGCCGCTTCCCGGCGGAGCCGCCGCGGCCCGCGCGCTCCGGCTGATACCCAGGGCGGCCGGAACGACTGGCGCACCGCGCGGAAACGCGGGCAAAATATACAGTCCAGACTCCGCGGTGACGTGCGCCAGCCAATGAGCAAGTTCGACTGCGACCTCTTCGTGATCGGCGCCGGGTCGGGCGGCGTGCGCGCCGCCCGCATCGCCGCGGGTTTCGGCGCGCGGGCGATGATCGCCGAGAACTACCGGGTCGGAGGCACCTGCGTGATCCGCGGCTGCGTGCCGAAGAAGCTGCTCGCCTACGCAGCGCACTACGCCGAGGATTTTCAGGACGCGCGTGGCTATGGCTGGTCCCACGCGAATCCCGCGTTCTCCTGGCCGGAGCTGATCAGGAACAAGGACCGCGAGATCGGGCGGCTTTCGAGCATCTATTCCGGACTGCTTGCGCGAAGCGGCATCGCCATCCTCGAGGGCACGGCAAGGCTGATCGATCCGCACACGATCGAGGTCGGCGAACGCCGCGTGAGCGCCCGGTACGTCCTCGTCGCGACCGGCGCTCACCCCTTCAGGCCGCCGCTTCCGGGAATCGAGCACGCGATCACATCGAACGAGGCGTTCGAACTGCGCCAGTTGCCCGGCAGGATCCTTATCGTCGGCGGCGGATATGTCGCGGTCGAATTCGCCGGCATCTTCGCGGGTCTCGGGGCCATGGTCACGCTGTCTTACCGCGGCGAGCAGATCCTGCGCGGCTTCGACGACGACGTGCGCAGCCACCTGCACGAGGAAATGGGCCGGAAAGGCGTGCGCATTCTTCTGCGCAGCGGCGTGTCGCGCATCGACCGCCGCGCTGACGGCGTGCTGGAAGTCGCCCTCGCAGGATCGCCGGAGGGCAACCTCGCCTGCGACGCGGTCATGGTGGCCACGGGGCGCATTCCCAATACCGCCGGGATCGGCCTCTCCGAGATCGGCGTCGAGCTGGACGGGGAGGGGGGTGTCGTCGTCGATCGCTATTGCCGCAGCAGCGTGGTCAGCGTCTATGCCGTGGGGGACGTCACCAACCGCATCGCGCTCACGCCGGTCGCGATCCGCGAAGGCGCGGCGGTCGCGACGACGCTGTTCGGCGGGACCAGCGTTCCCGTCGACCACGCCGATGTCCCGTCGGCGGTGTTCAGCCAGCCTCCCGTGGGCACGGTCGGCCTCACGCAGAGCGAGGCGCTGGAGGCGTTCGGCGAGCTGGAGGTCTACCGCACGACATTCCGGCCGCTTCGGCATACGCTGAGCGGGCGGGAGGAGTACACCATGATGAAGCTCATCGTCGATGCGGCGAGCCAGAGGGTCGTCGGCGCGCACATGGTCGGCTCCGACGCTCCGGAAATCATCCAGGGCGTGGCGATCGCGGTGAAGGCGGGCCTCACCAAGGCGCAGTTCGATTCCACCGTCGGGATTCACCCCACCGCGGCGGAGGAATTCGTGACCCTGCGCGACAAGGAGCTCGTGCATCGGACCGAGACAGTCTGATAGAGTCGCCCCGATGAACCTGGCGTTCGACCGAACAGCTCACGACGCTCCGGCAGCCGGCGACGATGCGAGGGGAGATCTCGCGCGCGAAATCGCCGCGGGCCTTGCCGCCCCGGGCGCCTTGATTTCTCCGAAATTCTTCTACGACACGCTGGGTTCGCGGCTGTTCGAGGCGATCACCGCGCTGCCCGAGTACTACCCGACCCGGATCGAAAAGGGTTTGCTGTCGCGCCAGGGCGCGGCGATTGCGAAGGCGGCCGGCGCAGGCGTGACGCTGATCGACCTGGGCGCCGGAAACTGCGAGAAGGCGAGGATCCTGCTCGACGAGCTGGGTCCGGCGCAGTATGTCGCGGTCGATATTTCGGTGGAATTCCTGCACGGCGCGCTGACGGCGCTGCGGCGCGATTTCCCGGACGTGGACATCCTCGGCGTCGGAACCGACATTTCATCGGAATTCGCGCTGCCGCCCGCGGTGTGCGAGGACCGGCGCCTGTTCGCGTATCTGGGCTCATCGATCGGGAATTTCACGCCCGAGGAGGCGTCCTCGCTCCTGGTCCGGATCCGGCAGCAACTGCGCCGCGGCGGGGGTCTGCTGATCGGCGTCGACCTGGTCAAGCCCGAACCCGTCCTGCACGAGGCCTACAACGACGCCCTCGGCGTGACGGCCGCGTTCAACCTGAATATCCTCAGGCATGTGAATGCGCTGATCGGCAGCGACTTCGACGTGCGCGACTGGCGGCATTGCGCCTTCTTCGACGCGGCGCAATCGCGCATCGAGATGCACCTCGAGGCCACGCGCGACCTCCGGGTCCGCTGGCCGGAAGGAACGCGTGAATTTGCGCAGGGGCAGCGCGTCCACACCGAGAACAGCTACAAGTACCGGCCTCGGGATTTCAGGGCGATGCTGGAGCGCGCCGGGTTCTCTCGCGTCGAGGCGTGGACGGACGAGCAGCAGTGGTTCGCCCTGTATCACGCGAGCGCGTAGGTTGGGCTGAGGCTCCGGGCCGAAGCCCAACTGCGCAATGCGGCGACGTTGGGCTTCGCGTTGCTCAGCCCAACCTACGCGTTCCAACCCTGGACCGCGACAAGCTCACTTTCGTCCTCGTCGCGGGTCCGACCAGCGCTCGAGCAGTTCGAACAGCCCCTGGATCGCGAGCGCCAGCACCGCAGCCGGGATCGCGCCCGCGAGCAGCAGGAGGTTGTCGTTGAGGGCGAGCCCCGAAGCGATGCGATCCCCGTAGCCGCCGGCACCGATGAACGCGGCGATCGTGGCGGTGCCGACGTTGATGACCGCCGAGGTCTTGATCCCCGCGAGGATCGATGGCCGGGCGAGCGGGAGCTCGATCGAGAGCAGCCGGTCACGCGGCGAAAGCCCCAGCGCGACCGCCGCCTGCCGCAGGCCGCGGCCGACCCCCAACAATCCGGTGTGCGTGTTGCGCACGATCGGCAGCAGGGCGTACAGGAACAGCGCGACGGCCGCCGGCAGCGTGCCGATCGTTCCGATCAACGCGATCAGGAAGGCGAGCAGCGCGAGCGACGGGATCGTCTGGATGGTTCCCACCAGGGCAAAGATCGCCTGCGCCAGCCCTTGCCGCCGTGCCGCTGCGACCCCCAGCGGAACGCCGACGAGGATGCTCGCGGCGAGCGAGCCGAATACGAGCAGCACGTGCTCGAGCGTCAGCCGCGCGAGGTCGGGGGCGAACAGGACATCGAGAAAGCCGCGCGGCTGCGCCTGCGTGCCCTGCGCGTCGAAGAGGAGGGCCGCGGCCTGCGCGAAGCTCCTGTGCCCGGTTTCTGAGGCGTCGTTCATGCGCATCATCTGCGCCTCGCCGATCCTGCCCTGCAGCGCGGCGAGCGCATGCCACTGCTTCGGGAACCGGGACGGCGCGTCCGCCCGGTGCAGCAGCAGCGCGTCGTAGCGGGGAAAGAATCCGCGGTCGTCGTCGAGTATCCGGATGCCATAGCGCGCGATCTTCGCGTCGGTGGAGTAGGCGTCCATCGCGTCGATGCGGCCCTGCGCGATCGCCTCGTAGGCAAGGCCGTGATCGAGCCCGATGGGATCGATCGACGCCAGGCCGTAGGCGCGCGACAGACCCGGCCAGCCGTCCTCGCGCGCGAGGAACTCCTGCGACAGCCCGAGGCGCAGGCCGGGGTGCGAGGCGAGGTCCGAAATCGAGCGCAGGTTCAGCTTCGCCGCCAGGTCCGCGCGCACGCCCAAGGCATAGGTATTGTTGAATCCGAGCGGCACCGATGCGGCAAGCCCCCGGGGGGCGAGCGCCCGGTTGAGCTCGGCGAGCGAGGGATTGCCGCCGATGCGCAGGATCTCGCGGGCGATCGTGCCGGTGTATTCGGGATACACGTCGATCGAGCCGGTCTGCAGCGCAGCGTAGAGTATCCCGGTGTTGCCCAGTCCCGCCTTGTGCACGGCGGGCCCGGCGCGCGAGGCGGCCTGCAGCAGCACCTCGCCCAGTATGTAGGATTCGGTGAAGCGCTTGGAGCCGATCCTGAGCACGTCCTGGGCGAGCGCCTGCGTGGCGCACAGCAGGAGGGCGAGCGACAGGGCGGCGCTCGAGAGCATCGATGAGCTAGTGTCCTGAGTCATTGATTCGTCAACTGACGCACTATTCCCCTCCTCGTCGAGGAGGGGTCCGCCCGAAGGGCGGGGGGTGGTAAAGCGCGCCGAACACCTCGAACCACCCCGCCTCGCTTCGCGAGGCACCCCTCCTTGTCCAAGGAGGGGAACGTAGATGTGCCGCGAGTTCATGACTCTGGACACTAGTAGGCATCGAGCTCCGGGTAGCGGCGGAAGATGCCCTGTTGGTTGAATTCCAGGCGCCGCGCGGAGGCGAGATAGGCCGCGATTCTCGACCGCGCACGAACGCGCTCGTGAAGCGCAATGAGCCGCGGGTACACGGTCTCGAGCCGCGCCATCGCGCGCGGGAAGGCGTAGCGCAATCCCGCGATCATCTGAAACATCGAAAGGTCGACGTAGGTCAGCGCGCCGCCCACCAGGTGCGCGTCGCCGTGCGGGTTTCGCTCCGCAACGCGTTCGAAATAGCGCAGGAATTTCGGCAGGCGCTGATCGAGCAGGTCGGCCGCGCGCCGCAGCGCCTCCGGCTTCTGGTCCTCGTAGTAGAGGCTGCTCGCGATCGGGTGATGGCTGTCATGTACCTCGTCCACCAGGTCAGCGATCGTGAGCTGCAACTGGTGTGCCCAGAGGCGGCTCGGCTCGTCATCCGGGACCAGGCCGTGCCGCGGCGCGAGGAACAGGAGGATGTTGGCGGTCTGCCCGATCACCTGCTCGCCCGCCCTGAGAAACGGCGGCGCGAACGGCGGGTGAACCTCGCCCGCGCCTTCCAGGAAACGCATCAGGGCGGGCATGCCCCGACCGTCCGCTTCCGGACCGCGCGCGACGTCCACATAGTCGGCTCCGGCTTCCTCCAGGGCGAGCCGGATGAATTCGCCTCGCCCCTGGATGGTCGGCCAGTAATACAGTTCGTAGCGCATGCGAGAGTCCTCCCGTGGCCGGTTCGGCGCGCGGCCGCAGGTATTCTCCGTGCGTCGCGCTGCGCGTCAACCGGTTCGGCGCTTGGCGGGCTCGCCGGGCTTGCGCGCCCAGTAGTCGGGCGCCGCCTTGGATTTCGCGAGCGCCTCCGGGGTTTCGAATCCCGGCGCCATCGACGCCGCGGTGCCGGCCATCACCTGGTGGTGGTCGATGTTGAGCATGCGCAGCCAGCTCTGCTGGCCCAGCGTGAGGCCGACCGCGCAGCCGAGCTCGACCAACTCCGGCTCGCTGAAATGCCCATACATCCGCTCCCAGAACGCGTCGTCGGTGTCCAGCCGCCAGACGATGGCCTCCGCATAGGCGAGCGCCGCTTTCTGACGCTCGTCGTACTTCACGGATTTCTCGAAATTGATGAGGTCGTCGTAGTGCGCTTCGTTCAGGCCCTCGCTCGCGCCCTTGAGCGAGCGCTGGTTGCCGCAGAACTCGCACACGACGGAGCGCGAAACGTAGACGCGGCACAGCTCCTTGACCGCATGATCGAGAACGCCGTTCCTGAATACGTCGTTCCAGGAATTGGCGAAGAACCAGAAGCACGCCGGCACGTGGGCGCGCACCGCGGAGCTCTCGGGACGCGGCGTGCCCTCGCGCGCGCAGCGATCCATTTCCGCGCGCATCGCCGCATCCATCTTTTCGAGCGGAATGTAACTGATCCTCTGCTTTGCCATCATGCCTCCGGCTGCGTGAACGTTGTCCGCAAGGTTAAAGCAGTTCTTGCTTCAGGGGAAGAATGGCCATGGATCGACTTTCGGCGCTAGTATTGGCCGGTCCGCATCCCCGGGTGATCGCCATGGCCAATCTGTCCGATCTGTCCTCATCCGCGTTCTGGCGCGTCAACCCGAAGGATCCCGACCCGCGCGAAACCGGCGAGTGGCTCGAAGCCTTCGACGCGCTGATCGAATCCGAAGGGCGCGAGCGCGCGACCTATCTCCTGCGCCGGCTGCTCGATCATGCGAAGAGAAGCCCTGAACGCCTCGGTGCGGGAGGCGAGGGAATCGAACCATGGGCCTCTTGTTCTTGATTGAGGGCTTGTAGAAGACTTTCACGGCGCAAACCTGCATCAGGTGCGCAATCGATCGCGCCAGTAGCCCGGACGTCTCGCGTGATGCGCAAAGGCAATCACGAAAATCTCGGCATCGCGCTCACGAACAACGACCGCATACGGGAAACGTCTTAGGATCAGGCGTTTGACGCCGCGAGTCCCGGCAACGCCGGGAACGGACGTCAGAGGAACGATTTCTTGCTCCAGCAAGTCGAGCGCTGCCTCGAGAGCTCGCTCAAACTCTGCTCCAAGTCCCGGACGCTCGTGCTCGTACCGCGCCGCCGCCTCGACCGCTTCCTCGGCGGCGGCGGCATGAATCCGCACCACACGCATCAGGAGCCGCTCAGGCGAGCGCGCATCCGGCGACGAAGCTCCTCCCGATCAATCAGGTTTGCGGTACCGGAATCGATTTCCGCGAGTCTGCGCAGTATTTCCGCGTCCCACGCCTTTTCCACATCCGGTTCCGCCGGGCCATCGAGACTGGTAACCAGATCGTAGGCAAGCTCGGCCCGTTCTGCATCCGAAAGATGCAGCGCCTCGGAACGAAGCTTTTCCAATGTGGGGCTGCCCATAACGCGGCTCCGCTTGTGGGGTAAGTGCAGTCACATTTAGGATAGCGCACCTGACAACCGCTTGCACGGGGATGCCAAGCGAAAACCAATCCGTATCGGGAGAGAATCTGGGGTTCTAGAGCGGCGAATCGTCCCGCTCCTCGAAGCCGCCACACTGGCCGCTCAGCGGCACCTGGACCTACATCCTCACCGGGAAGAACGAACAGGCATCCCCGCCGGCGGGTCACCCCGTCGGCGGGAATCACGTGCTGGTGGAGGCGGCGGGACAGCTGGTCCACCTCTTTCGAGGCGGGCTGGACTATGCCTTCATCCTGCAAGCAGGATGCGGGGCGTGTTATTCGTCCATGGATCCGGACGAATCCTAGTGGCCGCTCATGCCGGTCGCCCGGCGCCAGCGGCTCTATGAGTCTCTACAGGGCAGGCCTGAGGTTGGCCCTCTTCCTACCCCTCGGCGTTGCCATTCCGCTCGCCGTTGTTCCGGCGGCGCGGCTGGAGGGTTCGCCGATGTGAGCCCCGTTGTCACTCTGCCCTCTCGGGCAGAGGCGACCTACTTCTTTGATCGAACCCGCGTCCGCAAGTACTCTACAGACAGTTCTACATACTTAGCCGGATTGTTTAGTCTGACCGCACGGCCGCCAACCCGGCAGGCTTACGTGAAGCGAGTCACCTTGGATTTAGCGTTCTGCAAAGTGACCCTGCAGAACGCGAGCTCATGTGAATGACTCTGCAGTAACTTGCGTTACCCGGCCCATGAACCAACCGGTGCAGAGCTCGCCGGTATTAGGCGGCGAGAGCGAAACGTTCGTCGTTCGCAGTTATTGCGTTCCAGATGGATTTACGAGGTCACTGGTCCTCGGTATGCCCTGCGCTGCTTCGCAACCCACGTCGAAACCAAGTCGCCCCCTTGTTCGGGGTGGACCGAAACCGTCCGGCAGGGTTCAATCCGCCGCGCGCCCCGGTCCGAAAGCGTTCGCATTATCCCATATGGGGGCGCGGGACGCGAATCCAAGCGCCCTGACCGCGGCTCAGCCGATGAATTCCAGGATTTCCGCCGGGTGGCCGAGCACCGCGTCGGCGCCCCAGCTCCCCGGGTCGCCCTCGGCGCCGAGATAGCCCCAGCCTGCCGCGATGACCGGCATTCCCGCGGCGCGGGCGCCCTGCACGTCGCGCGCGTCGTCGCCCACGTAGAGGCATTCTGCGGGCGCGAGCCGGATCGTCCGCGCCGCGTGCAGCAGCGGGTCCGGGGCGGGCTTGGCTTTTTCCGTGGTATCACCGCTCACGACGCACGCGGCGCGCAGGTGCAGTTCGAGCTCCCGAACCAGCGGCTCGGTGAATCGGCTGGGCTTGTTGGTGACGATGCCCCAGGCGACGGCGCGCCGGTCCAGCTCTGCGAGCAGTTCCGGCATCCCCTCGAACAGCCGCGTGTGGACGCAAAGCGCTGCTTCGTAAAGGTCGAGGAAGCGCTCGCGCATGGAGACGTAGCGAGCATCCGCCGGGTCGAGGTCGAATCCGACTTTGAGCAGACCGCGCGCGCCGGCGGAGGTGTGCGGGCGCGTCATCTCGAGCGGCAGGGGGTGGAGCCCGAATTCCGCGCGCAGGCGGTTGAGCGCACCTGCGAGGTCGGGCGCCGTATCGGCGAGCGTGCCGTCCAGGTCGAACAGGACCGCTTGAATCATTGAGGAGTGATCCGTTGCGTAGGTCGGGCTGAGCGAAGCGAAGCCCGACGCAGCCGCGCTCAGCCGGGCTTGGTCGCGTGCACGAGGTAGTTCACGCTCGTGTCGCGGCCGAGCGAATAGACCTTCGTGAACGGGTTGTAGGTCATGCCGATGATCTGGCGCACTTCCAGACCGGCGTCGCGGCAGTGGCGGGCGAGCTCGGAGGGGCGGATGAACTTCGCGTAGTCATGGGTTCCCTTGGGCAGCAGCTTCAGCACGTACTCCGCGCCGATCACCGCGAAGACGTAGGACTTGGGATTGCGGTTGATGGTCGAGAAGAAGAGCGGGGCGCCCGGACGGGCGAGCGCGGCGCAGGCGCGCACGGTGCTCGCGGGATCGGGCACGTGCTCGAGCACTTCCATGCAGGTGACGAGGTCGTAGGTCTGCGGTTCGCGCGCGGCCAGCGCCTCGGCCGAGCACAGCTCGTAGTCGACCGGAAGGCGGGTCTCGAGGAGATGGAACTGGGCGACCTTGAGCGCCTTTTCCGAGAGGTCGATGCCTTTCACGCGCGCGCCGCCGCGCGCCATGGCCTCGGCGAGGATGCCGCCGCCGCAGCCCACGTCGAGCGCCGCCTTGCCCTCCAGCCCGGCGATGCCCTGGATCCACTCCAGGCGCAGCGGATTGATCTGGTGCAGCGGCTTGAATTCGCTCTCGGGGTCCCACCAGCGATGCGCGAGCGCGCTGAACTTGGCGAGTTCCGCCGGGTCGGCGTTGGAAGGGGTGGAGGCCATCCGCGAATTCTACCCGCAACGGCGGCCCGAAAAAAAAGCCCTGCCGAAGCAGGGCTTTCCCGGACCGGCGAGGCGTCTTACTTCTTGGCTCGCGTCCCGACCACTTCGATCTCGACCCTGCGGTTCGGCTGCAGGCACTCGATCAGTTTCGGGCGGGGCATCGCAGGGCAGGCTTTCACCGGCTGCTTCTCGCCCTTGCCTTCGGTGTAGATGCGGTTCGCGGGTATGCCCCTGCTGACGAGGTATGCCTTCACGGACTCGGCGCGACGCACCGACAGCTTCTGGTTGTAGCGGTCGCTGCCGATGCGGTCGGCGTGGCCGATCGCAATGACCACCTCGAGGTTGACGCCCTTGATCTTGCCAACGAGGTCATCGAGCTTGGCCTTGGCATCGGGCCGGATCACTGCCTTGTCGAAGGTGAACAGCGCGTCCGCAGACAGCGTGACCTTCTCGCGCGCCGGGACGACCGCTGCGGGCTTGGGCGGCGGGGACGGCGGCGTTGCCGGCCTGGCCGGCGCGGGCGGCGGCGCAGCGGGCTTGGGTGCGGGCTTCTTGACGAGATCGGGGTCGCACTCCGCGATCGCCATTGCGGGCGACCAGAATCCCGTGCGCACGCACAGGCCGAACGGCGTCTTGACGATGCCGCCGCGCGTATCTTGAACATAGCCGTCTTTGCTGCCCGACTGGGCAGCAACGTTCGTTGCCAGTGCGCCGAGCGCGATCGCGGAAGCGGCCAAGACCAGGCTCGGTTTTGTGAGATTCTTGATCATGATTATCCTCGAGTAGTGTTGCGCGACCGACTTTGCCAAGGCGGGTGCCTTACCGCTATCCCCGCATCCACCTTAAGCTTTTGTTTCTCCAATCAACTTAGTTTGCCACAAAAGTACCTGTTTGTCCAAATCGGCTTCCGCGATCGAGGTAAACGCGCGATCCTCGACCAGAAGCCGCCCCGCAACCCATACATGGGTAACGTTTTCACGGCCCGCTGCGTAGACCAGATGCGATAGAGCATCATAGCACGGCGCCAATCCGGGGCCTTCGAAGGACACCGCGCACAGGTCGGCCGCTTTTCCGACCTCGATCGAGCCCGTGACGGCGTCGATGCCCAGCGCCCGGGCGCCGTTGATCGTCGCCGCGCGCAATGCCTCGTAGCAGGGCATTGCCTCGGGGTCGCCGCTTGCCGCCTTGGCAAGCAGGGCCGCCGCGCGCATTTCCTGGAACATGTCGAGCCGGTTGTTGCTCGCCGCCCCGTCGGTGCCCAGTCCGACGTTGATCGAGTACCCGAGCATGGCCGCGACCGGGGCGAAGCCGCTCGCCAGTTTCAGGTTGGACGACGGGCAGTGCGCGACCGAGCAGGCGAAGCTCGCCATCAGGTCGAGCTCCTGTTCGGTGACGTGAACGGCGTGCACGGCGATCAGGCGCGGCCCGACCACCCCGAGCGCGTGCAGGCGCTCGAGCGGCCGGGCGCCGTGTTGCGCCAGGCTGCCCTCGATTTCGTCCTGCGTCTCGTGCAGGTGGACATGGATCGGCAGGTCCAGCTCGTCGGCGATGGTGAGGATGCGCGCGAACAGCTTGTCGTTCACCGTGTAGGGGGCGTGCGGCGCCATGCAGAACGACAGCAGGGGTTCGTCCCTGTGCGCGTCGCGCATCGCGAGCCCCTTGGCGAGATAGTCGTCCGGGTCCGAGGCGTACTGGGTCGGAAGGTCGATGGCGATGAGGCCGATCGCCGCCCGCATGCCGCAGGCGAGCGCGGCGCGCGCCGATGCTTCCGGGTAGTAGTACATGTCGTTGAAGCAGGTGACGCCGCCTCGCAGCATCTCGGCGCAGGCGAGCAGCGTGCCGTCGTAGACGAACTCCGGCGAAACGTGCTTCGCCTCCGCGGGCCAGATGTGGTCCTTCAGCCATCGCATGAGCGGCAGGTCGTCGGCGCGCCCGCGCATCAGCGACATCGCGGCGTGCGTATGCAGGTTGATCAGCCCGGGAATCAGCGCGTGGCGCGGCAGCGACATCCGGCGTGAAGGGGCGTAGCGCAGCGCCGCCTCGGCGCTCGGAAGGACGGCTTCGATCCGGCCGCTCTTCACCGCGACGCTGTGGTCCCGCAGCACCGTGGGTCCCGGCCCGACCGGGATCACCCAGGCCGCATCGATGAGGCAATCAACCTCTTCCATGTTTGCCGCGACAGTTCGCCAAAAAAAAGCCCCGCGTCGCGGCGGGGCTTCGATGCATCCTTGCGGCCCCCTACTTGCCCGCGCCCTTGATCGAGATGATCGCGCGGCGGTTCGGAGCGAGGCAGGCGATCAGCGCCTTCCGACTCTGGTTCTTCGCATCCGGGCAGGACTTCGACTGAACGGTCTTGCCCATGCCGAGCGTCTCGATCTTGGCGGCGTCGACGCCTCTTGACACGAGATGGCGCTTGACGCTCTCGGCGCGCCTGTCGGACAGCTTCTGGTTGTACTGCTGGCTGCCGAGGCGGTCGGTGTGCGCTTCGACGATCACCGCCTCCACCGTGGCGCAGGTGAGCAGCCGCCCGATCACGTCCTTTTCCAGGCGCGCTTTCGCCGCCGCGGTCAGGGCGGCCTTGTTGAACTCGAAGACCTGGTCGCTCTGCAAGGCGACCGTCGCGTCGCAGCGCTTGGGCTTGGCCGCGGCCGGCGCCGCCGGCTTCGGCGCGGGTGCCGGGGCGGCGGGACGCGGCGCGGGAGCAGGCGCGGGACGCGCCGGCGCGGGTTTCGGAACCAGGCCGGGGTCGCACTCGGCGACCGCCATTGCCGGCGTCCAGGCGCTGGTGCGCCAGCACAGACCGAACCCGCTCTTGACGATCGCACCCCGCGTGTCGGTCACGTAACCCTGCGCCGATGCGTCGGCGACATGGATGCTGCCCAGACATGCGAGGGCAGCGGCGGCAAATTTCAGCGATTTCATTTTGATTCCCCCTTTACGTGCGCCGGCCCGATGTTGTTTCTCCCCGGCCTTGTCGGGCCGATCATACACCGATTCCCGAACCCGCAGCAGGGCGCTGGCGCCGATCGCGCGGAGACGGGGGAACGGGGCGCACAAATACGCCGGAATGAGTAGGCCGGACACACCGAAGCTGCTAAAATTTAAACCTTTTTGGCAGGCCTTTCTGCCTTCGCTGGAATTCATGGAACAGTTCGCCAAGGAAACGCTGCCGATCAGCCTCGAAGAGGAGATGCGGCGCTCGTACCTCGACTATGCAATGAGCGTGATCGTCGGGCGCGCGCTTCCCGACGTACGCGACGGCCTGAAGCCCGTGCACCGCCGGGTATTGTTCGCGATGCACGAGGCGAACAACGTCTGGAACCGCTCCTACGTGAAGTGCGCGCGCGTGGTCGGGGATGTCCTGGGCAAGTACCATCCTCACGGCGACACGGCGACCTACGAGGCGCTGGTGCGCATGGCACAGGACTTCTCGATGCGCTACACGCTCATCGACGGCCAGGGGAACTTCGGCTCGATCGACGGCGACTCGGCAGCGGCCTACCGCTACACCGAATGCCGCCTGGAGCGCATCTCCTCGGAAATGCTCGCCGACATCGACAAGGAAACGGTCGATTTCGTCGACAACTACGACGGCAAGGAGCGGGAGCCCACTGCGCTGCCGACGCGCGTTCCCAACCTGCTCGTCAACGGCTCCTCGGGCATCGCCGTGGGCATGGCGACGAACATCCCGCCGCACAACCTGGGCGAGGTGGTCGACGCCTGCCACGCGTTGCTCGCCAACCCGGAGATCACCGTCGACGAGCTGATTGCGATCGTGCCGGCGCCGGACTTTCCCACGGCGGGCATCATCTACGGCGTCCAGGGCGTGCGCGAAGGCTACCGCACGGGCCGTGGGCGCATCATCATGCGCGCCCGTACCCACTTCGAGGACCTCGAGAAGGGCAACCGCCAGGCGATCGTCGTCGACGAGCTGCCCTACCAGGTGAACAAGAAGACCCTGCTCGAGCGCATCGCGGAGCTGGTCCACGAGAAGAAGATCGAGGGCATCGCCCACGTCCAGGACGAGTCCGACAAGTCGGGAATGCGCGTGGTGATCGAGCTGAAGCGCGGCGAGCTGCCCGATGTCGTCCTGAACAACCTGTTCAAGCAGACCCAGCTCCAGGACACGTTCGGCGTGAACATGGTGGCGCTGGTCGACGGCCAGCCGCGCCTGCTGAACCTGAAGCAGATGATCGATGCCTTCCTCGCGCACCGCCGCGAAGTGGTGACGCGGCGCACGAACTTCGATCTGCGCAAGGCGCGCGAGCGCGCGCACATCCAGGAGGGCCTGGCGGTCGCCCTGTCGAACGTCGACGAGATCATCGACCTGATCAAGCGCTCGCCCTCGCCCGCGGAAGCCAAGGCGGGCCTGATGGCGAAGGCCTGGCACTCGGACATCGTCGCCGAGATGCTCTCGCGCACCTCGGCCGACGCCTCGCGTCCGGAGGGCCTGTCGGCGCAATTCGGGCCCACTCCGGAGGGCTACCGGCTGTCGGAGGCGCAGGCGCAGGCGATCCTCGAGCTGAGGCTGCAGCGCCTGACGGGCCTCGAGCGCGACAAGATCGTCATCGATTACAAGGGGCTGATCGAAACCATCGCCGACCTCATCGACGTTCTCGCGAAGCCCGAGCGCATCCGCAAGATCATCACCGAGGAGCTCTCGGCCATCAAGGCGCAGTACGGGGACAAGCGCCGCAGCGAGATCGTCGTCCAGGCCGAGGACTTCTCGATGGAGGACCTGATCGCGCCCGAGGACGTGGTCGTGACCTTCTCCCACGCCGGATACATCAAGGCGCAGCCGCTGGCCGACTACCGGGCGCAGCGCCGCGGCGGCCGCGGCAGGCAGGCGGCCGCGACCAGGGAAGACGATTTCATCGATCGCCTGTTCATCGCCAACACCCACGACACGATGCTGTGCTTCTCGTCGTTCGGCAAGCTCTACTGGCTGCGGGTATGGCAGGTGCCGCAGGGCACGCACTCGAGCCGCGGCAAGCCGATCGTCAACCTGTTCCCGCTCGCCGAGGGCGAGCGCATCAGCGCGGTGCTGCCGATCAA